>Ga0265296_1000759_pt1 | contig 43950 bp, 40 predicted proteins | sample MunlanPumphouse1_FD_189073 | JGI IMG/M metagenome (GOLD analysis project Ga0265296, IMG submission 189073) | Groundwater microbial communities from a municipal landfill in Southern Ontario, Canada - Pumphouse #1 | ecosystem: Environmental > Aquatic > Deep subsurface > Groundwater | place... | reverse complement strand
AAAATTTCACTCAAACTGCCAAAAATTTTAAGGTATAATCAGGGCATGGAGCGCTTCTTAAAAAGCCGCTACAAAATTGGCGTGCAAATTTCCGATAATCCCTACCGGATTACTTACAAAGGCACCTACCTATCCAACGAAAAACCGGTCATCATTAAAATTTACAAACGCGCCACCTTAAACAGCTCCCTCATCAAAATCATCCGCCAAAAAATCAAGGATTTTTCTTTAATTCACCACCATAACATCACCAAAATTATTGACGGCGACTATGGCTGGCAAGGGTATTATTATGTGAGAGAGTACATCGAAGGCCAATCTTTAAGTGAAATACTAAAAACTCACCATCCGCTGGATTTGGACAAAGCCATTGAAATCATGCTCGATGTCTGCGCCGCCCTGTCCATTGCCCACAAAAACGGCATCCTCCATGGCGCCCTTTGCCCCAACAACATCCTGATTTCCACTCAAAAAATTGTCAAAGTTGCCGACTTTGTGGTAGAAAAATCCATCAAGGAAGCCCTGCCGCAAAAAGCCGTCTACGTCACCGAAGACGCAACTTACTTGTCCCCGGAAGAAATCGCGGGCGCGGACTGCGCCCCGTCATCTGATATTTACGGCGCCGGGCTGGTACTTTACGCAATGCTGGCCGGCCGCCTCCCCTTTGACCTGCCAAAAGAAAAAATTTCCCTGCAGGTTGCCCTGCAAAAGATCCAGTCAACGCCCCTGCCGCCCTCCACGTTTAACCCCTCCATTCCCAAAAACATTGACGACCTGGTCCTCAAGGCCCTGGAGCGCGACCCGCTACTGCGGTTTGCTTCAATTGATGATTTGGCTGCCAGCTTAAAAAACAAGGGAATTGTTACCAAAACCAACCTGCCGGATATCCCGGAAATTTGCCTGGATACTTCTGACCGCCCCCAACCCAGAGAAAAAGAACCCGGCAGAGAACACATCCGTTTGCCCGAAAAAAACCAGCCGCAAGATTTTACCGCCCGGCTCCGGGGGTGGTTTTTTAAAATTTTGCTCTTAACCATTTTGGCCGGATTAATTCTGGCGGCAATCATGACACTGATCAAACCTTAAAAAAATGGCAAATTATTTATTAATTTATCTGCTTTGCTGTATCATCTACCTGGCGTTGGCCGGGCTAGTGGTCATTTCCGTAAAAATCAAGCACCCGTTCCGGGTTATCCTGGTTTTACTATTTTTAATGCTCATCCCTCTGGCGGTAATTTATTTTGCCGTGATTTACGGCGCGACCATTCCCGAAACCAAAACGCCGTACCTGGTCGGCCTGGCGGCCGAAGAAGCCGCAAAGATTTCCCAGCAAATGAATTTAAGCACCGTGGTAATCGACAAAACCTACGAGCCAGGAATTCCAGAAAACCAAGTGGTTTATCAGAAACCAGAGCCCGGCCGCAGCGTAAAACAAGGACGCTCCATTAATTTGGTGGTCAGCATGGGGCAAAAAAGCGTAACTGTCCCCAACCTGATCGGCAAGGATTCCCAGCAAATTGAAGTGGTCTTAACCGCCGTCGGGTTATGTATCGGAACGGTTGATAACGTTAACTCCACCGAATTTGCCGACGGCACCGTCATATCGCAATCTCCGGTTGCCGGGGAAGAAGTGGCTTCCGGCAGCTCCATTGAGGTAGTGATTGCAGTAAACGCAAACGATCGTCCCTCTGGCCAAAACAGTGAAAATGAAGAAACTCAACCCTGACCAAATTTTCATGCAGCGAGCACTAGAACTGGCCGCAACCCAGCGCGGCATTACTTCCCCTGACCCCATGGTAGGAGCAGTTCTGGTTAAAAACGACAAAGTTATTGCAGAGGGTTACCACGGCCCCTTCACCACCCCGCACGCCGAAACCTGGGCAATTGAAAAAGCCGGGCAGCGCGCCGCCGGCGCCACTCTTTATATCAACCTCGAGCCCTGTAATCATTTTGGCAACAACCCGCCGTGCACCGAAAATATTATCCGCGCCAAAATAAAAAAAATAGTGGCGGCCATGCAGGACCCCAACCCGCTGGTTAGCGGAAAAGGTTTTGCTACTCTTAAAAAAGCAAAAATTAAAGTTGTGGTGGGCCTGCTGGCGCCGGATGCCAAAAAACTAAACGAATTTTTCATTAAACATATCACTACCGGTCTACCATTTGTAATCTTAAAAGCCGCGGCCTCTCTCGACGGAAAAATTGCAACCCATGCCGGGGATTCCCGCTGGATTAGCAATTTAGAGTCCAGGAAATTAACCCATACTCTGCGCAACCAGGTGGATGCAGTAATGGTTGGCATCAATACGGTCCTAAAAGATGATCCCCAGCTGAACGTGCGCCTGGTCAAACAAATCAAAAATCCGCTGAGGATTGTTTTGGACGCAAATTGCAAAATTCCGCTGAACGCAAAAGTGTTGGATACCAGAACGGCCCCCACCCTACTAGCTTGCACCCGCACCACCCCCAAAGATAAAATTTTGGCGCTGGAAAAACGCGGCGTCGAAGTCATGCTGGTCAAAGCAAAATCAGGCAAAATCAACCTCAAAGCATTGATGACAATCCTAGGCAAGCGAAAAATCACCAGCGTCCTGATTGAAGGCGGCAGTGAAGTGTTTACCAATGCCCTGGAAGAAAAAATTGTGGATAAAATCATGGTATTCATTGCACCGAAATTGATTGGCGGCGCCGGTGCCAAAACCTGGTTTGAAGGAAAAGGCGCCAGCTCCATGATCGCCAGCGTAAAATTAAAGGCGGTTGATTATCGGCAAATTGGGGAGGACATGCTGGTGGAGGGGTATCTGTAAAGAAAGGAAAAGGAGAAGGACTCGAAGGAGGACAAGGTATCTAAATTTATGGAAAATATCCTAAAAATCAAAGTCTACTACAGCGACACCGACGCCGAAGGCGTGGTGTACTACGCCAACTATCTAAAATGGATGGAGGCCGGCCGCACCGAGTTGATTGAGCAAATGGGCATAAAGTTAAAGACCTTGCGCGAAAAGGAAAACATCGTGTTCCCGGTTAAAGAAGTACACTGCAAATATTTTGCCCCGGCCAAGCTTTACGATGAAGTTGAAATTCATACGCAAATTGTCTCCACCACCGGCGCTACCATCACATTCGAGCAGAAAGTGGTCTATCCCCAAGCCAGCCAAACCGAAAAAGTGCTGTGTGAAGCCGCAGTGGTTTTATTTGCCATGAACCTCAAAACCTTTCGGCCGGTTAAATTGCCAAAAGCGCTGCTAAATTTTTCGCTTTGAAATATTTCCTCCATGTAATATAATATTTTTCATTATGAGCCAGCCAATTACCAAAGACATGACCATTGCTGAAGCGCTGCAAATCAAGCCGCAAATTGCCGGCATCCTGTTTGCCAAAGGCATGCACTGTCTGGGCTGTTCTATTGCGGCGTCTGAAACCATCGCCCAAGCCGCTAACGTCCACGGCATAAATGTTGATGAATTGATTGAAGAGATTAATAAAGATTAATTATATTCGACGCAATTACTCCCCGCCGTTTTTCCCGCCCAACAAGAGGAACAACACCGCCATCCTAATAGCCACCCCATTTTTTACTTGATCCAAAATTACGTTGTAAGGCCCGTCGGCAACTTCGCTCGACAACTCCACTCCGCGGTTAATCGGCCCGGGATGCATTATTACTACGTCTTTTTGGGCTTTTTGCATACGCGCGGCATCAATCCCAAACAGGCGGGTATATTCTTCCTTTGAAGGGAAGAGCCCCTTTTCCTGCCTTTCTAACTGGATGCGAAGCACATTGATAAAATCGGCTTCGCCGATGACGTCATCCAAATTGGAAGAAACTTCCACCCCCATTTGTTCAATCCCCGCCGGCATTAAGGTGGGCGGGCCGCACACAATAACGTGCGCGCCCAATTTGGTAAGTCCCCAGATGTTTGAGCGCGCTACACGTGAGTGCGCAATGTCCCCCACAATCAACACAGTTTTACCTTTAACCGTTCCCCTTTTTTCCAGCATCGTATAAATGTCCAGCAAACCTTGCGTCGGATGCTCGTTGCATCCATCCCCCGCATTAATCACCGAGGCCTTGAGATTTTTGGCAATGAGGTGCGGAGCCCCCGCCATGGAGTGACGAATAACGATGGCATCGATCCCCATCACTTCAATATTTTTTACCGTATCGATTAAGGTTTCACCTTTTTTGGCACTGCTGGTGGCCGCGCTGATTGAACCGGTGGTGGCCGACAGCATTTTGGCCGCCATTTCAAATGAGGAGCGGGTGCGCGTGCTGTTTTCATAAAACAGGGTGAAGATGGTCTTGCCGTTGAGGGCCGGCGCGCGCCGGATGGGACGGTTAAATATTTCTTTCATTGATTCAGCGGTTTGGAAAATTAAATTGAGGTCTTCTAAAGAGAGGTCCTTCAAACCGAGGAGATCTTTTGTGGCTAAGCTTTTTACCTTATTCATCTATCTTTTTCGAACCTTGAATTAAGCTTGGAGATATTATATCATTACCCAGATTTATCGGCAATGGTCTGTTTTGGGAGGATATTTTCTCCGTGCAAATCTTTCTTTGGCGACATGCGCAAAAACCGGTTCCCCCAATCTTGCTCTTGGGATTATTCTCGGCATTGATCATTGCGTCAAGCGCTTTTTATCTCTGGGTTACTCCGCAGGTCGCAAACGCATACACCGGAGAGCAAAAACTGCTGGGCACCACGGTCGAAATCAAGGTCTTTGGGCCAGCGACCCGCACCGCCGCCCAGGCCGCATTTAACTCAATCAAAAAAACGGAATCCCTCATTAGTAAATTCAACTCCAAAAGCGAAATCTGCCTGATCAATAATTTTGCCGGTGAATCCGTGGTGGCGGTTAGCCCGGTTACCTATAACGCCGTGAAGCAATCCGTTAATTTCTCAAAAGCAACCAACGGTTATTTCGATATTACCATCGGCCCCCTGGCCGACCTCTGGAAATGCGCCATCCAAAATAAGGCTTTACCCGAAAAAGACGCAATTGAATCCGCCCGGGCGCTGGTGGATTGGCGCCAAATTTTGCTGGACGATAACCTGGGAACAATACAACTGCAAAACCCGGAAATGAAATTGGATTTGGGCGGGATCGGCAAAGGGTACGCTTTTGACCTGGCTAAAAAGGTGCTGGACAGCTACCATGTCCAAAACGCGCTGATTTCGTGCAGCAGCTCAATTATTGCCATCGGCCTAAATCCCAAAGGCAAACCCTGGAAAATTGCAATCCGCAATCCGCGTTTTGTTCCCAATTCTGCTGCCGCGCGCGCCGCTAAAGAAAAACCCTACCTGGGTTTTGTTGAATTAACTAACCAGGCGCTCTCTACCAGCGGGGATTACGAACAATTCACCGAAATTGACGGCAAGCGCTATTGTCATATCATTGACCCCAAAACCGGATATCCAGCTCAAGGTATTGAATGTGTGGTAATTATCTCAAAAAGCGCGGCGCTGGCAGATGCTTACACCACGGCTGTTTTTGCAATGGGCATACGGGACGGCTTGCGGCTGATCAACTTTGGCCGCGACACCGAAGGGATGATTGTCGACTCCCGCGGAAAGGTTTATACTTCTATAGGTTTTAAGCTGCTTAAGGATTAAAAAGGACACATATTCCGTATGATCATCCTAGCCCTAAATTGCGGCAGTTCGTCGGTAAAATACCAGCTCTACGACTGGCAAAAAAAGGCCACGCTCTGCCGCGGCGTGGTAGAAAGAATCGGCATTGCCAACTCTTTTATCTCTCATTTACGCCCCGGTAAAGATGAATTTAAAAAAGAAACCGAATGCAAAGACCACCATACCGCCATCCGACTCATTATTGACGCTATTACCGGATCGGAAACCGGCGTCCTGAAAAATATTGATGACATCCACGCCGTGGGGCACCGCGTGGTGCACGGCGGTGAAAAATTCCACCAGTCGGTAAAAATTGACGAGGAAGTCAAGGCCGCCATCCGCGACATGCAGGATTTGGCGCCGCTCCACAACCCACCCAACCTGGCCGGCATTGAAGCCGCCGAAAAAATCCTGCCCCACGCCCCCCACATCGCCGTGTTTGACACTGCCTTCCACCAGACCATGCCCCAAGCCGCCTATACCTACCCTGTTCCTTATGAGTGGTACGCCATGTACGGTGTCCGGCGCTACGGTTTCCACGGCACCTCGCATTTATATGTATCGCGGCGCGCCGCGGTCTTACTGGGCAAAAAACCGTCCGAAACCAATTTGATCAGCCTGCATATTGGTAACGGCTCCAGTGTTTCTGCTATCAAAAACGGCATTTCAATCGATACCAGCATGGGGCTAACCCCGCTGGAAGGGGTGGTCATGGGCACGCGATGCGGAGATATCGACCCGGCCATAATTTTATTCATGATCGAAAAAGAGGGTTTTTACGTTGAAGAAATTGACGCCATCCTAAACAAAAAAAGCGGGCTTTTGGGTATTACCGGAAAATACGCCGACCGCCGCGACATTGAAAAAGGTATCACCGCGGGGGATGCGCGCTGTATTTTGGCCACAGAGATTGAGACGTACCGGCTAAAAAAATACATCGGCGCTTATTCTGCAATCTTGGGACAGGTGGACGCGCTGGTCTTTACCGCCGGCGCCGGGGAATTAAATTGGCAGCTGCGCGAAAAAACCTTGACCGGGCTGGAACCGATGGGCATCCTGTTGGATTCAAAACGTAACCGCTCCGCAGTCAGCCGCGAAGTGGAAACCTTGATTTCCACGGATGATTCGCCGGTAAAGGTATGGGTCATCCCCACCAACGAAGAAATTGTCTTTATTGAGGACGTGGTGGCTATTTTGGAAGGCCGCTACAAAATCCATACCGAGTTTACCTACTCGTTTGAAAACTTAAATTATCGGAAAAATACTTAAATGAAAAAACAAAAAGCGCCCAAAACTTCGCTCTGCATTTTTGAAGATGCCGGCTACAAAAAACTAGAGCCCATAACCCTTCTGCGCGCCAGCTTTGAAGTAAAATGCGGAATTTTATCCCTACTGGATAAAATTCTGCTTGAATATGGCGCACCCGCCACACAATCCGCCACCGAAAAAAAAACTGGACCAAAAGTTATTTTAGCTTGCCGCGGCATGCTTAAGGAAACGGTCCAGGAAAGACATCCGGAGTGTAAGGTTATTGAGTTTAACGGCACGACTCTCCCTAATACCACCGCAGTTGCCACGTCACTCGAAGCCGCCGCAAACGCATTAGCAGGCGCATGTTTATTTATCAACGGCCGCATCCTGGCCGAGCCCAACCTTTCTAAAAAAATCCCGTTGGACGGCCCGGACGAAACTTTTGTTTGCAACGGCACCGTAGTGGCCGCAAGGTTAAGCACAGGGAAAGGTCTCGGTATTTCTCCGCAAAAACAATCAAAGCAACCAGCGCGCAAATTGCCGCAAATTAAAACCACCAAAATCGACGTAAAACTCATTGATTATCCGTGGCAGTTGATCAAAGAAAACTCCGCCCAAATTGAGGCCGACTACAAGAGGATAAACAAAAAGGGTGCCAAGAAAAAGGCCGCAATCCACAAAACGGTTACCTTTTACAAACGGGAAAACACGATAATCGGCCAGGGCGCAACCATTGAAGCGCAAGTGGTAATTGACGCGCGCCGCGGACCGGTAATTATTGACGCAGGTGCGCATATAATGCCGCTTACTTATATTGAAGGGCCAGCTTACATCGGGGAAAACAGTACAATCTTAGGCGCACAAATCCGCAGCGGAACTTCAATCGGACCAAGTTGTAAAGTACACGGGGAAGTAACCAATTCAATTATCCACGGATATTCCAATAAAGCGCATTATGGGTTTTTGGGCCATTCTTATATATGCGAATGGGTTAACCTGGGCGCCGGCACCACCAACAGCAACCTCAAAAACAATTACGGAAACATTAAAATGTGGAACGACGGACAACTGGTTGATACCAAAGAGCAATTTATGGGATGCCTGATCGGCGATCATACCAAGACCGCCATTGGCACCATGATTAATACCGGAACCGTAATCTCAATTTTCTGCAATATCTTTGAAGGCATGCCGCCCAAGTATGTGCCGCCGTTTTCTTTTGGGATGAAGGAAAAGTTTGAGATCGAAAAAGCCCTTCGCATGAGCGCGGCCGCCCTGCAACGAAGAAAAAAACAGTTAACTAATGCCGAAAAACAATTAATTAAGCTACTTCTGCAATCATAAAATTAACCGTTTCGGGCATAATACCCGCTAAAGCACTCGAAATTTCCGCAAGGTCATCGGCTAAAAACGGATGATCGCCGCTCCATTCAAACAGTACCTCGCCAGTTTTCTTGCCTTTTTCTTCTAAAAGATCCGGCAAGGTTAATTCTAAAATATTCAACTGGAATGCCTGCGCTATTCCCAACATTTCTCGCAACATACTCCAATGCCTTGGCATTTTTATCCCTGCGCTAGGGATAAGAATTGCCTTTAGTTGAGTAAGGTTTTCGCCGCCACCATTTTTCACTCTACCAAATGCCTCCAAACTCTGGGATAATTTATTTTTATTTATTTGCGGCATCCCTATCCCAGGTCTGGGCCTAACCGTCAATACGCTGGTTGACGGCGAAGCTCCCCTGGCTTGCTTATCGGCGCCCGAACTGGCCGCTAACACCTGTAAATCGGGTGAAAGCTGCCCTAAAATTTGACTTAACAACCCGATTTTGTCTGGGGCGGTAACCGTAATTTCTGTTTTTTCTTGCGGCAGTGATTGAACCGTAATGGTTATTCCCAAAGCCCCCGTTATCTTCCTGATTTCATCTTCTGTTAATATGCCCAAGGCGATAGCTTGATATATCTCCGATTCATCCAATAACTCCGTTGCCCGTAACACCTGCATTAGATCAGCATTCGTATAAATTAACTGCCCGGCGGATTGCTTGACCCCCGCTAGAGCTAATTGCTCTGGGTCTGCATGCTTAAGCTTCCTTTCAACAAACAGGCGTGCGCGTACCGTCTTTACCTTACTGTGTAATCTTTGATAAGCTTTGTCGTCTAATACCCCACCCATAAATACTAAAAGACTGCCATTTGGAGAAATTGCCCCCACTGCCGCCCGCGCCGCCCCCTGCCACGGCCTAATCCCAATTTTGCCGTCTTCACGCAATCCAAAAGTATATACTTCCGTATATCCATAAGTTGAACCAAACATGCTTCTCCAAGACCGAAAAGCCGCGGCATCCTCAACCGTTTCTTCCTGCCCCATGCGCAACATGAGCAGTTCCCCCGATTCGGGAAAAGCAAAATCCTTTGCGCTAAATGGCTGGTCGGGCAGCCAAACTAAAACCCTTTTGTGCTGGCGCGCTATCCGCTGATCAACATAGTAATCGTGTTCCGGATCTCCGTTGTATGCATTAGGGGAAACCGAATCAAAAAGCGGCTGCATAAATTTTCTCTTTGTCATACGTGCCTGATGATCTGCTTTAGCCGCACGTTTAGTTTTATATATCCAATGGGCGGCTTCCCCGTGCCTGTCCGCTAATGTCATTTCGGGAGTAAAAATCTGCACAGAAAAAATGCGGCGTTCATTCCCTTCGGGTTGCAATGGATCATAAAAATATCCTCTCCATCCATTCCAACTTCTTTCATTTGGTGTGTTCAAGTAATTTACAATCGGGGCTGTCCCTTCGGGCAGTTCATCTTCTGGTACTAAATCAAAACGCCTCACTAATTCTGCCGCCAACTTGTCCGCTACAGCTATGTTTGCCGCAAGTTTTTTTTCTGCCGTTAAGGGTACATCTGAAACGACTAGCTCCGGCGCTTTTGCTTCAAACCGGACTCCGTTTAAATCAAGATAATCCTCCTCCCCCAGCGCGCTCACCTTACCAACAAAAGCGCTTACTTCTTTAACCCGGGTAGCTAATATCTTAACCATGCTTCTGAGTTGCAAAGGAACTTCCGAATGGATTCTTCTGGCAACCAGACGCGCATGCTGCCGGGCTTGGTCAAATTCCATACCAATCTCGGCCTCCATGGCCGCTTTCGCAGAACTGTATCCAGTTTGGTCCTTTAATTTAGCCACACAATCCAGCATATTATTGGCTAAATAAATTAATCCCTTACTTCTCGCCAGCGGCGCATAAACTAATTCCATTTCCCGGCAAACATTTAGGGAATCCGGCGTGCTTTCCAAAAACGCCAGCCGACGCACCACATTTGCTTTTCTCACCAACAAAAGCAGAAAAACCTCATAATTATCGGTTTGGTCATAAACATCGTGAAAAAAGTTCTGTAATGACCACGACACGTTACACATATAACACATTGGAAAGGCCATCCTTAATGCCAACCGCTCTAAACCCACTCTATAATCCCGAATTTCGATAGTGGTAAATAAATTCTCATGCAGTAAATCGGTTGCTACCTCCGCACGCTTAACCAACGCCATCACCACGGCTTTTTCTTTGGCCCCGTTGCGGATCACCGTCCAGGCCTCATATAAATATTCATTCACCGTGGTTTCTTCATCCTCGGCCAGCTCTGCCGCCAAACCAACCTCAAAAGCGCGCGCCAGGCGTGCCCGGCAGTGTCCCTGTCCGGCGGCATCCATTTCTGGGCTAACAATCAAATAATCAAAAAAGAACGCGTTGAAAATTAATCCGCGGTGCTCATACTGCGCCGCCGCATCAACGTAGCAAAACGTAAGACCATCATTATGGCGCCCTTCAATTAAATATCCTTTTTCTGCCAAATCTCTGGCATCTTCCCGATAAACCGCCATGGTTTGCCCAGCGCCCGAAAAAACCTCTGCCAGATTAACTCTCTGGCTCCTAAATTTATCTTCAGACAAAAAAACATTTTCCCCGTCCCGGCCTAACAAACGATAAATATTTCCGAGCTTGGCCAACGCCTCAATATCTCCGCGGAAAACAAAACTCGTTAAGCGCGTGTCCTCGTATCTGAAAATTGTGTTTTCGGCTAACAGCTCTGCCGTTCTGGCAGTTATAAAAAATCGTTTATCACGCCCACGTGGCCCAACCGTAGAGGACAATGTTCCCGCTGGAAGCAATTGGCCAATACAAACTCCAATCTCGGCATCGCCAACCTTACCTGCCTTGCGTTGGGCATGAATATCATTTATTTCCTCACAAATACCCGCCACTGTAATCGGCCGGTTAACGGTCCTCAATACTTCCAATACTTCTGCGCGCAAATCAATTGACCCTGCCACGGGAGCAACCTCTGCGATCGCAACCAAAGTCCGTTCTTCTCCCGCCCCCGCACGCTCCGCACAAGACAGAAAACTAAACTGCTCCCTCCTGAAATATCCTTCAAACACACCACTAAACTCTGCGTTAAAGGCCATTAAAAAGCTATCGATATCTCTGCGTGTTATAGCTCTGCAACAATCCGCTTCCCCGATTTTAGTTAATTCTATTGGCGCAGCCGTTGGCTGAAGAATTTGATGTTGAACCAAAAGTAAGGCCAGTTGGGTTCTTTGCCCCGGCAAAAACTTGGCGGTCTGCTCGCGTAAACTTATGGAAATTGACCGACGGTTAACATACCCCAGCGTAGAGTAAATGCCAGTTGCCGCTTGAGACACTATTCCAACTCTACGCCTTGCTTTTCCAAGAGAATGCATAATTTTTCTGCTTGGCATATATGTTTTGCCGTTCGACATATATATATTTCGTCATTTTTATGGATAAATTTCAGCGGGGAGGCGGGTTATTTGGGCCGTTTGACAACCCTGGTTTTTCCCTTATATAATGTATTTCCCGCCGCCATTTTGCGGGTTAGAATAATCGAGGAATGTGCCTTGACCAATAATGTATTCATCGGCCGGGACGACTTCCAGAAATTAATCGGCTCTCTGCTGTCAAATTATCCAGTTTTTGCTCCCCTTAAAGTTTACGATGTTTTCGCATTCAAAAAAATCACCGCCGACAACCTGCAAAATATCGAAGTTGGCCAATACCGCACCGTTAATTCAATCCGGCAGTTTTTTTACCCAATTGCAGAAAATGTGCTGGAACTCCCCAAGCCCGGGGGAGGAGCCGGCGATTTTTCTTTCGTTGTCCTGGGGGCCAAAGCCTGCGACCTGTCTGCCCTTGAAGTAATTGACCAGGTTTATGGCGCAGGGGAAATTAAAGACCCATTTTATTTATCCCGGCGCCAAAATGCCCTAATCATCAGCGCCGACTGCACCGATGCCGCCCCTACTTGTTTTTGCCGCCTGGTCAAAGGGCAACCCTACCCCGAAAAAGGTTTCGACCTCAATTTATCGCCGGTTACAGATGGTTTTGTGGTCGAAGCGGGCTCCGCCAAAGGCGAAAAATTGCTAAAAGAACACGCCTCCCTGTTTATTGATGCCACTCAAGCACTGGAAGAACAATTTGCAAACCGTACCATAATCGTTCAAAAAGTTGATGCCTTAAACCAGGAATTTGCCAACACCGCCGACCTGACCGACCTCCATCGCCACACCCTTGAAAACGAAGGGGTTTGGAGAAAAATTACGCGGACCTGCGTTGACTGCCAGGCCTGCAACCGTGCCTGTCCCAGCTGCACCTGTTTTTTGTTGATTGACCAAATTAATAAGGGGGCCGCGGAAAAAATCAAGGTTTGGGACAATTGTTTGCACGGCGCCTACACGCGGGTAGCCGGCGGGGCCAACGACCGGGCCACGCTTTTTTCCCGTCTGCAAAACCGTTATCAATGTAAGTTTGACTATATGGTTTCCCGCATTGGCCGGTATTCTTGTGTTGGCTGCGGGCGCTGTATCGATGCTTGCTGCGGCAAAATTGATATGCGCCAGGTATTTAAAGAGCTCGCTAAAGCCGCGGTACTATCGGCGCGGCTGGAATAGTAAAGAAAAGGGAAAGGTTTCTGGTTGTTTAAAAACTATGCTAAATAATCCATACAAACCCATCAAAGCTAAAATCGAGAAGATAATCGACGAAACGCCGAATATCAAGACCTTTGTCCTGCGGCCGGAAGAAAAAATTAGTTTTGCCGCCGGACAATTCATGCAGGTTTCTTTGCCGGGATTGGGCGAAGCGCCGTTTACGCCTTCTTCATCAATGTACGAAACCGAAACCCTTGAGTTTTCCATCATGAAAGCCGGCAGTGTTACCGCACTCTTGCATCAGGCCAAAATCGGCGACCAGGTGGGCCTGCGAGGCCCTTTAGGCAACGCGTATTATAAAATTGACCAGTGGAAGGGCCGGGAAATTTTTGTGGTGGGGGGCGGCGTGGGGTTGGCGCCCCTGCGCGCACTGTTGTTCGCTCTTTTCCACAACATCCAAAATTATAAAAAAATATTTATCCGTTTTGGCTCACGCTCACCGCAGGACATTGCCTTCAAAACACTGCTGGAAGAATGGAAAAATAAGGAAAAAGTTGATTTTGACATTACGGTTGACCGCGGCGACAGTACCTGGGGCGGAAAAGTTGGCATCGTCACCACCATTTTGGAAAACACGGGCGTCAACCCGGCCGATGCCGTCGGCGTGGTGTGCGGCCCGCCTATCATGATGAAATTTGTCACTAAAAAAATGCTGGATTTGGGTTTTGCCGCCGATCAAATCAACCTTTCAATGGAAAAAAACATGAGCTGCGGGGTGGGGATGTGTTTCCACTGCAACGTAGGCCCGTATCTGGCCTGCAAAGACGGGCCGGTGTTTACGTGGGATCAAATAAAGGATATACCTGATCCATGGTAACAATCAAAAAAACTATTTGCACTAACTGTTCAATGGGCTGTGGCGTGGGCTTTGTAGTAAACGGCAATAATGTCGTGGAAATTGCCTACGATACCGATAACCCGATTAATTTTGGCTCACTTTGCCCGCGGGGCCACGATTTATTGGGGATGCTAACCAACCCTGGGCGCCTTTCAATCCCGTCAATTAAAATTAACAACGAAGCGGTGAACACCACCTGGGAGGCCGCGCTAAAAGAATTGGCCTCCCAATTAGGCAAGGTAGCAGGCCATGAAGTTGGAGTTTTAATCAGTGGGCATGCTTCACTGGAAGAGTTGGAAGCCGCCGCAAAATTTTGCGCAGAAACAATCCAGACGCCTTATTTTGAAATTGAAGGGGTGCAAACCGCATTGGTTAATCCCGATTATGCCCTTTTTGCACAAATCCCCGCGCTGGAAACAATGGTTATCCTGGGAGATGTTCTGGAAAAAACTCCCTGTTTTTCACGCTCTATCAACGCCGTAAAATACGGCAAAAAGGGCAACCAAATTATTGTGATTGACGAGTCGGCTTCGCACACCAGCTGGTTTGCTACCCAGTTTTTCAAGGCGCCGCTTACCACCAAAGATGGCGCGGGGCAACTGCCGGCAGAATTGACAGAGGCGCTCGCTGCCGCCGAAAAAATTCTGTCAACTGCCCAATCTGGAATGGTAGTAGTATCTTCCCCCAATGACGACCCGCAGCTGGAAGCGATCGGCTGGCAGCTGGCGCAAAAAACCGGGAAAAAATATTTATGCTTCCACACTGCTTCCAATACTTACGGCGCCCGCCAAACCTTGCAAAAGCTTAGCGTAAGGGCGGCCCTCGCGGGAAACAAGCTAAAGGTACTACTGGCACTTGGAGCCGGGCTGGAGGCCGAAATTTTTCCAAAATTAAACGCGCTAACCTGCCTGGTTGCCGCCGATCTACTGGAAACCGACTTAACCCAACAAGCCCACATTGTGTTCCCAGTGGCCATGCCGCAGGAATGCGGAGGCAGTTTTATTTTTTGCGGTGAACAGTTGCGCACCGTTGTACCGGTGGTTCAACCCTTTGGCGGCGCCGGCAGTTACGTTAAAATTTTTAATGGATTGACCAAACCAGGAACCAGGTAAAAAATGGCAAAACGAATTTACTTACATTTGGATAAATGCTGCGGCTGCAAGTCCTGCGCCGCCGCGTGTTATTTTAGCCATCACTACCAAACCCTGCTGGGCCATGCCGACGTGCTGGGTGCCGCTCGCCTGCCTTTGCATTGCTTGCATTGCGACCAGCCATCCTGCGCTGCCGCTTGCCCAAACCAGGCCATGCAAAAGGAAATTGATACCGGAATAGTCAGACGGAGCAAATTCATGTGCGTGGGCTGTAAATCCTGCGCCGCCGCCTGCCCTTTTGGGGTAATCGATATCAATTTAGGCAAGCATATCGCCCCCAAATGCAATTTGTGCATTGATAAACTCCGGGCGGGGGAAAAACCGCGCTGTGTCCAGGCCTGCACTTCCGGGGCCTTGAGCTTTGAAGATGATGACGCAGTGGCGGATTCAAATAAAATTTTATTATCAAACCGTTTACAAAGTTTTGCCCTGGGTCGCAGAAGATAAGGAGGAGTTTTTATGGAAGAAGAAAAAAAATGTCCGGTAACACCCAAGAATGCAGCCGAAGAAAGGATGGATTGCGCCTGCAGTTTACTGCGCTCCGGCAAGACCAAAGATGCCATCCAGGCCTACCTGGATGCCATCAAATTGGATCCCAATAACGCCATTGCGCACCAAAGCTTGGGCAGTATTTATTACCGCCAAACCATGCTGGACGAAGCCATTGCCGAATACCGCGAAGCCCTGCACTGCAATCCCCAATATGCCGGTGCGCATTATGAGCTGGGAATTGCACTTTACCGCCGCGGAAAACTGGAGGAAGCCGCCAAATCATTTGAAAACGCCCTGAAAATCAACCCTAACCTGAATATTGCCGCCTACTGGCTGGGACTGACTTATTATTATGCCGGTAAATTAAAGGAAGCCATCGAACACTTTAACGCAGTCATCAAAAGAGAACCGCACCTGGCTATTGCTTATTATCATTTAGGCATTGCCCTCTCGCGTGAAGGCAAAAATAACGACGCCATCCAGGCCTTTGAAAAATTTATCGGACAATGCCCGGAATCGGCCGCCGGCCATTACCAGCTGGGGCTTAACTATTACACTAAAGGGGATGTCGACCATGCCCTGAATCATTTTATAAAAGCGATTGAAATTGACCCGATGGACGAAAAATCCAAGAAAAATGTTGCCATGATTGAGGAGCTGAAAAGCAAGTTTTCGTAAAAACATTGCGCAAAAGTGGAGCTGATTTCAATGAATTTCTTAACAATATTATTTAACTTTCTGCTTTTCCCCGGCCTGTTATTTGCCGCGGTCGCTGGGCTATTAGCTTGCTGGGTTGACCGCAAAGTTACGGCCCGCCTGCAATACCGCGTTGGACCGCCCTGGTTTCAGCCGTTCGCCGACTGTTGTAAACTTTTTTTCAAAGAAATCCTTATCCCCGAAGGGGCTTCTGTTTTTTACTTTTTACTCTGGCCCACGGTGGCCTTGGCCGCCGCGGCTTTTGCGGCGGGACTGCTGTGGACTCCATTTTGGGGAGACCTGATCGTAATTCTATACTTTTTAACCATCCCCTCCCTGGCTTTGATTATGGCGGGCTTTACTGCCAACAATCCCGTCGCGGCCTTGGGCGCCAGCCGCGAAATGAAATTAATCCTGGCCTACGAACTGCCCTTTTTACTTTCAATTTTTACCGTGGTGCTAAAAACCCATTCGATCATGCTGGAAGGAATCGCCGCCGCCCAGGCCGCCCAGCCAATTATTTTCAGTTTTTCCGGAATCCTGGCATTTTGCGCCGCACTGCTCTGCATCCAGGCCAAGCTGGGCTTAGTGCCTTTTGATTTAGCGGAAGCCGAGCAGGAAATTTCCAGTGGAGTCCTTTTGGAATATTCCGGCGCGCCGCTGATGTTATTTAAGCTGGCCAAAGCAATTTTGCTCTATACGCTTCCCTTGTTTTTAATTGCCCTTTTCTGCGGCGGTTTGAGTATTTCCGGCTGGGTTTCGATCCCGGTGATTGTGTTAAAATACTGCAGCATCCTGGTGTTGATTATCGTAATAAAAAATACCAATCCCAGATTGCGGATTGACCAGGCCTTAAGGTTTTTTTGGGGACCGGTAACAATTGTAGCAACGCTGGCGCTAATTTTGGCAATGATGGGAGCATAAACATAAGTGCACGGGTCAAAATTTAACACGCAAAGCTTAAAAAAATGGGGACTGACAAAATCTCCCTGGGTTTATCACGTAGGGGCTTCGGCCTGCAATAACTGCGACATTGAAATTTTAGATTGCCTAACTCCCAAATTTGACATTGAGCGTTTTGGCATTGTACTGGTGGGTTCTCCCCGCCACGCTGACATTTTACTAGTAACGGGTTCGGTAAACCGGCAGATTGCCGCCCGCCTGAAGGAAGTTTACGCGCAAACCCCCCACCCCAAGGCCGTGGTCGCCATTGGCACCTGCCCTTCCGGCAACATTTTCCGGGACAGCTACAACGTGCCGGGGCCGCTGTCAGATTACATACCGGTCGATGTCTATGTGCCGGGCTGCCCGCCCAAACCGGAGGCCATGATGTTAGGAATTGTGAAAGCAATGGAAATATTGGGTAAAAAATGAATACAATCGAAAAGCTAAAAGAACAGTTTCAAGCCCGCATCACCATTGACGCGCACTCCCCGCAACGCTATTACGTCACGGTTGCCGGCAAAGACGTGCGCGACGTGGCCCGCTATTTATTTAAAGAATTGGGGGCGCGGCTGTCAACTTGCACCGCAGTGGATACCCGCGCCGGATTTGAAGTTTTGTACCATTTCTCTCTGGATAAGGAAGGGCTGCTTTGTACCATAAAGGCCCTGGCCCCCAGAGAAAACCCTACGCTGGATTCAATTTGTGATTTTCTGCCGGGGGCAGAGTGGATAGAGCTGGAAATGAACGAGTTGATGGGGGTAAATTTTGCCGGCAATCCCCGCGTCCGCCCTTTCCTGCTCTCCGACGACTTTCCTGCCGGCGTGTACCCTTTAAGGAAAAAACCGGAAAGTGATCTTCAACATGACTGAAAAACCAAAGGCAATGCCAAATAATTTAAAAGAAACTTTTATTCCGCTGGGGCCCTATCATCCCCTGCTGGAAGAACCGGAATTTTTTAAGCTTTACGTTGACGGTGAAACCGTAGTCGACGCCGATTTGCGGATTGGCTACAACCACCGCGGGATCGAAAAACTTTCCGAAAGTAAGACCTTTGACCAGGTCCCCTATTTGGTGGAGCGGATTTGCGGCATTTGCTCAACTTCCCACCCGCTGGCTTATGTACAGGCGGTGGAAGATCTGGCAAACATCAAAGTCCCGGAGCGGGCATTGTACATCCGCACAATTATCGCCGAAATGGAGCGGATCCACAGCCACCTTTTGTGGGTGGGGCTGGCCGGACACTTTTTAGGTTATAACACCGTCTTTATGTGGGCCTGGAAAGCGCGGGAGCCAATTTTGGATATTGCTGAACTTATTACCGGCAACCGTAACCATTACTGCATGATGATGCCGGGCGGGGTGCGCCGCGACTTAAAAGACCAAGACCATGCCCCATTCTTAAAGACGCTGGATGAGATTGAAAAATTTACCGACATGATTACCAAAGCCATTTTAGATGACCCGGTATTGCAAGCCCGTACCAAAGGCGTAGGCATTTTAACCAAAGCCGATGCCATTGACCTATGCGTGGTGGGGCCGGTGGCCCGGGCTTCCGGAGTGGCCATCGATATTCGCAAAGACCATCCTTATGCTGCCTACCCATTGGTAAATTTTAATATCATCACCCAGACCGATGGTTGTGTTTTTTCTAAAGCCGTGGTGCGCCTGCTAGAAATCATGGAATCAATTAAAATATTGCGGCAGTGCCTGCGGCAAATTCCTGCCGGGCCCATTGCAGTTGAAATCCGCGAATATCCGGTGGCCGAAGGAGTGGGACAAGCGGAAGCTCCCCGTGGAGAAGTAATCCACTACGTCCGGTCCAACGGGAGCAATTATCCCGAACGGCATAAAATTCGCGCACCTTCATTTAATAATATCCCGTCTTTCAAGCGGACCATCATCGGGCAACAGGTTGCCGATGCGGCACTGATTACTGCCGCAGTGGACCCGTGCTACTGCTGTACTGAGCGCATGGGCGTAATCAATCCGAAAACGCAGCAGGTAATTGTTGATGGGAATGAGCTGGTAAGATTATCGCAGGAAAAGACAGAAAACCTTAAATCCAAACAATGAATATATTATTATACACAATCTTAATTCCCTTGCTGGCTGGCATAATCTGCCGGTTCGCCGGAAAATGGGCGCGTTGGCTGGCACTACTGGCCTCCATCGCCGTCGTTTATTTTTCCGGCCTGATTATTTTTGCGGGAGAACGTTCAGTTTTTCTGCAGGACTCTTCCCCGCTTCACTTGCTGTTTGGGTTAAGGGCATATACTTTTAATGCCTATGTGCTTTTTGCAATTGCGTTTTTTGCCTTTTTGATCATTTTGTACTCGCAAAGTTTTATGCAAGGCCACCGAAAACTCAACTCATACTATTGCTACGTTTTATTAACCCTGGCATCGGCGGCCGGCACGGTTTTGGCAGGCGACCTGCTAACCCTGCTGGTTTTTTGGGGATTTTCCGGATTTACCCTGTACCGGCTGATTGGAATTAATGATACGGTTACCGCGGCCGCCGCCGCTAAAAAAACATTCATTATTGTGGGCGGGACCGACGCCCTGATGATTTTGGGCACCGCCATGGTTTTTTATATGGCGCGGACTTTCAATCTGCAAGCCCTGGGCCTGCCGCTCAATCATCCCTTAACCATCAGCGCCTATCTTTTACTGGTTTCCGGGGCGCTGGCTAAAGCCGGAGCTTTGCCGTTTTCTTCCTGGGTTCCTGAATCCGCAACCGTGACTCCCGCCACCGTCATGGCCTACCTCCCGGCTTCACTGGACAAATTGATTGGAATTTATTTCCTGGCACGGTTATCTCTGGATATTTTCGTTATCCAGCCCAATTCGGGCATCTCAATATTTCTCTTGGCAATCGGGTCGCTAACTCTTATTTGCGCAGTGTTGATGGCGCTGCAGCAGCATAATTTTCAAAAATTATTGTCATACCATGCAGTCAGCCAGGTGGGTTATATGTTAATCGGCATTGGGACCGCGGTCCCGGTTGGAATTGCCGGAGGGCTCTTCCATATGCTCAATAATGCCATTTACAAAACTTGCCTATTTTTATGCGGCGGGGCCATTGAATTTCGCACTAAACTAACCGAAATGAAAGACATGGGTGGGCTGACCGCCGCCATGCCAATCACGTTTTTTTCCGCGTTAATTTGTGCGCTGGCCATTTCCGGCGTCCCGCCTTTGAACGGTTTTGTTTCCAAATGGATGATCTACCAGGGGATTTTAGATTCCCAAAACAACCTCTGGGTTATCTGGCTTTTGTGTGCAATGCTGGGCAGTATTTTGACCATGGCTTCTTTTACTAAACTGTTGCACGCCGCTTTCTTTAGCCAAAGCACTGCCTCACGGCCAGGCGTAAAGGAAGTCCCGGCAACCATGTGGATTCCCATGGTAACGTTAGCAATTCTTTGTATCCTCTTTGGGGTTTTGGCTTTTCAGCTGCCTTTGCCATATTTTATTTTTCAAGCCCTGCCCACGACCGTTGATTTTGTTGGATCATGGGACCCGACACTGGCCGCCGGATTGCTTTGTCTGGGGCTGTTGACCGGTTTCCTGGCCTACTTTGCGGCCACCCGCACCCAAAAATTCCACACCGCCGCCCCATTTTTGGGAGGGGAAAAAATTCATACCAAGGTCTCCGGCAACGAATTTTACAATACGCTCCAGACGGTTAGGCCGGTGCGCTTTATTTATCGACTGGCAAAAAGCCAATGGATTGACATATACGAACCGTTAAAAGGCCTGGTTTTTGGACTAGGTGATTTTTTGCGCTGGTTCCACCGGGGATTGGTACAAACTTATCTGCTCTGGTGCCTGGCCGGGTTTTTGGCTATATTATATTTTCTGGTGAAAGGATAATTGGCTGACATGTATACGTGTTTGATTACCTTAATGATTTTGATGCTGGGCGGGGCACTCTTGGCCACCCTGGCGCGCAATTTAATGGTTGCGATTTCCTCCCTGGGCATCACTGGATTATTTTTATGCGTGATCTTCCTTTTGCTCAATGCACCGGACCTGGCCATTTCACTTTTGGTATTTGAAGCCATGGTCTTGTTGATTTTACCGCGCGCGGCCAAAGCTGCCAGAGATAACCAAAACTATCCTAAAACATTAAAAGATTGGGGCGGCGCCATTGCGGTTTTGCTGATCATTTTTGCCATTATCTTTACGGTGGTTGAGCTAATGCCGCAGTCAACCGAAACCACTACGGCAGAAACCAAAGCGGCTCTCCAAAACACATCACTTCTCTTTGGCGCGCGCCTCTGGGATCTAGCGGGACTGGTTGCCGTTTTAACTGCCGCCACCATTGGCGCGGCCGCGGTCTTGAGATTAAAAGGCAGAAAGGCATTGAACGAACGCGATGTCTACGATAACTAAAATATTAATCCGCACCATCGGCTTTGGTGCCCTGGCTTTTGGGCTGTACCTGGCGCTGGCTTGCTCCACTGGAGTTGGCGACGGATTGTCCGGCGGGCTGGTGATGGCCGCGGCTTTGTTTTTTATTAACCTGGGCGTTCCCAAAGAAGATCCTACCAAAACCTTAAGCGCCTATTTGACCGGCGTATTTTTTGCTCTGGCGGGTTTGTGCTTTTGCCTCCTGCTGGGCCGGGCCGCTTTCCCATTTTTACCCGGCGGCGATTTTGCACTGATCGGTTTAAACTTGATCGTGGCGCTATTGGTAGCCGCCGGACTAAATTTGGCCTTACGCGCTCTCTTGGCTTTTGAAAAATTAAAAGACCGAGGTTAGAAAGATAAGAAGGAATTTAATATGTTAATTTTTTATTTATGCGGCGGCCTGTTTTGCAGCGGAATCCTGTGCATGCTGATCCAAAAAAATCTGGTAAAAGTAATCATTGGCCTGGTGCTGGCCGAATACGCCGTCAGTTTACTGATGGTCCTGGTTGGTTTTAACGGGAGCCGCGTTAACCCGTTAATTACTGAGCTGGCGATGGTGACACTGACGATAGGGCTGGCATCGCTAATTTTGTTGACCGCCATCAGCGTGCGCGTTAACCATACAAATCAAACACTGGATATTTCGAAAATCAATCAATTGAAAGAATACTCTGATTAAAGGATAAACTATGCAGCCAATATTAATTGCCGCGTTGGTTTTGATCCCGGTATTTTCTGCCTTTGCGGTCTTATTGCTGGCACGCTGGGCGCGCTGGTTTTTGGATGCCGCGGCCATAATCACAATTTTGCTCTTGCTGGGATTAATCAGCGGGTTTTATATTGCCGGAGCAGCCACTGCCGGGCAGGTTTACTGTTTGGGCAACGGAATACTGGGGATCAATTTGATCCTGGACGGATTAAGTTCCCTGCTTTTATTAACCGTGGCCATCATTGCGCTCGCCATTGTGGTTTATTCTTTTGCATATATCAACAAATTCACGGCTAAAGGCAAATACTATGCCCTGCTCCTGCTGATGTTAGCCGGCATGAACGGAATTATATTAAGCGGGGACTTGTTCAATTTGTATATCTTCATTGAACTGCTGGCGCTGGCATCCTACGCGCTGGTGGCCTTTGGCTGTGAAAAAGAAGAACTGGAAGCCGCGCTAAAATATATGCTGTTGGGATCATTGGCTTCACTACTGATCCTTTTGGGAGTGGTTCTGGTATACACCTTTGCCGGAACACTGAACCTGCCGCAACTTTCACAACTTTTACATTCGACACTGCCAACTCCGGCCAGCGGCGCCGCGGCATTGCCAAACTATATCCTGCCCGGCATTCCTCTGGCGTTGGCGCTTTTTCTGGCTGGTTTTGGCATCAAAGCCGCACTGGTCCCTTTCCATACGTGGCTGCCGGATGCTCATCCTTCAGCTCCCGCACCAATCTCGGCCGCCCTTTCCGGCCTGGCCATCAAGGCCGCCGGAGCTTACGCTATCACCCGCATTGTTTTCAGCGTTTTTGGCCTGACACCGCAAGTTTCTCAAATTCTTATCACCCTGGGAGTAATTTCCATGGTGGTAGGCGTGCTTTTGGCGCTGGCCCAGTGGGACTTCAAGCGCCTTTTGGCCTGGCACAGCATCAGCCAGATGGGGTATATCCTATTAGGGATCGGGTTGGGAACGCCGCTGGGAATATTGGGCGGGATTTTCCATTTGATCAACCATTCGGTTTTTAAGTCGCTCTTATTTTTAAACGCTGGCGCGGTGGAATACGCAACCGGCACCCGGGACTTAAAAAAACTGGGCGGCCTTTCCAAAAAAATGCCGGTAACCGCCGCCACGTCATTGGTGGCCTCTCTGTCCATCTCCGGAATCCCGCCTTTTAACGGATTTTGGAGCAAACTTTTAATTATTTTTGCGGCCGTTTTTGCCGGGCAATATTTATATGCAGCGCTGGCGGCCGTGGTCAGCATTTTAACCTTGGCCTCTTTCGCCAAAATTCAAAAATACGTATTTTTTGGTTCCGCCGGCGTTGAATCCGCGGCAGTTGGCTCCACTTCCGCCGGGTCCACCCCTGACCTGCAACAGATTAAAGAAGTCCCGGCCCCAATGCAGGTCGCCATGGTCTTTTTAGCCGTGCTGTGTGTGCTCTGCGGAATTTTTTATCCGTTGATAATTAGCCAGCTGCTTAACCCGGCCGTCATCTCCGTATTAGATATCAACCGCTATGCCCAATATTCGGAGCTGATACCTACCCCAACCTTAGCCGCGCCGGCGGCTTTCGCCGGCACAATTACTGCATTAAAAAATCTGGCCCTGCCCCAGTTGTCTTTGGCGGCAATATTTAACATTGCGGTTGCCTGGCTGATTTTAGGCGGGGTTTTTGTGTTTGCGGCCTTTAAATTAAGGAATAACAAAAAATGAAAATTAAGTTACCTAAGGTTCGTGAAATTATTGAGGCCGTAAAGGCCTTATGGGTTGGTCCTTTTACCAGCAAATTTCCTTTTGCGCCGTCCATCCCGCCGGAGGGGTTTCGCGGTGTGCCCAAATATTATAAAGAAGAGTGCGTGGGGTGCGGGGCCTGCAGTGAAGTTTGCCCGGCACGCGCAATTGACGTGGAGGATAATGCCGCCGCTAAATTGCGCCGCTTAACTCATCACCAGGAGCGCTGTTTGTATTGCGGTCAGTGCGAACGCGACTGCATTACCGGCAAAGGTATCCGCCTAACCCTGGAATACGACCTGGCCACTACCGATATATCTGCTGCGCATACGGAAATTGAAAAAGAATTGGTCTTGTGCGAAAAATGCGGAGCCATAATTTCTGCCAAAGAGCATCTAACGTGGATCCACGACAAAATGGGGCCGCTGGCATTTAGCAATCCAACACTGCTAATCGCCGAACAAAGGGAATTAGGCCTGCTGGGCCGCGGAGAACCCAAGGATAATATTCACCGCCGCGGGTCATCGGTCAAAATCTTATGCCCCGCCTGCCGCCGCGAGGTTATTTTCCGCGAACACTGGTAAGCTTATTCCAAGGCAACAATTGGGCACCTGACTAATCGAAATGCCATCAAAGCTTGTTCACTCGGCCTAACTGTAGATAGTTCTTTTGCATTGCTGTATGAGCGAAAAATCTCAACATGCCAGATACGTTCTGATTTACTTTCTCCGAGTGGCCTACTAGCTAATTCCGCCCTGGACACGTCTTTATCAATATCGTGCGAACGTATACTTATTTTTACAATCGCAAAAATTCCATCAGGGCCGCGAACTAATTCGTACGCAGTAAAACCACTAGCTCTATTCGGAAGACCGTAACACAAAGCCATATTTTCTTCGAGTTGCACCAGGGTTGGTAACGCTACACCAATTCGATATTCATTGATATTTTCAATTACCTCTAATATTATCCCGGAATTGCGTGTCAGTGCAGGAATCTGCGATGAGCTCCCAGGTTCATTAAGCATAAAATCTTCTACTCCTGCCTCGCCAAAATAATCCCCCCAACTCGCATCCCCCTTCCCATCCCTCATTTCACCCGCGACCTCGATTACTTCCGCCACCGTAATCGGAAATGTCCGGATTAAAACTCCGTCCCTCCCCGGCGCCCAATTATCAAAAAATCCCGCCCGGTCTATTGCTTCAGCAAACTTGCGTTCGCGAGTTAGTCGATCAACAATTGGCTTCCGGTCCAGCCTTCCCAGCGGTATGTTACCTCTTACCATACCGATATCCCGGACTACTGCTAAAGGTAAGCGGGTTATTGCATCCGGCCTGCCATCGTAAATTATTGCATCTGCTCGACTGCAAATTCCGGCATCCGACGGAAGCCTAGGAAAGGATGGGTGCCTGGTTACTCTGCCAGACCGCCCTTCCACTCTAATGTTAGCTATCGGATGCCTTACCGTCCTACTTAAACTAGCCATACTATTCCCTCCGGTTGATTTATTTGACGCTTTTCCCTTACACCTAACATTTCATTATCGACACCGCACCTTTAAAATTTCAGTTATATTCGTTTTTATTTTGCTGGTTTCGCCATGTTTTACATCCTTTTTTGCGGGCAATAAGAAGCGGCAAAATTAGCGGTCCGGCATGCTAAAATAATCCTCTATGTGCTACGCCATCCCCGGTAAAGTTATAGAAATTAAAGATAAGTCCGTGATTGTCGAATATTTTGGCGAAAAACGGAAAGCGCTGAATGAATTTGTCGACCTTAAAATCGGCGATTATATTTACGCGCAGGGCGGCTACGTAATTTCGCGCGTGCCCGAAAAAGAGGCGCTGGAAACCCTGGAGGCCTGGAAAGACCTGTTTTTCGAGCTCAAAAAAATTGACTTAAAAATTTCAGAGCGCCGGTTTGCCGAAGAAGGGTTTTCGAAGGAATTTATTGATTTATTAAATCGCGCGGTAGGAAGCGATGCGACCACTACCTCACCCGCCGTTAACGGCCAAACCGGCGCGCCAAATTTAAGCCGCGCTGACTTACTGTACATATTAAATGCGCAAAAACCCAAAGAGTTGGACGCCATTTACCGCGCCGCCAACTTTGTGCGGCAAAAACACTTAGGCAACGCCTGCTGTGTCCACGGCATCATCGAATTTTCCAATTATTGCATCAATAACTGCTGGTATTGCGGCATTCGAAACGATAACCAATCTATAAAACGATACCGAATGGAAATCGACGAAATTGTCGAGGCCATGGACATGGCAGTCAACAAATACGGCTTTAAAGCCATGGTTTTACAATCCGGCGAAGATCCCTGGTACGCAGACGAAAAGTTAGTCGAACTTGTGAAAAAAATCAAAGAAAAATGCGCGGTTTTATTATTTATCAGCATCGGCGAACGCTCTCCCGAAACTTACACGCGGCTATTTGAGGCCGGGGCACGGGGGGTCCTTTTGCGATTTGAAACCAGCAATGCCGCACTCTATGAAAAACTGCGGCCGGGGAAAAAATTAGCCGACCGCCTGGCAATAATTGAACATTGTTATAAGCTGGGATATTTGATTTTAACCGGCAGTATCATCGGATTGCCTAACCAAACCGCGGACGATTTAATCAACGACATCGAATTAGCCAAAAAGCTCCACGCCGAAATGTACACTTTTGGCCCGCTCATCCCCCATCACGCCACCCCACTAAAAAACACCGCGTTTGGTAACCTGGATTTATCGCTGAAAGTAATTGCGGCCACCCGCTTCATTGATCCCAATGCCAAAATTGTGGTAACTACCGCGCTGGAAACGCTAAATCCCAAAGAAGGCCAACAGCAGGGGTTACTCGCCGGCGCCAACTCATTAATGATCAACTGCACTCCTAAAAAATATCAGCCGCATTACGAAATTTATCCGGATAAAGCTGGCATTAAAGACCCATTAGAAGAAAAAATTGAAGATACGCTGGCACTGTTAAAATCTTTGGGGCGGGCACCAACGGATTTGGGAATTACTTAGCTTTTTTCCAGCCGCCGTGTCGACCTAATGTTTCGACAAGCCCTTGTAGCGGATTATCTCTTGGTACATACCATCGCTCAGAAACCACGGCAAGCTCTTCATTGCCTGCGCACATGGATAAAAACCAAAACTGTTGATCCAAAACCGTCTTTTCACCATATTTCAAAACAAAATGATCCCGCCCAATTTGTATCGCCGCATTACTTCGTCCTTCTCTCATTCGCCCTATAGCATCAGCATACATGCTCCACACCTGTGAACAGGCAAAAACTCTAGCTACGTTATCCAAAAGCCTTTCATCTTCTGTCACCCTTGGGGTCACTTTCACATGCAACTGTTCAAGATGCTCCCAATCTCGACCTGCCATCGGAAAAATTCCTAAATCAACCCCACCCACAATTTCTAGAAGCCGGCCCGGCAACTCTCGGCGCATATCCCACGGCCGTACGCATACGCTTTTACCAGGAGTTGGCCTCCACCTTTGACTTGCAATTCTCAACTCACTTAATGCAACCGTTCTTGGTAAATTAACTGGCATAAACTACCCCCGTATTTAATTTAAGCTTGACCCTCTTTCTTCGTCCATTTACGGAAAAAATTGCAAAAATATGCTAAGATATTTTTATGTTAACGCCATCGTTAAAAAATTCTACCCTTCGGCTTTGGGTTGTACTCATTCTGGTTTTTATCTCACTTATAATATTTTGGGGTTGCACCTCGAGTGGCGGCGGCAGCTCCGAAACCTGGGTCACCGAAGGTATTTTCATGTCGCCGGATGAAAGTTTAAACCAAGACGGCGTGGGCGATATTTCTATCGCCACCGTGGAGGGAGGTTCTTTGCGGCTTTATGTTAGTATTGCCTACTCTGCCAGCGGCCCGGCTTACGGTTCCGCGCTTTTCTCCCATATTTCATCCAATGAAACTACCTGGGCCACCGAAGAAGGCATCCGCCTGACGGGGATTTCGGTCAGCCGACCATTGCGTCTACCGGCCGGCGGCTGGCGACTCTATTATAACCAGTCCGCCAATGCCGGCATTATCAGCGCATATTCTGCGGACGGCCTCTCTTGGGAGGCCGAATCCGGCACCCGCATTGCCACCGGTGGGGCCTATGATGCCGCGGTAGTAGATATGGGAACTACCTTAATTTTTCCTGACGGGACGTATCGATTATATTACGGCGGCTCATCCGAAAGCGGGGCTACCATCAATTATGTGATTTTGAGCGCCACTTCAGCTGATGGGCTTACCTTCACCAAAGAATCGGGCGTACGCCTCGCCAGCTCAACCGGTCGCGCCACCCACCCCCACGTATTTTACTTTGGCGGGCAATATATTATGTATTACTCCACCCACCAATATGTTTACAAGGCAACTTCCAGCGACGGCTTAACCTGGGCAGAGAGCGGATCAACCGGAATTTATGGGGCAGATCCATTTATCTTACAGCTTAGCAGTGGCAATTGGCGGATGTTCTATAATGATTATGATGCAGGTACTGACCGCGCTACGGCTTACACCGCAATTTGGAGAAGATAACCACTGGGTTTCATGGTAAATACAAAAGAAAGACGCTTGTATTACTACAAGCGTCTTTCAATTTTTTGTCCTTTGACTAGTTTTTAAATAATCCAGTATGCGCTGGATTTCCCCAGAATGGCAACATTATCCCGAGAGATGCGTAGATTGCCTCAATTTCTCTCATTGCTACTATCTTTTCGCCACGACCGGTTCCCCAAGGAGTAAATTTTGCTGACTCTGCTCCAAGTCCAACCGCAAGGTGTCCTGGCCATCTTTCCCCGGCAACCGCGTTCCCTCTATGAGAATTATTTAATCTTATACCATTGGCTCTGCCAGTTGCCGCAAAGTCCACCAGGGTCAAGAACGAACCGGATTGAGTATCTTTTAATAAAATCCACCCAGCAATTCTTCCGTCAACAACTAATTCTTGAGCTAGAGCTGGATTACCAACGGTCGTATCATCTGCAACCGCAGCAATCCCAGCATCTGCCAACAGATTGCCTGCCAACGCCATCGCCGCAATCTGGTCTGCCCTGGACAATTGACCCATGGCATCGGCTTCAGGCGCCAAATCCTCAACAATCGGCATATTAAATGCTCGGGCAATAGCAACAATTCTCTCGTAAGCTTCAGATAGAGGAAGTACCCCGGTTGCATTATCAGCCAATTCTGGCCCGACAAAGCAGAGAATATCCCTGAGTGAAGTTGCATCTGGCGTTAAAACAAGTTCTGACATAGCCACATCGAGCGAACTGCTTACTCTGCCTTCCATTCCGCTTTGTTCATAAGCTTTTCGCATCAAAGTTAAGACAGTATGCAGTGATGTCATATGCTGGGAAGTATAACCAGATTCAGCTCCGCGATGGATGGAATCTTCCGGGACCGCACCTTTAAGAAGTTTGAGATAAGCGGCACTGACTTTTTCGGCAGCCGCGATCATAGCATCAAATGTATCAAAGCGACGGTAAAGAGCTAACGCTTCCTGGGGAGCGATGACTGGTAAAGAAAAATCACTCGCTAATTGGACAGGGAAGGCCCTTCTTCCTTCAGCAGTTAATATTCCCCTTTCGGCCATCTGATCAAGAGTCAGCGCCAATCCATGACGACCGCAATCTCCCAAGACGCCTTGAACCATAGGCAGTGAAATTGGCTCAAATTCGCTATATCCTTTGCTTTGCAACGCTTTATTATAGAAATAGTTGATTACCGAAGTAACTGGCACGTTAGCTAGATCAGCTATCGCATAAGCCATCGCAATGGTAATGCCTAAACTATTCTGCGCTCCCATGTTTTCATAAGGGCCTAATCTGGGGTTAGCCGCTCTGGCTTCATCAGAAGCCAATTTAAACTCGGCTTCAATGCTCCCTAATTCTGCTACATTTCTTCCAACCAGCTTTGGTTTTAAAGTATCTTGCAAGAATTGACGAGCTTGGGTGTGACTGTCTTTTAAACTCATACCTTCAGCCGTCCCCATTAATCGAGCTGCGCTTTGCCCTTCAGATATTCCTGCCGGTAATGTTCCAATAAAGGGGGTTGCCCGTCCTTCAACGAATAGCAAAACTCGATATGTTTCCTTTGGAAATCTTCCCCCCATTTGGTCAGGGATAGCAACTATGTCTCTAATTCTTCCTGCTGATGGCTTACGACTTAAAAATCTTGCAATGGTAGCGTGGTCCCTTCTTAAGCTGCCCGTCAACCTAGTAAAATCAGCTGTTTTCCTGTAACCTTCCAAGGTAATTATTCTTCCTGCCATTTTATTTTCCTCCTAATTATTTTTATTGATTCTCTACGAATAGTAAGCGGCCCGCTACCTCCTTCGGTTAATAATATATTTATTCAGCACCTTCAACTTTCGACCGTTTATAAAATAAATTTCACTTTTGGAAGGAAATTTTTTGCGGTTTTCTTGCAAAACTTCAAATCCATCAGGCCTTCAGATCAGGGTGGTAAACTATATTGGATGGGCACGCTTCAGCTTACGAGGTCTATTTTGACAAGGCCATTTATTTTTGAAGAATTAGTTTAACAACGTCACGATCGTCAAGCAGAATATATTTCCCGTTAAAATCCTGATATTTTTCGTGCCCGCGGCCAGCCAACAAAACTACATCGCCACGTCTTGCCAATTGGATAGCTTTTTTGATTGCCGTCCGCCGGTCAATAATTTTAAAACAGCAATCATTTTGCCGCCGGTTAACTTTAGACATTCCGGCCCGCCCGCCAGTTTTTTCCCAACCCGCCACAATTTCATCCACAATTTTAGCCGGGTCTTCAGAGTGCGGATCGTCGGTGGTAATTACCACACAGTCCGCTAACCGTTGCGCGATCATTGCCATCACCGGCCGCTTGGTGCGATCGCGGTCGCCCGGGCAGCCAAAAAGTAAAATCAATTTTGCGCCGGTTTTTACTTTCATGCGTGCGGCGCCCAGGGCCTGAGTCAAACCATCCGGAGTATGCGCAAAATCGACAAAAATCCGAAAACCGCGGCGGTTTCGCACCTCTTCCATGCGCCCGGGAATAGTTTTGATTTTTTGCAGTGCGGTTTGGATATTACGGATTTTTATTTTAAGCGCCAACGCGGTCATTGCCGCCGCCAAAAGATTATAGACGTTATATTTTCCCGACAAATTACTATGAAAAACTGTTCCCTGAGAAGCTTTTTCCCTTGCCTTAAAACTAATGCTCTCCGCCGAAATTTTCACGTTTTGCGCCTTAAAATCCGATGCTTTGTCGATACTGTACGTTAAAATTTTTCCGGTAAACCCTTTGGTCACGCGGTGAGCAAGTTGGTCATCCGCGTTAACTACGGCGCAGGTTTTTTTAGGTGATTTTCCCAGCTGTTGAAATAATTGCTGTTTGCTTGCCAGATAGTTTTGCATGGAGTGATGGTAATCAAGGTGTTCATGCGTCAAATTGGTAAAAATTGCAACATCAAAGTCAACGCCCCCCAGCCGATATTGAGAAAGTGCATGCGATGATGCCTCTAAAACCACATACTGCACTTTCTGCTTAACCATGTCCCGCAAAATTCGCTGCAGTTCCAGCGGCGGCGGGGTGGTTAAGCCCTCGGCAATAACTGCTTTGCCCACGCGCGAACTAATCGTGCCAATTACGCCAACCTTGTAGCCGGCTTGCCTCAAAATTGCTTCCAGCAAATAAGTTACAGTGGTCTTGCCGTTAGTGCCGGTAACACCAATAATTTTCATTTTGCGCGATGGGTGCCGGTAATAATTGGCGGCAATTTGCGCCAGCGCTCGGCGGGCATTTTTGACTAAAATAATTTTTGCCGGCCGCAAAAGCTGTCCGGCAGGTTGCGTGGCCAGCGATGACGGCAGTTTTTCGCAAATTACTGCCGCCGTACCTTTTGCAATTGCTTTTCCAATGAATTGAGTTGCATCCACTTTGGTCCCGGGAATAGCAACAAAAAGCGCGCCGGGCATAACCTTTCTGGAGTCATCGGTAACATTGGCAATGTCAACCTTGGCCGGCAGGGGGTTGATTATGATTTTAATACCTTTTAATAACTGGCTAAGCAACATTATTGTCTGCTCCCATTAACCGTTTGTTCCCTCAATATTTTAAAAGCAATGGTCCAAAGCAAACCTTCTATTTTATAACGCGAAGCCTATTACCCCTGGAGCGAGGGACCGACTGTTTGAGCCCCGGCTGGCCGGGGCGAGTTTCGGGCCCGAGCGGAATGGGGTATAGGCGAGCGTTAATTTTACGTGGACCATCGCTTAAAATATTTATTGAGGGAACAAGCATGAAGTTACTCTCCCAGCGAATCCACAATTTTGCCTTTTTTTATCAAACTGCGCAGGTTCTGCCACATTACCAGCCCACGGTCAAACAAGCGGTATAAAATGGGGTTTAACGGCAGGTCACACATGCCAATATTTTTGACTTGTTTTCCGCCAAAACCTTTTTTAAAACGATAGACCCCCCACAGCGGGTGGTCCGGCGTCGGATCCGAAGGAATCCCCCATAAGTCATATAATTTATACCCGCGCTTCTTGGCCCACTGGATGACCTGCCAATGCAGAGCATGGTTGGGCATGACATTGCGAAAACTGGTCAAGGAAGCACCGTACATATACCAGACCTTGCGGCCAAAAGCAAAAACCACTACCGCCGCCACCGGCTGGTTATTGTAGTGGGCAAAAAAGATTGTCCCTTTCCCCGCCTCCAGCACGGTTTCCTTCACCTGCTGATAATATTCCAGCGGGTGAATTAAAAACCGGTCGCGCGCGGCGGTTTCACGGTACATGCGATAAAATGTTTGCAGACCGGAGTCGCTTAAATCCTCGACCACCGTGACGCCTTTTTTCTCTGCCAGCCGCACGTTGTAGCGGGTTTTTTCCTCAAACCCCATCAAGATTTTTTCCAAATCCTGCTCCAAATCAATCACGTAAGTGGTGCGCGGCTGCACTTGCTTGCGCACAAAATCAAACCCGGCCTTCTTGATTGCCAAAATCGAACCAACATCTTTTTCCGCCAAGTCCGGATCCATCTTAAAAACAATGGCTTTATGCTCGTCGGCCTTAAACCGGATGGCATTGATCAGCAAATTAAAAGCAGCGTGGTTGCGAAAATCCACCACTGGCCCCCGCGGTGCATAAAAAATGCTGCGTTTTAAAAATGGTATTTCTTTGATTAAGATTGAGGCCCCGGCTACCAGATTACCCTCATCCATTATCCCCAGGCGGATCGGTTTCCATCCGTAGAATGATTTCAAGACGCCCCATTCAAAGCTTTGCAACACCGGCGATTCCAAATGGCGCGCGACAAACTCGTTCCACATATCTTTTTCGTTGACCTTAAAAATCTTCACCTGCATTAGAGCTACCTCACCGGGAACAAAATTCTCATGTCCGTTATCTTTTCCAGCGCTTTGTCCGCCGATGGCGGCAGCGGCTGATCCGGATCAACTTCAACTAAGGGCATAGCTTCCCATTTTCCTTTTCCCTGATCCTTACCCTTATCCTTCAGCTTAACTTCTACCAAAAAGCGCGACAATAATATCTCCCGCCAGTTTTTTTCGGACAAATCACTCCGGGTATAAGCCGGCTGGATAAAATACTTAAACAGCGGGGCAACCCCTTCCAGTGCCGGATCGATGACCGCAGGCGGACCCACCACCATCCACTGGGTCTTAGTGCGGGCCGAAACCATTTCTGCGTCCATGCCGTGTTGCGCCGGTATAATTTGGAACCCGCCGATTTTGTTAAGACGCGAAGTTGAAACGTCTATCACCGCCGCGTGATTGGCGCGGATGCGCCCTACTTCCGCATATTTGGTGCCGGGAAACCTCCCCACCCCTATAACCGGCCGCAGTACCTGCCCGATTATTTTTTGGCTGCCGTCGTGATCAACCAGGACAATTTTGCCGCCGAAACGATTTTCAAACGTAATGGCCCGCGGATATTTTTGGGGTTGCTCTACAATAATCAGGTATTTTGAACCAAGGACAGGAGAAAGGTTATCCGTCCGGGCGGCGCCTCCCGCATCAAACTGCTGGACCTGATTCCCTACATACGGAGCGTCTTTTTCCCCGAAGATAAGCTTTCCCGCCGGGATATCGGTTAAAATGGAAGAACTGGGGCTGTAAAACGAATTATAATCATCCGGCACAGCCGAAAATTCCTTTGGCAAAATCGAAAAAACAATCCCGCGATCGTCTTTTTTGTTATAGCCGCATTTGATATGGATGGCGTTTACCGCTACAGCGGCAACTTCCCGATCCTGCACCCATTTGCTGGCGGTAAATCCCTGATTATTAACTTTTTGCGCCGGAGCCAGAACCTGCCCGATTTTATTCCAGGTTTTTCCTTTATCATGACTAACGGTAATTGCCCCGCCCCGTTCATTCGTAATCTGGATACGGGCGGTTTCGATAAAATCTTCAGCTTGTGCTGAAAAAGTAAAAAATAATGCGAAAAACAAAGTTAATAAAGCAATGGCATAAGACTTAGCAGGGCGTATATGGCCGAGCGTGAAAGGAAGAATTGTTTTAGACATTGCTTTAGCTTTTTGTTTCAAGTAGATATTCCAAAATCGTCCGTACCGGAACCCCGGTGGCACCCTGCGGCAGATAGGCACGCTGCTGCCGTAAATATGCGGTTCCGGCAATGTCAAAATGTACCCACGGCGTATCTTCTACGAATTTTTGAATAAATATGCCGCCGATAACAGGAGAAGCCATGCCGGTTTCAGTGCAGTTAAGCACATAAGCTACTTCACTTTTTAAATATTCACCATATTCTTCAAACAACGGCAGCTGCCAGACCTTTTCTCCGCTCTTTTTTGAAGCCGCCACAATCCCGTCAACCATTCCCTGATCATTCCCTAGGATACCGGAAGCCGCATCCCCTAGTGCAATAATGCAGCCACCAGTTAAGGTTGCGATATCTATCAACCGGGTAGCTCCCCGTTTTTTTGCATAAGTAATGGCATCCGCCAAAATCAATCTCCCCTCCGCATCGGTTGAGATGATCTCGATGGTTTTTCCGGAAAGCGAGCCGATAATGTCGCCGGGCTTCAAGGCCTTGCCGTCCGGCATATTTTCGGTTGCCGGCACCACCGCCAGCAGATTCTTTGGGATTTTTAATTTCGCCGCCGCCAGCATAATTTCAATCACCGCCGCCGCCCCAGCCATATCGGTCTTCATCTCCCACATATGCCGGCCGGGTTTTATGTCGATCCCGCCGGAATCAAACGTAACCCCTTTACCCACCAAACCCAAAAGTTCCTTATCTCCCTTTTTGCCTCCGTCAAACCGCATCACAATCAGTTTTTCTCTTTCTTCGGATCCGCGCGCCACGTTCCACAGGGCTTCCATCCCCATTTTTTTGATGTCCGCCATGTCATAGATTTCACATTTGATTCCCGCCGCTCGGGATTGTGCCTTTGCATATTCGGCCAGGTAACTGGGCGTAACTATATTGGAAGGCGCATTCACCAAATCTTTAACCCGATTGGCCGCCGTGGCAAAAACTTCCCCCAACCCCGCCCCCTTTTTGAGATCGTCAAGCTTGTCTTTATCCCTGTCAATCAAAACAAATTCTTTGATTTCAAACGGCGGCTCCTCTTCCACCTTGCCAATGCCCGCATATGCATAATTGCCGATCAGCGTTCCTTCCACGGTAGCGCGCGCCGAAATTTCCGCCTCCAGCCCCCCGCCGCCCCCACCGTGCGCAATGGAACAGACCTTGGCCGCTTTTACCTTTTTGGCCAAGCCGATCACCGCCACCGCAGCTCCGCGCACCACGTTCATATCAAATTTTTCCGCTTTGCCTAACCCCACCACCGCTACCCTTTTGGCCGGGATCTTCTCCAAAGTATGAATCAAAGTAACCGTATCCTTTTTCCCTGTGATTTCACCTTCCTGTATCAGCCGCACAATGGCGCCGTCCAAAACTTTATCCACCGCCGCCGCGGCGCCGGAGGGCACTTTTACTCCTTCAAACAAATTAACCACCAGCAGATCGCACGCCACATCGGTCAGCGAGGCCCTCTCTACTTTAATTTTCATACCTCAAGCTCCTTGGCAAAAAAAATCGGGATTTCATGTTTGGCGGATGCGGGGGAATCCGATCCGTGCACTACGTTTTTGATTGTTCCGGATGCACTAATCACGTTTTCTTCTCTCAAGTCCCCGCGGATGGTGCCCGGCTGCGCTTTACGTGGATCAGTGGCGCCCATTAATTTCCTGATTCCTAAGATGGCGCCCTCCCCTTCCACCACCGAAACAAAAACCTTGCCGGAAGTAATAAACGCCACCAACCCCGGGTAAAACGGCTGGCCTTTATGCACCGCATAAAGTTTTTTCGCTTGTTCCGCTTCCATTTGGATAGTTTTTTCTGCAACCAATGTATAGCCGGCAGAGACAACCCGTTGTTTTATATCTGCAATGAGGCCGCGCGCCACCCCGTCTGGTTTTATCATGAAAAAAGTGCGCTCACTCAAAGCTTGCGGCCCCCAATGCGGGTGGCTTTAGACAAACTGGCGCGGGCAGTTTTGATGGCGGCTTTAACCTGCACCGGCGCCGTCCCGCCAAAGGTATCTTTCATCTCAACGCTGGATTCGGTAGAGAGAATTTTTTGCACGTCAAAGCTGATTTTGTCCGAAAATTTCTTTAGCTCGGCCACCGAAAGGTAATCCAGCTGCATATTGGAATCTTCGCAATAATTAATGATCTTGCCGACAATCTCGTGCGCCTTGCGGAAAGGCACATTTTTGCCCACCAGGTAAAACGCCAGGTCGGTTGCGGTCAAAAAACCCTTGCGCGCCGCTTCCAACATTTCAGTGGCGTTAAACTTCGAGGTTTTCAGCATTTCATCCATCATCGACAAAGAGGCCTTGAGCGTATCGACGGTATCAAACAACGGTTCCTTATCTTCCTGTGCGTCGCGGTTATAAGCCAGCGGCAATCCTTTCATCAATGACAAAATCGAAACCAGGTTGCCAAAAACCCGGCTGCTCTTGCCGCGGATCAGCTCCGCAATATCCGGATTTTTCTTTTGCGGCATGATGGATGAGCCGGTGGTGTACCGGTCCGACAATTCCACAAAATTAAATTCATAGGATGACCACAAAATCAATTCGGTGCAAAAACGAGAAAGATGCAGCATGACGGAAGCCGCGGCGTAGATAAAATCAACCGCAAAATCACGATCCGAAACCGCATCGATACTGTTTTTTGAAATTTCCGCAAAGCCCAAAACCTGGGCCAAAAATTTGCGGTCAATTTTAAAATTGGTTCCCGCCAGCGCCCCGGAACCCAGCGGCAAAACATCCACCCTTTTAAAAATTCCCAAAAACCGGTCTTTGTCGCGGTCAAACATTTCAAAATAAGCCATCAGGTGATGCGAAAACAATACCGGTTGGGCGCGCTGCAAATGCGTGTAACCAGGCATAATCACCTTGATGTATTCTTCCGCCAGGTCCAGGACGGTGGACTGCAGCTTTTCGAGCAATGAAACCACCATCGCAATCTCTTCTTTTAAATATAACCTTAAATCGGTGGCTACCTGGTCGTTGCGGCTGCGGCCGGTATGAATTTTTTTGCCGGTTTCCCCTATCAGGTCAGTCAGCATTTTCTCGATATTCATGTGCACATCTTCGTATTCGATCTTGAGCTTCAGCCGGCCGGATTCCAGGCCTTTGGAAATAGACAGCAGCCCCTTGATAATACGCTTGCATTCCTTGGGAGTAATCACGTGCGCCTTTGCCAGCGCATTCGCGTAGGCAATGCTGCCCATAATATCCTGGCGGTAAAGCCGCTGGTCAAAACTAATGGAAGCAGAAAACTTCTCGGCCGATTTGTTCATTGGCTCCCGGAACCTTCCACCCCAAAGTTTGTCTTCGGCTTTTTCTTTGGCGGTTTTTTCTTTTACGATTTTTTCTTCGTTCATAATTTTGCTCCTCTTATTTTTGCTCCCATTTTTAACTGCAAACCAAAAAGATTGATAAACCCTTCAGCATCTTTCTGGTTGTAAATTTCTTCTTTTTCAAAAGTGGCCAGGTCCGGATTATACAAAGATACCGGGGACTTGCGCCCGCAAACGGCGCACGCGCCTTTGAACAATTTTACCCGCACCGTACCGGTTACCACCGCCTGCGTTCGATCGATAAAATCGGACAGCGCCGCGCGCAGGGGAGAAAACCACTGGCCATTGTAAATCAATTCGGCAAATTTTTCCGCCACTAGCCGTTTATAATGCGCCGTGTCACGGTCAAGCGTAATGGATTCCAGGTCCTGGTGGGCCAGACACAAAACCGTGCCGCCGGGGGTTTCGTACACCCCGCGTGACTTAATTCCCACCAGCCGGTTTTCCACCATATCCACCCGACCCACCCCGTGTGCACCGGCCAGCTGGTTCAAAATATTGACCAAATCCAACGGGCGGCCTTTTTTGCCGTTAACCTTAACCGGAATCCCTTTTGCAAAATCAATGTCAATGTAGAGCGGCTTATTCGGCGCTTTTTCCGGAGAGACCGTCATCTCAAACATCGATTCGTCCGGTTCTTTCCACGGGTCTTCCAAAACGCCGCCTTCGTAGCTCACATGCCACAGGTTGCGGTCAGATGAATAGGGTTTCTTTTTTGTTACCGGCACTGGAATTCTCCGGGCCCTGGCATATTCCACCGCATCACTGCGGCTTTTGATTTCCCATTCCCGCCAGGGAGCAATAATTTGCAAATTTGGCGCCAAGGCCTTATAGGTTAGCTCAAACCTTACCTGGTCGTTACCTTTGCCGGTTGCGCCGTGCGAAACTGCATCGGCTTTTTCCCGGCGGGCAATTTCAACCTGCCGTTTGGCAATCAAAGGACGGGCAATCGAGGTTCCCAAATAATATCTACCTTCGTAAATTGCACCGGATTTTAACATGGGCATCAGGTAATCGCGCGCAAAAACCTCTTTCAAATCCTCAACGTAGGCCGCGCTGGCCCCGGTTTTTAGCGCTTTTGCTTTTGCTGCGGCCAGATCCTCTCCCTGCCCCAGGTCCGCCACCATCGCCACCACTTCACACCCGTAATTTTCTTTTAGCCAAGGAATAATAATGGAAGTATCCAAGCCGCCGGAGTATGCCAGGACTACTTTGTTAACTTTTTTCATAAATCACCTCAAAAGTATTGCCAAAATTGCCTTCTGAACATGCAGGCGATTTTCGGCCTGGTCAAAAACCACCGAATTCGGCCCGTCAATCACCTCGTCCGTAATTTCCTCACCGCGGTGTGCCGGCAAGCAATGCATGATAATGGCATCCGGTTTGGCCAAACCAACCAAGCGCCGGTTTACCTGAAAAGCCGCAAACTTAATCTTTCGGCTGGCGGCTTCTTCCTCCTGTCCCATTGAGGCCCATACATCCGTATAAATTACATCGGCTTTTTCCACCGCTTTTTTGGGGTCATTCATAATTTCAATTTTGGCGCCGCTGCCGCGGGCATCCGCTTGCGCCAGGCGGGTAATTTCCGGCCGGGGCTCAAACCCGGGAGGAGTAGCTACGGACAGATTCATCCCCACCTTTGCCGCCGCCAACATCAAACTATGGCACACGTTATTGCCGTCGCCAATATACGCCATTTTTACTTTTTTCAAGTTTTTCAAACTCCCGGCACCTTTCTTTTCCATTACCGTAAACACATCCGCTAACCCCTGGCAGGGATGCGATACATCTGAAAGCCCGTTAATGACCGGAACACTGGAATAGCGCGCAAATTCAATCAGGGCATGGTGGTCAAAGGTGCGCAGCATCACTCCCTGGACATAACGCGACAGGGTCCGGGCCACATCCGCCACTGACTCCCGCACCCCCAGTTGGACGGCATTGGGAGACAAATGAATGGTGGTGCCTCCCAGCTCAAACATGCCAACCTCAAAAGACACGCGCGTGCGGGTGGAAGGTTTTTCGAAAATCAACGCCAGGGATTTCCCCTTTAAGATGCTCTGTCGGGGTTTTTTCTTTAGCCGCGCGGCCAGATTAAAAATCTTTTCGATTTCGGCAAGCGTCAGTTCATGAATTGAAATAAAATGTTTTAGCATGGTTGTAATTAGCTTTTTAGTTGCTTAACTTTTTAGGAAATTAAAATTTATAGGATAGTTCACCGGTTAGCCCCATGGCCGTCCCGTAGCCCGCCTGCACTCTCCACTCTCGTATTTCCTTGCCTAAAAATATGCCCGCATCAATATGGCTGCCGCTGGCAGTATTGCCGGAAAGGCCGGGAATATCGGCAATGGTTTGTGAGTAGCTGACCCAGCCCAGGCTCAATCCGGTATACAGGTCTTGCCCAATTTTGACATCCGCGGCCAGTTTTGCCGTCAAAATAGAATATTGGTTGCCAAGGTAATAAGCCGCGTCCAATATAACATCATAGTCCCGTTCAACCGGGAAAAGGTATCCCAAACCCACCGCCACCGCCCCGCCACCGTACGCAGTAAATAACCTATATTCGCCCAGGCGCTCCGGCTTGAATATTATTGACGACTCCGGTACTGCTTTACTCGCCGGAACGGGAGTTTTTTGGACCTTGGCAGCAGCTCCGACCCCACCCGCCAGGCAAAAAACTAAAATTCCCAAACAAACCCATATAAAAACCCTTTTCATCATTTCTCCTCCTCGGGGAAAAAATCATACAAAATCAACGCCAAGCGTATTTATACTTTACTACGCAAATCATCCAAATTCAAGCGCCAATCATGCAAGTTTTTGCCCATTTAACCCGATATATACAACGGAAGGTCCCAAAAAACCCGCTAAAAACGGGGAAAGGAAAATCCAGCATGCCAATCATTGAACTAGATAATCCGGCTTACAATTTATCCGATCCAAAGTCGTCTCCGGCAGGATTTTTTTGTCCGGCCAATGTCTGGATTTCCGATGACCGGAAAGAGGTCATTGTGACCGGCGGGAATATTACTTTTCATGAAGGCCGTGAATTCAGCACCGGTTATATCAGCCAAAAATCAGACCTGGATTGCGCCTTGGAGGCCTTTGAACGCGGATTTCAGGGGTACTACAAGAAAAACAAATAATTATTCTATATTATCAATCTTCTCTTCCAGCTTCTCTTTCTGCTCCTCCAAATTTTGCGGCAGGGTAATCAAAAAGGTGGTTCCCGCATCCAGCTGGCTGCGTACCTTAATTGAACCCTTATGTTCTTCGATAATCCGCAGGGTGATGGGCAGGCCCATGCCGGTACCGGTCATCTTAGTAGTAAAAAACGGGTCAAATAAGCTTTTTAGGTTTTCCGCTGGGATCCCTTCGCCGGTATCTGATATTTCAACAAACACGACACCGGTTGGTTTTAATACTTCGGACTGAGCGCCGCTTTCTTCCTCCCCAAACGTCATTTCTCCCACATTGCCGTCGCGCCTGAATTTGCCCTTATTTCCCAGCATTTTACCCAGATGAATTACTTCGCCTACATCCGTCTTGACCGTCAATTCGCCGCCTTTTTTCATGGCCTGGATGGCATTTAAGACAATGTTCACCAATGCTTGGGACAGTTGACCCTGGTCGCCCACAATCAGAGGCAATTCCGCAAATTTTGTGGTAATCCGCACGTTGTTTTTCTTAGCTTCACTCTCAAAAAGCAGCAAAACATCTTCCAGCAGCGCATTGACATCCACTTTAGTCAACTCGGGCTTCATGGGTTTGCCAAATTTCAACAAGCTTTCAGCAATTTTGTTGATGCGCTCGATTTCGTGCGGGACAATTTGGACAAATTTCTTGCGATATTCTTCGTCGTCCCATTTTTGCTGCAGTAACTGGGTAAATGTCCGCAGTGAAACTAGAGGATTTTTAATTTCGTGCGCCATGCCCGCCGCCATGGTGCCCAGCGAAGCCAATTTTTCTGACAGGATCAAGCGATCCTGACTTTCCCGCAGTTCTTTAGTCATCAGATTAAAAGCCGAAGCCAGCGTCCCAACTTCATCAATGGCATCAACGTCGATCCGGATATTCAGGTTTCCCTGCCTGACCGCATCCGTCCCGGCAATCAAATCCATAATTGGCTTTTCCATGCTTTTGGCAAAAAATACTCCCACCACTACCGTCAACACTATCCCGATAATCACAAACATCAATGAGTTGGTTTCTACCCGCCGAATCTCAAAATAGGCCTGGGCGGTCGGTTCCTCAACAATCACCCCCCAGCCCACTGCCTTCACCGGAGCAAACGCCCCCACCATCTCTTCTCCTAAACTTTCGCTGTAAAATTCCCCGCCCCCGGTTTGTCCCGCCAAAACCTGTTGCACTACCGGGCTGGCTTTCAAGTCCTCTGCGCTTTTGGCCCGCACTTCATCCGGATGCACCAAAATTTTTCCGTTGCGGTCAACCAGATAAGCAACGCCGTGCTTCTGATAAGATATCTTACTGACCATTTCCTGCACATAGCGCAGGTTTATTTTTGCCACCACGGACCGGCCGGAGGCCGCCGCTGGAACCGCCACCATAAAGTAAGGCCAGCCGTCCTGCTCCCTCAAGACCGGCCCAAAAGATACTGCCCCAGCGGCAAAGGCAGTTTTCATTTCGGCAGCATTAATTTCCGCAGCCGACAGCTTAACATCAGCTTGGGTTAAATTGATCTCCATTTGCCCGCCGGCGGACAGCACCGCCAGGCCGCCAAACAGTGGATTGATCTCCAGCAGCAGCTTTAACTGGGAGCGGGCGGCTCCCGCACTGCCGGAAGAGAGCGCCGCAGCCCCGGCAATAATTTTCAAATCATGGACCGCAGCAGACAGAGAATCGTTAATTTTATCGGCCACATCCACCGCCGCCGTGCGGTGCGACAAAACCACAGCATCCATCAATGAACGTTTGCTGATGCCAATAATAATTAACGTGGTGGCCTCAAAAAGGATGACAATCAACAACACAAAAATCAAAATCAGCTTAAACAGTATGCGGGTCCTGAAATAACTCAAAGGAAAAGCCGCAATCTTGGCAAACGGAGAAATCATTTCCGCCAGCAGCAACCCCACCACCGCCAGCAGGGTAATCAACCATGATATCAGCAAATAATAGGACTGCCCCAAATTTGAGTACAAAACCGTGCAAAAATAAGCCACCACAATCAAAAAAGCGGAAAGCGACAAAATCACGGTAAGGTTTTTTCTGCCGGATGGTTTATAAGATAATAAGCGCCAGCCGGAAACAGCTGCCAGCGTGAGCCAGATCAAAATCCACATGGTCTTAACCGGAACCGGATGCGAAAAATCTACCAGGGGCTCAATCACGCCTTGCCGGTAAATTAAACTGACGGAAGATATTACAATGCGCCAGATGGCCACGACCGCCAGGGCCTCAATGGCCCAAGTTACGTATTTGATCCATTTGATCTGGTTAAATTTAAACTTGGAAATCAGGTAAAACCACAACCCCACCACACACAGCGTGGACACAGCCGAAATTGATTTATGGACCAGAATCAACTCCGATAAGCTGCGCCCCAGGTTGAACATCATCTGCGAAACCACGGCCAGGGAAACGTTGCAGAAAAACAAAAGAAAAACTATACCAAAATAAAGATCTTTACGGGAGTTTTCCATGAAGAATTTGCGAACAAAACTGATCCCGGCTGCCAGCAGCAGACCGGCCGTAAAAATTTCGGTAAAAATACTGATAATGGTTAAGGTTGACAACATATTTTTATTATTTTGCCACTATTTTTATTTTGACTTTGGAAAAATCCGCCGCGCCGGAATGGGTTTCGGCATAAACCGGAACCTCGACCGTTTTGGGGGAAATGCCCGCCGGAATCAAAACCCGACCCGAATACACAAAATCCCCGGCGATCTCGTCCCCATTGCCGCCTTCATCCGAAAATAACGTAACATTGCCGGCGCCCAATCCCTGGAGATTGGCAAAAACACGCTTGATTTCATACTTGCCTTCCGGATCTTCAATCTGCACTTTAAATAATATTTCGTGTTTACCGTCCGCCACGACCGACATCGGTTCAACTTTGGCGCTGATAATTTTAGGCGGATTTAAAACCAGCAAAGAGGTTTTTCCCATTGCCACCCACCCTTTT
>Ga0265296_1000758_pt1 | contig 44019 bp, 45 predicted proteins | sample MunlanPumphouse1_FD_189073 | JGI IMG/M metagenome (GOLD analysis project Ga0265296, IMG submission 189073) | Groundwater microbial communities from a municipal landfill in Southern Ontario, Canada - Pumphouse #1 | ecosystem: Environmental > Aquatic > Deep subsurface > Groundwater | place... | reverse complement strand
TGACAATCCAGCCAGTGTCGCCTTTGATAAGTGTCATTGACGACATATCGAAGCCCCTGACCTGGTAGATCCCCGGGCTGACCATGAAGAGACCGTGGAGATTGTTCAGCTGAGCCTGCCGGTACAGGAGCGGGTTGATTGTATCCGAACGGGACCCATTCTTAAAAAGCCGGAACGCCTCAGCGTTCCATGCAGTGATATTTGGGATGTCGGCCGGGATGATCAAGGGGTCGTAGGTCGCGATGAGTCCCCGGCTCGCAAAATCGAAGTCCTCGTTGTTGTTCCACGCGGGAGTGTTGTTTGCGTTCAGGTTGGCGGCAACCGTAAAGTCGGTGGCATTGTTCCGAAGGTCCTGAGCGGCAGATATACATGCAATGGTACAAAAGCAGCATACGACCACCAGCAGGAATGTGAAAACCGGGGATCTCATGGGTACTAGGTTGTCAACCTGTCTTTCGGTATAACGATATCGAAATGATTCACGGGAGCCGGGTCTGTTTTTGACAGCAGGTATAAAAGGATCATTTCTTATGAAATCTCATTGATAATCTGTCAGATATTATGACGCGCTATCTTCCCCTTATCCTCGCAGCCGGACTTGCAGTTCTCGTGCTTGTCGCCGGGTGCACCACACAGCCTGCGGGCTCCGCAACCGCAAGCCCGGGTGTGCACGCTACTACAGAAAAAAATATGGCTCCTGTCCATACGCCGGCACCTGCCGAAAAAACTACGGTGCCTATCGCTGCACAGACCATTGTGAAACAGCTCCCCCCAACACAGACGACCCTGCCCCGGATCTCCGTACCGGAGGGATACATTGCCCAGTATTATACCTATACGCTGAATGGCAAATCGGATATCATCCCCCTTGCGTTATCGACAAAGGTCTACCAGGATTACACAAAAAAAGACAGCCCTTCGATACATAACGGCAACTCTTCCTATTTCCTCGGGTACGTGAACGATCCCGAACAGCAGCCCTATATCGCCGCTCTTGCAAAAGCAATTCAGGAAAAGACACCTGTCAAAGACGACCAGGCGAGGATCGCAATAAGTCTCGTCCAGCATATCCCGTACCATGACGGGACCCAGTACCGTTACCCGTACGAAGTGCTGTATAACGGCAAGGGTGTCTGCGGTGAGAAATCGATGCTTCTTGCCCTGTTGTTAAAAGAGCTCGGGTTTGGTGCCAGTGTCTTTTATCTCCTTCCCGAAGATCACATGACTGCGGGAATCAAAGTATCTTCACCTTATGACTTCAGGAATTCAGGGTATGCATTCATCGAAGCAACGGAGCCGTATATCATCACGGATTCAGTAACCGATGCGCTTGCCGCGTATAAGTTCACGAGCACCATGGAAGTTACTCCCGTTGGAACCGGACAAGCGCTGCAGAGTATCGCGAACGATTACAATGATGCCCGGGAGTGGGCAGCACTTGAGGCTAAGGGAAAAACGCTTGCTACTGCTGACTATGCTGCATGGCAGGCACTGAACACGAAATACGATCTCAGGTACTATACCTGCGAGAAATGCCCGATCCCGTCAATTGCATAGCGGGATCCGGTGTCTATTTTTTTTAACAAAAGAAATTCACGAGTTATTGCATCATGATCATTTCCGGTTATCCTGCGAAATGACCAGATCTCCGGCGATTTTTTAAAACGGGGAGAAGTGTATTAAAAAAATTTCATTACTTCCAGCCCGCCCAATTATTCCTTGCAAATGATTGCATTAAATATTATTTTCATCATTCCTGACGGGATCTACGGGTCGCCTCTGCCCGGCGCCGGGAAGTAAGACCCCATCGATCACTCACCTTCCCAACTTCCATCTGTCCACACTTTGAGAATATCAAAATCCCGCTTCATGGTCGCCCTGCTCAGTGCCTGCGCACGGGTCAACATCCTTTCCTGGATAAAATCATATTCGCCGAGAATTTTTGAATTCCGGAGCAGGGTTGCCCGGATCGGGTGGTGTCGGTAGATGACACTTTCCTGATTCCTGAAATACCATTTTATTCTCTGGAACGTGAGCCAGTCAAGTTTCATGGCGAGCGTTGAGTGGAATTTGAAATCCTCGGCTGGATCCAGATCATAGTTCCGTAACGAGCAATACGGGGAGATTGCCCGGGCCAGCTGGTACCGGAATTGTTTTAAGGTCTCGTCAGGAGTGATCGTGACAAAGACAACTCTCGTATCGTCAAAAAATCCATACCCTCCCACCTCATATTTCGGGATCCCCTTCTGGTTTGTGCATATCCTGGTGAAATCTTCGATCAGTTTTTCTTCGTTCTCTGTCGAAAAGGGCCCGGCCATGGTGATGTGCGGGGTAACGAGTTTGTTCCCGAGATTAAATTTCTCCACTAAATGATTGCTTAAGTTATGAATCTGGTGCTTCACTGAGCCCATCATGCGGATATCTATCAGGTAGTGAGTCATTTCGTATGCTTTGGTACTGATGGTAACTTTATGGTATTATTCCTGGTAATTTTTAAATGAGTAAATGCAATTCTGGTTTTGCATCTTTAAGAGGAAATACGTTGACTTGGGAGTTTTGAATGGGGAGATCTGCAGTAATTTTTTCTTTTTACTTATTAAAAATAAAAAATCAATACTCCATCCCACCCGACTTCCTCCGAACCGAGATCACTTCAATGATTAGTCTATTGTGATGGAGAAAGAATACTACCCGGTAATTACCGGATCGCATCCGGTACCGTGGGGCACCTGCTGGCGAATCCTTAACCTTCCGTACATCGTACCGCTTGTAATCAAGCCCGTCCGCAAATCCTTCAAGGTCATCGAGAACACGGGAAATAAACTCCCGTGGGATATCCGCGATCTGCTTCTCAACGCGGCGGGGGATCCATATCTCGTACGGCATCAGACTCCAAGCTCGGACCTGATCGCTTTTAAGGTCTTAACCCGTCCGGCCCTGATGTCATCCAGGCTCGCCTTCATGTCTTCGATCTCCTCATCGGAGAGCGGCTCATCATCGTGGGCCATGGTTGCCAGACGCTCGATGACAACTTCGTAGCTCTCCTTGGGGTGATGTTTCAGCGTGTCAAGGAGCTCCTTAGTCTGGTTGGACACTCTGATCGTGGTCGTAGCTGGCATATACGCATGTATCTGTCTGTATATGTATGTATACGTACGTATAAGCAAATTATTTTCAGCATCCTTTTTCCGGGATCTGAAATAATCCGGAAAAAATGTCCCTTGGATATAGCGCAGAAGATGACAGGTGTTTGGTCTATATACTGTACGTATAGAGAAAATCCAGCAATCTGCGATCATGCTCTGGTACTATTCTTTTGCCGCACCTCCAACCGCTTCCTCGGAATCCGGCCCCGCATAACCGGATTCCGCAAAACCCGCAGCGGCGCATCGTTCGCATAACTTCCGGCAAAACATATCCGGCCACAAAAATTCCCCGGATTCCCTCTCACAGGCCAGAATAACTGCAAAAATATCCCCCGTCACCAGAGAGTATATAAACCGACCAGATAACATTCGCATCAATACAATGATCAGCGAACTCATCGGACACCTGAAATCTTGGCTCAATGCAAAACTCGCAGCAACAGCCCGCGTGTTTGCACCCTCAGCCGAAATGGTTTCCGATGCAAAGTCGGTCCTTGTAGCAGCCGATGGAAATGTACTGGACATGGGGAAGCGGTACCGGAAAACGAGCGGCCACGCCCCACTCTTCTCGCTCTTTACGTTCTTTACCAATCGGTGAATTACGCCAGGTCCGGCGTTTTGGAGTTTTAACGGAGTTTTAGTCCTTTAGGTTACCCGCCGCTTCCAAGACGGCGCTCCCCGACAGGAATCTAGCCCCGGCTCCACCCGGACCGGCGTTTTGAATTTTACATGAACGAGCACCAGCGCCCGAAAGAATTGCCGTTGAACACCCGACAAAAAACCGAAGTGAAGGAACATGGACAAAACCGAACCAGAGCAGGCATTACAGGAGAACACACCGGGCGCTGGAGAAGAACGCGACCGTGATGAACCGGAGTAAGAACATAGAAAAAACGAACGGAGGAATGCACCATGACAGGAATTGTTGCTGGCAATGATGAGAACAAAACACCCGTCCCGGATGGGTCCGGTGAACAGCGAACCGCAGACAACAAGAAAGAATCCGGACAGAATACCATGGGGGCGGTGGAGAACCGTAAGACCGCAGCACGCACGAAAATCGTCTCGCTCCCTGCAGTGCGAGCGACAGCTATGAGGGGACAGGAAATTACCCGGCACCAGAGTCCAAAGAGTACTTACCGGCGCCAGACCCAGCAGGATATCTATGGTAAGGATCCCGAGATCCCGTACGTGAAGTTCGAGGCTGCGTTCCGCGATCTTGTCTGTTCACTGATGGAGCGGCAGGACCGGATGAATGAGGAGATCTTTCTCAAACTCAACGATCTTGGTTACAAGGTCGAAGATCTTCAGCAGGAACGGATAAGCGATGGGAGCGGACGATGACCAAGGGCCGGCGCCCGCTCAATGCACTTGATGAAGCGCTGGAGATTGCAGGTCGTCGCGGGAGTGTGGAGCAGGTCTCGGGCAGGCGGGAGAACGCGTTCGATTTCATCATCATCGAGCAGGACCGGGTCGTGTTTGTGAAAGTGAAGCGTTCGCAGACTTCGTTTGTATTTCCGCTGGAGATCCTGTACAAGTACCAGCGCGAGGTCGCGAGCCTCCATCGCGTTGCCCTGACGCGGGTGACGGCCCGGGAGTACTGGGTCCGGTCTCCCAACCGGTTCTGGCAGTTCTTCCTTATCCGGCATGATTCTGTCGTGGAGATCCGGGCTGATGGCATGTATGTCCCGTATGCAGTCAATCCTATAATGACGATGGACGTATCCGGTACCGCCGCTGACGGAACTGTTAATTCCGGCTCTTCGTTTTAGGGAGAGGAGAAAATTCATTTTTGGACCTGACATCAGTAGATCACAACCGGGGCAATCCGGGCCCATTTCAGGCTCTGTTTCCCTTTTTCGGGAATTTTTCTGAACCATGTTTTTTGCTTTGAGTCAGCAAAAATGGTACACTTTTACACACTATTTTCAAAATGTGTAGTTTCTGCTGGATTCAGGCTAAACGGAACAATTTCCTTCGGGTTATAAAACGCTAATGTACGCTATTGGGAGGCAAAACGGGAGGTGGCTGGTGGGGTAGGAGGGTCGTGGGGAAAAGAAGGGGTGTTTTTGGGGCCTGAAAGATCTTACTGTTTTCCTGTGAACAAACGGTGGGGAAAAACTCCATTTGGGGTATCATCCGGAAAGGTATCCAAAAAGGGTCAATCCGGGCCTCTCTCTGGCTCCGTTTCCTTGTTTTTTGTTCCAAAGATGCAAAAAACCGTACACTTTTACACACTATTCTTCAAATGTGGTGTTTCCGTTGGATTTAGGTCAAACGGGGCAATTTCTTTCGAGTTATAAAACGCTAATATACACTATTGGGAGGCAAAACGGGAGGTAGCTGGGAGGGTAGCACGGTCACTGGGATGAAATGGGCTGTTCTGGGGCTTGGTGACGATCCCCCTTCGCCACCGACAATGTCGTACTGGACCTGGAGGCTGACCCGGATACCCCCCTGTAACCGAGAGCAAGTCCGGGGCAGGCATGGCCCTGGAAGGCAACGGCTTCAGAATATGATTTGATCACAAGAGGATGATGGTCGTTTTTTCCGGGGGTCGGGAAAAATGAGGTATATTCAGGAATTAGGGCAATCCGGTAAACGATTCTTCCTATTCTTCAACATTTATCGTTGTAAGTTTCACCGACTCGACACCCTTCTGGGACATCAGTCGCTCGGCAAATGTCTTGAGTTGCGTCCCATCACCATGAACCAGAATCACTTCAAGACACCGGTTAGCGGTCACATGTGAATGCAGGGAAGCTTTGACAATGCCGTGATATTCGTGCTGGATATCGGTCAGCGTGACGAGGAGTCCCCGCTGATCATGATCATAGACCATCGTGATGACCCCTTCACGCTCGCCCTTGACATCGGACATCCATTTGTAATAGGTGATGTAGGTACGGATTGCGTCGCGGATTCCTTCCGAGCGGGATGAGTAACCTCGATAATTCAGTATTTCATCAAACCGTTCGAGCAGGTTTTTGGGAAGGGAAATTCCTATACGGGAGAGATCATCGTCCATAGTCAAAAGCATCCTTAAGTTATGTGAATATCATAGCTGAATGTTTTTTAAGGTTTTGAAAAAAAGTGGCAGAAAGTAATACTTGGTAAGATTTTTTCAGTGCCGATTGTTTAGGGTCCACTCATAGTGCAAAGAAAAAATGATAGTGATGAGATTATGGGTATATCACCGTCGTCTTGTTGGTGCCCGATACATACCGCTGCTCATAATCATTGAGCATCATCCGTGGATGCATATCCCGGAATTCATCCGGGTGAAGAAGCTGGGCGGTCCATACAAGACCGATATAGGCACGGGGACCATACTCGATATCACTCGCAAAGGCATAGACACGATCCTGCTGAACGGCCGGAATTGTATCCCAGCCCGGCCGGGCTTTCATCTTCTGCACAATCTCTTTTAACGGTACCATATTTGAAGATGAGACCGCCTTCATCACGTACTGCGGCTGCTTTGCCACTACCCATTCCGGACTTACCTGTGCCGACGCGGGTACCATATCGCCGGCTATATTTTTCCCACCGGACGCAGTGAGCATCTCTCCGGACCCGGACCCATTTGCCGATGCAGTATAATCGGTATAACCCTCGAAATACACCGTCGGGTACTTGTCAGCGGGAATAGTTTTCACCCGCTTTGCAACATCTCCTATTGTATTTTCCACCATGCGTGCGTACACCTCGGCCTCATTGGTTTTACCCGTGAGCGCTCCCAGTGTACGGGCATCGGAAGACAGCGATGTGAGTTTATAGCAGTCCAGGGAGATTACCGTTATGTTGGCAGCAGTGAGCTGGTCGAGATTCTTGGGTTTGTAGCTTGAATACGAGATCACCACATCGGGATGCAGCGCGAGAATCTGTTCCACGTTCGGGGTCTGCCAGTTACCGATATTCTGGGCCTGCGGGATCTTGTCCATAATATAGGATACGTTCCGCGTAGATTCCGTCACCCCGACGATCTGGTTACCTGCGCCGAACGCGATGAGCATCTCAGCTGCCCCCGCGTTTGCAACGATGAGTCGCTGGGGCCGGCAGGACAGGGTTACCTGTTTACCATCGGTCTGGGTAATCGTGATTGGGGTGCAGACATTCGGCCCTGTAGGTGAAACGGACTGGGATGAAGTGGTCGTACCTGCGGTTCCCGGGATTGGCACTGTTGCTGCTGGAGTTTCCTGGGCAGACTGTCCCGGGCCGGTTACCGTTGTTGTACACCCGGCGATTAACACGCTCACGATAAGCACGACTGCCAGAATCGGTATGAGGCAATGGTCCATCTTCATACCGTCACCTTCCTGAATACCTGAACACAGATTCCCATAACGACGACCGTGAGCCCCAACAGGACGAGAAGCGGAACAACGGGAAGCCCTCCGGCGGTCACGTCCCGCACCGCATCGATTGCAAAGCTGAGCGGGTTAAGGTGGGCGATTGTGGCAAGCCATCCCGGCATCACACTGTAGGGCATCAGGGCGCTCGAAGTAAAGAAGAGCGGCATCGAGATCATGGTGCTGAACGCCGAGTAGGAGTCATGATCATCGAGATACAGCGCAATAGTTGTGGCAAATGCCGAGATAAGTACCCCGAACAGGAAGAGGATGATGTAGGTAAGCGCATACTGTATCGGGCTGATCAGGGTAGCACCTATCAGGAGAGCGATGACGAGAATAATAGTGGTCTGTATCAGGCCACGGCCGGTGATGAACAGGATCTTGCCAACGAGAATACTGCCACGCGGCGTGGGCAGGGCAAGGAACTTGTTCAAAAATCCTAAGATCTTGTCAAACATCAACAGCGCACCACCGGACAACCCGGCAGATAGCATGGTCATCACCAGAATCCCCGGTGTGATAAAGTCAAGATAGTTACCGGTAAATTTGACCGGCAGGGCAAGCCCCACAAAGATGAGCCATGCTGCCGGCATGACCAGTGCTGAAATCACGGCCACCCTGCCACGGGACCACTTGAGAAAGTCCCGTTTCATATACGTTACAACGCCTCTCATTTGCGCCTCCGCAGCATAATCCGGAATTTGCCATCTTCAAACCCATGCGGCTCCTCCTGCTGGCCGACCGCCTGCAGGAAAACATCGTCAAGGGTCGGTTCACGCAGCGACATGGCCCGGATCGTAACCCCCGACCGGGCGAGCATATCCGCAAGTACCGGGAGAGCTTCGCTGCCATTTTCTGCCGTGAACGAGACCTCGTCACCACTTCGCCCGACAAAAACCACGCCATCAATCGTTGGCGGTGTACATTCCCCGTCTACACGGACCGTGATTACGTCCTTCATCAGCCGAGCTTTCAGATCCGTAGGTGAACCGAGTGCTGCAATTTTTCCTTTGCTGATGATCCCGACGCGATCGCAGAACTGGTCAGCCTCGTCCATGTAGTGGGTGGTAACAAAAATCGTCATGCCCTTCTTTCTAAGAGCCCTGATGTGCTCCCAGATCTTTTTCCGGGCTGCAACATCCAGTCCGATGGTTGGTTCATCCAGAAAGAGAACAGATGGTTCATGAACCAGCGCCTGTGCCAGTTCGAGCCGCCGTCTCATTCCGCCCGAATAGGTTTTGATGAGATCGTCGGCACGATCGGTGAGTTCCATGACCGCAAGCACCTCATCGACACGATCGCTTGCATGGGAAACGCCATAGAGGTCCGCAAAAAACCGGACATTTTCCCGACCGGTCAGCTTGATATCGACTGCCATATCCTGAGGAACATAGCTGATACAACTCCGGACCGCTTCGGCTTTGTCAATAATATCGTTGCCGCAGACCATGGCACTCCCCTCTGTCGGATGCAGCAGTGTAGTGAGCATGAGCACCGTTGTCGTTTTGCCAGATCCGTTGGGTCCGAGCAGGCCAAAGATCTCGTTGTTCACCGAAAGGGTGAGATGATCAACGGCACACAGGGTGTCGTAATATTTCGTGAGATCATGAGTTTCTATCGCGTTCATTGCAGTCTCCCGTAAAAATCCGCAGCCATCATCATCCCTTCTTGTGCTTTGCATGCACGTTTGCCATGATCTCTTTCATCGAATCTCCCCATCCCGTGATATCTTCCTGCGTCATGATGTCCACGTTTCCGCCCTGGTAATCTCCCTCGCTGACCTGGTCTTCCATCCATGATTCGATCTCAAGATAGTTGTTCCTGAGATCGCCCAGCACCTGTTCGTCTGCCTTCCAGAGCCCGCGCTGCTCTGCCTCAAGGAGACGCCGGGCAATCTCTTCAAGAGCATAGGGATTATTCTCTTCAAAGAACTCCCGCATCTCATCGTTGTTGACAAAAGTTTCCGCGATATCGTCGAAGATCCAGTCATCCACTTCCTGCGTTGACGCTTCCCAGCCATAGACCCGGGTTACCCGTTTCATGATGTCGGAAGCACCCTTGTACCCGTGCTCTTTCATCCCGTCGATCCATTTCGGGTTGAGAAGTTTGGTCCTGACCACGCGGCGGATCTCATCGGCAAGATCGCGGACCTCTACCTGTTCGGGCTCCCTCGTATCCCCGTAATAGGGCTTCACCTCGTTGCCGGAATAATGGCGGGCGGCAGCTGTCATGCCCCCGTGAGCACCGAAGTAACAGCAGCAGCCGAGCAGGTCGTACTCGTCGGAATGCACTTTGTTGAAGGTGACTGCGACCGAGGACAGGTTCGATGCCAGTTGCCCGTGAGCGGCCTGTCCCGTGATCTCTTTACCGTATGCATACCCGTTCGTGGCAACAAAAATATCCGCAAGGTCTTTTTCATCCTTCCACGCACTTGCGAGCACGGCAAGGTTGACCCCGCTGGAGTAGGTACCGGGCTGCGAGGAGAATATTCGCAGCGTTGCATCGCGCCACGTCCCGCCGTTCTCTTCCATGCTCTGCTGCGCATGTTTCCGGACAAAATTCTGTTCCGGCGGTTCCTCAAGTGCAGCGATACTCTGCACCGCCTCATCGAGAAGTTCGTAACAGTTGGCAAAATTATCCCTGAGAATGCCGGAGGTACGGACCGTGATATCGATACGCGGCCGCCCGAGCGTTTCAAGGGGGATGATGGAGAATGATTTCACCTGCCCGTTCGAAAGCCATATCGGCTCAACACCGAGCATGGCAAACATCTCGGCAAACATCTCCCCATCGGATGACATGATGTCGCCTGCCATCCAGTAAAAAGCAACATTTTCCGGTATTTTTCCCTCTTCTTTTTTGAATTTGCTGACCAGCGCTTCTGCCAATCGTTGTCCGACGCGCCATGCAGCCCGGGTCGGGACCCGGTGCGGGTCAAGCGAATAAAAATTTCTTCCGGTAGGGAGGACATCTTCATGGCCCCGTGAGATCAGTCCCGAGGGTCCGGCCGGGATATAACCGGCATTTAAACCGTTAAAGAGCGATTCGATCTCATGCGTTTCGTCCATCCGCCGGTTGATATCGAGAATACGAACCCGGATGGTATCCAGTCCCTGTGCCTGTGCCGGTGAAACCGAATGGGCAAACATCAGGGCATAGGGTGTCGTTGCTTTTTCAAGCGCCGCACGGATGAAATCTTTCGTGGCCGCGTCGAGGTTTTCGAGGATTGCACCGTAAGATGCACCACCGGCATCGGAATACTGGTGTTGGTTGGCGAGGAGTTCGGACAGGTTATATCCCAGCACTTCTGCGATAATGCGGCGGACGGAATTGTTCCCGTCATCAAAACGGATTATGGAATTGATGAACTCTATCCGTTTCTCTCCTTGGGGAACTTCTCCGAATATGTGCATGCCGGACTGGATCTGTGTATTGCGGATCTTTGAGAGCGCTTCATGGGCCCGGCTCACCACTTCTGAAAGCGGCATGTCATGGGACAGGTGCATGTCTTTGTTGAGGTTATTTTTTTCAATTGCATCGATGAGGAGATGCTGGAGGGCATGGCCCCGGGCCGGATCATTCTTTGCTGTCTCATACTGGGTTAAGAGACTGTCGAGTTCCTCCAAGCCTTCGTACAGCCCGCTGCCCGTCATCGTTGTCTGCATATGATCGACAAGCGTTGCATAGCTCCGCCGCTTGGCAAGCGTTCCCTCCGGGGGATTGTCCGCATTGTAGATGTAGAGGTACGGCACCGTCCCACCAACAATGTCCGGGAAACATTCCTGTGAGAGACCGAGACCTTTACCGGGTAAAAACTCAAGGCTCCCGTGCGTCCCGACGTGCACGACCACGTCTGCTCCGTAGCACTTCTGGATCCAGAAGTACGTGGCAAGGTACTGGTGGGGCGGGGGGCAGTCCGGATCGTGGAGGATCTTGCAGACCTGCCCGTCACATCGTGCACCGTAGCAGCCACGTTTCGGTTGGACATGGACCGTGGCATTACCAAATGGTACACCGGTGATGAGGATCTTGTCGTCAAGAACCATCCCCATACCGGGAGGTTCTCCCCACGTATCGTTCACCCGTTTCTGAACGGCGGGAGGAAGTGAGGAGAAATATGGCAGGTAGGTCTGCATATCCATGAGTGCAAGTGTCCCGCCTTTTGCAACGATATCCTGCACGGTGGTCCAGCGGAATTCAGACAGGGCCTTTTTTTCAAGAATGGTTTTAATGAGTTCTTTGCCATCTTCCGGGGGCGTTATCACGTACCCGGCTTCCTTCATCCTCTGTAAGACCCGTGCAACGCTCTCCATGGAATCGAGATGGGACGCGGAGCCGACATTTGCATCCGCATTCGCGCACGGATTGTTGTTGAACATGAATGCGACTTTGCGCTCATGCACGGGTTTTTTTGCAAGTTGTATCCATTGTTTCACGCGGGCGGCCACTTTGTCACACCGGTCCGGCACCGGTTCCCGGGGTTTTTCCCCATCCTCACTGCTGCTGGTGGCCCCTATAAAGACCGGTTCGATCACGCCTTCAAATTCCGGCATGGCAACCGCCCAGCCAGTGTCAAGGGTGAGCCCGGTTGATTCCCGCCATTGTTCAACGGATTTGTACATCGAGATTACGGGGTGGAATACCGGGATGTTCAGCCGGGTGAGGAGTTCAACCCCACTTTCTGCCGTAGTTTTGCCCCGGTAATCTGCTCCCCGCGAAGTGCCAAGGAGGAACGGCACCAGTTTGATCATCGCATCAATACGGGGAACGCCATCTTTCATGAAGTACTCAAAGACAACGTATACCATCCCTTTCGCACCAACGGTATCATCACGGACAGCATATGTAAACGCAGGAATGACATTGAGGCCTTGTGCTTCAAGACTCCGGATAAGCATGTCCTCAATGGTGGTATTCTCAGAAGCCCACGTAACGCGGGAGAAAATAATGCCGACATACGGGGCATTGGTACGGGCTTGCCCGGTGTACCACGCAAGATAATCATCCACACGGGTAAATGCCGAAGGGGCATCCGGGTGCCAGAGTCCTTCCCAGGGGACGGGAACTGGCGGGACAACAATAATGTCCCCGCCGAAAATTTCTTTTTCTATATACAGGAGCAGATTTTTAAAATTCTCTTCCCCGTTGTTGGTGATATATGTCTGGCAGGTTGTGACGATCTGCGGCCTTACCGTCGAGTGCACCCATGCGGATGGATCGTATCCCAGCGAAATAACCGGTACGGTCTTTCCGATCGTTTTGATCTCCTTATCGATGCGCTCCCAGAACATATCGGATGTGTGATAGAGGAGGATAACATCAGCAGTCTTCATCGACAGAATCGCCTCATCAACCTTGTCGGGCATCTCGTCCAGCACCCGGTTTGGATAAATGGTGAGATCAACACGGGCAATTGCTGCTGCACGTTTCAGTATCGGGGCATATGACCCCCACATTATTGCGGTAAGTTTCATGCTTCTTTTTGCCTCCCTTTGCAGGGTGTGCATTTCATTGTCAGAAAACGTCGGCTGAAAACCGGGATCCGGACACCCATATCCTTTTTTCGCGGGATCATCAGCACGTTCCGGATTCCTGCCACCCGGTGCTATGGTTATCTTCTCTTCCCGCAGTATTAAAAATCTTACGAAATTTCATACTACTTATGATTAAAAGTAAAAAATAAAATAATTAATACTATGAAAATACAAAAACATATCAAAAGAGTAGTAGTTAAAATAATATTTTTTATACCAGGAGCCAGACCATGCATCACTTCGACGACATTTATCCATTCTCCGCGATTGTCGGTCAGGAACAAATGAAATTCGCCCTCATCCTGAACGCGATCAATCCCCGTATCGGCGGGGTCCTGATCAAAGGAGAAAAGGGTACGGCAAAATCCACCGCAGCCCGTGCTCTCGCACATCTTTTACCCAACCGGATGGTAGTCGAAGGATGTATCTTCGGGTGCGATCCTGCCGATGCGAAAGGCTTGTGTCTTGACTGCCAGAAAAAATCACCAGACCTGATCGCGAAAGCCGGCAGGATGCGGGTCATCGAACTCCCCATCAGTGCAACGGAAGACAAGGTCGTCGGCAGCCTTGACATCGAACATGCATTGAAAAAAGGCGAAAAAAAGTTTGAGCCCGGAATCCTTGCGCAGGCAAACCGAAACATCCTGTATGTCGATGAAGTGAATCTCTTAAACGATCACATTGTTGATGTCCTGCTCGATGCAGCAGCAATGGGAATGAACTTCATCGAACGGGAAGGTGTTTCGTATGTCCATCCGTCTTCGTTCATCCTGATAGGCACCATGAACCCCGAGGAAGGTGAACTCCGTCCCCAGCTTCTCGACCGGTTTGGGTTATGTGTGGATATTGAGGGCATCCATGACGCCGACACCCGGGTGGAGGTTATCCGCCGGCGGCAAAAATATGAGGGCGAGCCGGACGCATTCCTTCATGCATGGGAATCCGGTGAACAAGAACTGCGGGATCGGATCGTACGGGCACAGGAACTTCTCCCCCGGGTCACGGTATCCGATGATATGCTCCGGATGATTGCACAGATCTGCATTGACATGGCCGTTGATGGGCACCGGGCAGATATCACGATGATGAAGACCGCTGCAACGATTGCCGCCTATCGTGGCTGCACTGAAGTGGATGAAGACGATGTCCGCAAAGCAGCAACACTGGTCCTCTCGCACCGGATGCGGCGCCGTCCTTTCACCGAGCAGCAGATGGACAAACAGAAGATGGAACAATCCATCCAAAAATCCCAGAAGGAACGCCAGCAGCCCGAACATACTCACGAACATCCCGAGAACCAGAAACCCAAAGAAAATACCATGCCCGACGGTTCAATGACAACGCAGTTTGCAGAAGGGTCTGCCTTTACGGTAAACCAGCAGCCGCTGTCACCCTCCCGTCGCATTGACTCGTTCCGTCGCGAAGGAAACGGGCGGAGGAGCGTAACCGAATCCCGGGACGGCAAATATGTCCGCAGCCGGATTCCGGAGACGGTCGGACCCGATATAGCACTGGATGCTACGATCCGGGCAGCGGCACCTCACCAGAAGGATCGCGTGGGGGAACTCGCGGTCAGGATCGAACCGTCAGATATCCGCGAGAAAGTCCGGGAGCGCAAGATGGGAAACACTGTATTATTTGTTGTCGATGCAAGCGGGAGTATGGGTGCCCAGCAACGGATGACCGAAGTCAAAGGGGCCATCCTCTCGCTCCTGATCGATGCATACCAGAAACGCGACCGGGTCGGTCTCGTAGTATTCCGGGGAGCGAGTGCCGAAGTGCTCCTGCCCCCGACATCCAGTGTCGAACTGGCACGAAAATATATGCAGTCTCTGCCCGTTGGCGGAAAGACGCCTCTGGCTCACGGGCTTTCCAAGGGATTTGAGGTACTCAAACGCGAGCTGATGATCAACCACCACACGATCCCCCGGATGATCCTCATCTCTGACGGGAAAGCGAACGTGAGCATGGGTTCGGGTTCGCCGCTTGAGGATGCAAAAGAAGTGGCGTCCCACATCCGGGATGCCGGGATATCTTCGCTTGTCATTGATTCCGAACAGAACTTCATATCTTTTGGTCTTGCCCATGCCCTGTCAGATGACCTTGGTGCACGGTACCTGAAACTTGAGGATCTCCGGGCTGACCAGATCGCCGGGGTTGTAAAAGGAATCGGGATGTAAAAAACCGTCTGGTAACTCCCCATTTTTCGAAGTCTGACAATCCCACAAAACCCGACGATCATTCATGCCACAGAACAACCCACAGGATGCAGCCCCGATCGCAACGGTCCATTCCCTGTATAAAGAAGGAAGTTCCAAACGCATTGCGCTGATCATAGGTCTTTTGCTCCTTGTTATCGCTTCAGCCATTTTGTCGGCTGGGATCGGGACCGTCTCCCTCTCACCGGAAGATACCATTCTTGCTATCGGACACTCATGTGCCGTCTCAATCCAGAAGTTCCTGCATGGATATATCCCGGTAATTGCCGGATGGTATGACACAATCCCCTTTTCTATTCCTGCGCCACAAAACCCGCAGGCAGAACTGATCGTTATCGGGTTCCGGCTGCCACGAATCTTCCTTGCGATCCTGACCGGCATGAGCCTTGCCATTGCAGGAGCGGTGATGCAGGGACTTCTCCGCAACCCGCTGGTCAGTCCGTTTACACTCGGGCTTTCATCAGCAGCATCGTTTGGTGCGGCAGTCGCCATTGTGATAGGACCGGGAATGATCGGGGCCTGGTTGTTTTTGAGTTATGACCTGTTTATCGTGGTCATGGCCTTTGTATTCGGCTGGCTTTCCATGCTTCTTGTCTACGGTATATCCCGTTCCCGGGGCACCACCCAGTCAACCCTGATCCTTGCCGGTGTCGTTATCGGGTACATCTTCACCGCTGGCGTGATGTCGCTCAAGTACATCACCAACAATGACAAACTCCGGGAACTGATCGTCTGGCTGATGGGCGGGATGTGGGGTGCCAGCTGGAATGCAGTCCTGCTTCTCCTCCCGCTCTGCCTGATTTCATTTATTCTTCTGGAGAGAAAAGCCTGGGATCTCAATGCCCTTTCAGCGGGTGATGACGTGGCAAAAAATCTTGGCATCAATGTTGAACGCCTCCGCCTTTCCGGCCTCATGATCTCAACCTTTGCCGCGTCCTGCTGTATTGCCTTTACCGGCGTTATCGGGTTCATCGGCCTCATGGGACCGCACATCTGCCGTATGATCATAGGAAATGATCACCGTTACCTGATTCCCTGTTCTGCTTTGATGGGCGCTGCGATCCTGCTTATTTCGGATACAGTGGCCCGGACGGTCATGAGCCCGGTGGAGATTCCCGTCGGCATCATCATGTACGCCATCGGCGGAGTGTTCTTCCTCTTCCTGATCCTGAGAGCCCGGGGCAGGGGGCTGTATTAGGAGGTATGAGATGGAGATCGTCATTGATAACCTCTGCAAGGATTACGGGGGAAAACGGGTGCTCGACAGCTGTTCTTTTTCCTTGGGGGCCGGGGAGATTGTGGCACTTGTCGGACCGAACGGGTCGGGCAAATCCACCCTGATCAAAACGATCGCTGGCGTTCACCTTCCATCTGAAGGGCGGATCAGTATCGACGGGAAAAATATACAGGATATTGATCCGGTAGATCTTGCCAAGATGATCGGGTATGTGCCCCAGCATTTCACCTATACCTTATACTCTACCGTTTTTGAGACCGTCCTCCTTGGGAGACGGCAGCATATCAAGTGGTCTGTGTCCGATGAGGAACTCTCGCAGGTCCAGCAGGCGCTCGATGCGCTTGAGATGGGAACTATGGCGGGGAAGTATATGGACCAGTTGTCCGGAGGTGAACGGCAGAAAGTGTTCATTGCCCGGGCACTTGCCCAGGATCCCCGGTTATTCCTGTTCGATGAGCCAACGAGTGCGTTGGATGTCCGGTACCAGATCGAGGTCATGGAAACCATGCGGGCGATCACGTGGGAACGGGGTGTTTCGATGATAATTGCCGTCCATGATCTCAATCTTGCGTACCGGTATGCAGATACCGTGCTCCTTCTGGATAACGGGAAAAAAATTGGTTATGGAAAACCTGCAGACATTCTCACACCCGAATGTATCAGGACAGTATACGGGGTCGATTCATTTATCGTGGAGAATGAGAATGGGAAATTTATTGTGCCGTTCCGGGTAAAGACGGAGAATTAAATTGTCCTGAGTTATCAGACCAGAGGAAGCACGGGCTGGTGTCGGTTTTCTTTTGGGGAAGCCGGCATTATCTTTTGAAAATGAAGTGTGGATGTTAGAAAAAGAAAATGTGTTTAATATTCTTCTAATAATCCCGTATCCCCGGCAGTAGAATCTCCTGCCGCTCCCGGGACCGGTTTCCCCGCCGGTCCTGGAAGGGTAATAAAAAGTTCAAGTGTTTACTTTGTCGAAAGTTCGGGTTGTGCCGGGATACCAGCGATACCCTGTATCTAATATAGGATCTCACAGTTCTTATATTTTATTAATTTCGTAGCAATTAGTGTGCAATATTTTTAAAATTGTAATACTGTAAAAGGAAACCCGAACAGTCAAAAGAAAGGGAACTCCTGTGCGAAGCTCGGTAAATGTTATGACGTTTTTTTCTTTTTTTCTGAATAAATTAAAAAATTTTAAATATAAATAGCACTGAAAACACTTAGAACTAAAATCAATTTGTCTTAAAACAAATTAACTTGTTTGGTGTTATCATGCATATCATGGAAGGATTCTTACCGTGGCAATGGTGCCTGGTCTGGTGGATCGTCGCCCTACCCTGCCTCATGCTCGGAATATACCAGCTGAAAAAAATACTTAATGCTGATCGGGAAGCACTTCCCCTGCTGGGAGTGACGGGTGGATTTATTTTCATCCTGTCTTCCTTAAAACTCCCCTCAGTCACGGGCAGTTGTTCCCATCCAACCGGAACCGGGCTCTCAACGATCTCATTCGGACCGTGGATCACCGCAGTAGTCTGTGCAATTGTTCTCTTGTTCCAGAGCCTGTTCCTTGCCCACGGCGGGCTTTCGGTCCTTGGAGCAAACATTGTCTCCATGGGGATTGTCGGACCGTTGGTGGGCTATGGAGTATACCGGTTACTCCGGAACACTTCTGTAAATATTTACGTTACGGTATTCCTGGTAACCGCTCTTGCAGATATGTTTACGTACGTGACCACATCGCTGGAACTGGCACTTGCATACCCGGCAGGGACCGGCGGTGTTGTCAGTTCGTTTATCCTGTTCATGGGCATATTTGCAGTTACGCAGATTCCGCTTGCGATTGTCGAAGGCGTTGTTCTTGCACTGGTGTTCAAGTATATCCTGACGCTCAAACCGGATATCCTCATCCGGCTGAAAATATTCTCTGAAGAAAAGATCAATGCGGCCCGGAGTGAGTTCTGATGGCATACAAATATACGCTCGAACTCCTGGCCGCAATTACCATTGTAGCATTCTGCGCCTTGTTCCTGTACACGAGTGCAACTATGAGCGGGGCTGAATTTGCCGGTTCTGATAATGTGGGGTCTGGGCTTATTGCAAAACTTTCCGGTAACCCCGTGGAAAGTTTCCAGCCCCTGATCCCCCAGTGGCAACCCCCAAGCGGGGAAATTGAGGCTTGTCTTTTTGCCTTGCAAGCCGCTGTTGGCGGGATTCTTGTTGGGGGCGTATTTGGTTTCTGGTTCGGTCAGGCACGCGGGAAGAATGCGGAATGAACGAGGAACGTTTGGCTGTTGAACGGCAGTCAGCAGTATCCCCGGTTGTTGGCGTGATGCTGATGCTTGTCGTAGTGATCATTATCGCGGCAGTCGTGAGTTCGTTTGCCGGGGGAATGGGTTCCGGGCAGAAAGTGACACCGAGTGCATCGATCAGCGTCAAGATCGACACAGCGATGGATGATACCATGGGGGGAACTACGACAAAGATGGTATTTGAACATGTAAGCGGTGATTCGATCCGGTCACAGGATCTAAAAATCATCACCTATTACACGGCATCCAACGGAACGGTAATCAAACATTCTCAGGATGCATCAAGTCCAGCTACCCAGTTATACAGTGCCCTGCGGTTCACACGTGTGCCGTTCCTGAATGATCCCAAAGTCGGTCGTTCTGGCTACAATACCAGTGTGGATTTTGGAAATTTTACCTGGTCAACAGGTGATCTCTTGAGTACCGGCAGTCCTGCCGGAACAAGCGCACTTCTTGGTTTTGACATCAGCGATACAAGTTATGGATTCCGTGCCGGAGTTCCGGTGGATGTAAAGATCCTCCACACTCCAAGCAACAAGTATATTTTTGACAAGGAAGTGTTTGTCCAATGAGACGACTGACGGAAAGTGCAGTCTCCCCGGTAGTTGGTGTGATGCTGATGCTCGTCGTTGTCATCATCATCGCTGCGGTTGTGAGTTCATTTGCTGGCGGACTTGGCACAAACATAAAAAAAGCACCGCAGGTTTCAATGGAGGTTACTCCCGTAATTCAGGATATCCAGGATCAAAATACCGGCAACTATGTACCAGATTATCCCACGGGATTTACCGCTGACAATGGCTTGCTCTTTGAGCATTACGGTGGCGATCCTTTTGATCTGAAAGAGATAGAAGTCCACATCCAGTATACGGATTCAAAGATCAAAATCGGGACGAGCGATATTCTGCCATCCCCGAGCTGCAACAGCACGACAGTAAAGAAATATTTAACGAAGATCGGGGCAGCTGACAGTTTCATCAGTGCGGGTGACAAGTTCATGCTCTACGCAGATAACTGTCGGATCGACAAATTCGGTAGTCAGATCTCCTGGCAGCCGGCAGGCGCAGCACGATCTTTTTCAATCCCCAGAAATGCCCGGGGCGAGTATACGGTTGTCGATAAAATCAGCGGCAAGGCCATCCAGCAGGGGACATTCATATTTCTCTAAATCTCCTGTTTCCCGGTGTAAGGAACGAGCGACAAATGAAAATGCTGGAGTAGGGTAATGGGTCTAGGAATCTGTACGATGCTGATTGCTAATCGCTGGCTCTGGCTTCTCATCCTCATTGTAGGTGCAGGAGTAACCATTATCACCTGCACCCTGATCGGTCCGACCGGTTTGGGAATTCCGCCCGGAGGGATGGACCCGGCCGGGATCATCAGCGGTATACGGATCCCCCGGGTCATCACGGCATTCTGCGTAGGGGGCAGTCTCGCCATTGCCGGTGCCGCCATGCAGGCATTGTTCAGGAACCCGATGGCCGATCCCTATATCCTCGGCACTTCCTCCGGGGGAGCGCTCGGCGCAGCAATTGCCGTAGTGTTTTTTGGCGGGATGGGTATGCCGCTTTTCGCATGGGCCGGTGCAGTTCTTGCAATCCTGATCGTCTGGTCGATTGCCGGCCGGCAGGGTGTCATCCCTGTTGAAACCCTTCTGCTCACCGGCATCGCAGTATCGTTTTTCTTTTCTGCCATTGTCTCGTTCTTAATTGCTATTGCCGGGGAGAATGTCCACCAGATCATCTTCTGGCTTATGGGAGGTCTCTGGAATGCATCGGCAACCGATGCATTTCTCACCACAGCAGTGCTCGTTCCGGTATCGTTCATTCTTTTTTTCATGGGCCGCGATCTCAACGCGCTCTCCCTTGGTGAAGAGACTGCCGCCCATCTCGGGATTGACGCCATCCGGGCACGCTGGGTTGTGCTCGGGAGCAGCACACTGGTTACCGCTGTTGCTGTTTCAGTTGCTGGTTCGATCGGGTTCATCGGTCTTATTACCCCACACATAGTCCGCATCCTCCTTGGCCCGGACAACCGCATTGTCATCCCGGGTGCAGTCCTGCTTGGCGGAATCATCCTCGTGTTGTCAGACACTCTTGCCCGGACCTTCTTTTCCGATCTGCCGGTCGGCATCATCACCGCATTTATCGGAGCACCGTTCTTCCTCTGGCTCATCCGCCAGCGCGGGGTGAACACGTGACCCGCGACACGCTCCATGCACATGAGATAAGCGCTGGTTACGGTACTGCCGATATCATCGAACAGATCAGTTGCTCGTTTACTCCCGGCACATTCACCGGCATTATCGGTCCGAATGGTTCAGGCAAGACAACCCTCCTGCGGGCACTCAGCCGGGCGTTACCGTGCAACGGGCTCCTGACGCTCAACGACAAGCCGGTATCAGCATATACAACCGCTGAACTCGGGATGGCACTCGGGTTTGTGCCACAGGATGAGAGCCGTCCGTTCTCCTACTCCGTAATGCAGGTCGTTCTCATGGCACGCTACTTACGAACGAGCCGGTTTGCCGCCCTCTCCCCGGCGGATTACGAACGATGCCGTACAATGTTGCGCCAGACCGGGACTGCTGATCTGGAGGACCGCTCGATCAAAACCTTAAGCGGCGGGGAATGGCAGCGGGTGCTCATCGCCCGTGCCCTTGCACAGGATACCCGCGTGCTGCTTCTCGATGAGCCAACCTCGCATCTCGATCTTGGTCACCAGTCAGAGATCCTTATGCTCCTGCGCTGTCTTTCTGATGAGGGATCGACCATCATCGCGGTTTTTCATGATCTCAATCTCGCCGCCCTCTTCTGCGACCGGCTCATCCTCATACGGGACGGGCGGGTTGCCGGCGATGGTACTCCGTCGCAGGTACTCACCCCGCAGACAATACGGGAAGCGTATGGTGCTGATGTTGTAACTGCCCGTCACCCGGCAACCGGCAGGACGTACCTGATGCCCATGACCGGAGCAGATCGGACAAATCCCCAAAGAACCTCCGAAAAGGTTCATGTGATCTGCGGAGGGGGGACCGGATCCGATCTCCTGCATTTCCTCGCACGCAGGAGTTTTTCCCTCTCAACCGGTATCCTAGCCACCAATGACAGTGATTATGCCGCTGCCACCGCACTGGATATCCCCTGCATTGCACTGCCCCCTTTCACTCCCATGTCCGGGAAAGCACTGGCTGAACTGGCCACATCTCTCTCCCATGCAAGTTATGTGATCATTACTCATCACCCGGTTGGAGCCGGCAACCTGCCGGTTATCCTGGCACTGCGGGAGATTGACCCGAAAAAAATTATTCTCCATCTTCCGGATGGAACAAGCCTCGCCTCATGTGATTTTACCGGGGGCGTTGCAATGCGTACTCTTGAAGATGCACAGGTTGCCGGAGCACAAAGTGCCCCAACGTTTACGGAGATTTTAGCGTACATTTCAAAGAAGATACAAGACAAACCGGAGGAACTGTAATTGAATTCAACAGATTTTGCTATATCAACTTTTTGCTGTATCGACAAGCCACTGGACACCGCACTCGCCACTCTTGCAGAACGGGTGAACCGTGTTGAGATTTTGTCAGATGGGCTGCATGATCTTATCATGGACAGCAACCCCTGCACTGAGTATTCGCTTACGTACACGGTGCATGCCCCAGCCGCTGAGATCAATCTTGCCGCCATAAATGAACGTATGCGGGCTGCTTCGGTGAACGTCCTTACAGATCTCATGCCCATCTGTGCTGCAATCGATGCAAAGCGGGTAGTAGTACATCCCGGATTTACTTCCTATGCAGAGGTCCGGAATCGTTCTTTCTCCGCACTGCTCCGCTCACTGGATGATCTCGTGAACCTCCAGGAAGAACATGGTATCCCACTCTGTGTCGAGAACATGGGAGCGTGGGAGTGCTGTCACTTCCGTACCCCGGCATTCCTACCGGAACTAACCCGGCGCGGACTGGGATTTACCCTCGATGTCGGTCATGCCCAGATCAATCACAATCTCAAAGCATTCTTAAAAACCGGAAAGTTTTGTCATATCCACCTTCACGACAACTGTGGGGAATGCGACGATCACCTTGGTTGCGGGCAACGATCCATTGACTTTCCTGCTATTGTCAAACACCTTGGCCCGGGTGTGACACGGGTGGTGGAAACTCGCGAGCTCGCAGCAGCAGATGAGAGTCTTATCTACCTTCGTACATTGTCACGGGATGTCAAATCATGACCGGTGAAAACCTGCATCACCGGTTCTTCCTCAATCCTACTGTGATACTAATCGTGTTGACGATCGCGAGCATCATCCATCCTGCCACTGCATTGACCGTTACCGATGATACCGGTGTTGTCGTATCATTCAACAGCACCCCCTCGCGCATCATCTCGTTCTCACCATCCAACACTGAAATCCTTGCGGCACTCGGCCTTGCGGACCGTATTGTAGGAGTGACCGATGCCTGTGATTTCCCGCCAGAAATAAAAGACAAACCAAAAATTGGTGGATTCTCTTCCATCAGCCTTGAGAAAGTGGCTGCGGCAAAACCGGACCTTGTCGTTGCAGCGCATCTCACCCCCCCGGGTACAGTATCCCGCTTGCGGGATCTGGGTATTCCGGTGGTCGTGCTAGTTCCGGGGAATATCGATGATATGGTAAAGGATATCCGGATGGTTGGAGTGATCACCGGAACCAATGACCGGGCAGAAACCCTTGTGGGAAATCTTACCCGCCGGCTTTCTGCGGTGTCTTCCATTCCTAAATCTGCATCACGACCCGTTGTCGTACATGTGGTCTGGCATGATCCTCTCTATATCAGCGGCAACGGAACGCTCCAGAACGAGGTGATTGTCCGTGCCGGCGGTATCAATGCATTTGCCGGCCGGAATGGATGGGTTACTGTTTCCTTAGAGGAGTTCCGCGCCATCAACCCGGATATCATTCTTGTAAACGGGGGCAATGGTATGGGCAAGAAAGGATCGGATGTGATTTTTGATATCTTTCAGAATGATCCCCGGTATGCGGCCCTTAATGCGGTACGTGAAGAACACATCTATGCCGTAGATGCTGATATCATCAGCAGGCCTGGCCCCCGTATCGTGGATGCAGTGGAGGAGGTTGCATCCCTGATTTCCCGTTCTGATACGCAGAACACATCCCATATTGCAGCACCTACACCTCCTGCATCTGCTCCCCTGCCGGTGCTGGCGCTTGTTTTGGTCGTGATCGGCAGTCTGTACGTGATTTGGAAACGCCCGTGAGACAGGAGTGTCTTACCAGTAAAAGAATATTTTATTGAATTTTTTTTAGCAGGATGGATATTTTAGGTTCCGGTGTATTCCTGATAATTACGGGGAAATTTACCGATTCAAAAGAGAAATTTGACAAAAAGGACGTGCTATTCCTCAACTTGGATCGTTGTGAGTTTTACCGATTCAACCCCTTTTAAGGACATGAGACGTTCGGCGAGCGCTTTAATCTGCGTCCCTTCTCCCTTGACAAGAATCACTTCAAGGCACCGTTCATGGCTCACATGGGAGTGAAGAGCTGTTTTGATATTGGAACGAAATTCGTGCTGGATTTCGTTGATGATAGGGAGAAGTCCCCGGTGTTCATGGTCGTACACCATCGTGATGACACCATGACGCTCGCCTTTCACTTCCGACATCCAGGTGTAACTCGTGATATACGTGCGTATCGCGTCCCGTATTCCCTCCGACCGGGATGAGTATCCTCGCTGGTTGATAATCTCATCAAATTTATCAAGAAGGTGCGTGGGAATCGAGATGCCGGTCCGGGAGAGATCATTGTCGTTGGTCATGGTATCCTCAGAGAAGTTACTATTTTCTTTAATTCTTTTTTAATATTTTGATACGATTTTTAATAATTGTAATACTGATTGCTATGAAATTTAAAATTTCAACAATCCTTACACAAATAAATTCTCAATACGCTGACACGTTCACCTGCACGGTTTTACGGGTAATGGTAAACGGCAGTCGTCCGTTGATGTGGCCGATCCCGACTTCGCGGTACAGCGGTGAGCTGTTGTCGGCATAATGCCAGACATTATACGGGTATGACTGGTTCAGGTTGTAGAGTGTCTGGTTGCATTTGTTATACAGGTCGACAGCAAACGGATCGGGAAGGGATTTGTTCACCCGGATCATCAGCAGATCCGGTGCTGTATGTTCCTGGTTGCCAAAGACGGTCTCATTTATCGAAGTCGACACACCAAACGTCCCGATGCCGTTACCACTCGCAAACTGTTCATCCTGTGACGGACTGAACGTGACTGCAGAAATCGTAATTTCCGAACAGTTCTTTGACGAGTTGAACCACGGACTGGCATCAAGATCTACTAACGATCCTGCAAATTTTTTAATAGAAACTGCCTTGTTCACCGCATTCATTCCGGCATAGGACAACGGTGTCGCCATCCCGGCATTATCAGCCGTATTTTTGGAGTATCCTTTGGTCACGTTCACGTACCCATAGTGCCATACGTATCCCTGGTCCTGCCAGTAATTCCCTTCAGGTCGGTACGAGAATTTCACCAGCCGGCTTTCCTGCGGATATTCAACAGAATCATTGACAATTGTAAGATTGAAGAGCGGGAGTGGTTCTGCATCCACACGGATTGTGCCGGATGATGTGAGAGAATTGAATATCACACCGCCACCTCCCAGGGGGACGGTCTCAGTGAACACAACCTCCTGTTTCATTAATGCAGCATTAGAAAGATCCGCAGAGAACTGCATGAAAGAGTGCTCGACTTCGTGAAGGTGATTGATCTCCGACTCTGCCTTCATTGACGGCAGAGCGACTGCATTCCAGACAGAAAAGACCGTGACAATAATGGCAAGAACCAGCATTGCTGCAATAACCGGGGCAACGGCATCATCCTTCATGGCTGCCCCTTCCCGAGTTGCCCGGAGAATATGACCGCACGCGGGGTTGCGAGTTTTACCGTTTCATTGCCATCCAGTTCGGAACCCCAGATTATGGTAATGTTGCTCCCGAGGTCAAAGGTTGTTTTTTGCGGAACGAGTGCAAAAGCGTAGTGGCTGTCATCCAACCGGTATATTGTCTCGGTGGCATGATCTGTGGAATTCTTCACAATTACCCGCAGATCAGTGGCCTTAATCCAGTCCCCGCCATTGTGCCAGACCGTAATGGTGTTCGGTGTTTCGTTGGTCATCTTGATGGTGACACTAGGGTAGCGCTCGGTGGGAAGAAATGAGGAGATGGTTGTTGAGAAAACGGCGATGAGAATGATTACAAGACCGATCATCAGCATCTCGCCAACAACTTCAGATACGCCCCGGGTATTCCATTCCTGTGTGTCCATTTTGTGTCCTCACCGTTCAGATAATAAAAATAAACATGGCCAGCGCTGCAGCAAGGAGCACAATGCTATGCTTGAATCCGCAGAGAATGCTGTTTGAACTGAACTGCCCCGCCATGATGCCGGAGAATGTCCCGAGAATAATACTGATCCTGAACATATCGGTAACGTTACCGGCAAGATTGAGCTGGATATTCTGGTTCTGGAAGCTTGCAAGGAACGGGACATTCAGCTGGTATGCCGTGTAGAGGTATATGCCGAATGAAAGGTAGATGATCATGACGTAGATGATCGTCGTGTTCTCCCGCTCACGTTTGAGTTTGAGGTAGTGCTCGAAATCGGTAATCGCAATCATGAAGATCTGGCGCAGGTTGTGGGTGATCTCTCCCGCCCGCACAAGCAGCGATATCGTGCGCTTGACCGATACGAGCCCGATCCGCTCTTCCATCCTGACAAGTGCCGCATTCACGTATGCACCACTGCTGATATCCCGCGAGGCAAGGGAAAGTTCCGAACTCAGCACACCCAGTTTTGCATTCGAGATCCGCAGGATGGCATCATGCAGGGTAATCCCGATATCTTTCATATCGGAAAGTTCCCGTAAGAATTCCGGGATATGGGATTCGATATTCCGTACGTACCAACGCCGCCCTTCGTACGCAATGGCAACCGGTACCATGAACCCAATGATAAGAAGGCACAGAACGGCCTCGAATGTGTTGTCGGGGAAGTATGAATCGAACCATCCGGTCATCCAGAATACAGCGATGACACCAGCGACCAGTACTCCTGCGCCCAGACTGTAATCATACTTCGAGATGTAAGCCCGCAGCGGGTGCCGCAACCGGTTGAGCAATTGGTGATGTTTCTTTTTTGCTGCCAGTTGTTTGTAGAAATTGGCATCTTCCTCATCGGACGCGGATGTCTGATGTGAAGTGTGGACCGGAACAGATCCCGCAAAGTCATGCTCGATTATTTCACGCCGGGAAATTTCGAGGTTTTCCGGGGGGAGCATGACGGAAAGGAGCCATATCATGATGATTGCCCCTGCCGGAATAGCGAGATACATGAGGGAGAGGAGCCAGTCCATCTGGTTATTGCTGGTCATTCCCTGCGCTACGATCATGATGATCAGAGCAATGGGTCCGGCAACGAAAGCGGACACATAGACTTCTGCCATGATCTCGATCGTTTTCAATACCAGTTCCAGTTCCTGCTGTGCCTGGTCCCGGAAATACTGGGTCTTTGCCGCTAAATAGGAAGAGATCTCACCGCCGCTGTCAAAGACAATTCCCAGATCATTAAGAAAATCGCGGAGATTTGGAGAGGGTGTCATCCGCTGGAGTTCTTTCATCGCGGTGATCATGTCGTCGCCGAATACCTCGACATTCCGCACAATGACGCCGAATTCCTGTGAGATCTCGCCGAACATATCCTGCTCTTCGTAAATTTTTTTGATCATCTCGTAAGGTGGCATGGCGGTAGAGAGCGCCTCCATGTAGGAGATGGCATAGGGCAGGTCCAGTTCGATCCGGCTCTTTCGTCCTTGTGCAATGATTGCCGGGTAGTAAATCTGGAACAAATAGATGCCGGGAATTATACCGGCAAACAGCAGAACCCAGAGGATAAGATCGGATGTCGTAACCGAAAGAATCTGGAGTTCGTAACCGCTGAAATAAAAGATTGCCCACAGAGCACCAAATAGCAGAACAGACCCGATAAAATTCAGATGGACATCACGAAGATAATTCTCCGCAGTAACCGGGATATGTGCTGCCCTCAGGTTTTGCCGGAGGTGGCATCCGTATAACAACAATTCTTTATCCGACCATCTGGCATCAGCTTGGGCAAGAGCTGAAGAGAATTGCACCTCCTTCACTCCAGATCGTGAATCGCGTGTGCAAGGTCCTGGATATCCGGCGGTTCAACTTCAAGCGCCCAGGAGAAGAACTCCTCCCGTTTTTTTAACTGGCGCTCCGTTTCTTCAAAGGTCCAGCCACGGTGAAATGCGATCTCTGCCAGCACCCGGGACCGGTCAGCCACTCTCCGGAATGTGTCCTTCTGGATATCCCATTCATAGAGCGGGATGGTGAAGATCTCCCCATCCTTATTGACTTCAATTTCATGGATGGAGAGGCACCGGCGGATCCGTGTGTTCCCGATAGAATATATTGACTGTACGACCACGAGATCGAGCGCAGTAAACATGACCGGCGGAACATTGATTGGATCGTGAGTGAGCCGGTTGATTGCTTCCTGAACGCTGCCGGCATGGATGGTGGAGAGAGTCGCATGTCCGGTGTTCATTGCCTGGAAGAGTGTCTGGGCTTCCCTGCCCCTGACCTCTCCAACAATAATATATTCAGGGCGCTGGCGCATGCATGCCTTGAGAAGCGAGAAGAGATCAATATCGCCTTTGACCCCCGGCGTATTCCCTTCCCGTGTCTGCGTGGGCAGCCAGTTCTTGTGCGGCAGCTGGATCTCCCGCGTGTCTTCAAGGGATACCACTTTTGCATTCTGCGGAATAAAGAGGGAGACCGCATTCATTGTCGAAGTTTTGCCACTCGCCGTCCCGCCAACAACGAGCAGACTCTTCCGGTGTTCGATGGCCAGCCAGAGGAACGCCAGTATATCAGCATTGTAGGTACCGAGACGGATCAGGTCAAGCGGTGTCATCGGTTCGGCGCGGAATTTTCGGATAGTGAATGAGCTGCCCTTGGTTGACACTACATTGCTATAGGTTATCTGGACCCGGGCACCGCCGGGAAGTGTTGCGTCCACCATCGGGTTTGAGAGCGAGATCTGTTTATTGGCTTTCTGGGCAAGTTTCAGGACAAACTGGTTCAGTTCTCCTTCCCGGAAAACGACACTTGTTGGCAGGCTGCCGTGATCTCTATGGAAGACAAAGACCGGCAGGTCATTGCCATTACAGCTCAGGTCTTCAAGGGAAGGATCATGTATGAGGGGATCGAGCGGCCCGTACCCGGTGAGATCCCGTTTAAGGTAATAGTACAGAACAGCGAGCCGTTCATCAGTTATTACCGGATCGAACTGGTGGATGACAGGTCTGACTGTTGCAGGATCCAGATGATTCCCGGTGCTGTCTTCTGCTGCATTGAAAATAATGACATCCCGGAGATAGGCGTATGTCTCACGTAGGATGGTTTTTTCTTTTGGTGAGATGGAAGGTTCAACAACGGTGTAGGTAAACCCGGCATTTCCAGCCCTTACAATTTTGATGTAGGAAAACGGGGGCGAAATCCAGTACATATCCAGAATACCGGGAGTGCGCTTTTCCGGAATTTCCGGGTCTGCTATCATGACGGGCGAAATAATCTGTGCCTGATTTGCGGAAAGGGAATTTTCTCTCTTATTCACATGCCCCGGTTCATATTTCCCGGAGTTATCGGGATTGAATCTGATACATGTGCCACCAGCAACCAGTCCCAGGGAGAAGAGGGAGACAACACTGAGTCCTCCCATGGCAGGAAGTGGAAGATCGATAAAGAGGGCACTGTACCCGGAGAGGAGAGCGATAATCAGTATGCCGAGGAGGATTGTATCCCCTCGTTCGGTTCGGTCTCCCATTTTCACGACAAGGGAACGAATGTCTACTGGAATACGAGAAAATATTTTGAATTGTTCTGACAATTTTCCCGGATGTTTATGTACAGGTTCATGTAATGGTACAGATTCTTTTTTTATCCCGGATGTAATTGTCACGGTCACCTGTTCTGACTGGAACAGCAGCGCAAACATTATTACCGGAATAAAAAATTCATGCATCATGCGGTTTCATTTCCTGGCAACGTATTCGTAGAGTATCTCCAATACCGATACGGTGAGCGGCGGGATTTTTTTATGGAATTCTTCTGGAGATACTACTGAGTTGTACTCATTATAGTAATAAAATATTTTCTTTTTGTAACACTTCTTTTGTTCTATTTAAAAAAAAATGATACTAATGAAGTTTATTCAATATTTCTAACTCCACTAAAATCTAAAATCATAATAAATTTATAGCAATAAGTGCTACGAAAATAAACAGAAGTATGAAAAATAATAATACATTCTGAGTATATGACAGAGGGAAAAATGACGAAGAATCAACATAATAAAAATGATAGTGCCGTATCTCCGGTCGTGGGTGTGATGCTGATGCTCGTGGTGACGATCATCATCGCGGCTGTTGTGAGCGCGTACGCGGGGGGGCTCGGTAAGACAGAACAGAAACCCCCGACTGCGAGTATTGAATGCCATATTACAAATGATGGTACCTGGGGGGGGAGCGGGTTTGATATCATTGTGCTGAGTGTCAGTGAGGCAATCTCTACTAAAGATCTCAAGCTGGTTACTTCATGGAAGGCTTCGGATGGGACAACAAACAGTACCACTCTAACGGGCCCGAACCTGACCGCTGGAAATACCAAAACAGGTGCAGGGGCAAAAAATTACCATTCTCCACTCGGATTCGGACCCGGTGTGAACCGGAGTGTTATGTCAGGTGCTTTTTACCCGGACCAGATGTATGGTAACTATTCTCTCATGGCCGGGACCAGACTGCATAGCAGCCCTTATGGTGGTATAACTGATGGTTCCGGAGGATATGGGACAAGCCCTTCGACTCGGTACACTTACACAACCGATGCAACAACCTTTACAACCACTGATATTGACGGGATGATGGCAATTCTCGGTTCGAACTGGTATCATCTCCGCCCTGGTGACATCGTGAATATCAAACTGGTCCATATTCCCACAGGAAAACTGGTTTTTGATAAAAAAGTTGCTGTGGAGGGTTGAACCATGAAAAACTTTTCAGAATCTGCTGTATCTCCGGTGGTCGGCGTCATGTTAATGCTCGTTGTAACGATCATTATTGCGGCTGTCGTGAGCATGTATGCCGGAGGGATGTCAACCGGTACAGAGAAAGCATCCCAGGTCCAGATCCGCGCCACATATAGCCAGAGTGAAGGGTTGAAAATAGAGCATATGGGAGGTGATGCCATTGCAACCGGTTCAACAACCATCTGGGTACGGTGCTCGGACACGTTCGGGAGCGCAACCCATGCAATGTGGCAGGTAAACAAGACAACACTCGTAAACTCGCAGACGGGAGCCGCAGGTGCAAAGGATGTTGCATGGCTTAGAGATGCCGGCTATTCAGGAGTTAAATCGTTTGTAGCCGGGGACACAGTTTATGTAAATCCACCATATCACACGAATACTTTTCTGCAACCTGGGGTAAGTGCCACGTATATGTTTGATAGCCCCTCAAACATTGGAAAAACATTCTTTGTAGAACTAACCGATAAAGACGGCAAGATGTTTGGACGAACAGAGGTAACAATTTCATCGTGATTCAAGGATATCAGACCTCTCTCCTTTTTTAAATCCAATTACGAAAAATCTTTGGTGATTCCTTAAAATAATCTACTAATATCGACAAAGAGTGAATTTAATTATTTGAAATTTTCCTGAACGAAAAATTTTCTGACGTTCTTTGGGGCTCCGCTCAAGCTTTGCCCCCATTACTGGAGCACCCACGCAATGCGATGACGACGTACTACCTGTTTTCCTAAATAAGGTAACCTGCCAGTTAAAGATGTCTGGTAATTGAAGCTACCGCGGGGCTTATTAATCAATCATCAATTCTTTTCGATTGAAATAGAAAAGGTGTTCGCCATTCACATTATTACCAGACACGGTTCATTTACCCCAAGTCATATTCTTCAGAGGGCTGAGTTGATACTGTTCCAGATACGGTACCGGGCTTAACGGTCGGGGAATCTCCCGTGAATACCTTTACTTCCACATCAATCTGATTCCCATAGACGTTGATATGGTACAACCCTTCTTTGAAAATTTCAATTTGTTTTTCATTTTTTAAATTTTCCTTAAGGGAAATATCATCAGTTTTAGGGAAAGTATCGATCTGTTCTTCAGCGACAACTGCTTTTGAAGGGAATTCCCTGACCGTAATAACTGCAAATGAAATGCGGGGATCGTTAATTTTTGGTATTGCTTTAAAATAAATTACCAGCGGACCCCGGGTTACGTTTACCTTAATGGCTGTTGCGTTGAACTGCGGGGAATACTTAAGATGATAGATTGGTGTACGGGAATTCAATGAAGACCGGAGTGGAGTTTGAGTTCTCTCTCCATTTTTTTCCGATAGATTGCGGACCGTCCGATAATAATCGTCTGGAAGAATGGGGTCTACGAGATCTACCGGGTTTACCTTTGTCTCACTGATAATTGTTGATGCTGTTATTGGTCGAGGGGAGGATACAGAAGTCTGAGTGGAAGAGGGCAATGGATTGTCAGAGTTCTGTGGAGCAGCGGATTGATCAATATTTTTCTGGACAAGTTTGATACAACCTGTAGAGGATACACATACGAGTATCAGGAAACTTATGCAAATGCATATTGAAATCGATTTCATACGATTTTTCATTTTCGTATTAAAAATAGTGTGCTGATATACAAAAGCGTATCGAAATTTCTGGGGACCCGGCCTTTTATCCATCACCTCGTCTCACCATCGGAGTTTGGGGAGCAACCCCCTTTTTTGGCACCCCCCAGGAGAGTATTCCTTAAGGGTCAATCCGGGCCTTTCTCGGGCTCCGTTTCCTTGTTTTTTTGTTCCATATCTGCAAAAACGGTACACTTTTACACAGTATTCTTCCAATGTGGTGTTTCCTTTGGATTCATGTCAAACGGGGTACACTCCTTCGATTTATGAAACGCTAATGTACGCTATTGGGAGGCAAAACGCGAGGTAGCTGGTGGGGTAGCACGGTCGCGGGGAAAAGAAGGGCTGTTTAGGGGAACTGGAAGATCGTACTGGTTTTCCTGTGAATAAACGGTTGGGGAAAAACTCCATTTTTGGCATCCTCAGGAAGGGTATCCTGGAAGGGGGAATCCGGGCCTTTTTCGGGCTCCGTTTCCTTGTTTCTTTGTTCCATAGTTGCAAAACACTGTACACCTTTACACACTATTTTTCAAATGTGGTGTTTCCATAGGATTCAGGCCAAACGGGGCAATTTTCTTTGAGTTATAGAACGTTAATGTACGCTATTGGGAGGCAAAACGGGAGGTGTCTGGATGGGTAGTAGGGTCGCAAGGAAAAGAAGGGCTGTTTTAGGTCTCCACCTGAATTCCATGGATCGTTTCCTTTCATACATGATCCAGGATCAATCTCACTTTTTTCGCGATTTTTCGGCAGATGATTTCTTTTTCGGATGCTTGATCGTAACCGGGTCCATGGAGAAAAGAAACGTGGACGACGGATTCGCTGTACCATCATTGGTGAAGAGAAGTGCACCTTCAGTTGTCGAAATCGCAGGAATAATGAACCGGAAAAATTCCCGGGAGTACTGCTCGTAGCTGAACCCCTCCGCCTCGATCACCCGTTTCCATTTATCTTCCATGGACAAAATGCCCATGAAGGAGATCATCAGGTACATCGAGATCAGGAACGGGTCGAGATCAGCCCGGATCGTACCGTCATCGATACCCTCCCGGACAGCATCCTGTAGGATCGTCCGGCACGTACCATACCCTTTTCCGATCTCTGCGGTATACGGATTCTCTTTCGAGAAACGTTCAGACCCGTAAAAGTGGATCAGTCGCAGGTAATCCGGGTGTTCCTCCGAAAACCGGTAATAGGCCTGGCCCATAAGGGCTACCTTGACAATGCCTGTGACTTCTGCCTCCATACATTTCCGGTATTTTTCCTGCAGGATCGCGATGCCCCGGAGCACAATGGCTGCAAAGAGCGCCTCCTTATTTTTAAAATAGAGATAGAGGGTTGCCTTGTTCAGCTCGACCTCATGGGCGATCCCGTCCATGGAGACGTCGTCGTACCCGCGGGAAAAGAAGAGGCGCTCGGCTGTATCAAGGATCTCTTTTCTTCGCTGCTCCTTTTCCCGTATCTTTCGTTCAGAGATTCCCATACCTTTCACCCTGCCGGCAACCTTTGGTTATACAATAACCGGGAGTTGCAGGCATTAAATGATTTAGCCCGCACAGCCCGGTTTTCTCCCGTATAATTCCGCATGGCAGAACCTGAAGCAGCCCCGTTGTCTCCTTTCCTCTGGCACATTCCGGGACAGCCCGTGAGAGATATTCCCGGTCCGGTATGTTCGGATATTTGTGTACCCGAACCCGCTGAGAAATTCCGATGACGTTCATAAAAAAATGCACCCATCTTTGCCGTACCCGTCAGATAAAAAACTCCGGCTCCTTTCGCTCTTTATACAATGTATTTAAGCGCAGCGAAGCTTCCCTGACCAGACCGGGTTTCACCGTTCTCGCGTGTTTGGGGCAGTGTTTGATGCAGGCACAACATGTGATGCATTTTTCCGTGTCGATTACCCTGCTGTTTTCCGGATTGATTGCACCGACCGGGCATCCCTCTGCACAAACTCCACACTGGATACACGCATCGCTGACCGCGATAAAATCAACATTCCAAAATATTGAATCTCTCCGGTAAGGATGAATCGGTTCTCCCCGGTACGGATGACAGCCGGGGATTTTTACTTCAGAAATCTGGCCGAACAATGAAACAGACTGAAGTTTTTTACGTATTTTTTGCCCGAACAATTCTGCGTGTTTCAGGTCAGTTGCATCCGGACGACCAACGGCTGTCGGTGTTTCAGCAGTGGAAAAGGAGTGTTCCCCGATAAACGCTGCACTGGCGATCGGCTTGCATCCACGTTCTGTCAGGATATCATTCAACTCGAGCAGGGCATCGTCATACACGCGATTACCATAGACGACAACACATACCGCAGGTGTATTCTGGGCTTTAATCGCATGCAGCCATTCGCCTGCATGTGCCGGCACTCTTCCCATATACACGGGTACTCCAACAATAAGCAGGTCGCTTTCCGATGTCTCTAATGGCTGCTTTCTCGCATCCGGTCTGGTTATATCCAGCAGTTCCGTTTTGCCGGGATGTATTCCGCGTGCAATTTCCTGAACCACGGTTTTCGTTGTTCCCGTAGGTGAAAAATAAACGAGTTTCGCTGTTTGTATTTTCATTTGATTCTCCCTGAAGTTGTTGATGTTTTCCTGATAATACCCTTGATTTAATTCCCGTTTTCCGCTGTCAGCAGACAATTCTCCACCGGCGCTGCAAGACCGTCGTTTTCCCGCCAGTCAGCAAGCTTCGTTTCCATGCTCCGGAACATCCGGGTCCGCTCCTCCTCCGGCAGTGCTGCAATTTGTGCGGCAACCGGTAATGCCGAGAAATATGCGGGGAGGAGCTCGGCAAGTGACGGGTGACGGGAAATTTTCACTTCGGACCTGATGCGAATGTTGGAAAACCCGGCATCACTGACCAGGTTGTGCAGCACCTTATGATTGGAAAGCGAACTGGCAACCTTGAAAATCGTTGTCGAATCCTCCCCGAAATACTCCGAAAAAACATCGCATATGACCATCACGTGCGGGCACTTCCCGGGACGGCCCCATACACTCAGCGCAAGCGTTCCTTGTGGTGCAAGGACTCTTTTCATCTCCAGCAGTGCCGCTGCCTTGTCCGGGAAAAACTGGAGCCCCTGCTGGCAGAGGACCGTGTCAAATTCCCCTGAGGAAAACGGCATCCGGGATACGTCGCTGTGATACCACTCGATGCCAGTCGCACCTTCCTGTCCTGCACACCTGCCGGCAACCCGGAGCATTCCTTCGGAGAGATCAAGTGCGGCGATCCTTCCGCCCGGCCTGACAAGACCTGCCGCCTTCCGCGCAACGATCCCGGTGCCGCAGGCAACATCCAGTACTCTTTTTCCCGCGCCGACACGTCCGGCTTCGATGAGGTCTGGTGTCCAGTCAGCCATCCATGTCGGGACGATAACCCGTTCGTAGGTTTCAGGACCATCGGTATTCATCTGCCACCTGAAGGTGGTGCGGTTGTCCTGCGATTTTTTGCTGGTGTCTTGAATGATATTGTTCTCCATCGAACTCATACTACAGTTATCACTTTTGGTTATATTATAACTATTGGTTATTTTGTAACCATTAGTATTAATTATGGACAATCCGGGTAACCGGATTGATATGGGGCCACCGTTAATTACCGGAACAAAAAGTACTGATAAGCGCATGGAGCATGAAACAAAATGAGTAGGAATATCTCAATCCCGTCCCAATATCTATAACGGTGAATCATGCGCACACTCTATCTCTATATCCTCGATACCTTAGCCGACTGGGAGCCGGGTCATATCCTGGCGGAGCTCCGCTCCGGACGGTACCTGAAAGATCCGTCACTCCGGTATTCTGTTGTACTTTGCGGCAGTACCTTAGACCCCGTCACCACCATGGGCGGGCTGCATCTGGCGCCGGAAGTTCTCATTAAGGATATCCACCCCATCCCCGGCGACGTGCTCGTGCTGCCGGGAGCAGATACCTGGCTTGATCCGGCTCAGGCGCCCGCACTCAAGGTGGCAGGACGGTTGCTCGATGAAGGAATACTTGTCGCCGCTATCTGCGGTGCAACGCTGGGCCTTGCAAACGCCGGCCTGCTGGACAAACGCCCGCATACCAGCAACGATCCTGCAGCCCTGAAAATGTTCTGCCCGAACTACCGGGGCGAGAATTATTATGTGAACGAACCGGCAGTGACTGACGGAAATCTCATCACCGCAAGCGGACTTGCACCGGTAGAGTTCGCGTACCATGTATTCCGGAGCCTGGATGTCATGGCACCTGCAACGCTCGAAGCCTGGCACGGGCTTTTCACTACCCGGCAGCCCGAATATTTCTATGCCCTGATGGGATCCCTGCCGCAACGGTAAGGATTTATGAGCATGCGTGTGGGGCGGATCCGGGACCGGATCGGTACCGTCCCATCTTCAATCTCAATGCAGCCCGGATTCCGGTTCTGAAAATAAAGGTTCGAAAAATTTAGAAGTCAAAGGTTTTTTTATTACCCCTTGCATCCCATGTGTCTGACATGGAGCCTTTAAAAAAGACCGGAAATCTTCACCTCCTTCCTGTTCTTGTGAGCCTGATGATACTTATCACCCTCCTCATTGCTGCGGGATGTACCGGGAAATCACCGGTACCCTCTGGGATATCGTTGGATGGAACCGGATGGACCCTGACCGGGTATGTCTCCAATGGCACTTCCCTCCAGCCCCTGAACGGGACAACGGTCACCATGGTTTTCAGTGATACAGGGCAAATAACCGGTTCGGCCGGATGTAACCACTACTTTGCCCGCTACGATATGAAAGGCACGGCAGTCACGATCGGACAGGCAGGATCCACAGAAATGTACTGTACTGCACCGGGCGTGATGGAGCAGGAGAGTACTTACCTTGTGTTGCTCGGCAAGGCAGCATCGGTAACGGCCGGGAACACCAGCCTCACCTTCACCGATGCAAAGGGCAATCCGATCCTCGCGTTTGCCCGGATTGTCCCGCCAGCACCAGAACCCCTTGTCGGGACAAACTGGACACTTGATTCATTCTACACGGCTGATGCAGTCTCGTCGGTCGTAGCCGGAACAACCATTACCGCCGTCTTTGATAAGGACGGGAAGGTTACGGGTTCTGCCGGGTGCAACCGCTACTTCGCATCGTATACCGCAACGGGAACCTCGATGTCGATCGGTTCAGCAGGTTCAACAAAGATGTACTGCACAAGCCCGGGTGTTGGGCAGCAGGAGAGTACCTATCTTGCATCCCTTGGCAGGATAGCAACCTTCACCATTACCGGTGACCGGCTGAGTCTCGCGGACACGAAGGGTAAGACGCTCCTTTCCTATACCAAAAAATCCTGATGGGAACACAGGAACGAATCTTTTTTTCGATACGGGAAGCTGATTGATTCGACCGAATCTAAAAAACCGGCTCGGCTTCGTAGCGTTGCGGGGCCGGGCTTGTGGTGGTTTGGCGGACCTTTGGACCGGTTCAATACCGGACCCGTCATCCGGCGCCGAAACCGAAGGCACTTAGGAGCGCCGGTACGGACTGGTCGGGAAATCTTTTTTCTCCTCAGGCATCCGGATTATCTGATACAGGTGAACGTATGCACATCTTCGATCGTCCGGGGCCGGTAAATACAGAAAGCGTTGTGAAAACCGTTAAGGAAAATGCTCTGCGGGCACAGGCGATTGTTGTCGCTTCTATCACCGGAGGCAGTGCCCTAAAAATTTCCCGTGTTACCGGTAAAATACCTGTCATCTGTGTCACATGCCCCCAGGGAATGGTCTGGGATATCGATGGAATGAAGAGCGGTGTGTTTGCGGGTATCCCGGAACTCAAGGCTATCCGGGATACATGGAAATCTGAAGGTCATCAAAAAGTGCCGATGACGATCACACCGGAGAATAAAACGTTACTCGATGAAGCAGGTATCCCGGTGATCCAGGGAACGATCCCATTCTTTGGTCCGAGTTTCTCTATGCGGATCCATCTCGGCCATATTTCCTCTCTTGACATCATGGCAAAGACCCTCGAATTGTTTTCCCCCGGTACCCTTGTCGGCATGGAATGCGTTCTTATGGCAACGGATGCCGGGAAAATTCCCGAAGGTGTGCCGGTGATCTGCTGTGCCGGAACCGAACGCGGTCTTGATACCGCATGGCTCGTGCGGAGTTCTGCGTCAGCAAATATTTTCCATCCCGAACGAGGGTTCAGGTTCATTGAGCAACTGGCAAAACCCGGGATTGCCTTGAATCCTGACGTCGGCATCGACTACATCCGGTAAAATGACCGGATCGCGTGCGGTGGGGCGGACCCACCCTCTCTTTTATTCACGGACCCGGAACCGGATCAATACCGGACCCGTCGTCAATTACCCGGACAAAGGGCACTCCTACTGGCAGGTACTGACGGGTTGGGATGCACTGCGAATTAAAAACTGCGCATTTGTCCTCATCACACGACACATGAAGAGAATGTTGCCTGTTTCAATCAGCCCTCAAGGGCGATCAGAACTTCCGGTAATTCATTGGAATGATTAAAATACTGTAGAATCCACCGTTCCCAGAGAGAAATTCCGGGCCGTTCACTTGTATTATCATTCCTGTCATATTGCGGTCTGTTCTGCCCTGGCTTTCAGCGCCGTATTCATTTCCTCAAAACCGCGTTGGGTATCGGTATCGAGCATCTGTGCTAACAAGGGGACGAGCAGGCCCGTGAAGATCTCCCGCTGGGTAAAACGAACCCGGTCTGTTCCCATTGGTTCGATGGTAAAGATATGTTCGCCGTCAAAAAGGCCAGGTACGAAGAGATGGCCGATCCACCGAAGCTCCCGGTCAGTCTCAACATTGAGAACCGTTGGCGAAAAAGTCATTCCTCTCGCCCCGGAAGGTTGCATCAAGACGTCGAGCCGTTCCCCCTCCACAAGGTTTCCACGTGCCCGGCGAATAAACGGATTCCATTGAGGAAAACCCGCAAAGTCGCAGAGGATCTCCCACACCCGTTTAGCCGATGCTGCAATTTCAATCTCACTCCGGAGTTCTTTCATCATTCCTTTTAAGGATGTGATTTCTGATAAAAGGTTTCGTGTTTATCGGTGCGGTTGATGTGGTACCGGACCCGTCTTCTCTTTGATTGACGGACCCGGAAACCGGATAGGTATCGCGGCCGTCATACTTCTCCATGACGGAGGCACGGAGAATGTTACGGTGATAATTTATTTAAATGAATGATATGATAATCCCTTGAGGTCCGGAATGAGAAAAATTATTGTTCTCACGTTTGTTTCTCTCGATGGAGTCATGCAGGCACCCGGCGGGCCGGAGGAAGATCCTTCCGGCGGCTTCAGGTACGGAGGGTGGACGTACCATTATTTTGATGAATTTCTCGGTAAGGAAATGATGAACCAGATGAACAGGCCTTTTGATGCACTCCTCGGGAGAAAGACCTATGACATTTTTGCATCGTACTGGCCACATGCTAATCCTGACGATGAGCCTCTTGCCGGGATAATTAACCGTGCCAGGAAATATGTTGTTTCAAAGACGCTTGTGAATCCTTCCTGGGAAAATACCGTAGTTATCAACGGGGATGTAGTTTCCGAGATACAGAGAATCAAGAACACGGATGGCCCGGATTTACAGGTTTCCGGCAGCAGTAATCTTATCCAGACGCTGCTGAAGGCTGACCTGATCGATGAGTTCTGGCTGAAGATCTTCCCGGTCACCCTCGGCACCGGCAAAAGATTGTTTGGGGAAGGTACGAGACCGGCAGCCTTCCGGCTGGAGAAATGTGAATTTTCCCCCAAAGGTGTCATAATTGCTTCTTATGTGCGTGACGGGGAGATCAAAACAGGTTCATTCGTTAAATAAGTTCAATCGGCACCGAAAAAATATACGGACACGGAACCGGTCATGAGAGGACTGTTGTCAGTCTCCGGTACTGACCGCGAGACTGATACCAGGAAAACGAAATGAGATTACCTTCATGGGGTTTAACCGCCCTATACTAAAAAAATACAAAAATTACCGGTGGGATCTATGGCAGACGGACAAGATTATTTTATTATCCTGCTCGTCCTGTCGGTATTGCTGAATTTCGTATTCCCTGTTCCGGTATTCCTTTCCCCTCCCGCCACGTATCTCGGGTTTCTCATCATCGGCTTTGGTCTTATTATGGCTTTTTGGAGCCGTTCATTATTCCTGAAAAATTCAACAACCCTGCAGCCGTCTGAAGAACCCACGTCGCTTGTGACCTCAGGCCCGTTTCGTCTCAGCCGGAACCCGATGTATCTGGGAATGGGATCAATCCTCTTAGGTGTCGCAGTATTGTTGGGAACACTGGTCACCCTTGCATTTCCCATAATTTTCGTAGCGTTGATCAATTTTTTTATTATTCCGGGCGAAGAGCGGAAGCTGGAAAACATATTTGGAGAACCGTACCGGGGGTATAAAAAAAGCGTTCGAAGGTGGCTATAACATCGTGTGCTTTCTTTGAGCGACATAAGGTATGGTGTGCGAACCCGTCCTCTCTTTCGATTGACGGAACCGGAACGTTACCGGATCCGTGCTTCTCCGGAAACCGGGAGGCACAAGGATAATTCTTGTATGAAACAGGTTATGGGTTCCTTAAACCATACCGTGATTGTGGGGCGAATTTCAGGTCAAAGTATCTTTGTCTGACAGGAAGATCGATTCTTCCTCCGCTTTATTCACGGTCATATCCGTACCGATGCTGAACATCCCGATAAACTCGCCTTTTTCATCGTAGATTGGTTTGTTACTCCACCGGATCCAGACCCGGGTCCCGTCTTTGGTAATATTCTCATTCTCATTGGTTGTGTGTTTTTCCGGGTGAGTGAGGATATTTTTAATCATGTATTCGAGATCGCGTTCTGAGCCCGATTCCCTGTCCGGGACAATGGTTCCTATCAGCGGTTTTCCAATAATTTCATCGTGAGCGAAGCCGAAAAACCGGTGGCCGTATTCATTGAAGAAGGTTATTTTCCCGGTTTTATCCCATTTCAGGATTATCCGGACGGGGCCCCCGAGTTCAGCCCGGTGTTTCATTACAGCTTTCCTGAACTGATCGGCATTGGTTACCGTAGGGGAAACGAGGAAGACCTGGTTTTTCAATCTGTAAATCTTGACTTTTTTCCCTTTAACGCTGTACCGGGTCCTGGAGATCTCCAGAATTCCGGCTTTCATAAGATTTTCGATATGATACTTGGCAGCGTTTAAGGAAATTTCCAGCCGATCGGCAATATCCGACAGGCTGAGCGGTCCTTCCGTAGACAGGATCTGGACCACAACCCCTGCAGTCTTGTGGGAGATCGCTCGTACGATATTCTGAGTCTTCTCGTCACCCGGCTCAAGGAAGACCGCATCTTCCATGGTACCGGCCACTTCTTTCGTTGTCGGGAATCGACCGGAGCCACCGGCAAAATCACGCGGGCCGGGCGACTGGCTGCCAGGCTTCCCCTCTTCACTCTGCTCTCGTTCTTGGCCCATAAGACATTCTTTCATACTTTTGGTTTTTTATCAGTCGTGCAATCACCGGTGCGAGGGGGGCGTTTTAAAACCATTTCCCAACCGACCTTGTTTTCCTGTGGTGATTCATGAGAATCGCATCGGGGGGCACGCTTTTGTCGGAAGAAAAAACCCTGATGTTGGTTAACCGGGTTACCCGTTTGGACTGGTATTGATATGCTAAATCAGCTTTCGCGATGATAAATACCCGCCCTTTACCTGAATTTCTCCCGCTCATCCCCTCCCGGGGAAATCTTTCCTGCAGATTTATGAAAAACCGTTTAAGTAAGCCCCGGGACAAGAAATTTCCATGACAGCAATTGTTGTCGAAGGAGTTATGCGGTATACCTAGGATCAACCCGGGCTCACCGGAAAAAATAAAATACAGCCAGGATCCCCGGAAGGAAAAATGAATTTTTAGCAAAAAGCGAAGAGACATAAGAAAAATAAGGATTGGGGTCTTCATTGGTGTTCGCCTTAAAGGGACCCGGCACCCGGATGGTCCGGATGCGAAACTGGATAAATAAAACGATTCAGTGAACATTTTTCTGCTGGTACCAGACGAATGCGGAAAGCCTAAAAAAATCCCCCGGGACCCTTGATTCCTAAAAAAAAGATCCGTAATGCAGGAACTGATCCTGCGAAATCCTCCATCACTTATGGGGCGGTAATATTCTCATCGAGGTGGTTACGCCAGTTGGAAAAGGATTGGTCTTCTGAGGTGCTGTTCCAGTTCATGTAATGGATAATTGCTCCCGTGTCCGGGTTAAGACTGGCTATTACGATGTGGGGTAGAAGAAGCGTTTTGTTGCCCGTCTCTTCCTGGAATGCGAAAACATATCCACGGATGCCATCGGAGGGACCAGCCATTTTGCCAACAACCTTTAACCAGGTATTATTTGATGATATGTCAGACGTCTGGCCGATATATTTTACTGCCTTTGCATACGCCTCGTTCAAGTTGATCTTAATTTCAGGAGGGGACTGGGGCATGGCATCCAAAAATTCGGCAAACTCGACAACACCGGTATCCGTGTTCACCCAGAATGTTGAGTTCTTCACGACCATTACGTAACAAGGAACATCATGGGAGGAACCTCTGGATTTATACACTGGTTCAAGGCTCTTATCGCCCATGAAATTCCGGACACTGTCCTTTGCCTGAGTCTCCGTAATGGTGTGATCGCCAGTGGACTGGGGAACGCCATTCCCGCTATGATCGTTGGTTGCACTAACGCCCGGCATGCATGCAAACAGGCAGGCTACGGCAATTGCAATTACAAATAATTTTATCATGTTCATCTTGTTCTCTCCTTCGTTCGGTATGCCCGTGCTAGCAGATCCATGAAACCCTGTCACAGACTACCTAGGTTACACTTTTCTCCAAAACGTGTTAAACACGGCGTTGAGTGAAAAAAAATTGCAGTTATCACCTTGTTTTGTGCTAAAGTAACGGATCCCGCCGGTTTTTTGGAAAGCGGGAGCAGCGTCGCGAGCACATTCTGTACGGAGCATGCGGCGGGGCCGGGCTCTCTATGATTGGCGAAACCGGGACCGGTTTAGTACCGGCCCCGTCGTCAGGTGCCGGAACTGAAAGGGCACTCAGGAGCGCCGGTACTGATGTATTACCACGAAACGTGGGTTAAAGAACGAATACGATTTGAGCACATTTTCCTTCAATTCGGAAATAAGGAGTATATAAGACGAGTCAAAAGCGAGTATTCATTTTAGGGGCTGTACCAGATGAGAGTTTTATGTATCCCCCACAGCCTCAACGTTCCTGAGTTGTTGCATGGGTGTTTCGTAATTAACCATGAACTCACACGTTGACAAGCCGCCGGGTGTAGCTCAGCCGCCCCGGCCGTTGACAATCCGCCAAAATATCCCCGCTGCCTCACATC
>Ga0265296_1000757_pt1 | contig 44030 bp, 44 predicted proteins | sample MunlanPumphouse1_FD_189073 | JGI IMG/M metagenome (GOLD analysis project Ga0265296, IMG submission 189073) | Groundwater microbial communities from a municipal landfill in Southern Ontario, Canada - Pumphouse #1 | ecosystem: Environmental > Aquatic > Deep subsurface > Groundwater | place... | reverse complement strand
CATGCTCGCAGTCAGCCATGGGCGCCGATTGAGCCGCGCGGCTCCCTTTGCGCGAGCGCAGCCGCATCTCTCGCAAACGATCGGGCCTGTTGAAAAATGCCGGACATGCCGGGTTGCTCCTTCGTTTTGACCCTACTCAGAGGAGCAGCGCCATGATGGGACCAACCTGTCGCGGTGGGCGGGAAGGGGCGTCCTGCCGCACCATAGAAGCCATGTTGCCCACAGACCACCTGCTGCGTCGCATAGACCGATGTCTTGAGACGAGCGAACTCAGGCGAGCGCTGGCTGGTCACTACAGCACGCGGGGACGACCATCGATCGACCCGGAACTTCTCATCCGGATGACGCTGATCGGTCGTATCTACGCGATCCCATCCGAGCGGCGTCTGTGTGAGGAGTTGCTTTATAATCTGGCTTACCGCTGGTTCTGCCGCCTCGCACCAGGGGACAAGGTTCCGCACCACTCGACGTTCAGCAAGAACCGGCACGGTAGCTTCCGCGACGCCGGCGTGTTCCGGACCCTGTTCGAGAGCACGGTTCGACGCTGCATCGGCGAAGGTCTTGTTGGCGGCAAGGATGCCGCGATCGACGCCTCGTTCATCGAGGCTGACGCATGCTGGCAGCGCAAGACGATTCCCGGCTACTTGCCTTACGTGGCCAACGCAGGTCGCCCGGTCCGTGAGTGGCTGAGTGATCAGGGCAGTGTTGTGACGAACCCGGGCGGCTCCAAAGACTTTGACGACGTATCGCGAACCGACCCGGCCGCAGCCTGGTCGGCGCGACCGGGCCGCGCGCGGTTCGGCTATGCACTGAACGCGCTGGTCGACACCCCGAGCGGGGTAGCGCTCGATATCGAGGCCACGCCCGCTCGCTTTGCGGAAGAGGTCAATGCCGGCCGCGTCATGCTCGGGCGGTCCGCCGATCGTTTCGATTACCACCCCAAGCGGGTTGCGGCCGACAAGGCCTATGGCAGCGCCCACTTCCTCGGCTTCGTGCGGGACCACGGTGCAATCCCGCACATCCCTGTGATCGACCGCACGCAGCAGACCAAGGGCAAGCTGCCAAGAACAGCCTTCAGCTATGATCGGGATACCGACAGCTTTATCTGCCCGACCGGCAAGCCGCTCCCGCACCATGCCTTCCATCCGCCCACCGGCGTGCATCGCTATGCCGCCGATGCCCGAGACTGCGAGACGTGCGTGCTTCGGAAGAAATGCACAACGGCGCGGCGTCGTACTCTGGTCCGTCTGGATGATGAGGACGTCCGCGATCTTGCCAGAGCCGAGGTAGAAACCGGCCTCTACAAGCGGTCGATGCGGTTGCGGCGCGGGGTCGAACGGTTCTTCGCTGACGCCAAGGGCAAGCACGGCATGAGGCGGCTTCACCTGCGCGGCATCCGCGGAGCGGAAGAAGAGTTCCTGATCGGCGCGGCGGTGATGAACCTTATGATTCTGGCGCGTCCTCACCGGCTGACGGGCAAACCACGCCGGGGTGCCTGCGTTCCCGCGGCCCTGACCCCGGCTGCAATCTCGGCCCGATCGATCGAACACGACGTGATCGTTTCGCCCGCTCGGCGATATGCCTGATTGCTGAGGCACGATCCGCTTCATCACGCTGCGCGCAGTCGTTCTTTGCGGTACGGCACACCGTCAAGCAGCGCCTGGCCCGGCGCCTTGGGCGTGCCGTCACCGTTCACATACATATAGAGTGTCGTCGTCGTCATCCCGAGACGCCGTGCGACATCGGCTGCGATCGCATTGCGATCGGACATTGCGGCCATTGCCATCGCCAGCGTCGCCTTATCCATCTTGCGGGGTCGTCCACCCATCCGCCCCCGGGCACGCGCCGCGGCAAGGCCCGCCTGTGTGCGCTCGGCGATCAGTTCGCGCTCGAACTCGGCAAAGGCGGCGAAGATGCCGAAAGCGAGGCGACCGTTGGCGGTAGTAGTGTCGATCTGCGCGCCGGCACCCGTGAGGACCTTCAAGCCGATGCCACGCTCGCGCAGCGCCTCGGCAGTGATGACCAGATGCCGCAGGTCGCGCCCGAGACGATCCAGTTTCCAGAGGACCAGTGTATTACCGGGCTGCAACGCCTTGAGGCAGGCAGTCAGGCCGGGACGCGCATCATGGCGGCCCGAAGCGAGATCTTCATAGATGCGTGCGGGATCGACGCCGGCGGCGAGCAGCGCATCGCGCTGCGGCGCTAGTGTTTGCGATCCGTCAGCCTTGGACACTCTCACATATCCAATGAGCATCATTACCCCGCCAGAAAAGATATCCACCACCCTGCAATGTGTTGGTGGTTTCCGCAACGGGTTTTCCGATCTCTAGAGGCGCCATCGAGGCAAAAAATGCTACCGCCAGAAAACCGGTCGTTTTCCTTGCGATCAGGCGTGCATTGAGGTGTCTCGCTTTTTCCGTTGCCCACGGCCAGTTTTGAGAAAGAGCAATCGGAACACATTTTAAGAAGCGGCACCCGCTTCGCCGCCGAGTGTGCTGGTTTGCCGTCAGACCTCCCGATGACCTATCCTAATGACAATGCCTGACGTGGAGTAGGGCATTGCTCGCACTGCGAGCACCTTGATAGGATCGGGGGCTCGAGCAAGCCCAAGGAAGCAAAGCGCTTTGAGCGCGATGACGTGATTAAGAATCAGATCCGCGGACGTCATCAGGGCCAGCAGCCATGCGGTGCTGCACCAACAGGCCGAACATATGGATGCACTCGACCGGTGCTCATCGCTGCACGAAACCTTTTGCACCGCAGGGGTCGCCCACACATCAAGCCCATCACGTCATGACTAGTTCTAAGCCACGGCTCATCAGCGGCGAGAAGCAAGACGCTCGGGTTGCTCCATTGCATCGCGCTCTTGTGCAGCACGTGAGGCCAACTCTCCCCAGGGAAAGATGAACCATCGCTTGTCATGATCTCGGTTGATGTTGCGCGCCGCATAATCGACCGATTGGCTGGAAACGGTGTTGCTTATCAATACTGCGAAGCGGACACTCAGACTTGATTGCCCACCTTGACCCAGCGCATTCTTGAACCGACCGATCGTCCCTCCGCTGTCGTTGATGTCATCGACAAAAAGAAACCGCTCCCCGTCGACGATGCACCTTGCCAGATGGGCGAGAAGTGAATCCGAAAACATATGAACCTTCGAGCTATGATCCACAGATAGCAGCGGCAGGTCGAGTCGGTGCGAGAGATACGTTCCAGGAACCAGTCCTCCCCTACCAATTCCAACTATGAAATCCGGACGCCAGCTGTCCTTCTCGATCAACTCCGCAATTATCTGCACGTCATTGGTGAACTCATTATAGCCAAGGCGATGAAAGTCGATATCCGGGCTGTCATTCATGCTTTCGATCTCGCGTTTGTCGACGGTTATGTTCATCGACTGTTGTACGGGGCCTTGTGGCTTGACAGCTTAGACCACCGGGACTCCCTGGCTTCCCATCGTCTGCCCTAGATGCTGCAACAGGAGCATAGATGGTACTGCAAGCGTCCGACCCGACGCGCTGATAACGGACAGCGTCGATAGGTCGATTCGATCCTCCCGAAGAGGCAGGAACCGCAAGGTGCCTTCCTCGATTTCCCGTATCGCATCGAACGCGGTCAGCCATCCTACGCCGACATCCCTTATCGTCAGCGACTTTATCAATTCAATGCTGCTAGCCTCGACGGTGGCTTTTACGGATCCACCGACGTGCCGGGACCATGCCTGATCGAGGACGCGGCGCAGGGAAAGGTTTTCGCCCGGGACAATGAGCGGATATGCTGCACACTCGCCAAGCGATATATCTGACCGCTCGGCCAGGGGGTGGTCGGGCCGTACAATCAGACCAAGACGATAAATCATCGTTCGTTCAATACGTAGCGATGGATTGTCGGGAGGATTGAAGGTCACGCCGATATCCATCTCGCCGGCTAGGACATGGTCGACGACATCTTGGGCTCCGAAGACGCGCATCTTAAATTGTATTGCCGGATATTGACGGCAGAATGTAGCCGTCGCCGTACTCACATACCCGACAGCGCCTTCGACCAGCGCGATCGATACAGTACCGCGGCGCAGGCCGACCAGATTGTCGATTTCGGATCGGATTCTAAGAAGATCACGGCGCCATCGACGTACGCCGTCGACGAGGACCTCGCCGGCTGCGGTCATGCGCATTCCGGTTGCCGTCCGCTCAAATAGCTTGGTGCCGAGTTCCTCTTCGAGTTGGATGATCTGCCGGTCGACTGCAGAGGGAGCAATATGCAGGACATCGGCGGCACGACGCAGGGCACCGCGCCGTGCCACTTCGTCGAAATAAATAGCGGCTCTTCCTAATAGCACGACGCTTCCTTTCACCTGCTCACATTATGCGAACGGCGCTTCCACATTTCTGCGATAGATAAGGACGCGAAGCAATGGCATTTGTGGCGGCAAGAAAAAATACGCTGGGGAGGTCTGACGGCTGCGAGGGCTGACCGTTTTTTGAGAGCATTTAGGGGGAAACGATGAAGCGGGTAATGAAGATAAAGACTGGATTACTCGCAAGTGCCGTATTTTCAGTGCTCGCCGGAGCCTTCTCGCCGGCAATGGCTCAGAATGTTCAAGTAGCGGCAACTACGGCGCCGAGCGCCCCGTCGCAGGTTTCCACAGCCTCCGCTGGAGTTTTGGCAGAACAAACCGGCGACATCGTCGTGACTGCCGAAAAGCGGGAAACGACTCTTCAAAAGGCGCCGCTGGCTATCACTGCGCTGACTGCCGATACGCTCAAACAGTCCAACATCACGCAGCTCATCGACATGAACGGCTTCGTTCCTGGCTTGACGGTTGCCAACAGCGGCAGCTTCGTGCGGGTCGTGTCGATCCGTGGCATCGGCTACGAAGCCACCGACAATCTCAGCGCGCAGCCAGGCACGTCCTTCCACATCGACGGCGTCTACATCGTCAGCCCTTATGCCCTCCAGCAGGATTTTCTCGATCTCCAGCGGGTCGAGGTACTCCGCGGACCTCAGGGCACAGTATTTGGCCAAAGTGCCACCGGCGGCATCGTCAACGCAGTCACCGTCCGGCCTTCGACGCAATCCGTCGAGGGCACCGCGCAAGTCGAACTAGGCAATTACGACTTTGTACGCGCCAGCGGTACGGTCAATCTGCCGATCTCTGATACGTTGGCGGTCCGGGCGACGGTCCAGCGCTACAAGCGCGATGGCTATGCCAAGCAGACCTCACTCGGCCGCCCGTACGATCTGGACGACGCCGACCGTTTCTCCACCAAGGCGTCGATCCTGTGGACGCCAACGGACCGTTTCTCAGCCGAGCTCACCGCGCAGTATTTCGACGCAGACGAGCATGGCGCGGCGCAGAAGAACCTCGACGATCGCGATCCCGATCCGCGTCGCATTTCTCAGGACTACCCGAACGAATATCGGCTGAAGTTCTTTCTGTCGTACGCGGATCTCCGCTACGACTTCGGCCCGGTCACGCTCAAGTCGCTGACGTCGTATCAGCGCACCCGCAACCACAACCAGATTGATGTCGACCGCGCCGACTATGCGACGCTCGGCTATTATGACGTGCAGCCCTACTGGAACAATGCTGTTGATGCCGTCAGCCAGGAGTTCAACCTCACCTCGAATGGGTCGGGACCGCTGAGCTACATCGTCGGCGGCTACTTCCTGTATCAGAAGCTCGGGCAGGACATTCTCGAGTATATCGGCACCGATCGGAATCCGACCTTCAACCTGACGCTGCCGCTGACCTTCGCCAACTATCCGTACAATCTTAGCTACGCGCTCAACTCCGATCAGAAACGTCACAGCTATGCGGCGTTCGCCCAGACGAAATATGCTGTCGCGCCTGGCCTGAGTGCAACGCTCGGCCTGCGCTACAATCGCGACAAGTTCGACAGCCGGAACAGCACGCTGTTCGACGTTTTTGCGCCGGCGGTGGTGTCCGGCACGAGCGAGAACGCTCTTACCGGAAAGGGCGAGGTGGACTATGAGATCACGTCGCGCAACATGGTCTATGCCAGCGTCTCACGCGGCTACAAACCCGGTGGAGTCAGCAACAACAGCACGCCTGTGCTGGTGCCGTTGACGTACAAGCCCGAGCATGTCTGGGCGTATGAACTTGGGTCTAAGAACCGCTTTTTTGACAATCGGGTGACGCTCAACACGGCGGCCTTTTTCTACAACTACCAGGACCTTCAGTATCAGGAGGAAGATCCCGTCCCGTTCCAGGGTGGCGTGTCTAACGTGCCGAAAACCCACATCTGGGGCGCCGAAGCCGAAGGCAGCGTTCAAGCGACCTCGTCGCTCACCCTTGATGGCAACGTCACCTACTTGGATGGCGAGTTGGTCGGCGACTACATCACGCTTGATCCGTCGCGCGCGCGCCAAGCGACGCTCGCCGCCGCAGCGCTCGGCTTCGGCGCGTTCGATCCCTACACCATCAACCTCCGCGCGCAGCAGGTGCGTAACACCAACGGTAATAAGCCGCCCAAGCTGCCAAAGTGGCAGGGTGCGATCGGCGCCACGCATGTGATCGATATCAGCGGCATCGGCGAACTGCGCAGCCGCGCCGAACTGATCTATCGGGGCAAGTTTCAGTACCGGATCTTCAACGACGGCGCGCGCGACGTGGTGCCGAGCTACACGCAGGTCAATGCCAACTTTAACTTGAAGCCGGTCGGCACGAAGTTCACCGTCGGTGTGACACTGACCAACATCTTCAACAAGGCCGGCATCGCTTCGCGCTACTCGAATCCGTTCGGCAGCTTCACGACGAGCGACATGTACATCCCGCCGCGGCAGTTCATCGGATCGGTCCGCTATGACTTCTAAGGAAACGACGCGCGTTCATCCCGTCGATGAGGTGCCGCCCACCGGGCGGCTGTTTGCGCTCGCCTTCCAGCATGTTCTCACGATGTATGCCGGGGCGATCACGGTTCCGCTGTTCGTCGCCTCGTCTCTGCATCTCTCGTCCGCCGACACCGCCTTCCTCGTCAGCGCCGACCTGTTTGCCTGCGGACTGGTCACCTTGGTACAGTGCCTCGGCATCGGCGGGTTCGGCATACGCCTTCCCGTCATCATGGGTGTGACGTTCGTCGGCGTCATGCCTTCGATCGCGATCGCCTCGCAGCCAGGTCTGGGCCTGGCGGGGGTCTACGGCGCGACGATCGCGGCCGGCCTCATCGTCATTCCGTTCGTCCCCCTCGCCGGCCGCCTACGCGCCATTCTGACGCCGACGGTGACCGGCACCGCCATGTTGCTGATCGGTTTGTCGCTGATGGGCGTCGCCATCGATTGGGCAGCCGGTGGCCGCGGGGCGGCAGATTACGGTGCGCCTCGCCACCTGCTCTTGTCCGGTGGGACCATGGCGACCATCCTTTTCGTTAGCCGTTTCGGGGGACGCTTCCTGGCAAACTGTGCCGTGCTGATCGGCATGGTTGCCGGGTTTCTCGCAGCAATACCCACCGGCTTGGTCGACTTCGGTACGGCCATCGCGTCGCCGCCACTGCGACTCGTCACGCCGTTCCATTTCGGCCCCCCGATCTTCGATCCCGCCGCTATCGCATCGATGGTTGTGGTGGTCTTGGTAACGCTGGTGGAGTCAAGCGGCATGCTGACGATGCTCGGCCAGCTTGTGGAGCGCCCGGTCGATCAGCGCGCACTCACGCGCGGGCTCAGGGCCGACTGCCTCGGCGCGGTCATCGGCGGTCTGTTCAACAGCTTTCCCTACACCTCTTACGCCCAGAACATCGCGCTGGTCGGTTTGACCGGCGTCCGCAGCCGTTTCGTCTGCGCAGCCGCGGCCGCCTTCATGCTCGCGCTGGCGATGATCCCCAAAGCGTCGGCGCTGGTTGCAGCCATGCCGGCCAGCGTGCTGGGTGGCGCTGCGCTGGTCCTGTTCGGGATGGTCGCGGCTACGGGCATCCGGTCATTGGCGCAAGCGGGTCTGGACCAGTCGAAGGAAAAGCTGCTCGTCGTCGCGGTCAGCCTCGGCGTCGGCCTCATTCCGAGCATGTCCGATCGCTTCTTCGCCCAAGCGCCAGCTGCGCTCGCGCCCTTTACCCATAGCGGTGTCCTGCTCGGCATCTGCACGGCCGTGGCGCTCAACCTGTTCTTTGGCAAGAAAGCTGCCGACACCGCTGCTTCGAAGATCGACAAGATTGAAGAAGAGATCATCATGCCGGAGATCGTTCCGGCCAGGAGGTTTGCATGAAATTCGACGGAAGCGTAGTGCCGATCATCGATCTGGCGCCGGCCCGGACAGGGGACGAAGCTGCCAAACAGGCGGTCGCGGAGCAAGTCGGAGCGGCCGCGCGCAGTATCGGGTTCCTTGTTGTCTCCGGACATGGTGTTCCCGCAGAGATAATCGAGCGGGCCGAGGCGGAAGGTCGCAAGCTATTCGATCTTACCAAGTCGGAGAAGGTAAAGTACCGCTCACCCGACAAGGCAGTCTATCGTGGCTACTTCGCCGTCGAGTCTGGTAACCTGGCCAGCACGATCGGCGAGAAGGAGGCGAAACCCGACCACCGCGAATATTTTAACATCGGCCGTTTCGACATCGACGAAGGCGACCCCTATTTCTCGACGCCAACAGCCAACCGGCTGTTCCATCCAAATATCTGGCCGGATGCCGACGTGCCGGGCTTCAAGCCTGCCTTCGTCGACTATTACCACGAAATGGAGAAACTGGCATCGCTGCTAATGGAGCTGTGCGCTCGTGCGCTTCACCTGTCGCCTGACTGGTTCGCCGACAAGATCGACAAGCACATCACCAACATGGTGGTCAGCAACTATCCGGACCAGCCGGAAGAGCTCGAGTCGGGCAAGCTGCGGGCGGGTGCCCATACCGATTATGGTGGTCTCACCATTCTCAAGACCGAAGACAAGCCGGGCGGCCTGGAGGTCAAGACCTCGGACGGCCGCTGGGAGCCGGTGCCGATCGTGCCTGGCGCCTTCATTATCAATCTCGGCGACTTGATGGCACAATGGACCAATGACGAGTGGGTTTCGACGATGCACCGTGTCGTCAATCCGCCGAAGGGCCAGGGCGTCGGGAGCCGTCGCCAGTCACTCGTCTTCTTCCATCAGCCGAATTACGATGCAATCGTCGAGTGCATTCCGACGTGCGCGGAAAAGAGCGCTCCCAAATACGGTAAGACGACGTCGCTGGAGCATCTCGAAATGAAGATGAACCAGATGAATGACACGGCCAAGTTCAAGGAAACCAAGGAAACCGAGGCCGCCTGATTGGCCCTGCCAGGAGATACAAAAATGATCGTCTACCAGCCACCAAAGCCCGCAGAGTCCATTCCTGTTATCGATCTGGCACCGAGCTTTTCGGATGATGCCGCGCAACGCAAGGCAGTTGCGTGGGAAATCCACAAGACGGCGCGCGACACCGGGTTCTTCTATATCAAGAACCATGGGGTTTCGCAGCAACTAATGGACGATCAGCTTGAGCTTGCCCGTACCTTCTTCAAGCTTCCGGCGGAAGAGAAGATGAAGGTGGATGCGCGCAAGTCGTCCTGCACGCGCGGCTACGAGACGCAGGGTATCCAAACCCTGGACGACGGGTCGCCACCGGACTTGAAGGAAGGTTTTCTGATCGGTTGCGACCTTGACGAGGATCACCCATACGTCCGGGATGGTGTGCCCAATTGCGGTGCGAACCAATGGCCCTCGCAGCCGGCTGGCTTCCGTGAACAATACGAGGCCTATGTCGAGGAAATGTTCCGCGTCGGTCGCCATCTCATGGGCCTGCTTGCTCTGTCGCTCGATCTGCCAGAGGACTATTTCGCCAAGGGACTGGAGGAGCCGCTCTTTAATTCCCGCCTGCTACGCTACGCGCCGCAGCCCGCAGACGCCGCGTTCAACCAGATCGGCGCCGGCGCCCATACCGATTGGGGTATGATCACGATCCTTCTCCAGGATAACATCGGTGGTCTCGAGGTGGAAAATGCGGCGGGCGAATGGATTTCGGCCCCGCCGATCCCAGGCGCCTTCATCATCAATCTTGGCGAAATGGTGCGGATTCTGAGTAATGGCCTCTATCATGCGAACATGCACCGCGTGCTCAACAACCAGAGCGGCGTAGACCGCTTCTCGGTGCCGACGTTCTTCGACCCGGGCTACTTCTATGAGGTGAGCTGCGCGCCTACCCTGCTCGCAGCGAACGAAGAACCCGCACATCCGGCCGCCACCGTGGGCGAACATATCGCCAACATGTATCGCAAGACCTACGGTCTGGCAGCCTGAGGGATCATCACGATGGTTGCATTGTCCTATACCAACATCTTTACCGCCGACATCGATCGTCTCGCGGAGTTCTACTCCCGGCTTTTCGACTTGCAGGAGATCGTGGAGAGTCGCTCGCCGATTTTCCGTGGCTTCACGACCGGCGGGTCCTCGATCGGTTTCAGCGGTCCAAGCGCTTATGATCTTCTGGGGCTTGCCCCGCAGGAAGGTGTCGGTGATCGCGTGCTCCAGACCTTCGACGTTTCCGGCGAGGGGGAGGTGCGAGCCCTTACCGAACGGGCGGGCGAACTGGGCGCCACGTTGGTCAAGGAGCCGTTCAAGACCTATTACGGATGGTATCAGTCGGTGCTCCGCGATCCCGATGGCAACGCCTTCCGGATCAACTTCCAGGGTTCAGCAAGCTAACTTGCCGTCACCAGGGCGAGCCGCAAGACGGATCGATCGGTTGAAATCCGGCTCCCCCTTCTCGCGTTCGACCGCGGACGGCGGCGCAGTCGAAACAAGTCGGAAGAACCGAGACAATGAGTGAAGTGCGTTTTCTGCTCGACGATGCCGTCGTCGAGTTGCGCGATGTCGACCCGACCGGCACGTTGCTGGACCTGCTGCGCTATCGGCTTCGTCGTATCGGCACCAAGGAGGGATGCGCGGAAGGCGACTGCGGGGCCTGCACCGTATTGGTCGGGACGCTGGACGACCAGGATCAGGTCCACTGGCGGGCAGTTAATGCCTGCATCCTGTTCCTGCCAATGCTCGACGGCAAGGCCCTGCTGACCGTCGAGAGCCTCGGCAAGCCCGGTGCACTGCATCCGGCGCAGCGGGCGATGGTCGATCATCACGGCTCGCAATGCGGCTTCTGCACGCCGGGCTTCGTCATGTCGCTCTACGGGCGCAGCATCGGAGCGTGTGGCACGAAGGGCAAGAGCGTCGGCGACGTCCTCGCCGGCAACCTGTGTCGCTGCACCGGCTACGGCTCGATCCTGGCGGCGGCCGAGGCCATTCCGGCCGGTGAGCGCGACGACCACGCCACGGTCGTCGCGCTCACCGGACTGCGACGTACCGAGACTTTGAGCGGCCGCTACGCCGATCCGCTCTCGGGAAGCATCAGGCACTGGCATCGGCCGCTGTCGACTGACGATCTCGCCGAGCTCCTAACAGCGCATCCCGATGCCCGGCTGATCGCCGGCGCGACCGACGTCGGCCTTTGGGTGACCAAGCAGCACCGCGTGCTCGAAACCATGATCTTCGTCGGCGACGTCGCCGATCTGGCCACAATGAACGAGACGGACGACGGGCTGCGGATGGGAGCCGGCCTGCGCTATGTTGATGCCGCCGAGCCGCTCGGACGGCTACATCCGGACCTCGGCGAACTCGTGCGTCGGATCGGCGGCCCACAGGTGCGCAACGCCGGCACGATTGGCGGCAACATCGCCAATGGTTCGCCGATCGGCGACACACCACCCGCGCTGATCGCGCTAGGCGCGACACTGACGCTGCGCTGCGGCGACGAGCGCCGCACGCTACCGCTCGAAGATTATTTTATCGCCTACGGTCATCAGGACCGTCAGCCGGGCGAGTTCGTCGAGAGCCTGTTCGTGCCGCGTCCAACATCGACCACGAGGATCGCGATCACGAAGCTCAGCAAACGGTTCGACAGCGACATCTCCGCCGTGCTCGGCGCGTTTGCGATCGATCTCGACGGCGACACCGTGCGAAGTGCGCGGCTCGCATTCGGCGGGATGGCGGCGACCCCGAAGCGCGCGACGAATGCCGAGCAGGCGCTGGTTGGCCAGCCATGGTCGGAGGCGACATTCGAAGCGGCCGCGATGGCGCTTCACGACGACTTCAAACCGCTGACCGACGTTCGCGGATCGAGCGGATATCGCCTGACGGTGGCCGCGAACCTGCTTCGCCGCATGTGGCTCGCCGGCACCGGCGAGACGGTATCTGTGCTGGAACTCGCCGATGTCTGATCGTGATCCCGGGCTGACGGGGGCGGTTCGCGCGCCCTTGCCCCATGACAGCGCCGAGGCTCACGTCAGCGGTGGCGCGCTCTATGCCGACGATCTGGCTGAGGCATCCGACCTGCTGCATCTTGCCTTTGGACAGAGCCCGGTCGCACACGGCACGATTCGCGCGATCGACCTGTCGGCGGTACGCGCGGCGCCGGGGGTGGTGGCGGTGTTCACTGCTGCCGACATTCCCGGCCACAACGACGTTAGCCCCGTCGCGGGCGATGATCGACTGTTCGCTGACGGGGAGGTCGTATGCGTCGGCCAGGCGCTGTTCGTCGTTGCCGCCACCAGCGCCACCGCGGCACGGCGCGCCGCCAGGTTGGCGACGCTCGACATCAAGCAGCGGCCCGCCTTCGTCACGATCGCGCAGGCGCGTGAGGCGGGCTCGCTGATCGAGGCAACGCAGCGGATGGCGCGCGGCGATGCCGACGCCGCACTCGAGCGTGCGCCGCACCGCCTGACCGGCTCGCTGGAACTGGGCGGTCAGGAGCATTTCTACTTGGAGGGACAGGTTGCGCTCGCCACCCCGGGCGAGGACGGGCAGGTTCATATCCTGTCCTCCACCCAGCATCCCAGTGAGGTCCAGCACCTCGTCGCGGAGATGTTGGAAATCTCGCATGCCGACGTGACGGTCGAGGTGCGCCGCATGGGCGGTGGTTTCGGTGGCAAGGAAACCCAGCCAGCACTGTTCGCCGCAGCCGCCGCGCTGGTCGCGGCCAAGACTGGTCGCCCCGCCAAGATCCGCGCCGATCGCGACGATGATATGGTGATGACCGGTAAGCGACACGACTTCCTTATCAGCTACGAAGTCGGCTTTGACGACGACGGGCGGATCGAGGGGCTACGCCTCGATCTAGCATCGCGTTGCGGCGCTACGACCGACCTCAGCCCGGCGATCAATGATCGGGCGATGTTCCATACGGACAATTGCTACTGGTTGGCGGCGGTCGAGATCGTCTCGCACCGCCTGAAGACGCATACCGTCTCGAACACCGCCTTCCGCGGCTTTGGCGGACCGCAGGGCATGGTCGCGATCGAGCGGGTGATCGATGCAGTGGCGCTTCACCTCGGGCGCGACGCTCTCGCCGTCCGCCAAGTGAACCTCTACGGCGCGGGCAGGAACGTTACGCCCTATGGCATGACGGTGGAGGACAATGTCGCGCCCGCGATCATTGCCGAGCTGGCGGAAAGCGGCCGTTACGCCGAACGGCAGGTGGCGGTCGCGGCGTTCAACGCCCGTCACCGCGTGCTGAAGAAGGGGTTGGCGCTGACGCCGGTCAAGTTCGGGATCAGCTTCACCACCACGCACCTCAACCAGGCGGGGGCACTAGTCCACCTCTACACCGATGGCTCCATTCAGCTGAATCATGGCGGCACGGAGATGGGCCAAGGCCTCCATACCAAGGTGGCGCAGATCGTTGCCGATGTCTTCGCGGTGCCGTTCGATAAGGTACGCATCACGTCGACGCGGACCGACAAGGTGCCCAACACCTCGGCGACCGCCGCCTCGTCCGGCGCCGACCTGAACGGCATGGCGGCCTATAACGCGGCCCAGACGATTCGAGAGCGACTGATCGCCTTCGCGACACGCTGGCGGCAAGTGCCCGAGGACACTGTCCGCTTCGCACGTGAGGGTGTGTGGGTTGGTGGCGATCTCGTGCCTTTTGCGACGCTCTGTCGGCAGGCCCATATCGGTCGCGTTTCGCTATCATCGACCGGCTACTATGCTACGCCTGGGATCGAATACGATCGCGCTGCTCATCGAGGCCGACCGTTCTACTATTTTGCCTATGGCGCGGCACTGGCGGAAGTGGTGATCGACACCCTTACCGGCGAACACCGCGTCCTGGCGGTTGATATCCTCCACGACGTCGGCCGCTCACTCAACCCGGCGATCGACCTTGGCCAGATCGAGGGCGGCTTCATCCAAGGCATGGGATGGCTGACGACGGAAGAAGTCGTCTATGACGACGCCGGCCGGTTGCTCAGTCACGCGCCATCGACCTACAAAATTCCCACCGCCAACGACCGTCCGCCCCGAATGGACGTTCGCCTGTGGCAACCCGGCCGCAACGTCGAGCCGACGATCCATCGCTCCAAGGCTGTCGGCGAACCGCCGTTCATGCTCGCGATTTCAGTGCTGTCGGCGCTGACCCATGCGGTCGCCGCCGCACGTGGCGAGGCGGGTTGTCCGGCGCTCGATGCCCCGGCGACGCCGGAACGTATCCTGGCGGCGCTGGCACGGTGATCGACTGGGCAGCGGCGCTAGAGGCCCGTGCGGGAGGCGCTCCGGTCGCGATGGTGACCATCCTAGCGGTCGAAGGCTCTGCCCCTCGCGGTGCCGGCACGCGGATGCTCGTCGACGCCGACGGGCTCTGGGGCACGATCGGCGGCGGGCAGCTCGAGCATCTGCTGATCGAGCAGTCACGGCTTATCCTGACGCATCCGCCCGGCACCTGGCGGGTGCAAGATTATCCGCTTGGTCCCCTCCTCGGCCAATGCTGCGGGGGGAGGGTCCGCGTGCTCATCGAGAATGTCGACGCCACCAGACTGAACTGGCTCGACCGAGCCGTTCCTGGACAGTGTATCGAGCATCGTTTCGGGTCGTCCCATATAGACCGGATCGCAAGCTGCGAGGACGAGGATCCGATCAGCGCTCGCGGCGACAAGCCGGGCGTGGGAACGGTGTCAATCGAGCGGCTTGACCCGCCCGGGCGCCCGCTGCTTCTATTCGGCGCCGGCCATGTCGGTCGCGCGATCGCTTCGCGGGCGACTGGTTTGCCGCTGGCACTCTCGTGGTTCGATAGCCGGCCCGAGGCTGCAACGCGTGACGGTGTCATGCTCGTAGACGACGCGGTGATGCCGGAGTGCGCGCGGGACGCCGGCGACACGGCGGCGATCCTGGTCCTCACGCACGACCATGGCCTCGACTATCGGCTGACCGCAGCTGCGTTGCGGAGCCGGGCCTGCTTCATTGGCTTGATCGGTTCGCAGACCAAGCGCGCGCGGTTCCTGTCCCGCTTGCGAGGCGAGGGGTTTGGTGACGACGACCTTTCCCGGCTTACGTGCCCGATCGGCCTGCCCGGCGTGACTGGCAAAGAGCCGGAAGTGATCGCGATCGCCGCGCTCGCCCAGATACTCTCTCTGCGTTAATCTATTTACGGGTCGCTTCCGCCTGCATGCCGATCTTGCTCGCCATGATCTCGGCGAGGGCGTGGACGGCCACCGGCGGGTTACGTGCTGCCCGGACATAGACGCCGAGGTCGCTGCGCAGTGCGCGTGGCTGCGTGATGGGGACGTGTACCAACTCACGGGTGCGCAACTCGATCTCGATGCCGATCCGCGTCTGGAACGACAGGCCCAGACCGCGCAGCGTGAGTTGCTTGGCAAGTTCGACCGAGCTCGTCTCGATCGCGCCCACCGGCAGCGAAGGTGCCGCACTGAGCAACATCCGCCGGATCGAAAGGTCTGCCTTGGGAAGGATGAGTGTGTGCGTCAGGCATTTCGACAACGACAGAGAGGTTTCCGCCGCGAGCGGATGATCGGGCCGCATGACCGCGCCGACGCAAAAAGCCGCGCTCGAGACCTGTCGAAGCTCCGCATGCTTGTCGAGCGAAAAGGCGACACCGAGGTCCGCGTCGCCGGCCATCAGCGCGCCGGGGATCGATGTCGAGCCCATGACGCTTACGCCAATCGTGACACGAGGGAACTTCTCACGTGCCTGCTCAAGAACATCCGGCAACAGATCCGAACTCAAACCCTCCACCGCAACCAGTTCGACGTGTCCGGTCCGCAGTCCCTGCAATGCCTCCAGTTCGGATCGAACCCTTTCCGCATCCTGGAGTACGCCGATCGAGTGACGTGCAAACGTGGCGCCGGCATTGGTGAGTCTCAGCCCACCCGGCAGCCGCTCGAACAATGGCGTGCCAAGCTCGGTTTCGAGCTTCAACAGCTGCCGGTTCACGGCCGAAGACGCGATGTTCAGGCGCCGCGCGGCTTCACGTATCGAGCCTGCCCGGCGGATCGCGTCGAAATAGACGATCATCGGGCTGTGGATGCGGTCGGGTCGAGCGGTCATGCCGCCGGTTGCTCGTATAATCGCCAATGGCTTCGCGGCGATAGCATCGGATTGTTACTGGGTGAGCGCATATCGGCATCGGGTGTAGCGCAAAGCTGTGCTTTCGAGAACAGGCTGTTCCGTGCAGGTTGCAACCAGGCCGCCTACCGGGGGATTATTCGTGTCGCAGGATAGCACCTCAAATTACATCTCGGCGGCGGCCTCCCTTCAGGGGCTTGTCATTCCCTCCGAATGCGCGGCCGGCGTACGGGCCAACATGACCCTGTTCCTTGGGCACGCCGACATCGTTGCCGCGGCGGACGATTTCGCAGCGGAACCCGCCGAAATGCTTCGACCATGAGTGCGCTTGTCAAGATCGGTCACGTACGCTCCTCCGACGTTTCGGCTGCCAACTGGGCGACCGAGGTGCTGGAACGTGCCCGCACCATGGAAGGGTTGAACTGCTTCACGGCGACCCTCGACGAACGCGCGAGCCGCACGGCGCAACGGATCGACGACGATCCGCGCCGCTTTCCGCTGGCCGGACTGCCCTTCGCCGCCAAGGATCTATTCGACGTGGTCGGCCGCCCGACATTGGCGGGGTCCAAGATCAACCGCGACCTGCCACCTGCGGAAACGGACGCGACCGCGATCGAACGACTGGTTGCGGCTGGCGCCAATCTCGTTGGTATCACCAACATGGACGAGTATGCCTACGGGTTCAGCACGGAAAACGCCCATTACGGCCCGACACGGAATCCGCACGATCCGGCTCGCATAGCTGGTGGCTCGTCGGGTGGTTCGGCCGCTGCGGTCGCAGCGGGCATCGTGCCGGTGGCTTTGGGATCGGATACGAATGGTTCGATCCGGGTGCCGGCGTCGCTGTGCGGCGTGTTCGGTCTGAAGCCGACGTTCGGGCGTCTGTCGCGCGCTGGCACCTTTCCTTTCGTTGCCGACCTCGACCATATCGGGCCGTTCGCGCGTGATCTCGGCGACCTTGCCGCGGTCTATGACTTCCTCCAGGGTGTCGATCCGCGCGATCCGGCCTGCGCCGGGCGCAAGGACGAACTTGTCAGCGACCTCATCGACCGCCGGCTGCCGCCGCTGCGCGCCGGCGTGTTGCAAGGCTGGTTCCAGGAAGGAGCGACGGAGCAGGCGCTTGCAGCGGTTGATCACGTGGCATCCGCATTCGGGGATGCGGGCAGCGCAGTATTCGAAGGCGCCGCGGCGGCGCGCTCCGCTGCGTTCTGCCTGACTGGCATGGCGGGTGCCAGCCTGCATGGCGAGAAGCTGCGCACCCGCCCGTTGGATTTCGATCCGGCCGTCCGTGACCGGCTTCTCGCCGGGCTGCTCCTGCCTGCCGAACTGGCCTTCCGCGTACGACGCGTACGGCGCCGGGTGCTGGAGGAAGCACTTGCGCTGTTCCACCACTTCGACGTGCTGATCGCACCCGCCACACCCTGTTCCGCCCCGCGTATTGGAGAGGCGACCATCGAGATCGGCGGTCGTGAGGTGCCGGTGCGCGCGAACCTCGGGCTCTACACTCAGCCGATCAGCTTCATAGGCCTGCCGGTGATCGCCGCGCCGGTGCACCTGCCGGGGCTGCCGATCGGCGTGCAGATTATCGGGCCGCCATGGGGCGAGGCCAAGGTGTTCCAGGCCGCCGCGCTCTTGGTGGCATCCGGCCATGTCGCCGCGACTCCCCTTACTCCCGGGCTGGCCGCGTGATCCACACCCCCCGCAGCCTGCGCGGCATGGTGACCGCGCCCCACCATCTGGCGAGCCAAGCCGGGCTCGACGTGCTGAAGGACGGCGGCACCGCAGTAGAGGCGGCGGTCGCCGTCGCCGCGGCGCTGGCGGTGGTCTATCCGCACATGACCGGCATCGGTGGCGACGGTTTCTGGCTCATCGCCGAACCAGACGGCCGGATGCACGCAATCGACGCCTGTGGCGGGGCGGCGGAGGCCGCCACTCTCGCGCGGTACGAGGGCCTGTCCGCGATCCCGTGGCGCGGCCCACTGGCCGCAAATACGGTCGCGGGAACAGTTTCCGGATGGGAAGCCGCGTTGGATAGCGACACCGGAACTCTGCCTCTTTCCCGCTTGCTGCGCGACGCGATCCACCATGCCGAGGCCGGGATCGTCGTCACCAAGGGCGGCGCCGAAATAGCCTCGGCCAAAGGACCCGAACTGCGCGATCTTCCCGGCGCCTTCGCCGCGATCTTCGAGGCGAACGGGCGTCCGCTCGCCGAAGGCGATATCCTGCGTCAACCCGCGCTCGCCGCCACACTGTCGCAGCTCGCGGCGCGTGGCTGCCGGGACTTCTACGAGGGCCATCTCGCGCGGTCGATCGCAGGTGATCTGGAACAGCTTGGCGCGCTTATCTCCGTCGATGATCTCGCACGTCACCGGGCAACCCGCCCGACGCCGCTGTCCGCTGAAGTGGCGGGCGCAACCCTGTTCAACCTGACGCCGCCCACCCAAGGGCTCGCTTCGCTGCTGATCCTGGCACTGTTCGACCGCCTGTCCGTCACGGCGGCCGAGAGTTTCGCCCATCTTCACGGCCTAGTTGAAGCGACCAAGCAGGCGTTCCTCGTGCGCGACGCTCATGTCGGCGATCCGGCCTATATGGCGATCGACCCTCAGGCGTTGCTCGACGATGCGGACGTGCTCAATCGCCTGGCGGCAGGCATTGACCCGTCGCGAGCCCTGCCGTGGCCGCACGTGCCGGCGGACGGCGACACCGTATGGTTCGCAGCAGCTGACGCGCGCGGGCAGGTGGTCAGCTGCATCCAGTCGACCTATTTCGAGTTCGGCTCAGGGCTGGTTCTGCCGCAGACGGGGGTCATCTGGCAGAACCGGGGCGCCAGCTTCCGGCTTGCCTTCGACGGCTGGAACGCGCTGAAACCTGGCCGCAAGCCCTTCCACACTCTCAACCCCGCGCTTGCCCGCTTCGATGACGGCCGGATCATGGCCTACGGCACGATGGGCGGCGAGGGTCAGCCGCAGACACAGGCAGCTTTGTTCTCGCGCTACGCGCGCTTCGGTGTGCCGCTGCAGGAGGCGGTGACGCGGCCGCGCTGGCTGCTCGGCCGAACCTGGGGCGAGGAAAGCACGTCGCTCAAGCTGGAGTCTCGCTTCGACCCCGCGCTCGTCGCAGCGCTCGCGGCGGCGGGGCATCAAGTCGAACTGCTGCCGCCATTCACCGGCGTGATGGGACATGCCGGCGCGATCGTGCGTCACCCGACCGGCATGCTCGAAGGCGCGACCGATCCACGCAGCGATGGCGCGGTAGCGGCATGGTGAGCGGCGGATCCCGCGCGCTTGCGCGGTGCGACGCGCTTGGTGTCGCACCTTATACTGACATGGAAGGGGGCTTGTATCGCGGCTATCTGTCCCCTGCGTACGCCAGTGCCCAGCGATGCCTTGCCGCTTGGATGGAGGAAGCGGGCATGAGCGTGCGGGTCGACCCGGCCGGCAATCTCGTGGGCCGCTACGAGGGCGAGCGCGACGGGCCGCCGCTCTTGATAGGCAGCCACCTCGACAGCGTGCGGGATGCCGGTCGCTACGATGGGCCGCTCGGTATCATGCTCGGCGTCGAGTGCGTTGCCGCGCTCCACGCCGAAGAACGACGGATGTCGTTCCCGATCGAGGTCTATGCGTTCGGCGACGAGGAAGGCTCGCGCTTTCCCGCAGCGATGCTGACGAGCCGCGCCGTGGCAGGCACGCTCGACCCGGCCACGCTGGACCTGCGTGACGCTGCCGGCATATCGCTGGAGGACGCGCTGGCCTTGAACGGCCTGTCGGTGAGCGGCTTCGCCTCGGCACGGCACGGCGCGGCACTGGCCTATCTGGAAGCACATATCGAGCAGGGACCGGTGCTGGAGGCCGAGGCACTTGGCGTAGGCACGGTGACGGGCATTGCCGCTCAGCTACGCTATGCGATCACCGTCACGGGCCGCGCGGGCCATGCCGGGACCACGTCGATGGCCCTGCGCCGCGACGCCCTGTCTGCCGCGGCTGCGATGATCTCGAAGGCAGAAGAGGTCGCCCGGGCAGGCGACGCCGATCTCGTCGCCACGGTCGGCTCGATCGAGGTGTATCCCGGCGCCGCCAACGTCGTGCCCGGCGAGGTGCGCTTCACGCTCGATGTCCGCGCTGCAAGCGACGCGGGCCGAGATGCCGCGGCACTGACCATCCGTAGCGGATTCGAGGCGATCGCGCGGGAACGCGGCGTCCGCTATATCTGCCGCCTGCTCCAGGACCTGCCGGCCAGTCCCTGCGATCCTGCGCTGATGGCGCTGATGGATGCCGCAATCGACGATGCGGGCGTCTCGCCGTTCCGCCTCGTCTCGGGCGCCGGGCACGACGCGATGATCCTGGCCTCGCTCTGTCCGACGGCAATGCTGTTCATCCGGTGCGAAGGCGGCATCAGCCACAATCCGGCCGAGCGGGTTTCGGCCAACGACTGCGAGATCGCCTTGCGCGTCATGCGCGGGTTCATCGACAAACTGGGAGCGACCGTCCGTGATTGAGACCTTCGGCGAGATCGATCCCCCACAGCGGCTGTTGATGGGCCCGGGCCCGGTCAACGCCCATCCGCGCGTGCTACGCGCGATGTCGGCCGACCTGCTCGGCCAGTTCGATCCCGAAATGACCGCTTACATGAACGAGGTGATGGCGCTCTACCGACCGGTATTCGGGACGAATAACCGCTGGACCTTCCTCGTCGACGGCACTGCGCGAGCCGGCATCGAGGCAGCGCTGGTCAGTCTGGTGGCGCCCGGCGACACCGTGCTGGTGGTCAATTTCGGTCGGTTCGGGTTGCTTCTGACGGAGATCCTCGGCCGGATCGGCGCGCGCATCGAGACGGTGGAAGCACCTTGGGGTGAGACTGTGCCGCTCGACGCGGTCGCTGCCGCAATCGAGCGGTACGGACCGAAACTGGTTGCGACGATCCATGGTGACACTTCGACAACGATGGCGCAGCCGCTCGACGGGTTCGGCGCACTGTGTGCCGCGGCAGGCGCGCTCTCCTACGTCGACGCGACCGCTACGATTGGTGGCATGGAGATCGCCGCCGATCGCTGGGGCGTCGACGTCGTCACCGGCGGCTTGCAGAAGTGCCTCGGCGGACCATCCGGCTCGGCCCCGATCACGATTTCGGACCGGGCGGCGACCCACATCCAGCGCCGCAAGCATGTCGAACGCGGCATCCGCCGCGACGATATCGACGATGGGGACGGCCTCCGGATAGGGTCCAACTATTTCGATCTGGCGATGGTGATGGACTATTGGTCGGAGAAGCGCCTCAACCACCATACCGAGGCGACCACCATGCTCTACGGCTCGCGGGAATGCGCCCGGATCATGCTTCAGGAAGGCGTCGAGGCTCGCTACGCGCGTCACCGCGCGTCCGGCGCCGCCATGACCGCCGGCCTGCGCGCGATGGGTCTTACCGTGTTCGGCGACGATCGCTATCGCATGACCAACGTCACCGCCGCCTTCATCCCCAACGGGGTGGACGCGGAAACGGTCCGGCGCCGAATGCGCGAGGATTTCGAGATCGAGATCGGCACCGCGTTCGGTCCGCTTGCCGGCAAGGTCTGGCGGTTCGGCGCGATGGGCTACAACGCGATGAAGCACAAGGTTCTGCTGACGCTCGCCGCGCTGGAGGCGGTGTTGCGTGCCGAAGGCGTCGTCCTTCCCGCAGGTGAGGCGGTGCCGGCTGCGCTTGCCGCGTGGGACGCCACCCGGTGAACCGCGATCTCGTCGGCTATGGTGCGGCGCCGCCCGATCCCTGCTGGCCCGGCGGTGCGCGCGTCGCGGTCCAGTTCGTCGTCAACTACGAGGAAGGCGCCGAGAACAGCGTCCTCAACGGCGATCGCGGCTCCGAAGCCTTTCTCTCCGACATGGTCGGGGCGCCCTCGCATCCCGCTCGTGCGATGGCGATGGAGAGCCTCTACGAATACGGTGGCCGCGCCGGATTTTGGCGGCTGTACCGGCTCTTTACCGAACGTCGGCTGCCGCTCACTGTATTCGGCGTCGCCAGGGCGATGGAGGCGAATCCGGCGGCTGTCGAAGCCATGATGACAGCCGGTTGGGAGATCGCGAGCCACGGCTTGCGCTGGATCGATTACCAGTCCGTTCCCGAATCCGTCGAGCGCGAGCACATCGCAGAAGCGGTCGCGCTTCACACGCGGCTGACCGGCGCACGCCCGCTCGGCTGGTACCAAGGCCGCACCTCACCTAACACCGCGCGGCTCGCCGCCGAGGAAGGCGGCTTCCTCTACGACGCCGACAGCTATGCCGACGATCTGCCCTACCGCAACGCGCACGGCCAGCTCGTCATTCCTTATTCCCTCGATGCCAACGACATGAAGATGGTGGCCCTGAACGGCTTCACCGAAGGCGACCAGTTTTTCCGCTACCTGAGCGACACGTTCGACCAGCTCCGCGAGGAAGGCGGACGGATGATGTCCGTCGGGCTGCACGGCCGAATTGCCGGGCGGCCTGCCCGTGCCCGCGCCGTCGCCCGCTTTGTCGACCACGTCATCGCGAGCGGTGACGCCTGGATTTGCCGGCGCGTTGATATCGCCCACCATTGGAACGAGGTGCATCCGGCATGACGATCGACGATCCCAAGGTGGTTGCCGAGGTAACCGCCGCCTTCCATGCCTATGAGGCGGCGCTGATGGCGGACGACGTGCCGGCGATGGACGCGCTCTTCCACGACGCGCCCTCGACCGTCCGCTACGGCGTCGGCGAGGTGCTGTACGGCGCCGACGAGATCCGCGCCTTCCGCAAAGGGCGTGGCGGATCGCCGCAGCGTCGGCTCGGCCGGATTGCGGTCCACACCTATGGTCGGGATTTCGCCACCGCAGATGCCGAGTTCTTCCGCGACGGCGCGTCCGTGCGCGGTCGCCAGTCGCAAAGCTGGGTGCGCTTCGCCGACGGCTGGAAGGTGGTATCGGCGCACGTCTCCCTTGAAGGGCAGCATTCATGACGACCGATACGACTTGGGAAACCGATCCGGAGGGGTTCGTCGCGCGCTACGGCGCGCTTTTCGAGCATTCGCCGTGGGTGGTCGAGCGCGCCGCCGAGCGGCTCCCGCTCGGCGATCTCCATGCAGGCCTCATGGCGGTCGTCGACAAGGCGTCACCGGAGGATCGGATCGCCCTCATCCGCGCCCACCCAGAACTAGCCGGCAAGGCCGCTATCGACCGGACGCTGACCGATGCGTCGGCGGCGGAGCAGGCGTCGGCCGGGCTTGATCGGCTGTCACCGGTCGAATTTGAGGATTTTCATGCGCTGAACCGCGCCTATCGCGACCGGTTCGGCTTCCCGTTCATCATCTGCGTCCGGCGCACCGACAAGGCGGGCATCCTTGCTGCAATGCGCCGGCGGCTTAGCAACGATCGCGACACGGAGATCGAGAGCGCCATTGCAGAAATCGGCGCGATCGTGCGGCTTCGGCTGGAGGATTTGGCATGACACTCGAACGACATGAGGAGAGGGTCGCTCACGACCTGGCTTGTCTCGGCTTCGGCGGTTCGGACTGGCTGCGACCGACCGAGCGAGAAGATGGCCATGTCTACGACGTGGTCGTCGTAGGCGGCGGTCAGAGCGGCCTCGCTACCGCGTTTGGCCTGCTGCGCGAGCGCATCTCGAACATCATCGTCCTTGATGAGAACCCTGCCGGCCGCGAGGGGCCGTGGGACACCTATGCCCGGATGGTGACGCTGCGCACGCCCAAGCATCTGACCTCCATCGATTTCGGCGTGCCGTCGCTGACGTTCCGCTCCTACTGGGAGGCGGCGCATGGGGTGGAGAGCTGGGAACGGATTGACAAGATTCCGCGCGGCGACTGGATGAATTATCTGCGCTGGTATCGTCGCGTGTTACGGCTGCCGGTGCGCAACGACGCGCGGCTTGATCGGATCGAACCTATCGAGAAGGGCCTGTTCCGTCTCCACCTCAATGGCGGCGAGACACTGCTTACGCGCAAGATCGTGTTGGCGACCGGCATCCAGGGCGGCGGTCAGTGGCACACGCCGTCACTGGTCGGGAACCGGCTTCCCGCCAGCCGTTACGCCCATACTTCCCAGGCGATCGACTATGCAGGGCTGAAAGGCCGTCGCATCGCCATCCTAGGCGGCGGCGCATCGGCGTTCGACAATGCGCAACACGCGCTCGAGCTTGGCGCTGATCAGGTCCACGTGTTCGTGCGGCGCGCACAACTGCCGACCGTCAATCCGATCCGATTCATGGAGACGTCCGGGCTGATCGCGCGTTTTCCCGCGCTACCCGATGCGGTGAAGTATCGAATGATGGTGAGCTTTTTCGAGCGCAACCAGCCGCCCACCAACGATACGTTCGAGCGTGCCGCCGCCTGGCCCGGCTTTCACCTACATCTCGAGTCTCCGTGGCTCGATGTCGAGGACACGGAAGCGGGCGTGGTCGTGACCACGCCAAAGGGCAAGGAGACGTTCGATTTCCTGGTACTGTCGACGGGGCTCACGACCGACCCCGCGCTTCGGCCCGAACTTCGGGACGTGGCCACCGACATCCTGCGCTGGTCCGATCGCTACACGCCGCCCGAGGGAGAGCATAGCGCAGTCGTTGACGCTCATCCCTATCTAGGCCCCGGGTTCGAGCTGCTGCCGAACAAGCCCGAGGCGACCGATCGGCTCCATGGCCTGTTCGCCTTCAACTATTCCGGCCTCATCAGCTTCGGTCTGTCCGCCTCGGCGCTCTCGGGTTTGAAGCAGGCGCTGCCTCGCCTGATCCGCGGGATCGCCGATCAGCTGTTCCTCGACGATCAGGAGGCGATCGTCGCCGACTATCTCGGCTATGCCGAGCCGGAGTTCGTCGGACGCTGGCCGCGTATCGAGGCGGCGGCATGAGCCTCTCAACGCATGTCCTCGACACGAGCGCCGGCATACCGGCAGCGGGGGTCACGCTGAAGCTCGCGAGGGGCGATCTGACACTTTTCTCAGGCGAGACCGACGCAGATGGCCGCTGTGCCGGCCTGCGAACGCTTTCGATCGCCGCAGGGGTCTACAGCCTAAGATTCTCCGTCGCAGCCTATTTCCGCGCGAGAGGGATTGCATTGCCCGATCCGCCTTTCCTCGATGTCGTGACGATCGACTTCGGGATCGCCGAGGCGGACGCGCACTACCATGTGCCGCTCCTCGTCTCGCCATTCGCTTATTCGACCTATCGCGGGAGCTGAACCGTGCGGGCCTTTCTCGCCTTCTTCGAGCCGTTCATCCTCATGCTGCTCGGCACGGTCGCGCTCGCGTCGTTCCTGCCCGCGCGGGGCATGTGGCAGGCGATCGCGGGTGATATTGCCACCGCCGCGATCGTGCTGCTCTTCTTCCTGCATGGGGCTAAGCTCTCGCGCCAGGCGATCCTCGATGGCGCCCGCCACTGGCGGCTGCACGCAGCAACGCTCGCCACGACCTTCCTCCTGTTCCCAGCCCTGGGGCTTCTTGCGACCCGGCTCCATCTACTTGACGGGCCGCTGGCGAACGGCCTGCTGTTCCTCTCGCTCCTGCCCTCGACCGTCCAGTCCTCGATCGCCTTCACCGCGATGGCGCGCGGCAACGTCGCGGCCGCGGTGTGCAGCGCTTCCTTCTCCAATCTAGTCGGCATCTTTGCGACCCCGCTGCTCGTCGCGCTGCTGATGACTTCGACCGGCGCGACGTCGGTGTCATGGGGTGCCGTGCAGACGATCGTGTTCCAGCTGCTGCTGCCGTTCGTCGCCGGCCATCTGCTGCGTCCGATCGTCGGTGGTTTCGTTACGCGCCACAAGGCGCTGGTCACCGCGGTGGATCGCGGCTCCATCCTGATGGTCGTCTACACCGCCTTCGGGGCAGCGGTGCTGGAGGGGCTGTGGTCGCGTGTGTCGAGCGCCGACCTCCTAGTGATCGCTTCCGTCTGCGCTACCGTGCTGACGATCGTGATGACCGTGACCTGGCATGCAGGCCGCGCGCTCCGCTTCTCACGCGAGGATCGGATCGTGCTGCTGTTCTGCGGCTCCAAGAAGAGCCTCGCTTCGGGGGTGCCTATGGCCGGTGTGCTGTTTCCTGCCGCCGGCGTCGGCCTCGTCATTCTGCCGCTGATGCTGTTTCACCAGCTTCAGCTCATCGTCTGCGCGGTACTGGCGAAGCAATTGGGGCTTTCCGCCGTCGACGAACCCAAGGCGGCTCAAACCATTCCGGTTGCCTGACCTTCAACCTGACACCGATACGCATTCCATAAAGGATAACGACCATGAAAACCCGTGCTGCCGTCGCCTTCGAAGCGAAGCGCCCGCTGGAAATCGTTGAGCTGGACCTTGAGGGTCCAAAAGCGGGCGAGGTACTGGTCGAGATCATGGCGACCGGAATCTGCCATACCGACGCCTACACGCTCGACGGATTCGACAGCGAGGGTCTGTTTCCCAGTGTGCTGGGCCATGAAGGCGCGGGCATCGTGCGCGAGGTTGGTGCTGGCGTCACCAGCGTGAAGCCTGGCGACCATGTCATTCCGCTCTACACTCCCGAATGCCGCCAATGTAAGTCGTGTCTCAGCGGCAAGACCAACCTGTGCACCGCGATCCGCGCGACGCAGGGCAAGGGGCTGATGCCCGACGGCACCACGCGCTTCAGCTACAAGGGGAAACCCATCTTCCATTACATGGGCTGCTCGACCTTCTCAAACTTCACCGTTCTGCCTGAGATCGCAGTGGCGAAGATCCGAGAGGACGCGCCGTTCAAGACGAGCTGCTACGTCGGCTGTGGGGTGACGACGGGGGTCGGCGCGGTCGTCAACACAGCGAAGGTGCAGGTGGGCGATACGGTGATCGTCTTCGGGCTTGGCGGGATCGGCCTTAACGTGTTGCAGGGCGCGCGGCTGGCGGGCGCGGGCATGATCGTGGGCGTGGACATCAACCCCGATCGTGAGGAATGGGGCCGCCGCTTCGGCATGACGCATTTTGTCAACCCGAAGACGGTGGACGGCGACATCGTCGCGCATCTGGTGGCGCTGACAGATGGGGGTGCAGACTATACGTTCGACTGCACCGGTAACACGACCGTGATGCGCCAGGCGCTGGAGGCCTGCCACCGTGGGTGGGGCACCAGCATTGTGATCGGCGTCGCAGAGGCAGGCAAGGAGATCAGCACGCGTCCCTTCCAGCTCGTTACCGGGCGAAACTGGCGCGGCACCGCCTTCGGTGGCGCCAAGGGTCGCACCGATGTACCGAAGATCGTCGATTGGTACATGAACGGCCGAATTGAAATCGATCCGATGATAACTCACGTCCTGACGCTGGACGATATCAACAAGGGCTTCGACCTGATGCACGCGGGCGAAAGCATCCGCTCGGTCGTGGTCTACTGAGGACAATGTGATGATGCCGACGCTAGAAACCGTCTCCACCGCCTGCGCGCATGGCGGCGTGCAGGGTGTCTACCGCCATGCGTCGGCCGAGACGGGCACCGAGATGAGCTTCTCGGTCTACGTTCCGCCGCACACCGAGGGCACGCGGCTACCGGTCGTCTGGTATCTGTCCGGGCTTACCTGCACGCATGCCAACGTGACTGAGAAAGGCGAGTATCGCGCCGCCTGCGCGCGGCACGGTCTGATCCTCGTCGCGCCCGATACCTCGCCGCGCGGCGAAGGGGTGGCCGACGATCCGGCCGGTGCGTGGGACTTCGGGCTGGGTGCTGCCTTCTACGTCGATGCGACGGAGGCGCCGTTCGCTGCGAACTACCGCATGTGGTCCTACGTCACCGAAGAATTGCCGACGATCGTTGCCGCACATTTTCCGGCGGACATGGCGCAGCAGGCAATCATGGGACATTCGATGGGCGGGCACGGTGCGCTGACGATTGCGCTCAATTTGCCCGACCGCTTTCGCTCGGTCTCTGCCTTCGCTCCGATCGTCGCGCCGATGCAGGTCCCGTGGGGACAGAAGGCGTTCAGCGGCTATCTAGGTGAGGACCAAGCGGCATGGGCACGGCACGATGCAGTCGAGCTCATCGAAGGCGGCGCCCGCGTTCCCGGTCTCCTCGTTGATCAGGGCGGGGCGGATGCGTTCCTAGCCGACCAGCTCAAACCCGAACTGCTGCGCCAGGCATGCGCGGCCGCGGGAATACCTCTGATCTTACGGCTGCATCCGGGTTATGATCACAGCTATTATTTCATTTCCAGCTTCATGGCCGATCATCTCGACTGGCATGCTGAACGGTTGGCTCAGTCGGCGCAGCTATCGCCGCGCAGCAGTTAGTCAGCAATCTCGCCGGGCTGCCACAAGCCGGCGGCGCTTTGCGATATGTGTCCTTGGTTCAGTCGGCCGTGCCGATGTGCCTTTCTGCGCTCGCGACCATCTTTCCTGAAAGGTAGCTACTTAGCACGGGCAGAGTGTACGGGCACTCGGCCTTTTTCAACAGCCACGATCGATTTTGATACGCTTCCATGTGAGACACCTTAGCACCATGCCGATGTGCCGGAAATGGCGAAGCCCGCGGGGGTCACATATGTCCCGAGTTTTGGACGTCGCATATGTCGCGCATTCTGCGACATTAGGAGATGGTGACGGCACGTCTCGTCCCCGCAGCCACAATCACCCGGCGACTCTGCTTCCCCACTCACGGTTAAGTGCCAGTGCTCCCAGCGTGCACAGCGCGCCTGACAAAAGGTAGATACCGACCGCAATCAGCCCGAAGTTGCTGGCCAGCAGCAGCGCTGCAAGCGGCGCAAACCCCGCGCCGATGAACCAAGCCGCGGTCGCTGTAGTGCCGGCACCGGTATAGCGATGGCGGGGCGGGAAGCGGTCGTTCACTGCGCCCGACGACTGTCCAAACGAGAGGCCGAGGAGGACGAAGCCCAAGATCATATAGATCCATTCACCGTCAGCTCCTTGGCCGAGGAGGCGCGGTGCGAAGAGGCTGAACGCACCGATCAGCACCGCGGAAATGCCGAGCAACTTGCGACGGCCGATACGGTCGGCGAGGATGCCTGAGAGGGCAACGGCTACAAGCCCCACGGCTGCACCGACCATCTCGATGGTGAGAAAACGCACCGGCGGCTCGCCCGAGGTGAGCACGAACCAGGACAACGGAAATACCGTCACCAAGTGAAACAGCGCGAAGCTGGCAAGCGGTGCAAAGGCACCCAGCAGGACGACCTTGCCATGGTTACGGAACAGTTCGGAAACCGACGAAGGCTGGAGTTCCCGGCTTTCGAACAGCTCCTGAAACGCAGGCGTCGAAATGAGGCGGAGCCGTGCGAACAGCGCTACGACGTTGATGACGAAGGCCACGAAGAAGGGATAGCGCCATCCCCATTCAAGAAAATCGGCGGTGGTGAGCGTGGTCAGCAGGAAGGCAAACACCGCAGTAGCGACGAACAGCCCAACCGGCGCCCCCAGCTGCGGTATCATCGCGAACCAGCCGCGGCGTTCGGGTGGTGCGTTGAGCGATAGCAAGGCGGGAAGTCCATCCCAGGTGCCGCCCAGCGCGAAACCCTGACCCATCCGGAAAAGCGCGAGCAGCACCGCGGCGCCGCTGCCTATCTGCGCGTAGCCCGGCAGGAACGCCATCGCAGCGGTCGATCCGCCGAGCAGGAACATCGCGACGGTCAGCTTGACCCCGCGGCCGTGCTTGCGGTCGAGCCACATGAACAGCAGCGCCCCGAACGGCCGCGCAATGAAGGCGAGCGCAAAGACGGCGAAGGAGTAGAGCGTCCCTGTGAGTGCATCGACGTACGGGAATATCAATGACGGGAACACCAGCACCGAAGCGATTGCATAGACGAAGAAGTCGAAGAACTCGGACGATCGTCCGATGATTACGCCAACCGCGATCTCGCCAGGACGGACGCGATGGTTGCGCGCATTGATCAACCGGGCATCACGCCCCAACGGCGCCGAATTCCCGGCCTCCAAGGTTCTGGCTGCCATCCGTTTGTCCTCTTTTCCGACCCGTCCGATGCGAGGCTTGCCCCGACACATGCCGTGCGACGATCCGCGCTGATGATGCCTGACCCTACCGTCTGCCAAATCACGGGACTTTGACCGCGGTCAAATGCGGGCAGGTGGTGGCAGACTATCGGCGACGCATGCGCAGATCAGGATCACCCCTCATCCCATGGGCGTCACGCCTTCCATTGGTCGCCATGCCGGCATTGCTCGGCGGCTGCGACATGGTCGTCATGAACCCAACCGGCGACATCGCCGTCCAGCAACGCGACCTCATCCTGTTTTCGACCGGGATCATGCTGCTGGTGGTCGTGCCGGTCATGGCGATGACGGTGCTGTTCGCGTGGCACTATCGACGCGGCAACGCGAAGAAGACCTATGATCCCGCTTTTGATCATTCGACCACGCTGGAGCTGGCGATCTGGGCGATCCCGCTTCTGATTATCGTTGCATTGAGCGCTGTGACCTGGACGAGCACTCACCTGCTCGATCCGTTCCGGCCGCTCGCGCGACTGTCCGCGGGGCGGCCGGTTCCCGCCAACACAAAGCCGCTCGAAGTGCAGGTGGTCGCACTCGACTGGAAATGGCTCTTCATCTATCCCGAGCTGGGTATCGCGACCGTCAACGAGCTGGCGTTGCCGGTGGACGTGCCGGTCCGCTTCTCGATCACCTCGACGAGCCAGTTCAACACCTTCTACGCCCCGACGATGGCCGGCATGATCTATGCCATGCCGGGCATGCAGTCGCAGCTCAATGCCGTGCTGAACAAGCCGGGCGAGAGCTGGGGCTATTCGGGCAATTATACCGGCCGCGGCTATTCCGACATGCGCTTCAAGCTGCGTGGGATGGAGCCGGCCGATTTCCGGGCCTGGGTCGCGCAGGTGAAGGCAAGCGGGCAGGGCGGCCTTGCACCGGCCAGCTACGTCGCACTGGAAAAGCCGAGCGAGAAGGTGCCGGTGATGCACTTTGCATCCGTGTCGCCCGGACTGTTCAACCGCGCGCTCAACGGCTGCGTGGCGCCCGGCAAGCCGTGCATGATCGACGTCATGACCCACGACATGAAGCGTGGCGGCGGCGATCCTGCCAAAGGCCGGATCGGCAGCGGCATGCCGATGGGCCGCAACACTGCCCCCGACGGCGAAAAGCCGACGCCTGCGCTGCAGAAGGCGCCGGAGGACAAGGGCACCGGACCCAATGTCACCAAGCCAGGACGCCCGGGCGCTGCACCCGGCCCTCAGAATCCCGGCGACCAACGCAACCGCGACATGTCTGCCGTCGAACCCATCTCAGCCGCCGGCGCTCCGCGCGCCGTGCGGACCTGATCCCCAGCGAATCGGGACCATCATGACCGACAACAGCCTCCTCAAGACGATCTTCGGACGTCTGACCTGGGAATCCTTCCCAATCCACGAACCGATCCTGTTCACGACGTTCCTCGTCGTGTCGCTGCTCGGCCTCGGCATCGTCGGTGCGATCACGCGCTTCCGGCTGTGGGGCTATCTATGGAAGGAATGGTTCACCAGCGTCGACCACAAGAAGGTCGGCGTCATGTACATCATCCTGGCCATTATCATGCTGCTGCGTGGGTTTTCAGATGCGCTGATGATGCGCGCACAACAGGCCGTCGCGTTCGGGAGCAACCCCGGCTACCTGCCGCCGCACCATTACGATCAGATCTTCACCGCGCACGGTACGATCATGATCTTCTTCGTGGCGATCCCGCTGGTTGTCGGCATCATCAACTTCGTCATGCCGCTCCAGATCGGTGCGCGGGACGTTGCCTTTCCCTTTCTCAACAACCTGAGCTTTTGGCTGACCGCCGCGGGCGCGATCCTGACGATGGTGTCGCTCTTCGTCGGCGAGTTCGCGCGGACGGGTTGGCTGTCCTATGCGCCGCTCGCGGGGCTGGCCTACAGTCCGGACACGGGGGTGGATTACTATCTGTGGTCACTGCAGATTGCAGGGGTCGGCACCACATTGTCGGCGATCAACATGGTCGCCACCATCATCAAGATGCGCGCGCCTGGCATGACCATGATGAAGATGCCGGTGTTCTGCTGGACGGCGCTCTGCTCCAACGTACTCGCTATCGCGATCTTCCCGGCGCTGACGGCTGCCTTCTTCCTGCTGATGCTCGATCGCTATGTCGGCACCAACTTCTTCACCAACGAGCTTGGTGGTGCGCCGATGATGTACTGGAACATGGTGTGGATCTGGGGCCACCCGGAAGTCTACGTTCTGGTCCTGCCAGCGTTCGGCATCTATTCGGAGATCACCGCGACCTTCTCGGGCAAGCCTCTCTTCGGCTATTCGTCGATGGTATATGCGACCGTCGTCATCACCATCCTATCCTACCTTGTCTGGCTCCATCATTTCTTCACGATGGGAGCAGGGCCGAGCGTCAATAGCTTCTTCGGCATTGCCACGATGGTGATCGCGATCCCGACCGGGGCCAAGATCTTCAATTGGCTGTTCACCATGTACAAGGGCGACATCCGTTTCGACCTGCCGATGATGTGGGTGGTCGCCTTCATGCTGACGTTCACAGTCGGCGGCATGACCGGCGTGCTGCTCGCCATTCCGCCTGCCGATTTCGTGCTGCACAACTCACTGTTCTTGGTCGCGCATTTCCACAACACGATCATCGGCGGCGTGGTGTTCGGCCTGTTCGCCGGCATGGTCTACTGGTTCCCCAAGGCCTTCGGCTTCAAGCTCGACGAGTTCTGGGGCAAGGTCGCGTTCTGGGGCTGGGTTGCCGGCTACTGGATCGCGTGGACGCCGATCTACATCGTCGGGCTGATGGGCACCACCCGCCGGGTCAACCATTTCGACGACCCTACGCTCCAGCCCTATTTCATCGTCGCCGCGATCGGCGCGGTGATCATCCTGATCGGCATCCTCGGCTTCGTGATGAGCATCATCATGGGTTTCGTAAAGCGCCACGAGCTGGCTGACACGACGGGTGATCCCTGGGGCGGGCGGACGTTGGAATGGTCGACGACCTCGCCGCCGCCCGCCTACAACTTTGCCTTCACGCCCGTCGTCCACGATATGGATGCCTGGTATGATATGAAGAACCGCGGTTACGAACACCCGGCCAGCGGCTTCCGCCCGATCCACATGCCACGCAACACCGGCGCCGGCGTGATCCTGTCGGGACTGGCACTCGCCCTCGGCTTCTCGATGGTCTGGTACATCTGGTGGCTCGCGGCGTTGTGCTTCGCCGGACTCGTCGTGGTGGCCGTGGGGCACACGTTCAACATGAAGCGCGACTATTTCATCCCCGCCGACGAGGTCGCGCGGACGGAAGCCAGGCGCCTGCCGCTTGCCGAAGGGATCTGACATGCCCGACCATGCCCTCCAGCCGGCCCACGGCGCAGTTCCGACCTGGCACCTCGCCGAAGAGGAAGACCACGACCATGGCGGCAACGGCGCCACCCTGCTCGGTTTCTGGATCTACCTGATGAGCGACGCGCTCATCTTCGCCTCGTTGTTCGCGATGTACGGGGTGGTGAGCACTGGCTACGCCGGCGGCCCGGTGCCGCGCGAGATCTTCGACCTGAAGCTGGTCGCGCTCAACACCGCCTTCCTGCTCGCCTCGTCGATCACCTTCGGACAGGCGATGCCGCACATGGAGGCGGGCCGGGTCGGCCCAACGCGCTTCTGGCTTGCCGTCACCGGGCTGCTCGGCGCGGCGTTCGTCGGTATCGAACTGTACGAATTTTCTCAGTTGATCGCGGAAGGGGCGGGGCCACAGCGCAGCGCCTTCCTGTCGGCGTTCTTCACGCTCGTCGGCACGCACGGCGCACACGTAACGGTCGGCCTGATCTGGATCGTCACGATGCTGATCCAGATCGGTCAGCACGGTCTCAGCTTGCCGATGAAGCGCCGGCTGATGTGCCTGTCGATGTTCTGGCATTTCCTGGACATCATCTGGATCGGTGTCTTCACCTTCGTCTATCTGTATGGAGTCCTCCGTTGAGCACCCCTCTCGATCCCGCCCTCGATCCCGCCCTCGATCCCGCCCTCGATCCCGCCCTCGATCCTGGGCTACATGCGCATGACGGCTCGCACGGGCATGGCAGCCGGCGCGGCTACCGTGTCGGCACGATCCTGTCGATCCTGCTGACGGCCGTCCCATTCTGGCTGGTGATGTCGGGCGTTCTGCACGATGCCCAGACCACTGCGCTGCTGATCTTCGCGATGGCGCTCGTCCAGATCGTTGTCCACGTGGTCTGCTTCCTGCATCTCGACACGCAGTCCGAGGGCGGATGGACGCTGCTCGCCTTCCTTTTCACCGCAGTGATCGTGGTGCTGACCATCGGCGGGTCGATCTGGGTGATGTACCACCTCAACACCAACATGATGCCGATGCCGGGTGGCACGATGGGGCCGGTGCGTTGAACCAAGATGAGCGCGGGCGGGCGCGCAAGCGCCGCGCGCTCATCGCGGTCAGCCTGCTTGCGCTATTTACGTTCCTGGCGCTTGGCGTTTGGCAGATCGAACGCCGAGCATGGAAGCTCGCGCTGATCGCGGCCGTGGAGGAGCGGGTGCACGCACCGCCACGGCAGGCTCCGTCGCCGCATACGTGGCGGACGATGGATCCGCGACGGGATGCCTATCGCCATGTGACGATCCGCGGCCGCTTTCTCAACGATCGCGAAACCCTGGTGCAGGCGCTGACCGAGGACGGTGCGGGCTTCTGGGTTATGACCCCGCTGCGGAGCGACGCAGGCTTCGTGGTGCTGATAAATCGCGGTTTCGTGCCACCGGAACGCGCTGCTCCCGCGACGCGCAGGCAGGTGAGTGGCGTGACCGGCGTCACCGGATTGCTTCGGACAAGCGAGCCGGGGGGAAGCATGCTGCGATCGAACCAGCCGACACAGGGTCGCTGGTTCTCGCGTGACGTCGCCGCGATCGCACATGCCCGCGGGTTGCAGGGAGCCGCCCCGTACTTCATCGACGCGGATGCAGCGCCTGATCGCACGGCTTGGCCGCGCGGCGGAATGACGGTGCTGGCCTTCCCCAACAACCACCTGATCTACAGCATCACATGGTTCGGCCTCGCGGCGCTCTCGTTAACCGGACTCGTTCTTGTCCTGCGTGACAGACGCTAGACGTATCGCCAACCGCTATGATCCAAGCGCGCGCGCCGACGGTTCTTTCGATGCGTCGGTGCCGGTACGGCTGGAGGTTCGGGGCATCTTCGTCCGGGGATGCTGATAAGTCCTGTCCGGCGCGATAGCCACTGCGCCGGACAGGTTCGTTGGCCGGGGCGGGCGGGCGATTACAGCCGCATTCCCACTCCCACGCCGAACACCAACGGATCGAGCCCCAGCTTCACCCGCTGCGTTCCCGCCGCGGCCGTGTCGAGCCGGACGGTCGTGTCGATGTCGATATACTTGACGTCCAGGTTCACGAAGACCCTGGGCGTGATATCGACATCGATGCCGGCCTGCGCGGCCCAGCCGATGCTGTCCTTCATGCGGACGCGCGTGGGGCCGACCGCCGCCTCCAGCCCCGCAGCGGCGTTCTCGTTCCAGAACACCGTGTAGTTGATGCCCGCACCGACATAGGGGCGGACATGCGACAGCGGCGCGAAGTGATATTGCGCGGTCAGCGTCGGCGGGAGCACCCAGGTGCTGGCAAGCTTGCCGATGCTGCCCGTAGTGCCGCTGGTACCGCTCGCCTTGTGCTTGGTGGTCGATGCGATCAACTCGAGACCGATGTGGTCGGTCATCATGTACGTCGCATCGATCTCCGGCATGAAGCTATCGCTTACCTTCACGCGCTCACCGGGAAATGCGGGCAGAACGCTTCCCGAATCCTCATTGGGCGCGACCAGGATGGTACGGGCGCGCAGCAGCACGTCTCCAGCGCGGATGCCCACGCGCGCCGTATCCGGCGCGGCCGTGGCATCCGCCTGCGCCATGGCCGGCGCTGCCGTGCCTGCGGCCGCCAGTGCCAGCAGGGCGGCCATATTCTTGAACGTCTTCATCGCCCGATCTCCTGTGGTTCGATCTGGCAACCGGTAAGTCCGAGGTGACGGCCCCGCCTTGACCGCAAACAAGGCCGGGTTTGACGACGATCAAAGTCATTGCAGGCGTTGGTCCGCAAGCAGCGACATCATGTGGACCTTCCATCCAGATCTGCTCGCCCGTGCCGTGCCGCGCTACACCAGCTATCCCACCGCCGCGGAATTCGGTGGTACGGTCGGCCATGATGACATGGCCGCAGCGCTCGATGCGGTGGGCCGCGATACGCCCGTCTCGCTCTACCTGCACATCCCCTATTGCCACGCGATCTGCTGGTATTGCGGGTGCAACACAGGCGCGGCGAACCGGACAGCGCGTCTCGACGCCTATCTCGCGCGGCTGCATGACGAGATCGCGTTGGTAGCGGAAGGGTTGGCGGGTCGGGGTAAAGTGAAGCGGATCGCGTTCGGGGGTGGCAGTCCCAATGCCGTTTCTCCGAAAGCGTTCGTTGCGCTGGTCGCTCATGTCGTTGCTGCCTTCGATGCCGGCGATGCGGCGCTGTCGGTCGAACTCGACCCGCGCGGTTTCGGTGCCGACTGGGCGACAGCGATCGCGGATGGCGGCGTCACGCGCGCCAGCCTGGGCGTACAAACCTTCGACCCCGCGTTGCAGGCGGCGATCGGACGGGTTCAGCCCGAAGCGGACATCGTCCGAACGGTAGACCTGCTGCGTGGCGCGGGCGTCGGTTCGATCAATTTCGACCTGATGTACGGCCTTCCGGGACAGGACGAGGCGGCACTGTCGGCAACACTCGATACCGCGCTTGCGCTCGAGCCCGAGCGGCTGGCGGTGTTCGGCTATGCGCATGTTCCTCACCTGATCCCGCGCCAGCGCCGGATCGATGCGCGGGCGCTACCGGATGCGGCGACCCGGTTCGGCCAGGCGGCGCAGGCGTATGAACGGCTGACCGCCGCGGGCTATAGCAGCATAGGTTTCGACCATTTCGCAGTTCCGGGTGATGCGCTGGCCCGCGCTGCGGCCGATGGCACGCTGCGCCGAAATTTCCAGGGATTTACTGAGGATCAGGCGGAGGTGCTGATCGGGATGGGCGCAAGCGCAATAACCCAGTTTCCCGACCGGCTGCTCCAGAACGACAAGAACGCCGGCGGTTGGCACGCCGCGATCGGAACCGGGCGCTTCGCTACGGCAAAAGGGGTGCGCCGTACGGTGCAGGACCGCGTGCGCGGGCGCGCGATCGAGGCGATCCTGTGCCAGGGCGTTGCAGACCTCGCCGACATACCCGAGCGCGAAGGCATCTGCGCTCGGCTGCAACGCTTCGAGGATACCGGACTGATCCGCTGGCACGGCACGCGACTGGACCTCACGGACGACGCACGGCCCTACGCCCGCGCCATTGCCGCGACGCTCGACATTTACCGTACCGACGATGCGGCGCGGTTCAGCAATTCCGTCTGAGATGCCGGCGCGCTGTGCCGCCTGCGCTGCACGCAACACGTCGCTATGCTCAGGCTTGGGGGATGACGCGCTTGCAGCGCTGCACACCATCGCGCGGCGCAGAACCCTGCGCGCGGGGCAGGCGTTAAGCTGGACCGGCGATCCGGCCGTCACCTGCGGCAGTCTGGTCTCTGGCGTCCTGAAAATCACACGCGCCGGACACGACAAGCGGTCGCAGATTGTCGGGTTGCTGTATCCGGGTGATTTCGCGGGGGAGTTGTTCGTTACGCAGACGTCCGACACGATCGCAGCGCTCACCGATGCGGACCTGTGCGTGTATCCCCGCGAGGTACTGGAGCGGACGCTCGCCTGTTATCCCGCGGCCGAGCGCTTGCTGCTGCAGCGCGCGCTAGCTTCACTCAGCGAAGCACGTCGCTGGCTGCCGATGTTGGCGCGTGCCCGAGCTGAAGCGCGGATCGCAGCGTTGCTGGTCGATATAGCACGCCGCTGCGGCGAGCCTGGCAATGGTGTTGTCATGCTGCCGCTGTCGCGCGGTGCCATGGGCGAAATATTGGGGTTGGCGATCGAGACTGTGAGTCGAAATATGTCCGCGTTTCAGGATGCCGGATTGATCTCGCTGGTCGGCTTGCGCGGCGTGCGACTACTCGATCGCCCCGCGCTGGCGCGGCTGGCAGGCTGAGCGGATTGTTGCGCAGCCTACACGATCGGTTGGGTACCTTTGATAAGGCGACATACGGCCATTATCGGTTTATTCGACATGTCATGCTCTCAACAACAATCTGTGCTGATTGCGCCGTACGCGACCGAGCTCTGTGCGGCAGTCTCGACGATCGGGAATTGGGGGCGCTCAACGTGCTGGGCCAGCGTCGTCGAGCTGCCGCGGGCCAGACGGTAGCTTGGGCAGGCGAAGAGGCAGTAATCTGCGGCAACCTGTTGTCTGGTGTGCTCAAGCTCGTCGCCGCGACCGCTGACGGGCGCGAACAGATCGTTGGCCTGCTCTACCCCGCCGATTTCTTCGGCCAGCCCTATGCGGGACAGAACGATTTCACGATTGTTGCGCTGAGCGATGCCGAGCTGTGCGTCTTTCCGCGAGCCGCGTTCGAACGTGTTTTGGACGATCATCAGCGTATGGAGAGATTGCTGCTTCAGCGTACACTTGCATCGTTGGATGAAGCGCGAGGACGCATGCTGATGCTGGCGCGCAAGTCTGCGAGCGAGAAGCTGGCTGGGTTCCTCCTCGACTTGGCTGCCCGAGCGGGGGAGGCTGGATGTCGTGCCAGCCTGGACGGGCCGGTGACGTTTGACCTGCCGTTGACGCGAGGGCAGATCGCAGACGTCCTGGGTATGACCATCGAAACGGTCAGTCGTCAGCTGACCAAGATGAAGGATCTCGGCATCATTTCTTTGCCGGGAGCGCGGGCGATCACGATCAGTGACCGCACGGCGCTCGCTGTTCGCGCAGAAGCGGCCTGAACGGTATCATCAAGCGACAGCGGGGCGTCTGCGACGCGACCTGAGCCGCAGACTGTCGATCAGCAACCGGCGCGTGCCCTGCGTCAGGCGGTTTCGCGCCAACGCCAGAATGGCAAGTTCCTCACAGTCCATGGCCTGTCGGCACCCCTCGAAAAAGCAACGTAGCATGTACCCAATCGTATCAGGTGACAGGCGATGCGCGATCTCGGGCGTACCACGAAGGGCATCGACAAGGTCTTGAGCGTGCAATGCGTCGGCGGCATGACGGGCATGCACTTCTTCCATCAACACAAGAGCCAGCGGATCGCTTGGATCATATAGATCTGCGACGTCTGGATATGGCGAGGATGCTGGTACGTCTTGGCCGATGAGTCCTGTTAGAGCGTCGCATATCTGCTGAGCAACAAAGGCGGTTGGCATCACAGGCAATTCATCTGCACAGTGTTCCAGTAGATCGCACAGATCGTTCAAGCGCCGATGGTCGGCGACGAGGTTTGTAATACCTTCCTCACAGATATTCTGGCTGCAGCTCGTGATCGGCACGACGATTCCACCTGACTGATGGATGTTCATTATTGGCGATCCTTCAGAAGTCCGGCGCGTGGCGCAGAGGCGACGATTTGCCTCACAAATGGGGGCGCGGCATTGACCGGGGTCAAACGGTCTGTACCAGTCGCACTTCTAGAAGCGCCGTTGGATGCAGCGTAATTTGAGCGGGCCGGAACGCAGGTCCGATACCGGGCCTGGATTGTCGCACCCTTTTGTCGCGAAAGTGCTGAATTTCGGACGTCGTATGTCACAGCTTTGCGACACCGTACGCACTAGCACCTACGGTCGTTCTTAGGCGCCGCGGATTTTCCGAATGGATACTAATTGGGAGGCATGGCCAGTGGTTCAGCCTTATCCAACAGCCCTGGTCGAATAAGACACCGAAGCTGTCCGGCAAAATGGGTTATTGCTCCCGTGCAGTCACCCCAACAGCGATGCCCTTTGCGGCGCACGCTTCATCCTGAGCGGACCCTCCAGCGCCCGCCACCCCTACGGCTCCGATCACTTCATCACCAAAGGTGACGGGGAGACCGCCACCAAGCAGCAGCAGCGCCTCGATAGTGTTCAGATTGCGAGATGCCGGGTCAGCAGCGGCGCGTTCGGACAGCAGGCGAGTGCTGGTCATCGTCGAAAGCGCCGTGAACGCCTTCTTCTGAGCGGCGATCGTATTGTGAGGACCCACATCGTCGCCGCGCTGAAGTGCGATGAGATTGCCGCCGCGATCAACCACGGCAACGACCGCAGACCGGCCGGCAACACGGCACGCTTCGATCGCTGCCGTCGCAATCCGGTTGGCAAGCACAAGTGACACCGTTCCTTGCTGGCGGACCTGTGCTTCAGATGCCGTGGTGAACGCTGTCGCAAGGATGGCGCTGGCGAGAACGAAACCGACTGAACGGTCTACGCGGTCAATCAGGAACTCCTTCAAACGCCCCCTCCAGGTGCCGGCCATGCTCAGTTGCCCCGGTAGGTTGAATAGCCAAACGGGCTTACGACGACGGGAACGTGGTAGTGCCCGGCCTTGTCTGCGACGGTGAACACGAGGTCGATTTCCGGGAAGAACGGCGTTGCCGCTGGCGAGGGATAACGCGTCATATCGAACTGGAGCTTGTATGTGCCGGGGTCAAAGTTCGTGGTCCCGAACGACCGGACACGCCCGTTCTCGTCGGTCCGCGCGCGACCGGCTTCGACCCAGCGGCCGTCGTCTGCCTTCTTGAGCAGTACGACCGGAACATCTCGCCCGCCGATGCCCCGGGCAAGATCTAGGACATGCGTCGAAATCTCGGCCGCGGGTGCGGCCGTCGCCATCGCGCTGAGAGCGAGTGCGGTGGCAAGGGCAAGGCGGTTCATGGTCATTCCTAGGGTTCTGGGTTGAGCTTGAAGGATCAGGATCAGCGGCGAGCGACGATCTGCTTGCCCGATGCCGATGTAAGGGTAAGCGTGCCATTCCGGTCGATGCTGTAGCGCGTCACCGTGCCGATGAGATCGACCAGCTTGCGTTCCTGGTCCATCAGCGCGGGCGGGCACGCCATCATCGTCGTGCCGGCCGGGCTGATCGTCAGCCTGCTCCCCTCGACGGTGTAGCTGGCGATCAGGCGGTTGCAGCTTGCATTGCCCGACAGCCTACCTTCCGGGCCGAACAGCAGCGTCGCCGGCGAATTGTCGATGACGCCCGCGCCTGCGATATATTCTACCCGCCACTCGCCCGCCTGAAGCGCAGTGAGCGAGGCTGTGCCAGCAGACGACGACCCGGAGCCGGTGGTGGCGCAGGCGGAAAGCACTAAACCTGCCGTGATGGCCGCGGTCATCGAGAGACGGAACATAGCTTAGACTTTCTCGAAAGGAGTTCGAGCACGCCGCCGACAGGCGCCGGATCGGCTCGCAAGTGGATAAGACGGTTCAAGCGGCCGTAGGGTCCGGATCATCATTCGGCGCATTGTCATTCCAGGCCGTGCGACCGCGAGGTGCCCGGCGCAATTGAAGCGCGGACAACAGCGTTGCCGCATTGCGCCGGCGCGCTCGTGACGGCCGCTTCTGTCCCGCTGGCGAGATCCGGGCTATCATGTCGAGGAGCGATCCCTCGGTCGGGTGGGCAGCGGTATGCACATCGACGTGTTGCAGGTCGCTGCAAGCGCGCGCCGCCTGCGCGGATATGCACCATAGCGCGCCGCGCCAGCGGGCACGGCGCAGCATCGGGACGAGGCGCTCGGCACCGCTGCGGGAATGCACGACGATCGCGCTGACCCGATCCAGCGCACCTGCCACAGCTTCGAGTGCATAGTCATGAGCCGGCACGGACTTGTAGACTGCGTGGCGCGCGACGCGGCAGCCTTGAGCTACCAGACGATCGGCGAACGACGGCGAGGTGCTGTCGCCGCACAAAAGCAGGATGTGTGCCGCAGGCTGAAGGACATGCCGGATCAGGGCCAACAGCATTTCCTCATCACCGCTGGTACTGGTGACGATCACGTAACCAGCAGCGGCTGCCGCGTCTGCAACCACACCGGAGGCGGCGAAAACCGGAACAGACGCAAGTTGATCGTGGCGAACGAAATGACGCACCGCGTGAACGCTGGTGAAGATGATAGCATCGGGCTGCGACGTGATCGGTGGTTGATAACGAGCCACTGTTGTCATGACCGGCACCATGAGCGGCATCTGTCCCAGCGCGCGCAGTTCGCGTGCCGTGCACAGGTTGCCGGGAGCCGATCGGGTGATCCAGACGGACATGGCTATGCTTGCCCCGCCATGCTCTCACGACCACCATCGCGAGTGGCGATCCTGACGGCAGGCGCACAGTCGCAGCGCCGCAGATCGTGAATAAGCAGTTCACCCGTCGCAATTACCTCAAAGGTAGAAGCATCGATGTAGCGCACCGGCTCGCCGTTCAGCAGCGTCGCCCAGGCCGCGCCGCGATGCTGGCGTGCTCCTGCTTCTCCATGCGAGGTGAACACATGACGGTGCTCGACAACGACCAGAGCCGTGCCGTCGTCACCTGTGCAGCGGTGACGTGCCAGTTCCTCGATCATGGCCTTATCCCTCTCCGGGCGGCGTCACGCTCACGATGCGCAGCATCCGGTCGCGTCCGTCGCGGTCCGGCCAGCGGATCGATGATCCGGCCGTCATGCCGATCAGGCCTGCGCCGATCGGCGTCAGGATCGAGACCCGCCCTGCGGCGATGTCGGCGTCGCGAGGGTACACGAGCTGCACGGTGCGGCGTGCGCCGGTCCCTTCATCGATGAAATCGATACGCGAGTTCATCGCGACCGTCTGCTCCGGCAGATCGCCCGGTTCGCACAGTTGGGCGCGATCGAGTTCGGTCAGGAGCATCGCCGAGGACTGCGGGTGCCTGTGCTCGGCACTCAGCGCTAGTTCCGAAAGCGCGTTGCACTCCGCAGCAACGAGATGGATGGCCGGACGGTCCGTCGGGACGGTGTGTTGTTCCATTGCAGCAGCTTTCCGCTATTCGAGATCGAAGGCGCACACGGGCACCTTTCTAAAGGATCGGATCGAATAAGCCCCGAACTCGGGCGGCAATGCCGTCCCAAGCCCGGGCTACAGGCGCGCGGCGAGTTGCCCTGCGTGGTGGCGAAAGCGCCTGTATGTCGCGGGAGCGTACATTTACGAAAGGTGATGGCGCGGTCGGGTTAAGTCAACCCGGGAGCTTAGGGCCACTGTCCCGGGCGAGCCTGCGAATGACAAACGCTGCAAGAGCGCTGACGAGCAACCAGAAAGCGGCGGTTGCGAGTAACGGCTCCCAACGCGTCTCGTCTTCGATAAAGCTCAGCTTGCCTTCAACCGAGACGCCGGAGCGATCGAATAGGAACGGTGCCGGCCACCCCCCATTGAGTACCGGTCGTGGACAGGTGATGTCGCTGCCATCAGCAGACTGACCTACCGAGCAGGCAAGCTGATAGTCAGGACCGCGTCGCTGGAGAGAAGCGGAGCCAAGCGTCAGCAGGAGCGTAACGGACACTATGAGGGCGATCAGTTTCATTTCCGGCAAGCTCCTGATGCGCTTGTGGAGTTACCGTCTCAGGTCTTCAATGATCATGCATCGCCAATCGAACAGCTTGGAGGACAAATGAGCGAGGGCCAGGACGGATTGACTCCAAGCAGGCGAGCTGAAGCAATGGTCGTGTCCCGCGTGGTGGTGTAGCTCAGCGGTAGTGAAGCTGACCGGCCGCGCGCTATCATCCAGCGCTGTAGCGGCCGGTCAGGTTCACGGGTGGCCATCGAAGATCTTCGGATAGGTTTGGG
>Ga0265296_1000756_pt1 | contig 44073 bp, 45 predicted proteins | sample MunlanPumphouse1_FD_189073 | JGI IMG/M metagenome (GOLD analysis project Ga0265296, IMG submission 189073) | Groundwater microbial communities from a municipal landfill in Southern Ontario, Canada - Pumphouse #1 | ecosystem: Environmental > Aquatic > Deep subsurface > Groundwater | place... | reverse complement strand
AGCGCCAAAACAGCCCGACGGGCGTTAGCGCCAACCAAAAGGTCAGGCCCGGACCTCTCCGAGGACCAGGGTCGCGGCCACCGCACGCGATTGATGACAATGAGACACTGGATCACCTCCTTTCGACAACACGTCACACTCTGACGCAGGAAATCGAAGATGGGAGCGTTGGGGTTTCAAGGCAAGCGGCGCCGTTTAGCAGTCAGCCGAGGCGATTCGGCGTTTTGGTTGCGTGATTCGGTTTCTGTGAGACCATGAGGCGTCATCCACCGCCCGGAGCCTCAATGATCACCACGCCCGTTATAATTTACGCTCGCTTTTCCTCGCCTAATCAAGAGCGAGGTTCGTCGATTGAACGCCAGCTTGATCTGGCGAGGACGCACATCGAGCGGATGGGCTGGACGGAACTTGAGGCCGTTATCGACCGAGGCAGGAGCGCGTGGAAGGGCCACCACCTGACCAAGGGCAACCTTGGCGAACTGGCCAAACGCATTCGCTGCGGAGAATTCGCTCGTGGAACCGTCCTGCTGGTCGAGAAGCTGGACCGATTGTCCCGGCAGGAACGACGCGACACCATTCGATGGCTCGAAGACATGACGGACTGCGGTGTAGGCATCGCCACCGTGGATGGGGCGCGGCTCTACACGACCAAAACGCTACGCGACAACATGATGGAGATCATCGAGATCACCCTGACCGCCGAGTTGGCGTGGAAAGAGAGCCAGCAGAAAAGCGAACGCATCCTCGACGCCCAAGCCCGCAAGCGCGCTCTCGCGGCAAAGACCGGTAAGGTGTTCTCCAAGCGATGCCCCGGCTGGCTGCGCGTCGTGGACGACCGGTTCGAGATCATCGAAGACCGCGCCGACATCGTGCGTCAGATTTATCAGTGGACGGCAGATGGCGTCGGATGCCGTGGCGTATCTTTGAAGCTTCAGGAAGCTGGCGTGCCGTCGTGGGGCAAGGCCAAGTTCTGGGAACCGACCTACATCAGCGAGATCATCGCCAGCCCGGCGGCGGAAGGTGACCACCAACCCCGCCGCATTGTGGATGGGGTGAAGGTCAACACGTTCGACAAAATCATCGGCTACTACCCCCGGATCGTGGACGCCGAACTTGTCGTTCGTGCCCGCGCGGGCCGCAGGACGCGGCTAAAGCATGGCGGCGGACATCGGCTGGCGTTCGCCAACCTGTTCCAAGGCTTGGTGCGCTGCGTCTCCTGTAATGCGCCTATGACGATGCGAAATGGGCCGACCGCCCGGTCCTCCCTAATGTGTTCGCAGGTTTATCGCGGGCGGGCTTGCGACCAAGCGACTTCGATCCGCTATCGCGACTTCGAGGCGGCGGCGCTGGATACGATCCTTCACCTTGCCCTCAACGACCGGTTCTTCTCGCGAGCGGACGAATCGCTCCCGCTGGCCAACAAGGTCGCAGAGCTTGAGAAGCTTCTCGAAGACCAACAGGGCAAGGCGAAGCGGCTCCTCAAGCTGATGCTTCGCGATGACGAACCTGACGAGGGCATGGTTCAGGAGCGCGACGAGCTACAGGCGCAGATCAAAACCACCAAGGCCCGCCTTCAGACGGCACAATCTGAACTCGACGACGCCCGAGGGTCAGCCGACCAGACCCAGCATATGCGTAGGGTCATGGAGGTCCGTGACGCCATCAACCACGACGACAAGGACATCCGGGTATCCGCCCGCATGAAGGTTGCTCAAGCTCTCAAGTCCGTCGTCAGCTATGTGGACTGCGACACGCGCGATGATTTCAGGGGGACGCCCGAAAAAACCTACACGCTCGTTATTGCGGGTGGGGTTCGGGCATTCAAGTTCGACGACCGGGGCAACATGATTGCCGAGACCGATCTTTCGGCTGCGATCACCCATGGCGTTGGCGGCGAAAGCATCGCCCGAACGCTTGCCGGTGGCGACCCGAACGTCGTCCAGATGCTCCACACCTACTTCAATCGGAACAAGGGCGACTGGAAGACGGAGGTCGAAATGTTGCGCTACGCGGCACAGGGCCGACGCCTCGGGCCGAAACTCGTCATGACGAAGGCGGGCTAACCTCGGCTTGCGGCCATCTGAACTGCGATGGGGTCTTTCTTGCTCGCCGCTACCTCGGCGATGAACGCTGCCTCGGCCAACTTCTTGTCAGCGATCACGCGCGGCTGCGCCGGGCGCAGCGTGGACAGACGGAAGTGAACCGGCCCGACCTTGGAGCCGACGACTTCCTCGACACGATGTAGGCACACGCCGGTATCGCTTTTCAGCAGGGTCTTTCTGACCGCCATGCCGACCTCCTTCTGGATGGACCGGGACTCAGTGCGAATCACCTGCGGCGGTTCCGTTCGATGGACATGCCCAAGCTAACTGCTGGTATCCGACGCTACCGCTTTCCGGCGTAATCCAGCGGCGGCTTTCAGCCCGCGTCAATAAAACGTCGCCGCTCATGTTCCGCCCGCGATAAAGCGTTTCTTCAAGCGCGCGCCGACGCCGCCGTTCGCAGTCGATCTCAACTACGGCGGTAGACGACCGCGCTTGCGCGTAGACCGGATAGGCTTGAACGAGCCTTGGCACCGACCTCGAAAATTGATCATCGCGATATTCGTATCGGAACAGCACCGTGCTTGGGTCCGCCGGTCTCCGTTTGCCGAAGCTGACAATGCCTTCGGACTCACCGGCAAACGTCCAATCCCCTTCCTCGATGGCCATCCGCCAATCGGGAGCGTCCTGCGACGCCCCCGCAGCTTGGGTCGAGGCAATCGAAAGAGCGAAGAGTAGAGCGATCATAGGGCGAACGTGACCGAACGACGGTAGCCGCGCAAGGTGCCCAATGTGTCGTCGTCATCCACAGGAATGAGAACAACGTAGGAACATTGTCCGACCGACTCGCGTATCAAGCCCACGGGTCGCGGCGTGATGTTCAGAGTTGGAAGATGGGCTTCAACCCGCGCTTCGCTGTGTGGCGACGTGAAGACTGGCAGGGCTACGCGCCCACCATTGGCGACATGTTTCGCCGGGGCTGGCAACTCTCACTGGTCTGCCCGAAGTGTAATCAGAGCTACCGCGCCGACATCGACAAGATCATCCGAGAGCGCGGGCGGGACTGGTCGCCGTGGGGAAAGACCGCCCGTTGTCCCCGGCTCTACTGCCCCGGTCGGATGACCCTCCGCGCATACGCGCCAAGGCCCAATACCTACATCGACATCTGACGCAGCAACCGGCGCACGTCAGGGGTGTTGTCACGCCGAAGCTGGCCTCTGGCCGACTTCCCGGCGTTCGCCGGGGCCGGGCGTCGTAAGACCCCGGCCAAAGGACAGCGAAACGGCCCCTCTGGCTAAATAGAGGGTGGAAACCGAGACATTCAGAGACCGTGTAGCGCGTCAGATCGCGCTTGAAGACGAGGCGCGTGCGCTGGGCGCAAGCCGCTATCGCAGCCGTCGCCCCCTGCCATGGCGATCAGAGCCGTCCAGCCCCGACGAGGAAGCCGAATTGCCGCCGGGCCGTCAGCTTCTCAAGCTGGCGACAGAGCCGACAGCAGCAGCCATCGAAGAGTTCGTGACGCGGATCAGGGGCGGCGCAAGCGGCTCCCGGCCCGAGGCCCTGACGATCCTCTCGCAGATCGGCGCGCAGGAAGCCGCCTACCTGACGGGCCGCGTCGTCCTTCATAGCGCGGTCACCGGCATGAAGCTGACCGCGACGGCCATCGCCGTGGCCGACGCCTTCATCGAACACATCCAGATGTCGGCTCTGCGCCAGAACCGGAAGGACGTGTTCGACGGTCTCCTGAAGTCGCAACAGCGTTCGTCCAGCACCGTCAGCCGCAAGAAGAAGCGGGCCATCCAGAAGACCATGGAAGAGCATGGCGCGGATCGAATGTTCGACGCCACCGAACGGGTGCGCGCTGGCCTGAAGGCCATCGAACTGTTCTGCGACGCGACCGGGTTGTTCGTCATCGAGAGCGGGTCACGCGGCACGCGCTACGTCCGCCCGTCCGAGGCCGTTCACAAGTGGCTGGAACAGCAGCACGCCCGCTGCGAACTGCTTGAGCCGATCCACCTTCCGATGATCGTGCGGCCCCGCCGCTGGGTCTCGCCCTTCAAGGGTGGCTACGTCACCAAGCGTCCCGGCTCCCGTCTCGTGAAGCAAGCGAACGCCGCCTATCACCAGACCCTCCGCGACGTGGACATGCCCGATGTCTACGCCGCCGTGAACGCGGTTCAGGACACGGCATGGCGGATCAACACCGCCGTTCTCGATGTGATGCGCGAAGTCTGGGACGGAGGCGGCGTCCTCGGCGGACTGCCGTCGCGCGATCCCGCGCCCCTGCCCCCTCGCCCCGATGACTTCGCGATCAACGAGATCGCCAAGGCCCGCTGGAAACGCGAGGCCGCTGACATCTACAGCCTGAACAGCAAGAGCCTGTCGAAGCGACTGGCCGTCAGCCAACGCCTCTGGGTCGCACAAAAGTTCTCCGCAGAGTCGGCGATCTACTTCCCGCACGAACTGGACTTCCGGGGCCGTATCTATCCCATCGCCACCGGCGGGCCGCACCCGCAAGGCGACGACCTCGCCAAGTCCTTGTTGGAGTTCGCGGAAGGTCACCCGATCACCGATGCGGGCGCCGGATGGCTGGCCGTCCACATCGCTGGCCTGTTCGGTCAGGACAAACTGCCGTTCAACGAGCGTCGCCAATGGGTCTACGACCACACTGATCTGATCCTCGACAGCGCACGCCAGCCCCTCGACGGACAACGGTTCTGGGCAGAAGCGGATAGCCCTTTCATGGCGCTCGCCGCCTGTGTCGAATGGCTCGGCTACCAGACCGAGGGCGCGGACTTCATCTCGCATCTGCCCGTCCACCTCGACGGCTCCAACTCTGGGCTTCAGCACTTCAGCGCGATGTTGCTGGACCCGGTTGGCGCAGCCGCCGTGAACCTGATCCCGGCGGATAGACCGCAGGATGTCTATGCCGAGGTCGCGACAAAGGTTCAGGCCCTCGCCGACCTCTCGACGGACGAAAACGCAGCACCTTGGAAACACGGGAAGGTCACCCGCAAAATCGCCAAGCGGCCCGTGATGACCTTCTGCTACAGCGCGACACGGTTCGGCATGACCGACATGATCTACCAGACGCTCCGCGAACTGGACGCAGACGGCACGCCCCACCTCGGCGACGCCGACAACTACGCCTCCTCCCTCTACCTGTCCTACGCCCTCTGGGATGCGATCTCGGACACCGTGATCGCCGCCTCGACCGCGATGGCGTGGCTCCGCAGCGCCGCCAAGGTCATGACCGCCGCCGGTCTGCCGATCTGGTGGACGACGCCCGCTGGCCTTCCGGTTCTTCAGACCTACAGGAACCACAAGAAGGGCGAGGTGGTCACCTACCACAAGACCAAGCGGCTGCGCCTGAACCTGACGCTGGAAGCCCCCGGCATTGACGGCAAACGACAGGCGAATGCCATCAGCCCGAATGTCATTCACAGCTTCGACGCCGCCCACCTGATGGCGACTGCGAACCGATGTCGCCAACAAGGCATCTTTGATCTCGCCGTGGTCCACGACAGCTTCGGCGTCCACGCTTGCCGGGCCTTCGACCTCTCCACGATCCTGCGAGAGACCTTTGTCGAGCAATACAGCGTGGACCGCCTCGCGATGCTCCGCGACGAACTTGCCAGCCAGCTACCCGCCGGGTTGGCGGATCAGCTTCCGCCCCTCCCCGCCCGTGGCGACCTCGACATCAACGTCGTGCGCCAATCGCAGTATCTCTTCTGCTGATACATGTTCAGAAGCATCGGATGCTCTACAGCCACCTATTGAAGATCAACGAAACGCACCCCCATGAACCCTCTCCCTTCCATCGCAGATCGCGTCCTCAACGAGTCCGCCGTCTCCAACCTGCGCGAACCGGCGTTCGAACTGCTGAACCGCATTCAGGACTTCAACCCGTCCGATCAGGTCCGGGCCTTGTTCCTGACTTGCGCCGTCGTCGCCGATACGCTGGGCATGGACCCATATGAGGCCATCCGCCGTGCGCTCCGTATGATCGAGCAAGCTGACGCGCCGCACACGATCCACATCGGGGCGCTCAAAGACTACGCAGCCAACGAACTGCGCCGCGTCGAGTGAAAGCAGCCGACGCCCTTCGGGCATTCGTCAAAATGCTTGGCCGCGACCGCGCAAACTTCGTGGTGCCATGGCCCGCTGATAACGCGCGGGACTGGCTGTCCGCCAACGACATCGAGTTCCAAGCCATAGACTTCACGGTCGGCGCCCCATGCGAGGGCGGCACGGTGATCTCACTGGCCGACGACCTCAACGCCCTCCTGTTCCGGCTCTGGGCCGATGACGACACGGTTGAAGGGCCGATCCGCTTTAACGTCGTCTCGGACACCAATGAGCAAGAAGACCCGTTCGCACTATGTGCGCCCGCCCGAGGCGGAAATCCTCGACACGAAGACTGACATGCGGGCCGCATTCGAGCGCGCCGGTCTCATTCCCCAGACGGACGCTGGCCTGAAGAAGGCTCCCGCTTGGAAAGCTCCAAAGCCACGCTGACCCGGTGAGTTCGCCACTCTTGGCGGCACTGATCTGAACAAGTTTTCAGCTTCCGTCCTCGCTTGGGCTGAACCCGGATCGGCTCTTGGCAAACGACACATGGCGTCGCGCCAACATCGACCGGCTCATACAGCACAGGATCGCGCGACGGCGGAACGGGCGGTGCCGCCGCAAGCAGTTCTTCGATCCTCGCGGCCCAACGGCCCTCAACTTTCAGCATCGCATATTTACACGCGACGCCCTCTCCCAACCCATTCCACGAAAGGGCCTTCGCCATGAACGCCATCATCAAGTTCGTCCTGCCACGCCTGAAGGAACGCTCGACCTACGTCGGTCTCGTCGGTCTCCTGACCGCGTTCGGCATCGCTCTCGACCCGACATATGTCGATGTCGCCCTCGCAGTCGGCTGCGCCGTCGCAGGTGTTATCGGCATCGTCTGGAAGGACGTTCCGTCCGCGTGATCCGTCAGCCCACCGGCCACGGCGCCCGCGACAAGTTCCCGACCAACGTCCCCGATCTCCTGAACTTCATCGACCGCGAACTCTGCCGGGAGGTCATGCCCCAGCCGGGCACGACGCTCGATCAGGTGATGTTCGACGCCGGTCGCCGCAGCGTCGCGAAGCAGCTTCGCCACCTGTTCGAGAAGTCGATCACCCATACCGAATAGGAGGCCCGGCCATGTGCCTCGTCAAAAAACCAAAGGTCGTGTCCGCGCCCGTCACCTCGACCGAGAAGGAAGCGGCCATTCTCCGCAACCCCTACCTCGACGGACTGGCCCCCATCATCAAGGCTCGCCAAGGCGGCGTGAAGGCTTTGACCATTCGGCGACAGACCGGCGGCGTTCAAACGCCCGGCTTGCCAACCCTGCCCACCATTCCCCTGACGCCGACGACCGGCGGAAACACTGGCGGATCGACGGGTGGAAACTCCGGGTCCGACACCCTTACGGGCGGCACGCGCACGATCCAGCGCGACAACGCCCTCTCAATCCAGAAAGCCCTCTTCTAACGCATGAAAACAGCAGCAGCGCGGTTCGCCGCGCTGTCCTCCGCTCGCACCACTGCGTTGGATGCGGCGCGTGAAGCGTCCCGCCTCACGATCCCCGGCCTGATCCCCACGGAAGGCCAAAACGAACATTTCGTTTCCTCACAGCCCTACCAGTCGGTCGGCTCGCATGGCGTCCGCGTCCTGTCTGCCCGGCTGCTACTCGCCCTCTTCCCGACCTCTGTCCCGTTCTTCCGTCTCGAACTCGACGCGGGCATCGCCGAGGCTCTGGGTCAGGACAAGAACGCCGCTGACACCACGCTGGCGCAGTTCAGCCAGTCGGCCACCAGCGTCATGGAAGACGCCCGCGTGCGCCCGGCCATGGCCGAGGGTCTTCGTCACCTGATCATCGCTGGCAACGTCCTCCTGCGCCTTCCGCTGGAAGGTTCGCCCCGCCTTTATCGCCTCGACCAGTATGTCGTGAAGCGCGACGAGACCGGCCAGTTCACGGACATCATCGCCGTCGAGAAGGTCTACCCGTCCACGCTCCCCGAAGCTGTCCGCGTCGCCGTCAAGGTCACCACAGACCCCGACAAGGCAGAGCAAGCCGTCAACATCTACACGGTTGTTGAGCGCCGCGACGGCACGGTCAAGCACTGGCAGGAAATCAACGGGACCAAGGTTCCCGGCTCCGAAGGTTCGGCCCCGGCTGACAAATCTGGCTGGCTCCCGCTCCGTTGGCTCGCCGTGCCCGGCTCCGACTACGGTCGCAGCCACGTCACCGAATATCTGGGCGACCTGCTGGGTCTCGAAGACCTCTCGCAGTCGATCATCCAGATGGCCGCAGCCGCCTCGCGGATCATCAACCTCGTCAATCCAAACTCGTCTCTCGACACAGCCGAACTCGCAGCCGCCCAATCTGGCGACTACCTCTACGGCTTGGAGAACGATGTCGCGTCGCTCCAACTGAACAAGTCTCAAGACTTCAGCGTCATGCGCGCCACGTCGGAAACGATTGAAGCCCGCGTCTCCACGGCGTTCCTGATCCAGTCCTTCCGCAACGCGGAACGGGTCACCGCCGAGGAAGTGCGGACCCAATCCGAAGAGTTGGAAAACACGCTGGGCGGAACCTACTCGCTCCTGTCGAGCGAACTCCAACAGCCTGTCGCTGAACGCTACCTCTATATCGCCGAACGTCAGAACCTCATCCCCGCCCTGCCCAACGGCATCAAGGCGAAGGTGATCACAGGTCTGGCCGCGCTTGGCCGCGCAGCCGAGGTCAACCGACTTCGGACTTGGGCCGCCGACGCAATCCAGATCATCGGCCCCGAACAGTTCGCAGCCAACGTCAACGCGACCGCCCTCCTGAACAGGCTGGGCGTCGAGCATGGCGTGACCGGCCTGACATCACTGCTGAAGACCGAAGACCAGAAGGCCGAGGAACAGCAACAGGCCGCCATGGCTCAAGCCGCGCAGTCCGCCGCGCCCGCATTCGCGGATGCCGCAATCAGCGCCGCCGCCCAAGACCCTAACCAAGGAACTTAATGAGCATCGAAGCCACGGCTACTGAAGCCGCAACCCCTGATCTATCCGCCCTTCCGGCGTCCGCCTTCCCCGAGGGCGTTGACCCCTCGACCTATGCCGCTTCACTGAAGACGGCTCCCGAGGCGGCGTCGGAAACCAGCACCTCTTCCGTCGAACGCCCCGCGCATATCCCCGAGAAATTCTGGGACGCCGCGACCGGGACGGCTCGCATTGAGGACATGGCGAAGTCGTATGCCGAACTTGAGCAACGACTCCGTGGTGGTCAGAAAGAAGAGACCGCACCCTCCCTCAAGATCGAGAAGGCCGAGGACGCCGCCGGGGCTAACCCCCTGACATCAGCGTTCGAGACCTTCGCGAAGGTCTACGAGGATTCCAAGGGCGCGGTCGGCGAAGAGCACATCGCCGAGATCGTGAAGCTGGGCGTGCCTGAAGCTGTCGTCGCCAACTACATGGCGGGCCTCGAAGCCCTCGCTCGCGAAAACCTTGGCAAAGCCTACTCCGCTGCTGGCGGAGAAGAGACTTTCAATCAAGCCTCGGAATGGGCCGCCAAGGGCGGTCTGACCGACGCCGAGATCGCCTCCTACAACACCCTTGTCGAGAACCCTGCGACCGCCACTCAAGGCATCGAATGGCTGATCGGCAAGTTCAGCACCGCCCGTCCGACTGAAGGCGCCCTCGTGGCGGCACAGGCTGGCGGGACGACCGGCGAAGTCTTCCGCAACAAGTCGGAGATGTATGCCGCCATGAACGACCCCCAATACCGCAACAGCCCGGCCTTCCGTGAGGATGTCGCCGCCAAAGTTGCGCGCTCGAAAGCAGCGAACACGCTGTAATCCGGCTCAATAAGACCTCGCTCGCCAGTCCCCATAGAGACCGGTCGGCGTGGCCGCGTAGTCCCCAGCGCAAACGGTGACTGACCGCCTACGGGCGGGCGGACGGTGGAAGCCCGTCCCAACCTATTCACCCACGCATCACGGAAATCTCCGTCAGGCACAGGCCGGGCACAGCCCGCACAACCTACAGCCACGACCGGACTCCGATTGATCGACGGGACACCAAACCCTCTCAATCAACCAAGGAGCCTAATGGCTAACTCTACCCCTTCGCGTCCCGGCTATTCCAGCACGGGCGCTGCTGGCAACCTCGACCTCCTGCTCGATATCTTCGGCGGCGAAGTCCAAGCCACCTACGAGCGCATGACGATCATGCGCGACAAACAACGCATCTTCGGCCTGACCAACGGCAAGTCGCTGCGCTTCCCGCGCGTTGGCCGCACGACCGCGACCTACCACACGCCCGGCACCGAAATCCTCGGCAAGCAAATCGCCTCCGGCGAAATCGTGCTGACCTCGGACGACAAGCTGATCTCGGACGTGTTCATCGCCGACATCGACGACGCCCTGACCCACTACGACGTTCGCTCGGAGTATGTGCGCCAGATGGCTGAAGCCCTCGCCGTCCAGTTCGACCAGAACTCCATGCGTGCCGTCATCAAGTCGGCTCGCGCCAACGACATCCTCGGCGGCCCGGTCTCCGCGCCCGTCACCGCAGCCACCATGGCGACCGATGTCACGATCCTCTTCGAGTCGATCTCGAAGGCCAAGGAGCAACTGGACAACAACTTCGTCCGCGTGGACCAAGAGGAAATCTTCGCGCTCTTCAAGAACGCGCAATGGTATCTGATGGCCCGTTCGGACAAGAACCTGAACAAGGACTACAACGGCGGCTCGGCCTCGATGCGGAACTACGTTCTGGAAACCGTGGACGGCATCAAGATTCTCAAGTCGAACATCACTCCGTTCGGCAACGATGACTCGGCCAACGCCCTGATCCCGACCCGCTACCGCCAGAAGTTCGGCACCACGGTCGGCGCAGTCTGGACCCGCGACGCCATCGCGACCGCAGAGGTCCAAGGCGTGGAAGTTCAGACCGAGAAGCAGATCAGCAAGCAAGGCGATCTCCTGCTCGCTCGTCAGATGGTTGGCACGGACGTCTTCCGTTCGGCTAACGCCATCGAACTCCGCACGGGCGTCCCGGTCTAACCACCGGTTCAAACCCACAAACAGAAGGGCGCATTCTCAACCGAGGGTGCGCCCTTTTTTTCATTCCTCGCTCCAAAGGAGGTCGCGCCATGATGGCTGCGCTCACGGAGCTTGAGGCCGTAAACGACATGCTGGCCACCATTGGCCAAGCTCCGCTCAACACCTTCCAATCCGGCATCCTCGACCAGAACACGGCGCGCTCGGAACTTGGTAAGATCGTGCGCGAAGTCTGCCTTTACGGGTTCAAGTTCAACACTGACGAAAACTATACCCTGACCCCGGATGCCAACGGCATTTGCTACGTCCCCGCCGGGGCATTCAGCGTCGATCCGATGGACCCGAGGCAAGACCTCACAGTCCGCAAGCACACCTCCGGCGCCTTTGCGCTCTGGGACAACGCCAACCTGACGTGGGCACTGGCCTTGCCGGTGAAGGTCCGCATCAAGTGGTCCTTCGACTTCGACGCCCTGCCGGAAACCGCACGCGGCTACGCCGTCCTCGCCGCTGGCCGTCGCTTCCAAGCCCGCTTCGTCGGGGACCGCATCCTTGATGCTTTCAGCGCCGAAGCTGAACAGAAAGCTTGGCTGACTCTTCAGCGTGAACAGTCGGCCACCGCCGACATCAACATGTTCACGGCCTCGCGCGAACTGCTCCTCAAAACTAACCGCCGACGCGGATCGAGGCTCAAAGCTTGAGCCTTCGTGCTGGCTCGATCCCTGCCCTAATCGGCGGGGTTTCGCAGCAGTCGTCGTTGGTTCGCTCTCCTGAACAACTGGAAAGCCAGACCAACGGCTGGCCGTCTCTCGCGGACGGTCTCGGCAAGCGCGCTCCGACCGAGAAGGTCGCCAAGCTGATGGATACCGCGCCGCAGAATGCGCACGTCCACACGATCAACCGCGACACGACAGAGCAATACGTCGTCATCGCCGCAGCCGGATCGGTCAAGGTGTTCGACGCCATCACCGGCGCAGAGAAGACCGTCACCGCCCCCGGCGGCTGGGGCTATCTGACCGGCGCTGAAGACTTCGCCGCTGACATCTCGATGTTCACGGTGGCGGACTACACCTTCATCACGAACCGCAAGAAGGCGTGCGCCATGGCGCCGCTGGGCACGGACCAGACCGCCGATCCAAACTATTATCTTTGGCTCAACCGCAACATCGGTCTCGACGCCAACGGTGATCCGTTCGGCCCCGGCTATCAGTATCAATACCCCGTCGTTCAGTCGGGCTTGGCCTTGACGGGCACGGTCCAACGCTTCGACAAGCTTCCCGAGGCCCCGGTGGAAGGTGCGATCTATCGCGTCCAAGGCGACGAGACTTCGAGCTTCGTCAGCTACTACGTCATCCGTCGCGGCGGCGTGTGGGAAGAAACGGTCGCCCCCGGCCTGATCAACGCGCTTGACGCCACCACCATGCCCCACGCCCTTGTGCGACAGGCGGACGGGACATTCACATTCGCACCGTTCTCGTGGGCCAACCGCGTCGTCGGTGATGTGGACACCAACCCGAACCCCGGCTTCATCGGTCGCCCGATCAGGAAGGTGCTGTTCTATCAGAACCGACTGACCTTCCTCTACGACGAGAACGTCGTGATGTCGGTCGTCGGCGACTTCGGCAACTTCTGGCGCATGAGCCAGACCGACTATCTGGACAGCGACGTGATCGACGTGGGCGCGACCTCGACCAAAGTCTCCGTTCTCGAAGACGCGGCGTCGGACAACGGCGGCATTCTGCTGACCTCGGACCAAACGCAGTTCAGCCTGTCGAACGGTGAACTCGGCCTGACGGCATCGTCTCTGGCGATCCGCCCGACGACGAACTTCACCGTCAATGTGAAGGCTGGCCTCGCGCCTCTCGGCTCGGAAATCTACTTCGCCGTCGAGCGCAACGGCTGGGCCATGATCCGCGAATACACCCGCTTGTCGGGCAGTGACGCGACAACCGCAGCCGATGTCACCGCTCACGTCCCGACGCTGATCCCGGCTGGCGTCCACGCCATCGTTCCCGCCGATGACATCTCGACGCTCTTCGTCCTGACGGACGGGGCTGCGAACAAGGTGTTCGTCTACAACTTCTATTGGACCAGCGCCGACGAGAAGGCGCAGTCGGCTTGGCACGAATGGGACTTGGGTGCGGGCAACCGGATCGTCTCCGGCGCCTACCTTCGCGGCTACCTGTATCTGACGATCCAGCGCACCGATGGCCTCTGGCTTGAGAAGGTGGACATCCAGCCCGGCGCGCATCCGACCCAGACGGCCAATCAGGTTCATCTGGATCGTCGCACCACGGTCTCGGGAACTTACCTGACCGCCGAGAACCGGACGCAGTTCATCCTGCCCTACAAGCCGAACAAGGATCGCTTCCGCATCGTGCGAGGCAACGCCTTCACGACCCTCAAGGAAAGCGTCATCGACCCGACGACCTACGTTTGGGTGACCGACAACATCGTCACCGTTCCGGGGCAGGAAACCTCCGGCCCGTGTGTGATCGGCGAAGGCTACGTCTTCTCGTTCGAACTCTCGACGCTCTGGCTGCGTAAGCAGGATGGCGTCGCGATCACCAACGGGCGGCTTCAGCTTCGGACCCTGACGATCAGCTACTCGAAGTCGGCGTTCTTCCGCACAGAAGTCGCGCCCTATGGCGTGAACCCTCAAATGGAAGACATCCTGCCCGCCAAGCTGACCGGCACGACCGGGCGCACCATCGGGTCATCCGACCTCAAGCTGAACACCCCGGCCTACCACACCGGCCAGTTCCGGTTTCAGATCGCGGGCCAGAACACTCTGGCGCGCATCAAGTTCAGCAACGACACGCACGTCGCTTCGACCTTCGTCTCTGCGGAATGGGAAGGTTTCTATCACAACCGCGCAGCCTGACCCTCCGGGGTCAGGCCCATCCCTATGATCACATTCCACGACCTCGCCGTGGCCTCAAGAACGCAGACCCTTGCGTGGCTTGAGGCCATCGCGGTGGACCTCCGACCGGGCGACCGGGACGAGATCAGAGCCACCAATCCGCTCCTGACCATCGGCGAGCCGGATGCCCTCCTGCTGCTGACCATGAGCGTCATGAACTCCACCTTCGCGTGGGTCATCTGTGACAACGACGTGCCCATCTGCGTGTTTGGCGCAGCGCCCACGGACGAACCCTCTGACGGCTGTATCTGGATGATCGGCACGTCCGGCATGGAAGGTCGCAAGGCCAAGTTTGTCATCGCCCGGCGGACGCCCGCCTACCTCGAATTCCTTCATCGTCGCTGGCGTCGCCTGTCGAACCACGTCGATGCCCGCAACATCACCAGCATCCAATGGCTGCTCTGGAATGGCTTCGACATCGAGGCCGTGGACCTCCGGCATGGGCGGGAGAGCCGACCCTTCTACCTCATCACCCGCATTCAGGAGGAACCACAGCATCTGTGATCCCGTGACCATCATGACGACCATCGCAGTCGTCGGGGCTGCGACCGAAACTATCACCCAGATTCAGTCGGCGAAGTCCCAGACCAAAGCCATCGACCAGCAACTCGCGGTCCAGCAGCACGAGATCGAGACCTCCCGCGTCGGCGAACTCAACGAACGCCAGCGCACGGCCCGCAAGGAACAGGCGCGCATCAAGGTCGCAGCCGGTCAGGCGGGGCTAAATATCGGCGGCTCCGTCACCTCCCTGCTCAACGACAGCCTGTTCCAGAACATGCTGGCTACCGAGCGCACCAACCTCAACGCGGACAACGCCCAAGCGGCGACTGCCGCAGAAGCGAACAGCATGTATTCCCGCATCCAAGAGCCGACGATCCTCGGCGCCGGTCTTCGGATCGCCGCCGCTGGCGCCCAAGGCTACTACGGCGGCAAGTCCATCAAGCTCCAACAGCAAGCTGCTGATCGGGGGCCTAACTGATGGCTGACCTGTCCAAGCAAAACCAGCGCCGCGACGCGCAGGAAGTCATCACGAAGAACCGTGATGCGATCCTGCCCACCCGTCGCGAAGACCGCGTTCCCGATGTCCGCGTCGCCTCCGATCTCCGCACCGCGCAACGCAGCGACCGGAATGTCGAAGAGGTCCGCCGCGCCCTCGGCCTGATCCAAGACACGGCGGGAGCCTACTACCAGCACGACATCGCGCAGCGCACCGAGACGGCCAAGGATACCTTCTCCCAAGGCACGCTGGACGCCTCGGCTGGCAAGGAAATTGACCCGGCCCACGCACAGGCCGTCGCCTATCAGCGCGCCTACTACAGCGTCACTGCGTCGGCCCGTCAGACGAAGTTCGAGACCGAGACCGCTCAAGGGCTGGACGACCTGATCAATCAGGGCGGCACGCCCGAGGACATCGACGCCTACATGGGCGAACAGGCCCGCACCTTCATCGAAGAGACGACCGATCTGTTCGGCGACCGCGACATCCAGTTCCAAGTCGGCACTCGCCTATCGCGCTGGGCCAATGAGACGGAAGCCAAGGCCACCGCAGTCCTGAAGGAGAAGACCGACAAGGAACTGCTCGACCTCACCGGTGGCGAAGTTCAGGCCGCGCTTCAGCGTGGCGAAGGTCTCGACCTTCTGGGGACCGTGGACCGACTGACGCAAGCCGGTCTGCCCTCCGATGCGGTTCAGGAAACCGTGGTCAACTCGGCGCTGGCCTACGCCCAAGAGACTGGCGACAACTCTGCCCTCTACTCCCTGCTCGACGCTCGTCGTGCCGGTGATCTGAATGCCGAGATCGCGGACATTCGCGAGACCGCGAACGCCACCGTGGAGACAGTGCCTATCGCGGACATCGAAGGTTCGGACATTCCGTCCGTCGCTGCTCCCCCTGCTCCGGCAACCGCCTCTACATCGACCTACGTCATGCCGGTGGAAGGTCGCCTGACCTCGGGAATGGGCGCACGAACCGCACCTATCGCAGGGGCCAGCACCAACCATGGCGGGATCGACCTCGCCGTCCCGGTCGGCACTCCGGTCAACGCTCCGGCTGCTGGCCGCGTCGTGTTCGCCGGTCCTCGCGGCAAAGGCGGAAACACGGTCATCATCGAACACGCCGATGGCGTCACCACAGGCTACGCCCACCTCTCGACCATCAACGTCAAGGTCGGCGATACCGTCACCCAAGGCGTGGCCTTCGCGAAGTCTGGGAACACCGGCAACAGCACGGGTCCGCACCTTCACTTCTCGGCCCGTCGCAACGGTGAGCGCATCGACCCGCGATCCATCATGGGTCAGCCCGCACCGGCGGCGAATGCTCCTGCTGGCGCTGCGGCCCCGACCACGACACCCCTGCCCGCTGCTGAACCCCGTCGCCCTCGTGTGCCGGGCGCATCAGTCCTGACGCCACAGCAGCAGGTCCGCGTCCTGAACGCCATCGAACAGGTCGAAGCCGACACCGAGCGGAAGACGGAAAAAGAACGTCTTGAAGCAAAGGATGCTCTGACCCTCGACCTTTGGGAACGCTCGAACAAGGGCGAGGATGTCGCCGAGATCATCCAGACCAACGTGCGCTCCGGCGTGCTTGAGCCGGGTGAAGGCATGTCCATGACTAATGCCTTCCGGTCGCTCCGAAACGACATCGCAGAAGGCGAGGCCGACGAGGACTTGGTTCTGAACTACGCCAATCGCTTCGCGGTCGGCGAGCCGAACTATGCCGGGATCGCATCACAGGCAGACCGCGACTATCAGGCCGGTCGCTTCGGCACAGGCCGGGCCGCGACCAAAGCCTACATTGAGATCAAGACCCGCGCCGCCAACGGCTCGCGGGCAGATCGAGGCACGCCTCCCGAGGAACGCCGCACGGCTACGGTCGCGCGTCAGTTTGTCGGTGGCACCATCGGTGATCTCGTGGGCGACGGCGCAGCCGCACCCCGTCGTCGTCTCGGCGCTGAAGCCATGCTGGCTTGGGAAGGCCGCGTCGCTCGCGGCGAAGCTCCCATGACCGCAGCCGACGCCGTGATCCAAGAGTTCACGCCCCGCTTCGTCACGCCTCGCCAGACCCCGGTCGGGGGCGGCAACACGCGAGCCGCTGGCCAGACCCGCACAGGCGACAACAACACAACCCGACCCGGTGAAACCCGCGTCGATAGAAATGGAAACGTTATCCCCTAACCCATGACAGACATCGTTCAACGCGGCCCCGATGGGCACGTTTTTCGCTTTGAAGAAGGCACGCCGGATCACGTCCGCCAGACCTTCATTCAACGCCACTACGGCACACAGCCGGAGGCCCAACGGAGCCGCGTTAGCGCAGCGGTCGCCCTGTCCAATCCCACCGACAAACGCAGCCTCGGCGAGCGTCTGGGCGATGTGTTCTCCAACACTTGGAACACCAGCTTCATGGTCGAAGGCTTCCGTCGTGGTTTCCGCGACGGGGCCAACGCCGACGAGATGATTGCCCAAGGCAAGTATGGTTCGGACAGCCTCAACCCCTTCGAACACATCGGCGGGATCGCGGGCGCACTGACCTCCATCGGCGACATCATCGTCCATGGTGGCAACGAGGCCCAAGCCTCGGGCGACTTCGCCAACCGTCAGGTCGCCAGCGAGCGCGCCCGTCGTCAGGAGTTCCGTCAGGTGTCCTCGGAAGACCCCTTCTGGGAGGCCGAAGGCGGGATCGTCGGTAAGACCCTTCACGGTGGCGCCGCCCTGCTGGGCACGCTCGGGGCTTCGGCTCTCGACCCGTCCAGCTACATCACCGGCGGCTCGTCGGCTCTCGCCCGCATCGGCGTTCAGGCGACGGTCGCTGGCGGCGCTGACCTGCTGGCTCAACAGTCGGCGGTCGGGGCCACACAGGACAAGTATGACCTCGGGCAAACGCTCCAGTCGGTCGGCGCTGGCGCAGCATTCCAAGGCGTCGGCGAAGGTTTGGGCGCACTCGGGCGCGGACGCGGCACGATCCGCGCACAGCGCGAAGCGGAGTTCCGCACCGAGACCCAACTGAACCAGCACTTCCGCGACGAACTGGACCTCTCCGACAAGCTGACGCTCCCCGCGCTCACGCACGAAGACTGGACCTTCCGTCCGACCAAGCAGGGTCCGACGTCGGAAATCAGTCTGCCTATGGGGACGGAACAGGCCAAAGCCGAACGCATCTTCGCCGACGAACCCAAGGCCGACGCGCCGGGGGCAGACGGGAAGCCGGAAGCCGATCCGTGGAACGGCGTCGATTGGGGCAAGGTCGGCGATCCGAACCGGGTCAAAGCCGCGACCGCCCACCTCGACCGCCTGAAGACCTTCATCAAGCCGGAGAGCGTCGGAAACTTCGTGCGCTGGCTGGGCAAGGAATCCGTTGACGGCCTGACCGGCGACGCCTCGCACTGGAACAAGGATTTCTTTGACTTCGACAAGCTGGCCGGTGACCCGGACAAGTTCGAGGAAGTCGCCAGCGTGATGGCCGACATCTTTAAGCCCCTCTACGACGAGGCTGGCGATGCCGCCCGTTCGTGGAAGGCGACGCAGGATCGCCAGACGATGTTCGGGATCACCCTGTCGGACGCCATCAAGGCGCACTCCGACATCACAGGGGAACACGGCGTCTCGGCCAAAATCCACGCGCTCGAAACCATCGCCATTCAGCACACCGATCAGTTGGTGACGAAGATGGCCGACCTCGAAAAGAACCTCCGCGCCGGGAATGTCAGCGCCGCAGACGGCATGATCGGTGACGTGGCCGCACAGCTTCAGGCCACTGTCATGTTCGACGCCATGGCCAAGGGGTCCAAGTCCGAGATCGCACGCGCACTCAACATCATGAAGGCGTCGAAGAAGCGGGCCAAACTCGTCAACGACATTCAGGCCCAATACGACCAGATGGCCGATGCTCTGAACGGTGGCGACCTCGATGAGAAGTCACTGGCCGACGCGCTCAAGCGCATCCGCGAAGCCTACGGGCAAGGCGGGGCACGCCAAGCCAAGGACGAAATCCGCAAGGTCCGCACGATGGGGTTCATGGACTACCTGTCCTACTACATCGTCTCCGGCTACCTCTCGACGCCAGCGTCGTCCGTCCGCAACGCGGTCGGCTCGGTTCTTCACGCGACCCTTACGGTCGGCGAACGCTACGTCGCCGCCGGTGTCACCTCCCCGATCCGTCGTGGTCTGGGCGGCCAGCGCACTTCGGCTGAAGGCATCACCTTCCGCGAGGCCAACGCCTACCTGTTTGGCATCCACCAGTCGTTCGTTGACGCCTCGCGCGCAGCGTTCACGGCGTTCAAGACGGCCTCGCCGGTGACCGACGCGGAAACGTCTGTCGGTCGCCAGCAGACCGGTCTGCCCTTCGAGTTCAATCAGGCTCGGGTCAGAAACTGGACAAACCCCAAGGACTTCAAGGGCGCCCTCGGCGTCCTACCCGACATGGCCGGAACCGCGATCTTCACGACACTCCGCACGCTCGGCATTCGCCCGTCGCTCGCGATGGACGAGTTCACCAAGGTCATGACCCGGCGCATGGAGTTGTCTGCGCTGGCCAGCCGCGAAGCCTCCTACCGATCCTCGCGTCTGCGGGGCAAGGATGCGGCCCGCGTCTACGCCAAGACGCTCGACGCCATCACCCAGAAGCCCACGGCTGAAGCCCTCGCCAAAGCCAAGCAGACCTTCGAAGAGGTCGGCGAAGAGTTCGACCCGGCCAAGCCCTACATGGGCGACACCCGGCTTGAAGAGGCCGCAGATGTCTTCACGTCCATCAACCTTCAGGAAATGGCGAACGACTATGCGCGGATGATGGCATTTCAGAAGGTCGGCCCCAAGGTCGAAGCTTTCGAGAAGGCCCTCAAGGCCGTGCCCCTGATCAAGGCACTCTACGTCCCGTTCTTCCGCACCCCCATGGCTCTCGTTCGCGCGGGCATGGTGGACCGCAACCCGGCTCTGGCTTGGGTGACGATTGAGAACAGGGCGGCATTCGCCAACTACTTCTCGGCCCTCGACGGTCAGGAGAAAGCGATGTCGCGTGGCGGCGCTGAAGCTGACCTCGTGATGGCCCGGATGGTGTCTGGCTTCGCCATGATGTCTACCGCCGCCATGCTGTTCTCCAACGGCGATCTGGTCGGCAAGCGCAGCCCGGCAGAGGAACAGGACGGCATCAAGTCCTACTCGATCCGCGTCGGCGGACGTTGGTATCAATACTCGTCGCTCTCGCCGCTGGCGGAAATGCTCGGGATCACGGCGGACCTTTATCAGGCGACCCGTGACCGTGATCTGGCAGACAGCCAGACCGAGGCTCTGGTCGGCGGCGTGTTCGGCGCCATCACAAACAACATCCTGAACAAGGCCGCGCTCCAAGGCATCGGTGACTTCTTCGATCTGCTCGATCCGGCGACCGCCGTGTCGGACACCTCGCGTGGTCAACAGGCTATGCGCGCTGGATTCAAGAAGTTGGGGGATTCCCTCGTGCCCGCCATCGTGCGGAACATCGCGCAGGAGCAAGACCCGGTGATGCGTGAGGCCCGTGGCTTCATGGAAGCCTTCCTCGTGAACATTCCGACCCTCTCACAATCTTTGCCCGAACGCAGGGATTGGCTCGGCCTTCCCATCGTTCGCACGGACAAGGATGACGGCCCGGTCGAAGCCCTGATCCAACCGCTTCGCGTGTCAAAGCGGGAGGAAGACATCGTGCGTCTGGAAGTCTCGGCGCTCGCCGCTGGCGACCCTGACGTGCTGATGGCCACCCGGCCCCCGGCCCGGTTCAACAGCCAGAAGATCACCCCTCGCGAACATGCCCGCGTCTTGGAAATCCAAGGACAGGAGTTCCGCGATCCGGCGACTGGCAGGAACCTTCACGAGACCCTGACGGACATCATCAACTCGGCTGACTACGCCGACTATCCCGACCGCCAGCGCGCCCAGACGATCAAGGATACGGTTAGCCGGTTCCGCCGTCTGGCCACCGCGTCGATCAAGCGGGGCGACTATCCCGATCTCGCCGAAATGGTGGACCGCACCGGCGGCACACAGGCTCGCGAGCAAGGCGAGGCCAAGGGCTGGGATGGAGCAAAGATCGAGAACAAGGCGCGATCCTACGGGGTCAGTTCCGACGCTCTCGCCGATGTCCTGAACTTCCAGCCGGGCCAGTAAATCCCATCACCTGACAGGCCCAACCCCGTCGTCTTCGGACGGCGGGGCGCCTTGTCATGTCCCCTCAACGAAAGGCTGAATGAACTATCACACCCGCGTCGAATACATCGTGGCCAACGGCCAGCGAGAGTTCGACCTTTCCGTCTCCTACCTCGACCGCAACCACATCAAGGTTGTCCTGAACGGAGCGAACGGACCCTTTGAATGGGTTCACGACAGCCGCATTCGGCTGACCTTTCAACCGGCTGGCGGCTCTGTCGTAAAGATCAGCCGGGTCACCCCCATCGCCGACGCTCTGGTGACATTCCAGAACGGGGCGAACCTCCCGCAGGAAGACCTGAACAAGGCGATCCTTCAGCTTCTCTACAAGGCGCAGGAGACCGACGACCTCTACTACGGAACCCTCGATGTCGCCCGCGTCCGCCTCGGCGATCAGCTTGGCGTGGTCACGTCGCCTGACGCGATCCTCGACGAACTGCTCCGCATCTCGGAAATGGGCGACGACCTGCTCAACAGGTTCCGTGACGCCCTCGCGAACATCGACCTGTCTGCCGCTCGGATCATCGAGCAAGCCCTTGCGCTGACGCAGCAAGCCTTCCGCACGGAAACGCTCGACACCACGGTCGCAGCGGTCAGCGCACGCACTGACACCCTTCAGCAGAACTTCGCCAACCTCGCCGGTCTGGTCGATGCGCTGGCCAACCTTGAGGACGGGACCGGCCTCGCCACCATCATTCAGAACGAAGCCGACGAGCGTATTGAAGGCGACACGGCGCTGGCTTCAACCCTCTCCCTGCTGGGTGCGAAGAACGGGGCAAACAACGCCTTCATCCTCAACCTCAACACCGTCCGTGTGTCGCCAACCGAAAGCTTCGCTTCGAAGCTGGACGCGATCTCGGCATCCTCGGGAGCCTACACCGACGCCAAGATTCTGACGGAGACGACGACCCGCACCACTGCGGAGACGGCGCTGTCCAATCGGATCGACGGTCTTCAGGCCACAGTCGGATCGACACAGGCGTCGATCATCTCCGAGGCATCCGCTCGCGCATCCCGCGATGAAGCCCTGACCACGCTGATCACAAACCTGACCAGCCGCGTCACCGGTGCTGAATCGTCGATCACCACGGAAGCCACAACCCGCGCCAACGGCGACACGGCTCTGGCCCAGACCCTCGCACTGCTGGGGGCAGCTCGAAACGGCAACACGGCGTTCGTCCTCGACATCAACAAGGTCGAAGTCACGAACGGCGAGACGATGGCGTCGCGGTTCAACACCCTCGTCGCCACCGCCGGAACGAACGCACAGGCACTCGTCACAACGGAACAGACCGCCCGTATCAATGCGGACGGCGCGATCACCACGACCCTCAACACGCAAGGCACTCGCCTCGGCGCAGCAGAGAGCGCCATCGCGGCAGAGGCGACCACGCGAGCGAATGCCGTGTCGGCTGAAGCGACCGCCCGCCAAGCCCTGACCTCTCGGGTCGATGGCCACGACTCCGCGATCCTGAACGAACAAACGACCCGCGCCAACGCGATCTCTGCGGAGTCACAGGCTCGCCAGTCGCTCGCCGTCACGGTCGGCCAGAACTCGACTGCGATCCAGAATGAAGCGACGGCGCGGGCCAATGCGGACAACGCTTTCAGCCAGCAACTCGCTGTCCTCGGCGCCTTCCGCAACGGCCTTTCGGCATTTGTCCTCGACCTGAACAAGGTGGAAGTCGGCCCCGGTTCAACACTCGGCGTTCGGCTCTCCGGCATCGACACGACCATGGGCAACATCTCGTCGTCCGTGGTCACCGAACAGACGGCGCGGATCAACGCAGACGGCGCCCTCTCTCAAACCCTTCAGACACTTCAGAACACTGTCGGCGGAAACTCGGCTTCGATCACCACTCTTCAGCAGGTGACCAACGGCCTGAACGCCCGCGCCGGTATCTCGCTCAACGTCAACGGTCACATCACCGGCTGGCTCCTGAACAACAACGGGAACTCCGGTCAGTTCGCCGTGGTCGCCGACAACTTCTCTGTGACTGCGCCGAATGGCGGAACGCCGGTTCAGCCCTTCCTCGTCTCGGCTGGCCGCGCCCGCTTCAACGCGAACGTGGACATCTACGGTGACCTGATGGTGACCGGCACGATCTCGACGCCGAAACTTCAGAACAACTCGGTCACGGTCATCGACAGCGTTAGCACGGTGAACCGGCTCTATGGCCAAGGGGCTGGCGGCTACTACTACGACGAAGAGACCGGCCAATACATCTACTACGGCGGCAAACAGGTCGCCCTGTCCTACACCATCAATCTCGCCTACCCCGCCAAGCTGATTTGTATTTCCAGCTTCACGCACGACTACGTTGCGTCGGGAACGCCGGGCTTCAACTACGACATCTCGGTCAACGGGAATGGCCTGATCGCCACCGGCGGCACAGGCGTCCGGGTCGTTGGCTCATCGGTGTCTGGCTACATCAGCTTGCCCGCTGGCACCCACACGGTGACCACGAACTGGCAGGGCGATACCGGGTCCATCACCATGAACTCGGCCAACCTCGTAATCATGGCGGTCTACAAATGAACTACTCAATCGGCACGCCGGGGTCACCGCCCCGGCTCTACATCACGACTGAAATCCCGGCGAACGCACAGCTTCAGTGCCAGCCGGGAGAGACCTGCGAAACAGTGGATGCCGCACCTATGGCAGAGGTCGCCGATCCCAATCGGGTCATCCGCGACGCGCTCTTGATCCAGCTTTCCAACGCCGACCTGCCAGCGGATCAGCACGAGGAATACGAGGTCTACCGTCAGGCGTTGAACGCCATCGACTTCGACAATCTGATCTGGCCGGTTCCGCCCCAGACCTTCCCCCGCGACCGGCCTTAAGGCCGGTCTGCGGGCCTAAATATAGAAACATCCAGCACTGAAAGGGATCGCATGTCGAACCCCAAACCTAATGAACACGTCCAGAGCCTTCTGAACGAACAGACCCAACTGCTCGCCCAAAAGGGCTTGATCGGTGAACAACTTCTGTCCCTCGACAAGCGTCTCGGCGAAGTCCGCGCTGCGCTCGAAGGCGTCCAGCTTGGTCAGGCCCTCGCCGTCCAAGAGACCGAACACAAGGAAGCTCAACTGGCCGCAGCCAAAGCGGTAGACGCCGCTCTCGAAGCACAGACCCCCGCCGAATAATCCATGACTGACGCGACGATCTCGCAAGTCGCCCAGCAGATCACCGAGACCCTTGCGGTCTGGAATCAGAACCTCTCGCGTCAAAGCGATTGGTTGGGCGGGACCGCTTCCGGCGGTCCCAATGGTGACGGTCGCTACCCTCTCCTGAACGCTCGCGGCGTCGAAAGCCTCGTGATGTCTCCGGCGCGCATGGCCGACTTCGTTTCCGGTCCTGCCGGGCTGGCGCAACTGGCCAAGACCGTCGCCGAACTGGCGCGAGACGAAGCCGTGTCCGCAGCCGACCGGGCAGACGCACAACGCGCCCTCGCGGAAGCCGCGCGCGGCGCTGCGGTTGACGCCCGCAACCTGTCTCAAACGAACCGCAGCTTCGCGGCCACGTCAGAGGCGAACGCGCGCTATTGGGCAGAGCTTGCGGAAGGTCACGGCGCCGACACGGCGGCGGATCACGAGGCAGTTCAGCAGCTTCATGACGAGGCTGTCGCGGCATCGACTGCCGCCGGGATCAGCGCGACACAGGCAGCTACCTCGGCTACGCTCGCAGCGACGTTCAACCCGGCGCTGTTCGACAAGAAGAGCGACACGCTCTCGGCGGATCGGCTCACCGGCGTCCTGAACATCGACCGCATCCCGATCCTGCCGTCCATGCGCCAGTTCGCGTCCTCGGGCACACTGGCCAACCTGACCACACAGCAGCAAACCGACATCGGCCAAGGCTCCATCGTCACCACGACGGACGGCTTCCGTTATGTCTACTCGGGCACAGGCTCGAAGACGCTGGCCGCGAGCTACGTCGTCCTCGCCGACACCACGCCGGAGTGGACTTCGATCAGCGGCAAGCCAACGACGTTCGCGCCCTCGGCGCACAGCCACGTCTGGGCCGACATCACCAATCCGCCCGCGACCTACGCGCCTTCGGCGCACACGCAGGACTGGACCACGATCACCGGCAAGCCGACGACCTTTACGCCCTCGGCGCATACCCATGTCATCGGGGATGTGACGAACCTTCAGACCACGCTGGACGCCAAGGCTCCGCTCGCGGCGCCAGTGTTTACTGGCAATGTCTCGCTCCCGGCGGTGACGGTCTTCAGGAAGGAAGTCGCGGGCACGTCCGAAGGCGGGCAACTGACACTTCAGAAACCTGACACCAATGGTCTGGCCAGCGATACCATCGTCGATGTGAATGGGGCCTCGATCCGCTTCTTCGAAGGCGGCGGCAACTTCCGAGGTGCCTACCTCCCACTCGACCTGATGACGAACGGCGTCGCCGCCCGCATCTGGACATCTGCCGACTTCACCGCAGCCAGCTTCGCGGCGTCGGGGCACACTCACGATTGGTCCGTCATTACCGGCAAGCCGACGACGTTCGCGCCCTCGGCGCATACCCACGCGATCAGCGAGATCACCAACCTTCAGACCACTCTGAACGACAAGGTGAGCCTGTCCATCACGACAGGGCAGACCCTCGCCAGCGCGCTCTATGTGACCAACCGGCTCAACATCAACGGGGCTGATCCCTACCTCGGATCGGATAACCCTTCGAAGAGCATGGTCGTTGCTGGCGGCGGCGGCTGGTCCAACACCGGTTCGTGCTTCGTCGCCTATGGCATCAGTCACCCGTCACAGTCGGGCAACATCCTGATCCAAGCGGCTGACAGCGGAATCCGCGCATTCACAGTCGCGGGCTTCCAGACGGTGAACTTTAATGTTCGTCCGACATGGGCGGGAACGACGCCTTGGGACAGCGGCAACTTCAATCCGGCGACGAAGGCTGACGCCTCAAGCTGGAACAGCGCCACCACACAGGCGAACATCTCGGCGACCAAGGGCTTCTACAGCGGCGTCAACTCGTCCTCGACCATCGCAAACCAGTCGGGAGCCGCAGCCCTTGAGGCCCGGTCGCAGGACGCCTCGGCGGGCGCAGCCTTCCTTCAGTTCCATCGACCCGGCGTCTACGCCACCAACTTTGGTATCGACAACGACAGCAAGCTGAAGATTGGCGGGTGGTCCTACGGGGCCACGTCGGATCACATCTGGCACAATGGGAATATCCCGACGAACAAGGATCAATACTCACTCGATCTCAAGAAGCGGTTCTACTTCGCCCACGACGGACGGACCTACTTCAACTCCCCGGATGGTTTCGCCTTCCGGGGCGCGAGCGACCAGACCCTCGGCTACTTCGATGGCTCGGGAAACTTCCTCGCCCAGAACGGCCTCTACACCGAAGGCAACGGCGTCCACATCAGAGGTGGGTCGCCTACCATCTACTTCCGCGACACCGATCACCGCACTGCGATGATCCACGTCAACTCCAACACCTTCCACATCCTCCGGGGTTCTGGGACGGATACGGAGGCTTGGGAGACGGTCAACGGTCGGTGGCCGCTGACGATCAATCTCGACACGAACGAGGCATCGTTCGGGGGCAACGTCCGCGCCGATGGCGGAAGCATCTACTCCGGGTCAGAGGTCTACACGACCAACTGGTTCCGGGTCCAAGGCGGGTCTTCAGGTCTCTATTGGGAGCAATACGGCGGTGGCTGGCTGATGAGCGATTCCACTTATTTGCGGGTCTACAACAACAAGTATCTCTACTCCGCTGGCGCTGCTGGCTTCGACGGGAACGTCAACATGGGGTCGTTCGCGGTCCTGTCAGATGCCCGTCTCAAGTCGGACATTCGCCCGCTTACAGGCCATGGCGAACTGATCGACCGACTGGCGGTCAAGACCTACATCAAGGGCGGTAAGCCCGAGTGGGGCGTGATCGCTCAAGAGGTAGAACTGATCGAACCGATGCTTGTCGTCAGGGCTGGCGATCCGAACGGTGAATGGGGTGATGAACCTCTCCGCACCGTCGATTCCAACAGCCTGATGTTCGCTATACTCGCGGAGGTCAAAGACCTTCGAGTGCGCGTTGCCGGGCTGGAAGGTCGTCAATGACGATCCCGACAAGCGGCACATTCACCTCGACCGACGTGAAGAACGAATGGGGCTACGGCCTCCCCTTCACGTCGGCGCAGGTAGCCTCTTCGGCTGGCCTATCCATCCCTTGGACATCAGCCAACCTACGAGGCAAGTCCGCCCGCTCGATCTCGATCTACACCGTCAGCGGTGGACAGGTCGCAAGCATCGGCGGCGGCCCGAACGGTCGCCAGTATCACGACCGGTTTGTCTTCGGCGTCCAGATCATCGGCGGCGGCACGCCATCGTCATACGCATGGGGCGGCGAGGTCTACAGCACCGGCTCGACCGTCCAGTTCGATGGTCCGAACTACGACTTGAACGGCTTCACCTACCAAACCAACGGCTACGTCGATGTCACCGTCGTCATCGGCGGCCAAACGTATTTCGCGTCATTGGACTTCAGCTACACCGCCGGTGACCAAATCTAACATCCAACCGAAAGGCTCAATGCCACCTGAAAAACCTACGGACATCATGTTCGTCCTCGGCGAAATCCGAGGCCAACTGTCCGCTCTGCTGGCGCAAGCCGCAAACACCGACGCCGAGATCAAACGCCAGACCAAGGAGTTCAAAGAAGATCACCAGAAGCTGGAAGTTCGGGTGCGTCTTCTGGAAACAAGCAAGGCATGGTTCCTCGGTGCCGCAGCCGTGGTCGCCGCCGCAGCCAGTTTCATCGTCGATGCGGTGATGAAATGAGGAAGCCCTCGGAAACGCGGGCCTCTGAAGGCTCACTCGACGGGCTTCACCTTCTCGTCGCCATGCTTCTGTCTAACGAACTGGACAGAGCCTCGACGCGGGCGGAAGCGCATCCCGATGACCCGGCATTCGCCATCTCGCCGCAACTGCTGTCCCAAGCCCTGAAGTTCCTCAAGGACAACAACATCTCCGCTCCGGCCTCTTCGCCGCGTGGGGAAGACCTCCTTGGGAAACTCGCCGATCTCGACCTCGACGACGAGGTTCTTTCGGGACTGACCCGAAACTAAAGCCCCCTCCCCCGGTGCCAGCACCGCCCGTCCCTTCCGGGGCGGGCGGGCCTGTGCGCGCTCGCCCATTTGGAAACATCCCTACCGACCTACCGCGATCTCCTTCGGTCGCGCTTTGACCTGTTCCTGCGCCACGTCTGGAAGCACGTCCTCAACCTGCCGGTCCCCACACGGGTCCAACTCGACATCGCGGACTACATCGCACACGGGCCGAAGCGCCGGGCGATTGAAGCCTACCGAGGCGTCGGCAAGTCCTTCATCACCTGCGCCTACGTCGTCTGGAAACTCTGGAACGACCCCCAGATTCTGGTCCTCATCGTCAGTGCTGGCGAAAGCGGCGCAGCGGCGAACGCCAACCTCATCAAGTCCATCATCGACCACGAGGCCGGTGACGATCTCTGGGCTGAACTGCGTCCCCGCAAGGATCAGCGTCAGTCCGTGCTGGCGTTCGATGTCGGCCCGGCCAAGCCGAACAAGCAGCCGTCCGTCTCCTGCCTTGGAATTAGTGGCCAACTCGCGGGCAACCGCGCCGACCTCCTGATCTCGGACGACGTTGAGAACCAGCGCAACTCCCTGACCGAGGACCAGCGCGACAAGCTGCGGCACGCCACGTCCGAGTTCGGCAAGATCATCAAGCCGCACAAGAATGCCGAGATCGTCTACCTCGGCACGCCCCAGACGGCAGAGTCGATCTACAACGACCTTCCGAAGCGCGGCTACGACCTCCGCGTCTGGACGGCACGCTATCCTCTGATCGCCAAGGTTCCGAACTACGGTTCGACGCTGGCACCCATGCTGATGGCGGACATCGCCAACGACAACTGCGTCTGCGATCCGCAGGGCGTGTCGATCCTCGGCGGTGCGCCGACCGACCCGGCCCGCTTCACAGAGTTCGCGCTACAGGCCAGCGAACTGGACGGGACCGCCGCCGAGTTCATGCTTCAGATGATGTTGGACACAGCCCTGTCCGACGCTGAACGCTACCCTCTGAAGTGCGCCGACCTGATCATCATGGACGTGGACAAGTTCCGCGCCCCCGTGTCGGTCGCCTACGCTTCCTCGCCCGAATATCAGATCGGCACGCTGACCTGCGTCGGCTTTACCGGCGACCGCTTCCACCGTCCCTTCAACGTCTCCGAACATTGGACGGACTTCACGGGATCGGTCCTACACATCGACCCGTCCGGTAGCGGTCGAGACGAGACGGCCTACGTCGTCACCAAGTTCCTGAATGGCAAAATCTACGTTCGGGCATGGGGCGGTTTCCGAGACGGCACGACGCCGGAGACCCTGACCAAGCTGGCCGAGATCGCACGCGACGAGAAGGTCAAGCTCGTGGTCACCGAGGACAACTGGGGCGACGGCATGTTCCGCCAACTCCTGTCCCCAGTGCTTGCCGTCAAACACCCCTGCTCCCTCGTCGGCGTGAAGGTCACCGGCATGAAGGAGAAGCGCATCATCGGATCGCTCGAACCCGTGCTGAAGCAGCATCGTCTGGTCATCGACACGACCGTTGTGAAGGAAGACCTGAAAGCCGACAGCGTGAACCGGGGTCTCTATCAGATGACCCACATGACCGCCCAGCGCGGTGCCTTGAAACACGACGACCGGATCGACGTGCTGGCTCAAGCGGTCGAACACTGGAAGGAAAACCTCTCCGTGGACGAAGCGAAAGCCGAGGCAAACCACCTCAAGAAGCTGGATCGGGACTTCGAGAAACGCTTCTTCTCGGGCACGCGCTTGGACCACCTATTGAAGAGTGGTCGCCAGCGCGGGGCTGGGCGGCGCCGTTAAGGCACCTGCCGCTTGGGTGGCGTTGGCGGCGGCGGTGGGGATGGTGGCGGCGGGGGCGATACGGCGGTTCTGGCCCAGCGCGCGACCCACGCCGCCTTCGCTCGTTTCGACCGTTTCAACGACTCATCCGCGCGGAGTCGTTCCTGAATGAGGGCTACAATGTCCTCGATATCACGGGGATTTGCGGCAGAAGCGAGAGCTTCGATAACTGTCTGGCGCTTCGTCATTTCAGGCCGCCTTCCCCTCGGCCATTTGCGCCGCCGCTCGGGCTGCGTGGAGCGCCGTTCGCTTGGCGTCCCAGCGAGCGCGTTCCTCCGGGGTCCAGTTCGGCGTCACGTCGTTGCTGGCGATCAGTTCCGGCGCCGCCGCCTCGATGCGCGTCGTGACTTCCTCGAAGAACGTCGGCTCGGGCTTTGCCACCGGCATGTCCGTGATGAAGACGACAGCTTCGGGAGCCGCGTCACGGATGCGCTTGCTGGCGGTCTCGTAAAACGGCGCGTTCAGTTCAATCCCGATGAAGTGGCGACCGGCGGCCAGCGCCGCGACGCCCGTCGTGCCCGATCCGAGGCAGTTGTCGAGAACGACATCGCCCTCGTTGGAGTAGGTGCGAATGATCCAGTCCATCAGGGCGACAGGCTTCTGGGTCTGGGGAGCTTCGCCCTCAACCTTTTTCGTCGTGGGGAAACGCAGCACCGAAGTCGGATAGTTCGTGTGGGTCTGGACGTAGCCTTCGTCTGCGCGTCGGCCACGCATCTTCAACATGCTCTTGTCGCGGTTGTTTCCGTTGCGAGACTTCTTCGGAGTGGCCAATTCGACCAGCCCTTGCGGGTTGTATGTCGGGTTGATCTTGGCGTTGTTCCCCATGCCGCCCTTGGCGAACACCAGCACGTCTTCGTGCTTGGTCAGAACGCGATAATCCTTGTGAGGAAACTGCGTCACGCCGGATTTTTCCCAGACCAGCGGATATTTGAAGAGGTCTTCGCCAGCAGTCATCAGCTTGGCAGTGAACATGCCCGCCGCAGTCAGGACGATGTTGCCCTTGGGTTTCAGGATGCGGCGATACTCGGCCCACAGTTGGTCCATGGGCAGAACCTTGTCCCAAAATTCTCGGGTCGCCGCATAGGGCAAATCGCAAGCAATCAGGTCAACGGACTCATCAGGAAGGCCGCGCATCAACTCAAGGCAGTTGCCCAGCCACAGGCGGGCGGTCAGCGGCACGACATTCGGGTCGGCGCAGCCGAGGCGCACAGCCGCTTTGGTGTTGTAGTCCGCATCCAGTTCGATGCCGAGGTAGTTTCGGCCTTCCGCCAGCGCCGCAACGCCGGTCGAACCCGATCCGCTGAACGGGTCGCAGATCACGTCATGGTGCGCGTGAAGCTGCGCGATAATCGTCTGCGGCAGTTCCACCGGGAACGGCGCGGGATGCTCGTTATTGTCGGGACGGATCGACAGGACATCGCGGATCACGCCCGCGCTGGCGAACTTGAACTTCGGCTTGGCGTAGACGTGGATGAACTCATACGACGGACGCAGGAAGTTGCGGTTCGAGCAGGGTCCGCCGCCACGATCCCAGATGATGCGCTGACGCAGCGGCAGACCGGGGTTCAGTTCGTCAGGCGTCAGAGTGACGCCGTTGAACTGCTGATCCTTGTGCTGGAAGAAGATCGCGCCGTCGTCGGCGACCACGCGCCAGCATTCGGTCAGGACCGACTTCATCCAATCGACGTAGGCTCTGTGCGGCATGTCGTCGGAGTAGCTGGCGTAGCCATCGCCGAGCGCAGCACCCTTCCACGCCTTGCTGAAGTGGATGCGCTTGCCGTTGCGGTGCTTGTTGTAGGGCGGGCTGAAGAAGAACACCGACACCGAACCGTCCGCCATCTGGCGCAGATGTTCGAGGCTGTCGCCGGTGATCAGCTTCGCGGTCGCGCCCGGCTTGGGCTGCGGATCGACGCGCACCTTGTGCGCCGCCTTCTTGGGCTTGGCCTCGACAGGCTCCACACGGTGGCTGCTGATACAGAAATCAGCGAACTCGCTGATCTCGATGTTCATGACATCGAAGTCGATCACGTCTTGGGTGGTGGAAGCGTTGTCGTTGGCGTGGCTCAAGGGCGGTCTCCGTTGCGATTTCTCTGATCACATCACACCACATTTCCAGAAAGCCGCAACCGAAAATCTTGTTTGTTTTCCGTTCACTATGGCCGGAAGTATTCTGATTGACGCCCTGAAAATCCATGAGACAATCTTTGGGCAAGGCTCGCTATCGCGTGGCGCCCCAAGGCATTCCCGGCGTAAGCATCAGAGCCTGATAGAGAGCGATGACGTTGTAGGCTTCAGCCAGAACCTCGGCGTGACGGTCGCCCTTCTCGCGCGGGACCATCTCCCCCAGCTTGGCGTCGAGCGTGATGTCGCCGACAGCGAACAAGGCGCGGCGCACGGAGTTCATGCGCTCGCGCTGTTCGAGTTGATCGAGGATCACCCGCTGTTCGGGATTGGGCCGGAAGGTGTGGAGGCTCGGAGGCATCCTATATTTAGCTTCGACGGGCACATCGCTGCCACCGAAAGCCGAGGCCCGCTGATCCTTGTGATTAAGGCGTCGTAAGCCACAAGCTGCTTAATCACCGGAACTCCACGCAGCTATCCGAGAAGACCTTCCAAATCGCCGCGATATCCAGCCGGATCATACGCCCTGTCCTTGAGCCAATAACCGAAACCATTGAGGTTCACGATTTTATCCTGAACACGCCACAGCGTAGTTCCCAACGCCTTCGATTTGTCAGTGCCCCCCATGACAACACCTTGCTTTTCAAGGATATCCAGCAGTTCGCCCCGCTTTATGGGGCGCCCTTCGTCGGCAAGGATACGAATCACATTCTGGACGACAGCAGCGGGTTTGGCGTGCGGAACAGATGGGGACCGACGCACGGCGGCTCCTGCGGCAAACAGTTCCCCGTCGATCCTTTCGGCTTCGCGATTCAGCGTAATGGTGAGATTGCCGCGAGCCAGAACCCATTCGTGGAGTTCAATGAACTTTTCAATCTTTTCAAGGCTTTCTCTCAACTCGTCTCGGACTCGCAGAGCCGTTTCATAGGCGTCAGACATGCCATCTCTCCTCGTTGTCCCCAGATGTATCACCTTTTGTATGGGGCCTCAACGGATACAGGCATAGACTCCGACAGCGAAATCGGCGAGACATTAACAGACGGGGTGAATCCGTCGTTCATTCTTGGAGATGCCATCGAGGGAAATAAGCCGGGCCAAGGGCCAGACAGCAAAACGGCCCGCCTTTACGAGAGGCGAGCCGCGATGCTGAAGAGATCGGTTTCCCGGTCGCGTTCGGCGATACAAAACGAGCGTCGCACCGGGTGACCAGAGTGTCCACCCCATACATGGAGAACCCGATGTTGGTTCGTCCGGTCTACGTTCACCGATACATCCGTATCCGTCTGGGTCTGCTTGAGCAGGTTCGCCACCACCGGCGTCGCAAGCGTCGCTGGTTCAAGAAGCCGCCAGAGTTCATCTGAAGGCTGGGGCCGCCGGTTTCCCGGCGGCCCATTTTCATACACGAGTCAGAAGCGCCCACCTCGGGCGATGATGTCCTCAAGCAGGACATGAAGCGGGCCGGGCCAGACGATCCCAGCGTCCGAGGATTTCCGAACAAGGTCCGAGACGTGATGCGCGCTGATCGGGCCGTCAGAACCAAGCGCGCTGTAGACGCCACTCATCTGGCTGATGATCTCTTGAACCTTCTTCTGGGCTGCGCGCGTCGCCAGCCATTGCTTCGGAAGCCATAGGAGCGACCAGATCGACTCCAAGACAAAGAGAACCATGAGGATGTAGGCGACGATCCAGAGCCAATCCTTCGGAAAACCAACGAAGGTCGCGAGCCAGAACAAACCAAATCCGATCAGCCCCACTACCGCAGAGACCACACGATTGGCGAAGTAGTCGAGGATCGGCTTCCTCTTCAGAAGGCTCGGACCGATGAAGGGGACGTGGGGTGCGTTGACGTGAAGATCAGTGAACTGCGCGAACTCCATCCCTACAAGGAGGTCCGCGAACAATCGGTCCACCGTCGCCGTCTTCACCGGAGCGTCGATGTAGGCCCCAGCAAGCTGCTCGATCTCGCCCCGGTGGAACTCTGGCAGTAGTTTCCCACGCACGTCGCTTATGAGAAACGACCGGTGGCTCCACATCCGACCCTTCTTCCTGTCGTCACTCGAACCAAAGGACCAGAACAGGTTTTCGATTGGCTCCGCAGCGTCGTCGAGAAACTTGTCGAATGGCGACCGGCGGCCTGTCTCATCGGGGCTTAAGCCAGCCTTCATGGCCAGATCGACAGCCTCTCGCGAGACTTGATCCAGAAGCATTCTGAACTCGTTGTAGCTCGGAGCGTCGTCGCCGATAGCGGCTTTGACATGACGATCCAGCCAGTCGCGCCGATACTGGTCCAACGCGAAGTTATTCATTTCCATTAGGCGCCTCCCCGACACGGCAGGGTGGCGTGCCGCAACCTTAAATGCCAGCGGATTCAAACTGAAAATGGGTCGCGCATCCGAAGTGGGGAATATACGCGACTGCGGTGTGCCTACCCCCCGTGGGGGGTCAACTGCCCTGACCACGGTCGGGTCACCCTGCCCCACGCTCTGGCTATATGGCGATGCGCCGGGCCTCCGAGACTGATTCCGGGTCATCTGGTCTGATCGTCAGACCTAACCTCTTGTAATCATTGCGACCTATTGCCGGTGTAAGTGGCAATCGACGATGCGCGAGCGTCTGGCCGAGGGTCGGGGGACCGTCTGCCCTGCCCTGCCTACCTATACGCGGGCGCATGGGCACGCACGTTAGGCCCTGCGTTTTTCGATTAGATGCTTCTCGACATACATTTTCTGTTGACAGGCGTTCCAACATCGATTCTTGTCCGGTCATTGCTTCTCGACATAGGTTTTCCAATGACAACCAATCTCCCGACCGGCTTTGATCGCCTTATCGACCTGATCGGCGGCGCCTGTGACCTGACTGTCTGGGTCCGCGCCGAAGCTGACCTTGATGGCGAGTTCGAAGCCATCTGCGACGACACCGGCGACCGGCTCCGCGTCAACGGCTGGATGTTCGAAGTCGCCTGACCTTCCCCAATAGATGTTCCTCGACAAAGGTTTTTAACATGACGACTACCGCCAAAACCGACGTTTATCAGACTGTGACTGACGCCATTGTTCGCCAGCTTGAGGCAGGGGTTCGCCCGTGGTCCAAGCCTTGGACCTCTACAGGATCGGGCCTCCCGGTCATGCCGCTGCGGTCCTGCGGCACGCCCTACCGGGGCATCAACGTCCTGTTGCTTTGGGGCGCTGCGGAGGATCGCGGCTATCAGGCGCAACGCTGGATGACCTTCAAACAAGCTCAAGCTGCGGGCGGATGCGTCCGCAAGGGCGAGAAGGGCACGGCCATTTGCTACGCCAGCAAGTTCACCGTTGAGGGCGAAGACGGCGCCGAGGATCGCGATGTCGCGTTCATGCGGACGTATACGGTCTTCAATGTCCAGCAAATCGACGGCCTGTCGCCTGACATCACTGGCGTTGCGCCTGTCGTCACCGGCGGACCCGACCGGATCGAAGCGGCGGACGTATGGGCGAAGGCAACCGGCGCCGACATTCACCACGGCGGCAACCGGGCCTTTTTCTCGCCCGCTCATGACCGCGTTCAGATGCCGCCGCTGGCCAGCTTCCGCGACGCGGAAAGCTATTACGGCACGCTCGCCCATGAACTGACGCATTGGAGCGGCGGGGCCTCGCGCCTTGATCGGACCTTCGGAAAGCGGTTCGGCGACAACGCCTATGCTGCGGAGGAATTGGTCGCCGAGTTAGGGGCGGCGTTCGCTATGGCCCGTCTGGGTCTGGCCAGCGAGCCGCGCGAGGATCATGCGGCTTACCTGTCGTCGTGGCTGAATGTCCTCAAGGCCGACAAGCGCGCCATTTTCTCGGCGGCAAGCAAGGCTCAACAGGCGATTGATTTCCTCTTCACCAGTCATGACTCCGATGGCCCTACGGCGCCCGATTTCCGCCCCGTGGAGCGGCAAGAGCGGAAAACGCGGGCAACGACTCCCGACGCTGCTGCTGCGGTTCCTGCGGCTTCTCCTGCGGTTGCCCTCGAACTGTATCAACGGGCCTGTGACACCCATAAGCGCGAGGACTGGCGCAAGGCGTGCCACGCCATGGCGGAAGCCCTGACGGCCCTACAGGCTGCGCCGGTCGATGTCGTGCCGGAGCCGGTTCGCCCGGCTCCCGTGACGCCAGCCCCGCGACGTGATCCGACCCTGTGCGAGTTCCTGTCGCTGCGCGGACTGCGCGACGATGGCGGCGAACTGTCGGCGCTGGATGCGGACAAGTGGCATAGGTCCGCGCCCTTCCGTCGCAAGCTTGTCCGCCCTGACGGCTTGGCCTTGGACGACGCGGCTTATCTGGCGTGGGAGGCTGGCTACTTTCCGCACGTCCCTGCCCCGTCGTGGGACGCCAGCGACAACATGAACCCGATGTCGCCTGATGTCCTGCTGGCTGCGATCAACCGCGAACTGGCTGGCGACTTCCCGGCCCTGTCGTATCAGGACGAGCGCGAACTGGAAGACCTCCCGTTCTGATGTAGAACATATGGAACAAATCAGGGCCGGTTGATGTGCGACCGGCCCTGTGCTATACAGTCTAAACCAGCGGAGTTATTAGGCCCGCCGGTTCGGTCTACGGACCACAGGTATATTCCAAGACATTTAACCTTCCACCGGCTCGCGCTGTGCGTGTCGGTTTTCTCTCGTTTTGGAGCGAAGCCTTATGGCTATCTACTACATGGGCGCCCCGGTTAGCGTGGTGTCCGCGACGGACAAGGGGGAGCATCACGAGATCACCGTGATGTTCGACGGCGGTGATTTGCGGGCCGGTCTGCGGGACATCGACCTACAGGCTGACGGCGCGTGGCCGGAGATCACGGCTGCGGTTGCGGAGGTCGTCGCCTGATGTCGAACTTCTATACCAGCGCCGAGGCAATGACCCTCGACGAGTTCACAGAGATCGTGGCCAGCGAAGGCTGGATCGCACGCAAGCCGGTCGCGGACGAGACCGAGCAAGAGACTGACATGATCTTCGAGGCGGGGGGCGAGGCATTCGCAGCTTGGGAGGAAGGCAGTCATATCGGCGCCAAACGCTATCCGCGCTCCCTTCAGACAGTCGTCTACCTCTACGAAGAAGGAACCGATGGCTACGACCGCGTGAACGGCACAGGGGCTTACGGATGACTGCCGCCGAAATCGAAGCGTGGATGGCGGACAAGGCTGAAGAGATCGCTGACATCAAGGCCGAGGCTGAAGTCGCACGGCAGGGCGCGTCGATGCTTACGGGCATCAGCCATGAGCGGGACAGAGAAGCCTATAGGATCGGGCAGGACGTGCTGATCACGGGGGCGATTGTCGCGACGTCGGTGACCTACGGCTCCTACGCCGAGAACCAGAAACGAGGCAGAGACGCGAAGGAGCTTCTGAATCGCGTCGTCGGGCGGAAGCGTTGGGTCGCCCTCGACAACCGGACCTTCCTGTTTGGCGAGGAATGGATCGCGAACGCCAAGACTGCGCTTGCTCCCGACTTCGAGTTCGAGCGGGCAACCTACCTTCAGGTTCAGCAGGGTATCGAGAAGGGTTTCACGCCTTGGCTCGCGAAGTGACAGCCGATCCGGCCCCCTCACCTAAATACAGACGGTCCCGTTTCCCTGAACAGTTTGTTGGGGCCGTCTCCTGATGAACCGCTCTGGAACCCGCTGGCTGCTGTCGGCGGGCTTCAGAGCGGCCCGAGCTAAATAGCTCACAACCCGATTCCACGAGGGCAAGTCGTGAAACGGGGCTGACTGAATCTGGATAAATACAGGATCGGAACACCGGTCAGTGTGATCCCGAGACCTGTAGGCCCTGCGACCTTGCCCGTCGTGGGGCCTTTCGTTTCTGGACCCATGGACTACGCCAAGCTTATTCAGACGATGGAAATCGTCATCAACGACCCACCCATGAAGGTGACCTTCAGACATCAACACGCCAAGCTGCTGGAACTGGCCTTGGCCATCGCCGACGACGGCAAGCCCAAGGGGCGCCCGATCCCGGCGACTTCGGCGATGGTCGCACTTCAGGTGACCCTGTTCGACAACTGGCCCGGCGGCGTTCAGCCCAAGCGCACGCCCCACCGTTATAAGCTCGCCTTCAAAGCTTGGGACGGTGACCCGACGCGCACCAGCATGAACATCGACGATCCCTGCTTCTCGGGCGACGCTGAACTGCTGACGGCCCCGGCGCTGATCGAGAAGGCCATCGCCCTGAACAACAGCCTTCCGGGCACGAACCCCAAGCGCAAGAAGGTTCTCGTCAAGAACCCGATCTCGGACGACTACTCGTCGATGATGATGGAACTGGCGAACGAGTTTCCGTCGAGCCTGTTTGCGCTGGTGAAGTCCAAGGTTCACGGCGAGGGCACGACCCACCACCATGGCCAGATCGCCCGCGTCGAGATGTCGGGCGGCCAGATCACCCACGGCGAACTCTACCTGACGACCGAGCGGCTGGACCTTCCGGCGTTCGTCCCGACCTACGCTTCCGGCAAGCCGCTGAAGCGTCCCGCCACCGCACAATCCCGGTTCACACCGCACGACCGGCACGCGGGCTGGCGTTCGTAAGTCTCTATATATACCGCCTTCAATTATAGATCAGTTAGAATAAGTATATATAGAGACCAACGAGGTCTCGAAGGACTGGCTTTCGCCGTCAACTCGTTGAACTCGTTCGTTTTTTGAAAATGTTCTCTATATATAGAGTTTCTCCGACGTTCAACTCATCGTAGGCGGGTGAACCGTAAGAACGTCGAGCCTCGTTCCCACTCGTTCGACACAAAAATCTCCCTCGTTGCCGAAAGAAATGGCGGCGTCGAGGCCCGAATATTAGAATACATCATGGATCAAGAAGAAATCAACTCGTTGCTGGCCACGGCGCTGGACGACGCAAACGACAGGCTGACCAAGCAGGAGGAGATCATCGCCCTGCTCGTGGATCGGCTTGAGGCGGTCACCTATCAGATCGACGGCGTGCTGAACGAGGCGCGGGTCGCGCGCGAACACTACGCGACGCAGCGGGCGCGTCTGGGCCTGTCATTCGACGCCACACGGGGAAGCTTGATCGGTTCGGACTTCGGCCAGCCGGGGCTGTGACACCGGTTGAGGGGTGTCTGGCTAAATACCCTGTAGCCCTCATCAGGAGACAGACATGATCTACCAAGGCCAGACCGTGACGCCCGCACAGGCGGCGTCCATCATCGCGAACCGCTTGAAGCGTCGCGATCCCAACTACCTTTCCAACCTTCGCGACCGCGATGACGGGAAGGTCCGCGTCGTGTGCGGCAACATCATCCTCGGACTGCTGGTCGTGGCCGTGGTCGCCGTGGTGATCTGGCTGTGAGCCAGATGACCCGCACCGAGGCTGAACGCTTCGTCCGCAACACAACCGCCGCCAACCGGACGCAGATCACTCGCCGCCCCGGCGTTCACGTCCTGACGTGGCACATCGCCCCGCCCGACGACATCTACGACTGGCTGGACGATCATGGCGTAGAGCCGCACGCCCGCGAACTGGTTAGCTATCGGGGCTGGAAGGTCGCCGAGGATCGCGCCCGCAACAGCGGGTTCCGCGCGGTCATGGCGCCCGTCTGTGAAATCCACTTCGACCACGCCAGCGACGCCCTGCTGTGCTGGATGGCCTTCAGCGAGGAAGCCTCGCAGCCGTTCGAAGTCCCTGCCCTCGGCGCCGACACCATGCCCGAGCGCATCGGCGAGCCAGAACCGACGCCAGCGCCGGAGGCCGCATGAAGCAGACCTTCACCGACGACCAACTCACGCCCCGAGGTCTGGCCTTCCGGCTGGACATGTTCCGCCGGGCAGAGGCCAGCGCGCAGAACACGCGCGCTGACATCAGCAAGACGAAGACCCGGCTCTACGATCTGGAAAACGCGCTGACCGTGCTGGAAGGCGAGATCGAAGAGGCCGCAGCATTCGCTGAAGCCTACTTCTTGCGTCACGGGACAATGGACTGATCTCATCCGCCGTGGTCACATCGTCAAATGACGACGAAAGCCGACCGCCTGATCCTCCCCGCGCACATCCAGCGCGGCACTCCTGCGCTCAATGACTTCGTAAACGCACAGTTGGAGATCGTCTCCGCGTTCTTCTTCATGATCGAACTGGCACACAAGGCTGATGATACTCGTGTCACCGCAGCCAAGGCGCTCATTCACAGTTTGGCGGATGACGATCCTGATCGCGCGCGATTTGAAGAGGTGATCAGCAAGCCCGATATGATCGCAAAACGGCTTGCCGATTTTCGGCGGGTGACCTCGGAAAACCTCGTCAACAACACCGTCAACGCATTCAACCGCTACATCTCTGACGCTGTTCAGGCTTGTATCCTGAAGCAGCCGCGCATTCTTTCGTCGGAAGACGTGGTGCCCGTCAAAAGCATCATCGGGATGAGTGACATGAAGGATGTGATCCGAGTGCTGGTCGAGCGCCGGGTCAACAAACTTTCCTACGGAAGTCTATCCGACCTCTCGGAGTATGTTGCGAAGCATTTGGGCGTTTCCCTATTCCAAGACGCCGAGCAGGAAGCATGGGTGCGACTGGCCATCGAAGTTCGCAACATCAACGTCCACGCGGGCGGCATTGTGAACGCCGTATTCCACGACCGGGTTAAGGACACGCGCGGAGAGTCGTTCGTCATCGGCAAGCGCCACCATACCGATTGGGATTTGTATTCGTCTTTTGCTATGAATCTGGTCCGCACCGCTCACGAGTTCGACGATGCGATCACCAAGAAGTTCAAGCTCGTCAGGAAAAAACGGGTGCTTGCCGCGTAGGACAGCATCCCGGCGAGCCTTATTGACCGATAGAGTCAAAGGCGCCATCATTGCTCCTGAACATCTATTGGAGTTCGGATGGAAGCCTTTTTCAACCACATCCTGACCGACGCCCTCTATGTCGGCGTGTGGGGGTTCGTGTTCGTGTTCTTCAGCGTCATGGTCGGCTGGGTCTGGCCGCTCCGGCTCGTGGATCGCGTCGTCAGGAAGTGGGGCTATCAACGCCTGACCTTCGACGAGGAAATGGCCGTTGCCCGTCACCGGACGGAGCGCGACGCCAAATGACATGCGGCACTCTCGACCTGTTCGTTGATCCGAAAGGTGTTCAGCGGCATCCTTTGTCCTTCAGACCGCCAAAGGATTCTCCCATGCCCAAAGGTTCACCCGATTTCGATGCCCGCAAGCACTCGCTGCTGGCCGACGCATGGACCTTCGCGCAGATGTCCACGGCCCTGACGCTGCTGGCCAAAGAACTGCCCGCGACCTCGACGCTGCGGCAAGTCCTGACCTTCGCGATGATCGTCGAGAAGATCGCCATGGGATCGTCGCCGACCATGACCGAGATCAAAGAGGCCAGCGGCAAGGACAATCGCGGCAGCGACCTGATCCCCGACAGCATGGGCCGCAGCTATCAGGTCTTCCTTGAGCCAACCGACCGCGACCCCGACCGTCTGGGCTGGCTGCTGCTGGAAACTGACGCCGCCGACAACCGTCGCAAGATGCTGCGCCTGACCAAGAAGGGCGAAGCGATAGCCGTCAAAGTGGCCAAGGCTCTCAAGGAACGGGAATGATCGTCAGCGACCTCTTCACCCACTGTGAGCGCACCATGTGGCGCACCGTCCGCAGCCGCGCGACCCTCAAGACGAACCTGAAAATCCTGCGCCACCTGATCGGTGACGAAGACCTGACCGCCCTACACTTCACCCGCCTTGAGCGGCTGGTGACCGAACTGGAAGCCCTCGGCGGGCGCGGCAGCCCGGTCGCCTCCCCTGCCACCGTCAAGCGTCGCATGGAGACCTTGAGCGCGGCCCTGACCCACGCGACCCGCATGACGAACGAGGACGGATCACCCGTCCTGTTCGGCAAGCCCGCCTTCCCCGCCATCGAGGTGGACAACATTCAGGAGCGGACCCTTTCCGACATCGAGGCCGTCGCCCTGTTCGAGGTCATCGACGCCCGCACGATGTTGGAGCCTGACCGGGATTGGTCACGTTTCCGCGTCTTCGTCCGTTTCCTGCTGGATACCGCGTGCCGCAAGGGCGAAGCCTTGGGCGTCTGGCCCGGCCACATCGAAATGCGCGCCACAGGCCGCACGCTGGTAGGGTTCCCCCGCTACAGCACGAAGAACAAGAAGCCCCGCTACGTCCCCCTGTCGGCCTACATTGTCAGCATGATCCCGGCGCTACGCCTCCGTGCTGGCAATGGCCCGCTGTTCCCCTTCACCCACGCCGTGCTGTTCAAGCTGTGGGAGGACTGCCGGGCGGACATGAACGCCAGAGGGTTCGACATCGGCGACGTCAGGTTCCACACCCTGCGCCACACCGCCCTGACCAAGGCGGCGAAGGTCCACCCGATCCAGAAGGTCAGCCTTCTGGCCGGGCATTCCAGCATCCAGATCACATCGACGCGCTACGCCCACCTGACGCCCGACGACCTCGGCGATCTCGTGGATACGATAGCCGCGTAGGCGTAGCCCTGCTAACCTCCGGTTATGGAAAAATCTGAAAAACGCACGTTTGCCGACATCGGCTTTCTCTCCGATGGAGTTGTCGCGGGAACGCCAGACCGTCGTCAGGCAAACGCGCCATGGTTTGACCTCGTAGAAGAAGCAAATCGCTGCCTTCAATCGACGGCTATGAAAGCTTCGCAGACCATAACTGGAACGCCCTTTGAGCGTTTGCCGATGGCTTTGTTGCTGCTTCATCGGTCCTGCGCCCAGCTTCAGGGCGCAATCCTGATGGCGGAACGCGGTATGGATGTTGAAGCGCGAACCCTCGCTCGCGGCCTTCTTGAGAATGCGTTCTTGATGGCCGCGCTTCACGACAACCCTGATGCCGCCCGCAAGGTCATGTGGGACGATATGGATGCCGCAAAGAAGGGACAGGCCAAAGCCATTATCAAACAAGGGCTGTCCGCTGACATCGACAAGCTTCAAGCGGCAGTAGCGAGCTTTGGAAAGGTCACGAACGCAAGCCCCGCTGAACTTGCCGAGCTTGGGCCACTCAACAAACTTTATCTCTTGTATCGCGTAATGTCGGACGATGCCGTTCACCCGTCTGGCAAATCGCTACGCCGCCATATGAAAATCGCTGATGACGGCAAAAGCTGGAACGGCTTCCTTGTCGGACCAGAGAACCCCGAGAAGATTGCTCTTACCTTGGATCAGCTTTTGATGATTGCGATCCCGTTGGGCGTCGCTTTCCAGCAGATGGTCTCCGACACGGAAAACAACAGTTGGATGGGTGAAATATCCGAACGATACCAGCCTCTCCGGGTTGCCCGAGAGGCCGCAGAACCAGCGGCGTGAGCGCGCTATGACGGCTATTTGGGAAAGCTGAACCCGCTGAGTCCCGAGTGAGACATAGGAAGGGTTTACTTCCTTTCGACTGTTCAACAGGGATCTGAAAGGTAGGTCGGTTCAACAGCTTGCAGCAACAGGCTTCGCGATTTCGTGAAGAAGGGCGCGTTCAGGCCGCCTGCTGCGCTCCCGGCGCCAGCCCCTGCATCATCATGCGGTTGATCTCGATCAGGTCCTGGAACGTCTCTTCGCCGCGCATGACAGCGGAGGAGTGGCGATTGATGAACAGGCTCAGGGAAATGATCTGCGCGCGCAGGGACGCCGGCAGCACGTTGGCGGGATCGCCGCAGTCCGAAGCCAGAGTCGACCACAGACGCCGGTTCCAGTCCAGCGCGTCGATACGCGTGGCCAGATCCCGTTCATCGACCGTCGAGGCATGCACCAGCGCGCGCGTGACCTGGCCGAAGAGCCGGTACTCCAGGTCGCGCGGCGTCTCAGCCCGCGACGTCGCCGCTTTGTAA
>Ga0265296_1000755_pt1 | contig 44091 bp, 39 predicted proteins | sample MunlanPumphouse1_FD_189073 | JGI IMG/M metagenome (GOLD analysis project Ga0265296, IMG submission 189073) | Groundwater microbial communities from a municipal landfill in Southern Ontario, Canada - Pumphouse #1 | ecosystem: Environmental > Aquatic > Deep subsurface > Groundwater | place... | reverse complement strand
CATTAGTTCTCCCTCCCTCATTGCCACAATGGGGGAGGGTAAGGGGAGGGGGTCGAACGCCGCGAGCCAAAGAAATTTAATTCCAAAATTATTCAAATATTTACCCACATGTTTGGGAGAAGACCCAGAATATTTAAACAAATACCTGCCGACTTATTTACGACAAGGTACGGTAGGTAGAAAAGTTATAAATAAAATTATCAGTTTATTTTTTAAACTTAAAGAAAAATTCGGAAATTTCCGCGTTATAGGACAAGAAAATATTCCTGCCGATGGTTCGTTTCTGATTTTGTCCAATCACAGTGGCGGTGAAACCAGTAAACTGCTAGCTTTGTTTGGCGACAAAAATGTTCATCTTTCGGCTGGTGAGGAATTGAATTTTAAACGGTCAAAATTTAGAAGCTGGCTTTTAAAAAATATTGGTATGATTCCGGTTAAGGAATCATTAAGTCATTTAAGCGAGGAGGAAAAAGTTCAACTGTTTTCCAGAGTTCCCGAACGCTCTCGAGCCGGATATGAACAGGTTTTGACCAAAAGCACACCGGCTAATCGAGATTTTATTCGTTCAGCCGTTGCCGTTTTGATAAAAGGTGAACCAGTGGTGGTTTTTCCCGAAGGTTTATTTACGTATGAAGGAAACGGTTTGCGCAAGGCTTACGGGGGTTGGGAGTTGGTTGCAAGAGAATATAAAAATGTGACAGGTAAAGACTTGCCACTTTTACCGGTTGGAGTCACTAAAGACTCGATTTCCATTGGGTCAATTACTGAAGCGCAAAATACTGATGAACTAATGAAAAAGATTGCCGTTTTGTTGCCAGAGGACATGCGCGGGGTATATAAAGAATAAAAATATGCCCCTCGACTTGCTTTGCTTGCTCGGGACATAAAATAAAACTTAGATTTTATGAAAACCAAATTTGAACAACTTAAAAAAACTTTCAGTGCCGCGCTCGCTGATGTTAAAGACGGCGTGGATTTGGAAGAAGTTAAAACCAAATTTCTTGGCCGCAAGGGTCATTTGGCGATTTTGATGAAAGAATTGGCTGAGTTGGCTGGCGAGGAACGCCGCGAGATTGGCCAAATTGCCAATGAAACTAAAAAAGCCATCGAGGAAGGATTGGCTCGAGCCGAAGCGGCGCATCAGATCTCGCAAGTTTGCGAGGGCGAGCAGATCGACGTGACTGAGCCGGCTTTTCCGGCTGGCGAGCGCGGTCATATTCATCCGGTCACCCAGGTTCAGGAGAAACTTGAGGATTTGTTTTACTCCATGGGTTTTATGGTGCTTGATGGGCCGGAGTTGGAAAGCGATTATTTTAATTTTACTGCCCTTAATATTCCCCCGGCTCATCCGGCTCGTGATATGCAGGATTCTTTGTATATTAAAAATCGAAGTGATCAGGTTATGCGCACGCAAACTTCGCCAGTACAGGTTCGGGCTATGCGTCAGTATGGCGTGCCGCTTCGGTTGGTCGTGCCCGGTCGATGTTTCAGAAACGAAGCGACCGATGCTCGTCATGAACACACTTTTTATCAATTAGAGGGTTTAATGGTCGACAAAAACATTAATTTCGGCCACATGAAAGCGGTCATGGAAAAAGTGGTTAAATATTTATTCGGTGAAGAGGCTAAAATGCGTTTGCGGCCAAAGTTTTATCCCTTTGTCGAGCCGGGGGTGCGCGGTGAAGTAACTTGTTTTCTTTGTCATGGTAAGGGTTGCAAGGTTTGTAAAAATTCCGGCTGGCTCGAAGTGTTGGGCGCTGGCCTGGTTCATCCAAATGTTTTACGCGAAGGCGGAATCGATCCAAAAGAATATCAAGGTTTCGCTTTTGGTTTCGGACTTTCTCGTTTGGCTATGTTGAAGTACGGAATTGATGACGCGCGGCTCATGCAAGGCGGCGATATTAGATTTCTTAAACAATTTTAATGGGGTTACGAATCACGAATTTTGACACGAATACACGAATCAACGAATTATGGATTCAAAAAACAGAATTAAAAGACCGGATTTAGTTTTACCAGATTTAAGTTTTGAAGTTGTTGGCGCTTGTTTTGAGGCTTATAACGAAGTTGGCTTTGGCCATAAGGAAAAAGTTTATTACAAAGCAATTGCCATTTGTTTGGAAAAAAGAGGATTACCTTTTGTTCAACAGAAGAAAATACCACTATTTTGTCATGGTAGAAAAATTGGCGATTATGTTTTTGATTTTGTAATTGCTGATCAAATTATTTTGGAATTAAAGGTTGGCGATAGATTTAAACTAAGTGATTATAAACAATTGAAATCTTACCTGATCAGTTTAAACAAACCGCTCGGTCTTTTGGTAAGATTCGGGGAAGATGGAGTCACTTACAATCGTATCCTTCCGCCGACCCGACCCAAATTCGTTGATTCGCCGTGCCCGCCAAAGCTCGGCGACGGCGGGTGTAAAAATTCGTGATTCGTAACCCCTAAATATATGTTACTCTCAAAAAATTGGTTAAAAGATTTCGTCGATCTAAACGACATTAACGATAAAGATCTCGCCGAACGCATCAGTGATTGTACGGTCGAGGTCGAAGGAATTGTTTCTCAAGCCGCGCCGCTTGATAAAATTGTGGTGGGAAAAATTTTGAGCGTCAATCCGCATCCGAATGCGGATAAACTTCGCGTTTGCGACATTGATATTGGCAACGAAAAATTATCGATCGTCTGCGGCGGTTCGAATTTATCCGACGGCATGAAAGTCGCGGTTGCCATGGTCGGCGCCAAGGTCAAATGGCACGGCGAAGGCGAGCCGGTCGAGATTCAGCCGACCAAATTGCGCGGCGTTGATTCGTTTGGCATGATTTGTTCGGCCAATGAAATCGGTTTGGCCACCGGTCGCGAGGGCGAGCGGGAAATTGTTGATTTGAGTTATCTTGAGGCCGAGCCGGGTACTTTGCTTTCCGAAGCCTTGGGACTTAACGACACTATTATTGAAGTTGATAACAAATCGCTTACCAATCGTCCAGATTTATTCAGCCATTATGGTTTTGCGCGCGAAGTGGCCGCGCTGTTTAAAGTGTCCGACCGTGTCCGCCGAAGCCCAGCGAAGGAGGATCGGACACTTTGTCCATCACTTATTAAAGAGGGCAAGGGCTACAATTTATCTATCAAAGTGGTCGAACCAGAGCTCTGCCCGTGCTACATAGGCGTGGTGGTTGATGGAATAAAAATCGAGCCCTCGCCCGACTGGATGCAAAAACGTCTTCTAGCCGTCGGCATGCGACCAATCAACAATATTGTCGACATTACCAATTATGTCATGCTCGAAGTTGGCCAGTCGCTTCACGCTTTTGACGCGAATAAATTGGAAAATTCTTCTGGCAAAGAAAAAACCGTCGAGATTATCGTCAAGACCGCGGCTGAAGGCGAAAAGTTCTTCACCCTTGATGGCGAGGAAAGAGAATTGGCTTCTTCTGATCTTTTGATTTGCGATGGTAAGAAGGCTGTGACCTTGGCCGGTATTATGGGTGGGCAAAATAGTGAGATCGACGAGAATACGACGACGGTTTTTCTCGAGTCGGCGAATTTTAATCCGTCCGGCATTCGCAAGACCTCGCAATGGCTGGGTCTGCGTTCCGAGGCCTCGTTGCGTTACGAAAAAAGTTTAGATCCGAATTTGTCCGAGATTGCTCTCTGTCGCACAATTGAGTTAATTCTCGAGTTGATTCCCGGAGCGCGAGTTGTTTCTAAAGTCGTTGATGTTAGTAATTTTTCTTTAAACCAAGGGCCGATTGTTTTATCCTTGCCAACAGTGTCAGCTAAACTTGGTGTTGAAATTCCGGCTGACGAGGTTGTTGGTATTCTCGATCGTCTTGGTTTTGAGGTAAAGAAAAAAGGTGAAAATTTGAATGTAACTATTCCCACTTGGCGCGCGACCAAAGATATTTCCATTGCCGAAGATTTGATTGAGGAAGTCGCTCGGGTTTACGGTTACGATAAAATCCCTTCAATCTTGCCGCACGCCGATGTTACTCCGCCAATTAAAGATCCGGTGCGTGAGTTAGAGCGTTCGGTTCGTCATATTTTAGCCGATCGTTTCGCGGCCACGGAAACTTATAATTATAGTTTTGTGGCGCCACAAATTTTGGAAAAAATGGGCGAAAATTTATCTGACTATCTTGAACTGTCCAACCCGGTTTCCAAAGAGCGACCATATTTGGTGCGAACATTGGCCACCAACTTGCTCGAAAACGTGGAAAAAAATCAGAAGTTTGCTGATCCGGTTCGGCTTTTTGAAATCGGCCGTCACTATGTGGCCGAACTGCCAGGTGAGGACGACGGCAATGGCGGATCTTTGCCGCGACAAGATCACTGGCTAGGCGCGGCTCTCTCGTCAAAAGAAAACGATAAGCCGTTTGTCGAAGCGCGACGAATAATTTTTGGTTTGCTCGAAGAACTCGGTTTTTCACCCGAAGCTCGCGCCATGACCAATGGTCCGGTTTGGACGCATCCATCGCGTCGCGCCGAGTTATACGTTAAAAGCGAATTCATCGGATGTGTTTCGGAAGTTGAACCAACCATCGGTCGCACTATTGGTTTGGACTGGCGAGCCGCGGTGGCCGAGATAAACCTTTCATTGCTTTCAACTTTATTCGCCAAAGCCAAAGCTTTTGAAAAAATCCCGGAGTTTCCTGACGTCAAACGCGACCTGGCTTTTGTTGTAGCGCAAACTGTCGAATACGCGAATTTGAAAAAAAATTTGTCGAAGGTCTCGAAACTTTTGTACGAAATTGAGCTGTTTGATGTCTACCAAGGGAAAGGCATTGATCCTGATAAAAAATCAGTCGCGGTTCACTTAATTTTTCGAGCGGCTGATCGGACTTTGTCTTCCGAGGAAATCGAAACAGAGATGGAAAAGTTACGCACAGTGATAAAAGAAGAATTTCTTGGTATAATTAGATAAGCGATCCCTCTAGTCCCTTTTAGTCCCCGATCGCCACTTAAATATAGTCCCCGGATGCCGTCCGAGGTAAAAAAAAATCTATGTTTCAATCTCAAGATATTTTATATATCGTTTTAGCTTTTTGCGCTCTTTGGGTAACCGCTTTCATGTGTTGGCTAATTTGGCAGATAGCGATGATTCTAAAGAATGTTAACGACACCATGAACGAAGCGCGTGAAAAGATCGCCAAAATCGAAGAGGCGATTACCGGCATCAGAAGTAGGTTTGAAAAAGCCACGGTCGGGCTTTCGTTCTTGGTTGATGGTATTCGCAAGGTGGTGGAATATGTCATTGATAAGAAGACTGAGAGAACAGTTGAAAAAAAGAGTAAAAAAATCGCTGACGCGGACGAGTTTTAATTTCGTCCCGTTTTAATTATCAAAGCTATGAAAAAACAATTAGTTAAAACCAAGGTTAAAACCTCAATCGCGGTTGGGGTGGCTTTAATTGCCGTGGCCGGAGTTGCCGCGGCCGCGGCAATATCCATGGCGGTTTTGCCGCCAAGATTATCCGTTCGACTAGCCAGCACTGTTACTTCAGCCACTTACGCTAAAGGGGCCACAGCAGAAATGCTTGGAATTAATTTGGCTACATCAAACGGACCGGTTGTTGTAACCTCGTTAACTTTTCATGTTTTGGCCGATGACGACGCCAGTTTTGCGACGGTTGAAAACGACCTCTTGGCCGCAGATTTTATTTCTGATTGCTCATTGCTCAATGCCAGTGGCACAGTGGTTAGCGGTCCGGAGCCGATTAATGCCAGCGGAAATTTAATTTTTGATGGCTTGGCGATTCGAATTGGTAGAGATAAATCTTTGGCTTACAAGGTATCTTGTGATTTGGCCAATGTTACCCCAGCGAGTTCAGATAATGATATTTTTGCTTTAGCCATTGATAGCGAATCTGATGTTGTGGCCAGCACCACCTCGGGCACGGCTTTGACCGGACGAACTTTGGATATTGGCACAACCGCTGATGCCGGGGTTAATTTAAACGGCGGCACGGTTGCTATAATCGTAATGAATAATGGAGGATTGGAAGTCTCGCTTGATAGTTCATCGCCAAGTTCAAATATAATTCTTGGTGCTTCGGCCGAAATATCAGTTGGGGTGTGGCGTTTTGTGGCAACCAACGAGGCCTTTGAAATAAATAAAATGACCCTCATTAACTCTGGTGATGATGAGGTGGCTGACACTGTTCGTCTTTCTTGCGTTAATGATTCCGGTGACACTGAGGTTAGTTCGGGGTATCTTGCCGGAGGCACAGTTGAATTTGCCGGTCTAAATTGTTATGTGCCTAAAGACAGCTACGCAAAAGTTACAGCCTTGGTTGATACAAATATCGTTTCTTCAACAGGAGCCGACTCTGGTTCCACATTACAGTTAGGCTTTTCTGATGTTAATTTCGAGGCGATTGGTTTAAGCTCCGGAGCGTCGATTGGCGAAGGTGATCTTTCTACGCCAGAAGTGAACGCCAATGAAATGGTTCTTTATCAAACCAAACCGACAATTTCTTTAGTTGCCGTTTCTCCTTCTGGCATGGCCATCCCGGGTCGAAACGAAGTTCTGCGTTTCAGGGTAGTGGCTGATTCACGCGGTGAAGTCGACATGCATGAATTCACTTTTAAGATCAATGCCACTGACAATGCTGATAACGGCTGGAATAATTGTACTAGTGATATTTTTACCAAGTTTGAATTATATGATTTGGACGACACGAGTTTTTCTTTGAGCACTATGGGCGGTGGCATTAGTTATTTAGCTGACGGTACCAGGTGTACGGCCGTTGATCCATCTGGTGTTGAAGCGCCGATTGCCTATTGGCAAATTGGTGAGCCCACTTCCAGTCATCCGGTGGAAATTGCTGCCGGTGGGGTCAAGACTTTCGCCTTATACTTTGATACGACTGGAGCTAGCTCGGCCGAAGATGACTCGGTGCGGATTGATCTCCCATTACAATCAGAGATGGACGGTCTAGGACTTTTCGGCCTTTCCTGGCGCGGTGGTTCGTCTGATTGGGCTAACGGCACTTACATCAAGAACCTCCCGATTTACGGCGGCACCATTACCTACTAGAAAAATTAAAACAGCGACCTTCATCGGCCGCTGTTTTTTGAATTTGACGCAAACGGTCGTCTTTGTTAAAGTCGGAGTCATAGAAAGAAAAAAAAGCTTATTTGACGCTTCTGGTTACTGTTTTAATCCGATTTGAGCTATATGTAGAGCAAAAATCAAAAAGTAGCAACTAAAAATGTCCATTAACTCAAAGAAAAATTATGAAAAAACTCAAAATGCAAACTAAAACCAAAGCCATAATCACCACTTTGATCGGTTTGGCTTTAATTTTAGGAGTCGGCGTGACCGCGACCGCGGCTAAGCCGCCAAAACTAACGGTTCGCTTGGATCGAACGATTGTTTCAACTACTTACGAAAAAGGATCGGAGGCGGAAATGATAGGAGTGGCCTTGACCGCTTCTAGCGGTCCGGTGATAGTAAAAACCCTCTCCTTTCATATGATTGCCGATGATGATGCCAGTTTTTCAACCGTGGAAAACGATGTGACGGTTGCGGATTATATCACTAATTGTTCTTTAACTAACACCAGAGGTTCGGTAATAGCCGGACCCGAGGCAATATCCGATCACGAACTAATCTTCGAAGGTTTAGCAATCGGAATCGGTCGAGACAGAACTCAATCTTATAAAGTTGTTTGCAATTTAGCCAACCTTGAAACCATGAGCGGGAATAATGACATTTACGCTCTAACAATGACCAGCGATTCCGATGTTACAGTTGAAACCACTTCTGGTCCGGTTTTGACCGGCCGAAATCTCGATATCGGCGGTATAACCGATCCCGGAATAAATGTGAACGGTCGGAATGTTGCCATCACTGTTAAAAACCCTGACACCTTAACTTTTGTCTTCAACGGCCCATCAAGCGATGATATTGAGATTGACGGCGACGATGTCGTTTTTATGGAATTTATTTTGGTTACAGAAAGTTGGGTCGAGATTAAAGATTTTGATGTGATTGTTGAAGACAATAGTGAAGATAATGATGATAACGACGATTCCGGTCTTAAACAAATTGATGAAGTCGCTAATTTGACTGATATTTGTATTCGTGAGGCCGACGGCAGTGTTTGGATGGGTCCAGAAGAGATTGGTGGTAGCGATGCCGCTTCTGATTCGTCCCAAACCTTAACCTTTGATGATTATCAGGTTTTAGATGCTGGCGACTCTCTGGAACTTTTCATTACCGCTGATATTGATGCTAATGCTCCGGCGGATGAAGATTGGCATGTGGAAATTGATATGAGCACAGTAACGGCCGAGAATTCCGGTGGCGATGAATTAATTCCGGCCACTGACATTATTCCGATGGTTGATATTGTTGGCTTTGAATTTACTACTATCGCCGCTTCCCTTGATGTTTCGATTTCTTCTACGCCAGCTGCGGGCGCTACTTATGTTAAGGGCGCGTCCGATGTGAGTGTGGTGGGCTTTACCTTTGGGGCCGGCGCGGCTTCTGACATGCATGTCAGCGAGCTTACCCTTTCCTCACAAGGTGATGGTGATGGTGTTTTTTCCGCCGGTGACATTGCCGAACCGGATACTGATTTAGAAGTCAGTGATTATGTTAGCTCCTGCTCGCTCTATGATGGCGTGACTGGTTCCTTGGTGGACGGTCCGGAATCAGCAGATGATGATGAAGTGTTCTCTTTTGATAGTTTTGACTGGACAGTCAATGCTGGTGAAACCTCCAAACTTCTCGTGAAATGTAACTTTAACAACATTGACACTAACGGTGGAAACGATGACGCTTATGTCTTCTATATTGACGCGGCCGCTGATGTTACCGCCGAAGATGAAGACGAGAATGAAATAGATATCACTCTCAATGACGGTAATGGTGATGATGACGCGGATGATGTTGATGTTATCATCACCAACAACGGTGGAATTACCGTGACTTTAGCCAGCGACTCGGCAACTTCCACAATTATTCTAGGTAGTTCTACTGGAGTTTCCGTGGCCAAATATAAATTTACCGCAACCGATGAAGATTTTGTGGTTAATAAAGTTACGTTTTTAAATTGTATCGGATACAACGAAGATGATGAATGTGCTGATGTCGGCGAAGACGCTGGGGATGATAATGCCGTGGCAACGGTAAAGGTTAGCTATACCAATTCTGATGGCACGACTGAAACTAAGAGCGGATATTTTTCGGATAATTCTGCTATTTTTAGTGGCATGGACCTGTTTGTGCCGGCCGACGAAAATCGTTATCTGACTGTTACGGTTGATACTTATGTGGTTTCTTCAACAGGAGCCGCTTCTGGCAGCATTATTCAGCTTAATTTTGACACAGAAACAGCTGCCGCAGAATTTGAGGCCGTTGGCCAATCTTCTGGTGAAACAATTAACGAAGGTGAAACTACTTGTCCTGACTCCGTGGCCGCAAACGACATGACCCTTTATAAAACCAAACCAACCATTAGTTTGTCTTCCGGCAGTCCGTTTGGCGCCGGTATTCCCGGTTTGAACGAGGTCTTTCGTTTCAACATTGCGGCTGATTCTCGTGGCTATGTTACTTTGAACGAAGTTACATTTAAGATGACTTCGACAGATAACACCACTGGCGGAACTGAATGGAACACATGTGACATAACCGGCGGTACAATCGGTATCGACGAGCCAAATCTTTCTTTCTACGACATATCTGATATGAGTACTGCTCTGGATATTGATGCTGACTGGACATTGTACGATAGTTCGGACGGTTCAGTTTGTACCGAAGATACTGACGTTATTGACTATATCGTGTTAGACCTTACCACAGCTGATGTGATTGGGGCCGGTACAACCGTTACTTATTCGTTGTATATGGATACAACCGGTGCCAGCTCAGCCAACGATGATTCGTTGCGCATTGATCTTGATGCAAACACAAATTCAGCCTCTGGTACCTCGGCACATACTGGTACAGATGGTACAATTAACTGGGAAGACGATTCGTCTGCTACAGACTTATATGCTTCCTTAGTTAAGACCTTGCCGGTTAATGGTGGAACCATTACTTACTAAAAAGATAAAAAACCAGCGGCCTTAATCGGCCGCTGTTTTTTGTTGGTTTAAGATTCGTACCTGGCATCTCGTGCTTTCTCTGCTTTAGAATGAATAACCCATTGATCAACCACTTCTTTAATGTCGGCCACCGTCACCTTGCCGGTTTTACCTTTGGCCGCGGCGTGGACTATGCCCATAGTCGTGCCGTGATGTGAACGCGAGACCTCGATGGAGACCTTGGCCGCGGCTTCGTCAATGAGGTCGATGGCTTTGTCCGGCAGAAAGCGTCCTTTAATTTGCTTGTCTGATAATTTTACGGCCGCCTCTAATGCTTCATCAGTAATTTTTACGCCATGAAATTTTTCGTATTCCGGCCTTAGAGTTTCTAAAATTTTTAAAGCTTGTTCCGGGGTTGGTTCATCAACCAAAACCGGTTGAAAACGGCGGTCAAGGGCTTGATCCGAACGGATAAATTCCGTGTATTCAGCCCAAGTTGTTGCGCCAATGATTTGCAGGTCGCCGCGGGCCATGGCCGGTTTAAAAACATCGCCAAGATTTACCGAACCTTCAGCGCTGCCGGTGCGCACCAACATGTGGACTTCGTCGATAAAAAGAATGGTTTGTCGCGCTTGTTTTTCCAGATTTTCAATCAGCGTACGAATTTTTGTTTCCAGCTCACCACGATATTTGGTTTGTGACATTAAAGCGGTTAAATCAAGCAAAAGAATTTTTTTGCCTTTCAAAGCTTCCGGCACCTTGTCTTGTATGATAAGTTGAGCCAAACCATGGACAATGGCCGTTTTGCCCACGCCCGGGGCGCCGATTAAAAGCGGGTTGTTTTTTGCCTTGCGCATCAAAATATGAATAGTGCGTTCAACTTCGGCTTCGCGGCCGGAAAAAGGATCGAGTTTGCCTTGTCGAGCAAGCTCGGTAAGGTCTTGCGTAAAAGCCCCGGCTTTTTTTGTCGAAGGTTTTTTTTGCCCGTATTGTTTGGCCAGCAGCAAAAGCCCGCCAACTCCAGCCAAGACGGCAATAGTGTATAATGTTTGTGGTTCCATAAAAGCGCTTTTATTATAAAACAAATTTGTTTTTTAGGCTATGCTGGTTTTACGTTTGATAAAATTTTGGGTATTTTTTGTTCTTTGCCTCACGGCCGGGTATTTTATTTGGCGGCTTGATTGGTTGGTTATTGGCTTAGCCGTTATTTTGACGATTGGTTTGATTTATTTTTCTTGTCGAAAATTGAGTTTCCAAAAACCGGTTTTGGGCAAAATTAATTTTTTGCGTTTGTGGTCTGGTTTTTTTGTTTTGTTTGGTGATGGTTTAATTTTGACGTCATATTTTTTAGCTCGCACCGACGAGCCGTTGACTAGTCCTTGGTTAGCTTTAAGCCCGGCGATATTTATCATTTTTGCGACGGTTACTTGGATGTTGTTTTTGAGATTTAGCAAAGAGGAAGATCAGTCAGAAGATTTGTTTCTTGTATCTTTACATTTTTTTACCGCTTTTTCTGTGGCCACGATTGTTTATAAAATCGGTTTTGGTTTTGACCCTTTTATTCATCGCGCGGCTGAAACCGCGTTATACAAACTTGGAGAAATTGAGCCAAAACAACTTCTTTATACCGGCCAGTACGTAATAGTTGCCGCTTTAAGTCATTTGACCGGTTTGACGGTTTCGACGATTGATAAATGGTTGGTTCCGGTTTTGGCCGCGATTAGTCTGGGAGCTGTGATATTAACCGGTTTGCGCGATGGTTATGATTTGCCAGCCGCAAAAAAATGGTTGCCGGCTTTTTTAATTGTGCCTTTTTTGCCGTTGGTTTTTACTGTACCTCATAATTTGGTTTTTCTTTACGGTCTTTGGATAATTTTTTTGTGGCCAGTGGTTTTTTCTAATTATAAAATTGTTTATACCTTGATGGCTCTTGGTTTTTTAGCCCTGGTAACGCATCCCTTGCTCGGTCTGCCTTTATTTTTGTTTACGATTTTTGTCGCGGTTTGGACAAAATTAAAATCCGGTCGTCTTCGGTTAATTGTCGGACTGGTTTTTGTGATAATTTTGGCTTTGTCTTTGCCAGCCTCTTTTGCTTTTAAAAATATTCTGGCTGGCCTGCCGGCGGTCGCGGCTTGGGATTTTTGGCATCGTCTGGATTTATTTTTTGGTCTTTTTCAAGACCTTTATGAAAATTTTTCTTTTTCCATTTCGTTTTTTTGGGAGTTTTTGTATAAGTATCGAAATTTTTGCCCGGTAGTTTTAAACGTTTTGGCTTTTATCGGCGGTTTTGTATTTTTATCAAAAGAATCGCGAAGAAAAATATGGCCATTACTTTTGTTTGTTTTGGGAAGTTTAATGGCTATATTTTTTACCAGTACCATGTTTGTTTTTGCGGATATTATTTCTTACGAGCAAATGGAATTTTCTTTGCGTTATCTTCAGTTTTTATTTTTTATCGGTTGGCCAATTTTGATTTTAGTTTTAGGGAATTTTTTAGATCATAAAAAAGAATGGTTTTGGTGTTTGGCTTTTGTGATTTCAATAATGACCGCGGCGGCTTGGTATTTTAGTTATCCGCAAGACAATCCCAAAGTTTTATTTTCCGGACAAAGCGTTAGCGCCGCCGATATCGCGGCGGTTCATTTAATTGAAGCAAGAAACATTGGCGAGGATTATTTGGTTTTAGCCAATCAAATGACTTCGGCCGCGGCTTTGCAAGAATTTGGTTTTGCTTATTATTTGCCAACCGCGTCCGGAGAAGTTTTGTGGTATCCGTTGCCGACCGGCGGGGAATTGTATGGATATTTTTCTAACATGGCTTATGTCGAACCTAAGCGCGAAACCATCGAAACAGCCATGCGCTTGGCCGGAGTGAAAAAAGGTTATTTTTTGGTGCCATATTATTGGCCCTACGCCGATTGGTTGGTGGAACGAGCTGGCCAGGAAGCGGATAATTTGTTAAAAATCAATAAAGGTGATATTATAATTCTTGAATATTTAATAAAATAAAATTTATGTTAAATGAAAAATCAGTGGCCACTAAAACCTCAACCAAAACTTTTGTCGCTTTATTAGTCGTCGCCGGAGTTTTGACTGTCGCCGCCGCTTTTGCCATGGCCACCATGCCAACAAGTTCGTTTTATAAAAAAGGCCATCTGGTTAAACCGGGTTATACTTCATCGGGTTACACCGCGCCGGGTTATTCTGCACCCGGTTATTCGGCGCCAGGTTACACCGCTCCTGGATATTCTGCCCCTGGCTACTCAGCCCCGGGTTACACTGCGCCGGGTTATACTACGCCTGGTTACTAGGTAATAGTGTAAAAATTGTAAAGTGACGAAAAGACCATCGGTTTTGTGCCGGTGCTCTTTTGTTTTTTTGATCAATAAATTAACCAATCCAAAGTTAAGATAAAAAATCATGTTAATCATTTAATCAAGGAAATCATGGTTCAGACAAATAATCCAATCTGGTAATTTACAACTTTTACGTTTTTACAACCAAACCCGCCAAAACCCGCCAAAACCTCGAACCTTTGACATAAAAAGCCTTTTGTGGTTAAATACTCAGCCGCAAAGTTTTTGCGGAGATTCTTTCAAAATTTCACTAAAACCTTCACCAGGAGCGGAAAAATATGTCATCTACCACGATTCTGAGTTCGGAAAGACGTAAGGAATTGAGTGAGTCGTTTGGCCGTTGGTTCGGTAATCAACCAGTCAAAGACAAGGCCTTAAAATCTATTGGCCTCGAAAAAGCGACAGCTTATAAAATCGTCTTAGGTCAAAATGGTATGATGCCGATTAGTGTCTTTGTCAAGCTTTGGCAAGAGACACAAGACCGAGCCTTTCTCATGACTGCCGAGGAACAGCAGCGTTGCCGCCGTTTCCTTGGTAAACGGCTTGAGCGTTTGCCGCCTTGGCCAAACCAGGCACAATGGCCAACCCGCGACAGCGCGGAGCTCAAAGCATCGGTTCAGGTTTTGGTTCCGGTTCAAGCGCCGGTCAAATCGGTCGCCCAACCACCGCCGGAGGCTACCGAGTCGCTGACAGGTATTGATGACCTCGTGGATCTCTTCAAGATCATCGTCCGCCAACTCAAGCGACTTTCCGAACTTCCGGCGAATGATCCAAAACGCGAGGAAGCACGAAAACGCTTGCTGTTGCCGGCAATGGAACTCTATCGAAATGCCCTGGTCTTGAATTTCAAGTTTCCAGCGGCTTACATCGATCTCATCGATCAGTTCGATCTGGTCATCAACGCTTTTTCAAAAGGAAGGAAGCCATGAACAAAAATGAACTCTGTTTTGAACCCACGGACGAACTGGTTTTTGAACTTTCCAGTAAGCTCTACCCAGATCCGGAACATATGTTCAACGAACTCGTTGTCAACGGTCTCGACGCGGCTACCCGTCGCGAAGTTGAGCCGGTGATCGAGGTGCGTTTCTGGTCGGCTGGTGAACACCCGTTGTCACCTGACGCGCCGGCTGTGAGTGTCTTGGATAATGGCACAGGTTTTACTTCTGAGGTTCTTGCCGCCTATTCCTTGGTTGGCAAGTCAGTACATTTCCAGGCCCATCGAGTACACGGCGTTCACGGTCTTGGCAAGTTCGCTGCCTTTGGTCTTTCGGCCACCGGCAGTTTTCAAATCATCACTCGACCACGTGGTGAAACCAAAGTCGTTTGTTATTCGATTTCTTTCCGGGACGTCTTCAGTCGCAAAAAGATCAAAGCCACGCCGGTCAAGGAATCGTTGCCTGGTCTACCGACCAAAGGTTCGTTTGCTTGCATTTTCATTGCCGGTTTCAACGAAGCAATCACGGCAGAGGAACTGCGTGCAGGGCTCACCAACCTTTTGCCAATCAGACCGTGCCAGGTGAAAGTACAAACCAAACTGGTGGCTCTGCGCAAGCTTGAGGCTGAACGTGAAGTCACAACACCGCCAATACCCGATTTTGGTGGCTCCGCGGTGACCATTAAACTGGCTGTGGCTGAGGTGATTGGCCGGAACGATGGGATCAGGCTCATCGATGCAGAATTAGGTCGTCCTGTCGTGGACTCTCTTGATTCATTGCCACCCGCGATTCGACGTCGTCTGGATTATCGTCTTATGCATCCCAGGTTGTTGGGCGATATCTTTGTACCAGGTAATCTGGAAAAGTATTCTGAGGCTGGTCGAGCCGGTATCGAGTCCAGCTACTGGAATTCCGCTCAAGGCAAAGCCCTGATCGAGGCTTTGAACATCTACGGCGCGCCGATTGCTGGTGAGCTTGTTGGGTCTGAGGCCAAGTCTCAGGGGGCGGTCAACGAAAGCCTGAGCAACGTGGCCAAGATTTTTGAGGAAACCTTTGGTGAGCCGGACGACTCCGCGGAAGTGGAGCCGAACGATACTCTCCCTGGTAATCTTCCGGGAGTCAAGCCGCTTCATCCGAGCAAATCGAGCAGTCGCGACCGAACCAGCACCGGTGAGTCGCGTCCGAAAAAGACGCCTAACCCGCCACTTTTCGGGGGTGTGTGGATCAAAGTCGAGGATGCCACCTACCTCGTCATGTCCTACAGGGTCGGTGGTCCCAAACCGTTTCATGTGACGACCGATGGCAACATTGTCATCAACACCCTCCACCCGGAGATCATTCGGCTTCAGAAGCTGTCGGTGACTCGACAGTGTGATGAGTTGATTCGTTACATTATCGAGGCTCACGCCTGCCACAAGTACGGTGCCACACAGGCTTTCATTTTCGATCACGTCTATCGGATTCGTGATCAAATGCGGCGCCCCTAACCAAGGACAACTAAAAAGGGCTACCTGCGCGTCTCGCGGGTAGCCCGTATTTTTTTGCCGATCAAGTCAGTTCAGACTTTTTCGGTTTTTTTCTGTCGATGACCCATTTGTCCATTTCTTCGGCCTTTTGGACAATCGCCGCGATTTGGTCGCAACTTACTCGTCCTGAAGTCAGAAGGTCGGCCGTCCAGACGCTGGCAAAGACATGACCAAGATCGGTCAGTTCGTTGCCTCGTCCGTACTTGTTGCCAGTCCCAACCCGATTAAGGATTCGCCAGCGCGATTCAATGAAGCCAAGGACAAAGACTGAACCTAGCGCTCGACCAGCGTTGGTGGACTCAGAACCACCGAAGATTGAGAGTCGCACAGCTCGCGATATCATAAGGTTTAACACAGTCTTGGTAAGTCGAGGAATCGGCTGTCTGTTTCGCCGAGCCGCGTTTAGAACCACAGCTCCCATCTTGAGGGCGGAAAGAAAAGTCCCTTGTTGTAAACCCTTGACGAGCCAAGTGTAGTAGTTTTCTTGAGTGGTCGATGGAGTGAAGGGAAGACGACTTTTGACTGTCGTCTCATTCTGCCCCTCGAAAGTGGCCAACCACGCTTCGAACTTGCGAACCTTTTGAATCGCGGCTTTGTCAAAGCTTACCGGGAAAGGCAGTCCTTCGATTTTATCACCGGGAATCGTGGCCGACTCTGCTTTTGCTTCGACCGGAACCGGTTTGCTGTCCGAAACAGGTTTCTCTTCCGAGAAAAGAGTTTCCAGGTCAGGTTCTTCCCAGTCTGGAAGCGAGGTAGAGTCGTGAAGGTCGACTTCGGAATCAAGACACTTCAAAACCGTTCGCAAGGCATTGAGTTCGGCAAGCAAGCGTTGCTTGTATCGGCTCCTGGGGTCGATAATTTTCTCGACTTCCATTTGATGCGCTTGAGCCGCTTCGATGCGATCTTGGACTGTTTTGATCCAAACGTCAATTTTTGGACGTTCTTTTGGTGGAGTCAGAAGTCGACGCATGGCAGTCTTTTCGGCCAACAGCCTTTCTGCTTCCGTGATCCAAAACGCCAAGACGCGAGAACTACGTTCGGCCTTAGACAAGTCGTCGTTTACCAGGTCAATGGCCGCTTCAAGGTCGCCGATTCTTTCCTCGATGACGTTTGTGAGGGCGACGGTTTCGTCTTCTTCGATTTCAACTTCGTCCTGATGATCAGGAACCGGTGGTAGTGGAGAAATTGGCCGACAGCTCGCTTCTTCGAGCATGTTCTCGGCGGTTTGAAGATCACCGCGGAGTTTGGCCACCAATGCTTCTTGTTTTACCGCTTCCAGAACCATGAGTCGCAGAGCGCCCAGAGCTTGCACGCTTTTTTGCGCGGTCAGAGCGCGAAGAGCGCGGAGCAAGCGATTTTTGGCGGCGACTCCAGAGATAGTTTCGATCGGCCAAGCTTCCAGGTCGTTAACCACAGCCTCGATGGTATCAGCGCGTCGGCATTCCGCGGCGATGGCTTGTCCGGCCGCCAGTTCTTCCTGGCCGTGCTGAACTTCGACCATCATCCTGTCGCGCAAAGCGCTGAGTTCGGTTTGAACTTGTTTAACAAACAGATTCCAAGCTTCAGCCGAAAATCTGTTTCGGGTGTGGCTCGTGATTGCCAGGTATTTGACGCGTTCCCGAGTCAAACCGCTTTGATACGGACGCAGAGCCTTTGCCACAGCTTCGCCATCCGCCCAATCAAGGTTGCCCAGGCGCCTCTGAAGTTCCTGAAAGATTTGGTTGTGGAGGACGGTCAGTTCGGCTTGATAAGTTCTGGTCTGCTCACGGTGGCTGACGAGTCGAAAGAATTCGGCAGTGTCCTGTTGCAGCTTTTTCAAAAAGCTTTCAACAGGGCCTTGTTTTAGTGGCATGTCGCGGTCTCCAATGAAATAGGGTTGTTTAAAGAGCGAGCGGGTTATTAAACCTCTTTTTGGTTTTTTTGTCAATTGCATCACCTTTTCCGTATTCTATCCTTAACGCATCACTCCTGGATGGTCTAAAAACACCAACCGCCTGTTATCAGACAGAGGCGTTATTACCTTCTCCTCCCCCCCTCCCCCATCTGTTCTTAGCAGGGGGAGGGGGCATAGGAGGTGAGGGGTAAACCGATGAAAGAGGCAGGGGATAAGCCTGCTCGCCATAGCCCGGCCTGTCCACCGAAGCCCTAGCGAAGGTGGGCGACGGCGGGAGGGGTAGGTAAAATTACGCCGCCCACTCATAGCTTCCGTGGTCGAGAAAATGGTGCATTGAAAAGTTGACTAGGCCTAATTTTGTTCGCCCCCTTCCTCTGAAGGGTGGTTTTTGTTAAGCTAATGTGATAACGAACATTAATTAAGGTCTTATGTCAAAAGAAAACAATTTTGCCTTTATTGACAGTAATAATTTGTACCAAAGTTTATCTAAAGATATTTCAAAAAATGAAAAAGCTCTCTTCGGGACTAACCCCTTAGAGAACTTTTTCGTCATGATCTAAATATAGAGTATCTTATTTTAAAAGTTTTGTCAAGGACCCTCTAGTTATGCCCGACAAATCCCCACGCGCCCTCCGAAGCCCGACCGTGTCCACCGAAGCCCAGCGAAGGTGGAGCGAAGGAGGGTTCGTTCACCTCCACACCCACAGCCATTATTCGCTGCTCGAAGCTTTGCCTAAAACCAAGGCTCTGATTAAGGCTATGAAGGAACGGAACATGGACGCTTTTGCCTTGACTGACAACGGGGCGCTTTATGGCGTGATTGATTTTTATCAAAAGTGCAAAGACGAAGAAATAAAATTAATTATCGGCATGGATGCTTATTTGGCGCCTAACGGTCGAATGCTGAAGCGCGGCAAGATGGATGCCAAGCCGCATCGGTTGGTTTTGTTGTGCGAGAATATGGCCGGATACAAAAATCTGGTTCAACTTTCCACGCGCGGATTTCTTGAGGGTTTTTATTATAAGCCGCGTTTGGATAAAGAGTTATTGAAAGAATTTTGCCAAGGCAAAGATCACGGTCTGATTGTTTTATCCGGCGGGCGGTTTAGCGATATTGATCAGGCGATTGTCAATGACAATCGCGACGAGGCCAAAAGGTTGATCGAGGAGTATGTGCAAATTTTTGGCCAGAATAATTTTTATTTGGAACTTGTCGATCGGCCGGAAATTCCCGAGCAAGAAGCGGCTAATACTGTCTTGGCTGAACTCGGGAAGGAAATGGGCGTGCCGATTGTGGCCACAAAAAATGTTTTTTATTTGAAACCGCAAGACAGCGAAGCTTGGAAAATTTTGCAGTGCGTAAAAGACGGTCGGAATCTCGAAGAATTCGATCGCACGCAAACTTATGATTACGACGCTTCGCTCGTCGAAGCCGAGTACATGATCAACCGTTTTAAAGATTTGCCCGAGGCGATTGAGAATACGCGCAAAATTGCCGACCGTTGCGATGTCCAATTCGATCTTGGCAAATGGAACTTTGCTCATTTTGAAGTGCCTGGCGGTTTGACTCACCTTGAGTATCTGCGTGAGCGGGCTTTTAACGAATTACCAAACAAGGTTTCGGAAGTTACCGAAGAAATGAAACAGCGCCTGGATTATGAACTTTCAGTTATCGAGATGAAAAGCTTTGCCCCGTACTTTTTAATTGTCTCCGACTATATCGAATGGGCTCGCCAGCATGGCATTATGACCACCACCCGCGGTTCGGCCGCCGGTTCTTTGGTCAGTTATGCCATCGGCATCTCGAATGTTGATCCAATGAAATATAAATTACCATTCGAGCGTTTTTTAAATCCCGAGCGTCCGTCGGCCCCGGATATTGACGGCGATTTTGCCGACAATCGCCGCGATGAATTGATCGCTTATGTCACGGAAAAATACGGGGCTGATAAAGTCGCTCAGATTTGCACCTTTGGCACCATGATGGCTCGCGGCAGCATTCGCGATGTCGGTCGAGCCCTTGGTTATGAATATTCTTTTGTCGATGGAGTTTCCAAAACAGTGCCCATGGGCAGTCAGGGTTTCCCCATGACTTTGAAGCGCGCTTTGGAGGAAACGCCTGATTTGAAAAAACGCTACGACACTGAACCGAATGTGCGCCGCCTTATCAATTTGGCTCAACAAATCGAGGGTTGCGCCCGTCATGTGTCCATTCACGCCGCCGGAGTGGTTTTTTCCCCAACTCCGCTCACTGATTTCACTCCGCTGCAAATCGATACGCGCGAAGGCAAAATTATTACCCAGTATGAAATGCACGCCGTGGAAGCGGTCGGCCTGCTTAAAATGGATTTTCTTGGTATTCGCAACCTGTCGATTCTTGGAGAAGCGGTGCGGATTATTCGCAAAGTCAAAGGCATTGATATTAAAACCGACAAGATCCCGGTTGATGATCCAAAAACCTTTAAACTCTTAGCCAATGGTTTTACCATGGGCACCTTTCAGCTAAACGGCGATGGCATGACTAAATATTTAATGGAGCTGAAACCGGAGCGTATTGAGGACATCATGGTCATGGTTGCCTTGTATCGTCCGGGGCCGATTGAATCCATTCCCGAATACGTTCGCCGCAAGCACGACCATTCACTTATCAAATATCTTGATCCGCGTTTGGAGGAAATTCTTGACAAATCATATGGCATTATTGTTTATCAGGACGATGTCATGTTGATTGCCATTAAACTCGGCGGTTATTCTTGGCTTGAGGCTGATAAGTTGCGTAAAGCCATGGGTAAAAAGATTCCCGAAGAAATGGCTAAACAAAAAGAGAAATTAATTTTGGGTTTTATCACTAATGGTTTGTCGAAAGAAAAAGCTAATGAATTGTGGAAACTGATTGAACCCTTCGCGGCTTATGGTTTTTGCAAGGCCCATGCCGCGAGCTATGGCATGGTCGCTTACCAAACCTCGTATCTCAAGGCCAATTACCCGGCCGAGTACATGTCGGCGCTCATGACAGCCGAATCGGCTGATTTGGAAACCATTTCCGACGCGGTTAAAGAGTGTCAGCGCATGGGCATTGCGGTTTTGCCGCCGGACATTAACGAATCGTTGCCGACCTTTACTTACATCGACGACAAAACCATTCGTTTCGGTTTGGTGGTGATTAAAAATTTAGGTCAGGAAGTTGTCGAAACGATTGTGGCCGAACGCCAAGCCAATGGCCTGTATAAAGATTTGGCTGATTTTGCCGCTCGCGTTCATCATCGCGCTTTTAACAAAAAAGCCATTGAGGCGCTTATCAAAGCCGGAGCCCTTGATTGTTTTGGCGAACGCCGCTGCCTTTTGGAAAACATGGAGCAGATTCTTTCTTTCAATAAGGAGTCAAAAGAAAAGCAAGCGCAAAATCAAAGTTCGCTGTTTGATTTAACGCCGGCCTTGGCCACAGAAAAATTAAAACTCCGACCGACTTTGCCAGCGGAAAAAATTGAGTTATTGGCTTGGGAAAAAGAATTGCTCGGCCTTTATATCAGCGCTCACCCTTACGATGATATTGTAAAAAAAGTCGGGCAATATTTATTGCCGCTTAACCAACTTCAAAGTCAAGTGGAAAATTCTTTTGTTAAGTGCGGCGGTTTAATAACTTCGGTCAAAACCATTATTACTAAAAAAGGCGATAACATGGCTTTTGTTGGTTTGGATGATAAAAACGGCAAAGCCGAAGTGATTGTTTTTCCTTCGGCCTATAATCAATTCGGAAAATCTTTGGTTGAGGATAAATTGGTTTTAGTTTCCGCCAAGGTTTCGCGTCGCGACGGCGAGGAGGCCAAACTTTTAGCCAACAGTTTTATTTTTGTTGATTCATCGCGCCTCGATGATGTGGCTGGCATGTTGCGGGATAACCTTTGGATTTCCAGTGATACCGCTCCTACTTCTAACCCCTCTACCCCGAGGGAGAGGGGAAGGGGTGAGGGGATTGAAATCACCTTCCTTGGCAAACCAAACCCTGAAGTTGTCGGGCAATTGCGAGAATTATTGTCTTCTTCTCGCGGTTCAAAACGAGTGCGGTTTATTATCGATGCCGGTCAGACGCGGCGGGTTATGGATACGGATTATTATGTTGATCCGACCGCCGCTCTTTTGTCCGAGGTTAAAGCATTGGTCGGCGGGCGTAATGTTGTGCTATAATAAAAGAGGTTCTTCCGACTTTCCTGTGGGTAAACCTCCCAAGCCAGTATCAGCCCCCACCCCGACCCTCCCCCGTATGAAAGATAAAAAGACATACGTGGGAGGGAGAGACAGTGTTAGTACAATTATGATATCAGAGTTTCTGTCACCTTCTCCCTCCCACGCATGCCCTTCTGTTTATGGCATACGGGGGAGGGTCGGGGTGGGGGGAGACACTGTCGCGAACCGACTTACCCATAAGAAAGTCGGAAGAACTAAAAATTTAGAAAGATTTGGTTACAAAATAATCAGATTTAAAAATCAAGAAATCCTAAACAATTTCGACTCAGTCTTAACCAAAATTAAAACCTCTTTACATTAGTTCTCCCTCCCTCATTGCCACAATGGGGGAGGGTAAGGGGAGGGGGTCGAACGCCGCGAGCCAAAGAAATTTAATTCCAAAATTATTCAAATATTTACCCACATGTTTGGGAGAAGACCCAGAAATAAATTAGGAGGAATATGACACCCATATCAAAAAAGACCCCCCTTCCACCTTCGCCTCGGGGCTACGGTGGACACAGCCGCCGGGCTACGGCGAGGCAAGAAAAAAGTATTGCGCCAGCGGCCAGAAAGTTTTCTCCGCGGGTTGTTAGGTCGGTTGAGATAAAACCAACCAAGCCGGTTGTTCCGCCCAATCCGTCGCTTCGTTTGTATCGACGGATTGCCGGCAGTTTTATCGGGATTGTGGTGATTTTGATTTTGGTTGTTCTCACCCTTTCAACTACTAAAGTGATTGTTCGAGTAACGCCGCAGCCGCGCGAAGTCAAAGCGTCGTTTTTGGTTGATGTTGTTAAAGATAACGCGACTGATGGAAAAATTCTTGGCTCAATAGTTCAACAGACTTTCGAGCAAGCCAAAACTTTTACCGCCAGCGGATCTGAACAAAAAGAGGTTTTGGATAAATCAGGCGGCACGGTGACGATTATTAATAATTCGTCAAAAAATCAACCGTTGGTGGCGACAACGCGTCTGTTGAGTTCGGGCGGCGTATTGTTTCGCCTTGATAAAGGGGTAATGGTGCCGGCTGGCGGTCAGGTTGAGGCTCAAGTTTATGCCGATCAAGTCGGTTCGACCGGCGATATTGGTCCAGATAAATTTACCATTCCTGGTTTGGCCACTTCGTTGCAGTCGGCTATTTATGCTGAAAGTACTGCGGCCATGACCGGCGGCAAAAAAATGGTTTCCGTAATCTCTCAAGAAAATTTGGATGATTTTGCCAGTCAATTATCAAATGAGATTTTGACTTCCGGCCAAGAACAATTGCGTTTAGCCGGGCAGGGAAGTTTTACCGGCGAGGCTTTTTCTGTAGAAACCGTGTCTAAAGAAAGCGACACTCAGCCGGGTGAGGAAAAAGACGCCGTGACTATTTCCATGAAAGTAAAAATTACCGGCGTGTTTTTCGACGAAGCGTCGCTGCAAAAAATAACCAGCGCCAAGCTTTACGAAAATCTGGCTGACGGTTTTGTTTTTAAAGATTCAGAGAACGAAATTAGCGAGGCAACAGTGGAAATTTCCGATAGTCGAGCCGATTTAAGCCAAGCCAGTTTGCGAGTAACAGCCAAACAAGCTTCGGTTGTCTCTAATACCAACGCTTTTTTACAACCGGAAGTTTTGGTTGGTAAAACCTCGGAGGAAGTAAAAAATTATTTGGTTACCGCCGGGCTGGCCAGCGATGTCTCGGTTTGGTTTTTCCCGCCGTGGCTTCGCCGGGTGCCAAGCATGGTGGATCATGTGATGGTGCAAGTGATAACCACCCCTCTATCCCCTCCTTGATGAGCAAAATAAGGAGGGGAAGAAACCAAAGAGAATAAAACCTTCCGCAATGGAAGGTTTTTTTGTTGTGGCTATTATTGATTGGCGAAGCCCGACGCAATTTCAAGCGCCGCGGCAGCGCTTATATTTTTTGTCCACAATTTCTTTGGCCATCTCCATGTCGCGGATGGCTTGAGGAGAGAGTTGATATTTGGCGCGAAGATATTGAGCAAGTTCCGGCAGGTCGCTCTCGTAAGAATCGATAAAGCCGGCTTCTTTCAGCATCGCTGAAACCGGGATGTTGTAAAATTTTGAGAGCTTTACGAGTGTCGCGACGCCTACGGTTTTGAAGGTATCGCCATCTTCTATTTTTGCCAGATAGCTCGGAGCAAAGCTGCAACTTTTGGCAACACCGCGAATACTCAATCCCTGCTCTTCGCGGAGTTGTTTAAGATATTTTCCGAGCTTTGTGATTTCTTTTGAAATGTATTTTGCCATAGTTTTTAAAATGCTTACAAGTTAAAGCTTTAGCGATGGCCTGTGGATAACTTTGTCCGGGGGGGGGGGTAAGATAAATGATAGTGTAAAAGAAAAATTAAGTCAAATATCATTGTGGACAATCTGTTCTCTTTTGAGAACAAAAAATGAAAAAATATCAAGAAAACGAGTTCTTTATCGTTTGGTAATGTTCTCTATTAAGATTTAGGTGTAAGAATTTAGAGATGTTTGCTTTGTCCGGCATGGACTCTTGATGGGTCGTGTTAACTCACGTAAAAAGGTAATAATGAGGATTGTGTATAACTTTAAGAGTTGGTATAATAAAAATCGTAAACTGCATCTAATGTAGAATAAATTTTTATGGAGGTCATAAATCAAAATAGAGAGAGAGAGAGAGAGAGAGAGAGAGAGAGAGAGAGAGAGAGAGGATACGCCTACCGGTTCGATTCGCTAAAATTTTTAGTATTGAAAATAAGTCTTCGCTGCTAAACGTGGTGGCGGAGATTTTTAAAAAAAAATTTTTAGAATTAGAAAAACCGAAGAATAATAAAAAAGCCCTTAACTGTGGTTGGACACAAAGCAGGACTATAGAAGAATGTAAAACAAGCGCGTCCTTGTCATTCTTTCCATGGTCTTAGTGTGTTAGACACAGTTAAGGGCTTTTTATTTATTTACTCTGTTAGAAAAAATATTAGGTATCCGAATGGGGTGTAAGGAAGATCGGATAGACGTAGAAGGGCAGGTTGTCCAACCACTTCCTACAAAAATTCCAACTATTCCTTACACCTCATTCAAATATCTAAATCCAATCGAGTCGAAGGGGTACTTTAGCATCATATTTAAAATAATGTCAAGGCTCCGCTCTCTCATGTCGAACGCGACATAGCGGTAAATTCAATAATTGTGTCAACGAGATTTTAAAAGTATGGCATTTTAAAATTCCGTTGACAGGCCCTAATATAAAAAAGGTCGATTGGGGTCAAAAAAAATTAATAAATATCTTCTATATCCGTCAGTTTGGTTTTCATTTTTTGAAAATGAAAATTTAATCTGGCTGAATAGACACCAAAAATATGGCCGTAGAAAAATCCATGTCAAGCTCCAGCTTGGTGGAAGTGATTGACCGCATTCTTGATAAGGGTGTGGTGATCGACGCGTGGGTAAGAGTATCGTTAGTCGGCATTGAATTGCTGGCTGTTGAAGCCCGAGTAGTGGTTGCCTCCGTTGAGACCTACCTTAAGTATGCCGAGGCGATTGGTCTGACCGCCAGTGCCGCCTAATCTTAAGGAGCATCGTATTGGATAAGGCGTCCTTAATCGATTGCAGAAGCACTCAATAAGATTTCTATGAATTTTAGTGTAGAAGTCTTGGATGTCCTTTTGCGCTCCGTCGGTTGACGGACATAATCGGAAGCGCGCCTTAGTCAATATTTTCGTTGATTAGGTTTTCGTCCCGCCATTGCGTATGAAAGAGTGGCAGGATGAAAACCTAAATAATGCAGTATGCGCAAATTGAAGGTAATAATTAAAAATATTTTTCGACGCCGCCAAAGGCCGGCAAGGGTTGAATTTAAAGAGGTGAGGCCGGGAGCAAGCGACATCGTGTGGCCAACTCGGGAAGCAAAAAAAACTCAGACGCAAAAAAAGCCGTGGCGAAATCGAAATGTTTTTCCTTATTAAACTATTTATAGTGAGTTAATCGAATTACCTGTAGTGAGTTTATCAAACTATGTCCAAAAAAGAAAACAATAAAATTAGCAACAAATCGGTTCCTGATGTTCCTGATGTTAGAGAAGAGATCTCTGAAGAAAAAAGAAATCTGAAGGACATAGCCGAGGATATTATCGCGGCCTACGATACGCGAGTGAAAATTGTGGGCGAAATTATTGATGATACGCGTCAGATGATGGTTAATTTTAAGACGAAGCGCGAACAAATGGCCGGTGAGCTCCAAAAATCGCTAGCCAAACACGAATCCCTCCGTAAGAAAGATTTTGGACTAATGATGGCTGAAATTATTAATGTTCACGCGAAGCGCGAAGAAGCTGTAAAAGAGATGTTGGAGAATTTCCGCCTTGAAGAAGAAGAGGTTCAAGAGAAACTGCGAAACCTCCTTAAAAAAGGTGATGGAGTTCGGATTAGGGATTTAAAGAAAACGATGGCCGAAATCAAGCAGGGGCAGGAGGAACGAATACAGACGACTAACGAATCCGTTAGAGATCAATTACGAAGAATGCAGGAAGAAGTCCATACCATGCTTGATAATTTCAAGACAGAGAGGCAAGCGGTTGCCGGCGCGTGGCATGAGACACTCAGCCTTTTTCATAAAGGAAAAATGGAAATAATGCCGGCAGACCCCGCACCAGGGCCCTCGGCACGGTATGGGGCAAGCAATCCAGGCGGGGAAGATGAAGAAAATCAATTAGCCATAGGTCAGGAAGAATCTTTTGTCGGATCAAGTCAAAAATAATATGAAAAAAAAACAACACACGAAGGCAAAACAGCAAAAGAAAACTAAAAAGAATCCGAGCAAAGGATCTCTTAATGCCTGCGCTTTTTGTCGAGGGCGCGGAGTTGATCCCTTTGGCGTACCGTCAAAGCTTTCCCAATGCCAGGTATGCCAGGGCAGAAAAAATAATTTTATTATCGAACCATTTGAAGAATGTCCGGCCTGCGCCGGGAGCGGAGTATTCAAGCACCATCGGCTTCCCTGCGCGGTATGCGGTGGGCGAGGATATCTCCGTCGGATTCTCGGAAAAGACCGAACATTTGGCTGTAGGCCAGAAAATAAAGAAGCGCTTGATATTGAAACCGGCCTGCCGTGTTTAAGTGCCTACGATTTAGGATTTATTAAAAAAGGTCGAAAAAAATAATTTAATCATTAATTGGCAAAGATGAGCTGTTGCTCATTCTTTGCCGGAATAATAAATATATGTCAATAGCGGCTTCAATGAAAAGTCTGGTAGAAGATATTCAAGTTTCTAAGGGGGAGAGACATGCTTTTGTCAAAGATATGACAAAGGATGTCAAAGATCTTCTCGTTCAATTCGATAAAGAACGAGAAAATCTAGTGAAAGAGCTCGAAAAAATGGCAGCTGAAGTTAAAAGTTTTTTAGCTCACGGCGAAAAGGCAAGAAAAGAAGATTTCGCGGCAACCATGAAGGATATCGCGGCTCGATTAGAAGATATCAGCAAATGCCAGAAAGGCGTGCGCAAAGATGCCAGAGAGTTAGTAAAAGAATACAGAGCTGATAATAAAAAGGCCAAAGAATACTGGTTATCGCTCAGCAGTCAAAAAAAAGCAGGACGTCCATCCAAGAAAGAAGAAGACGGTGAGTAATCAAGTTGGGTTTTTTAAAGGTTGAAAATAACAATAAAAACGTTGCATTATGTCCAGTTTATCTCCAAACGAAGAATCTTTCCTTTTGGAACCTAAAGCCATGGTGGGTTTTGTGGAAACCCCGTATATCCAAGAGTTAACACTGCGCGCGCTCAATTATATTCGGGCCGGGTTTCCTATTCATTTCCGTGGCATCTCTGGCACCGGGAAAACGACACTGGCCATGCATGTGGCAGGTAAACTTGGACGACCGGTGGTGTTGCTCCATGGCGATGATCAGCTTGACACCGCTGATTTGGTGGGCGGCGAACATGGATATCGGTATCGAAAATTGGTGGATAATTTCATTTCACGGGTGAAGAAAACAGAGGAAGATATGAGCAAGCATTGGATGGATAACCGTCTTACAATTGCCTGTAAAAATGGCTACACGCTAATCTACGACGAATTCACCCGTTCGCGGCCCGAAGCGAACAATGTTTTGCTTTCCATTTTGCAGGAGAAGGTAATGGATCTTCCGGCCAATCGTGAGGGCGACGAAGCATATTTGCGAGTAGATCCAAATTTTACCGCGATTTTTACCTCCAACCCCGAAGAATACGCCGGAGTTCACAAAGCCCAGGACGCGTTGCGGGATCGTATGGTGACGATTGATTTGCATTATATGGATCGCGACACTGAAATCGCGATTTGTCAGGCTAAGTCCGGCGTAACAGAGAGACAAGCGGAGAAGATTGTAGATGTGGTGCGCGGACTTCGAGAATCCGGTGAATATGAATTCGCGCCAACCATCCGCGGCGCGATTATGATCGCGCGATCATGTAAGGTTTGCGAAGGCGCTCGGGTGGCCGCTAACAATGTGGTATTTCGCCAAATTTGTCGAGATATTCTTTCCTCTGAGACATCTCGCCTCGGCACTAGAGATAATCATCTCAAAGTTAAGCAATTGGTTGAGGAGCTTGTTACGAAACACTGCGGGAAAGAAAAAACTTTCTCGTTCAGTGATGTTTTGGAGACGCATAATTAATTTGCACTATGAAAAAGACAATAAGAGGTTTAAGCGATGTCGCTAACCTATACGACCTTAGATCAATTCCTCGGACACGGAGGAGCGCCAAGCCTCAACTTTCAACCACGGCGATAATGGAGTTGAGTATGGCTCGCAACGAGCGGGATCGTCTAGTGAAAGAGCGCCAACGACTTATAAAACGAAAAACTCAAATTGATCGGAGATTAATTGAAATTGAGAAAGAAATGGACGAGCTTCAAGAGCAGGCGCGAAAAAAGGTGGCTGAAATTCGCGGTGAGTCAAATGTTCCAGCCGAGATTCGCGCGGAGGGGAGAAAAGGGCGCCGAGGGAAAATGGTGCTTGAGTATTGATCGTCATGATTGATATTTTACAAATTTCAGAAGGCGCGGGGATATCTCCGTCATGATTAAAAGCATATTATGAGTCAGATTAATTCAGCAACCATTGCGGCGCTCAAGGCAGCGACCCTTCAAGTGGCGCGACCGGCGTCGAGCGAGGCTAATTTCGATTCACCCATCGTAATGAGCCTGGTGGCTCCTACGATTCCTGGTGGTCATAAACAAAAGTCTCAGTTTCAGTCAACGCCAGCCTCCGAAAACTTTGCCGAAGCATTTGTTGGGAAGATAACATCGGTAGAACAAGAAAAAGTTGAGATTGAAAAAGAACAGCTCGTCGTTGATCAAGAACTAAGCCGAGCTGAACAGCTTCGGCTGGATTTAATTACCAAGAAAAAACAATTAGAAAACAGAAGAAATGAACTTATAGCCGTAAAAGATAAACTGGCCGCTTTAGATAAAGAATTAAGCGAGGTGCTCAAGGCTGTTTCTCCCCTATGACATCAAGAGAATTACAAGTACTCAAGGCCATTTATCAATTAGGCGGCCAAGCCTCGCTGGGAGCGATTAGTAAAAAAAATGGTTTAAGCCTCGATTACAGTCGCGGGTTGGCCAAAGTTTTATTAAGACAGCATCTTCTTGATCAGCCGGCGAATCGGCTCTTTGTCTTAACTGCCCAAGGAAGGTTATTAGTAGCAGAGAGCCCCATGAAAGCGGAAGAGGCGCCCATCTTCAGTCTAGCCGAGGCCGCTTGCCTGGTCAGTCGACAGACTAATTTAGCATCAACTTTACCTTCAGAGTCAGGTTGGTTCAGTTCAAGGTTTTTGGAGGAGCCGGTTTCTTTCACGAAGCACGGTCTCAATAAAAATCAGACGGTTGAATTAGAAGAGGCTCGATCAGTCCAGGCCGGCATTGATGGATTGATTTCAATAAACTCTCCGCCTCTGGCAGGATCCCGCCAAAGGCGGGACGAAAGATCGAAGCGTAAAATTGAAATAAAGTAGTTATGAAAAAATCGCTTAAAAGAAAATCTCAAAAACGCGGCGCAGCTCGAGCGGCGGCCGCGCCGATCCAACAGCCTGGCAAAGGATTGGATGTGGGAACAGCTTTTATCTATGCCGCTCAAAAAGCGGGCAACGAGGTTGTTTTTAGAGTAGAACGGGATGCCTTTATGGAAATTCCGTATAGTGATCACCTGAAGACCATCTTTGAAAGAGATAATGTGCAGTATATAGAGAAAGACGACCAACTCTATGCTATTGGCAATGGGGCGCTCCGGTTTGCCAATCTCTTTCAACGATCCGTCCGTCGGCCAATGGAGCGAGGCGTGATGAGCCCGAAAGAAAAAGAGGCCCTGCCGATCATTAAACTCATCATCGAGAATGTCTTGGGTCGTCCCCGCCGCTCGGGCGAAATATTGTATTATTCAATTCCGGCCACGCCAATTGATGCTGATTTTGATGTGCTTTATCACCAGCGTATTATTAGTGGTTTTATTTCCGGTCTCGGTTATACCCCCAAGCCAATTCATGAGGGTTTGGCCGTGGTTTACGCGGAATTAGCCGAAGAAAATTTTACCGGCCTCGGGATCTCTTTTGGCGGCGGCATGACTAATGCGTGTTTGGCTAATTTATCAGTTCCAGTGGTAACTTTCAGTATTGCTCGGGGAGGTGATTGGATTGATGAACAAGTGGCGAGAGTGATCAATCAGCCGGTTAGCGCGGTGACGGCCTGGAAGGAAGCGCATTTGGATCTTGATAAAACAGAAAATCTTTCAAGAATTGAACAGGCGTTATCTATTTATTATGACGCTTTGCTTGATTATGTGATTGGTCATTTGAAGCAGGAGCTTGGGGAATCAGCGGTGCATTTAGAAAAGCCGTTGATGGTGGTGGCGGCTGGCGGCACGGCCAAGCCAAACGGCTTTCTTAAAAAATTCCAAGCCACCCTGACGCGGGCTCAATTACCCTTTAAGGTGGAAAAAGTGTCTCTCGCTCCCCAATTACTCCACAGTGTTTCCAAAGGCGCTTTGATTGCCGCGATAGCCGATGAAACAAAGAAAAACAATCCCGTGTATGACGCCAAACGAAGGTAAAATTCTCAAATATTTATGGGAGGCGAAAGGCGGAGCGCGCGCGCCAATGATGGCGCGGAAGGTTGGTTTTACCTCAGATTACACGCGACTCATTTGTCATTCGCTTGAACGAAGGGGATATCTTAAATTCGCGGCGGCGAGCGCTTGTTATTTTCTCGCCAAAGAACATGATCGTTTTAAAAGAAATAGTGAATCGAAATCAGCAGCAGTTCCTAAAAAACTAAAAAATATTTCCGCCCAAGGTCCGCTTCGTCGGAGCTATAGCAAGGCGAGGGGGAAAAAGAAAGTAAAAAAATTTTCAAATTCCACCGCGGGATTAGACGCGTTGAGAAACGCCACTCCTCAGGAAAAAGAAAAACTGGTTGCGGCCGGATACAAATCAATTGCGGATATAGCCGAAACGCGGGTCAATTGGCTCATTCAAGGCCTGGGCATCCGGCTTGATAAAGCCGCTCACTGGATCAATCAAGCGCGACGTCAAACCGGAATGATCGGTAAAGGAAACCAAAGGGACAAAGAGTAAACTAACATTTTTGAAAAGTAACTAACTTATGTTATGGCCTTAACCGAGCTGTTGAGCAAACCTATACAATTTATCATGTTTGGCGGCAAAGGAGGCGTGGGTAAAACAAGCATGTCCGCCGCGACAGCTTTGCGCTTTGCGGAGGAATACGCGAAAAGGCGTCCGCGTGAGAAAATTCTGATCTTTACCACTGATCCCGCGCCCTCGCTCGCCGATAGTTTCAATCAAAAGATAGGCAGTGAACCGACGGCCATAGAGGGCGTGAAAAATCTTTTCGCGATGGAAATAGACGCCAAGAAAGTTCTTGAAGAATTTAAAAAAGAGTTTGGCCAAGATATTCTGGATATTCTGCAACAAGGCACTTATTTGGCGGATGAGGAAACAGAAGAAATATTTTCTCTTGATATTCCAGGATTAGATGAAGTGATGGGGCTCAAAAAAATAACTGATTTTATGGCAAGCAATGAATACGGGCTCTACATTGTGGACACTGCTCCGACCGGCCATACGCTTCGCTTGCTTGCTCTTCCCGAACTTTTAGACGACTGGATAAAGTTTTTGGCTAGTTTGCGTTGGAAGTATCACGCCATAGTAAGACAGTTTGCCAGAGAGAAGCGCGTGGAAAAGGCCGACACCTTTTTGCTGGAAATGAAGAAAACCGTCAAAAAAGTGCGTGAACTTTTGCAAGACGCGGCCAGAACCGAATTTGTTGTGGTAACCATTGCCGAGAGCATGGCTGTCCGCGAAACCGAAGATTTGATTCAAAGTCTTGAAGAATTTCATATTCCCTCCCGCCACATTATTATCAATAACATTTTTCCGGCGGATGGATGCGATTTTGTAAAAGGGCGAAGAAAACTACAGGAGAAATATATTCACGAAATTAAAGAAAAGTTCGCGGATTATCAGGTCACTGAAATCGCTTTGCAGTCAAGCGAAATCCAGGGCATCAAAGGTTTGCGAGATTTAGGAAAACGGTTATTTGATTGATGTAGGCTGTCAGCTTATCAATGTATAAAGGTATAAAGGTCGATTTATTCATTTAAAGTCGTCCAATATAATAAATATTGGATGTAAGGATAATTCAATAATGCTATAATTATGAAAATTTCCATGATAAATTTTACTAAAATCGGGCATTGGTCATTCATCGGAGGTCTTGTGCTGGCCGCGCTGGCCGCCTTTGTTCAGGCGCCTTATTTTGCTCTAATTCTTTTTGTCTTGGGGCTCGTGGTCGGGTTTCTCAATATTAAAGAGAAAAAGAGCGCGTCCTTCCTAATTTCGGTTATCGCGCTCTTGGTTATCGGCGTGGCCGGACTCCAGCTTGGTCAGTTGATACCATTGGTGGTTTCCGTCATACTCAACAACTTCATTGCCTTTATTTCCGCGGCCGGCTTAGTGGTCGCCGTAAAACAGGTTTTAGATATTGGTTCGTCGGGGCAGGCCTAAGATTTTCGCGAGCGGGGCGGCCTATGAGTGGCTGGCCGCCCCAGCCTACATATATGATATGACAAAACCAGAAGGCAAGTATCTTTATTGCGTTATCCAAGGCAAAGTTTCTAAGAATCATTTTGGTATTGAGGGTTTAGAAGGAAATACCACTCATGTAGTTAATCAAGGAAATCTTTCCTGCCTGGTGAGCGATACCTCATGCGATCATTATCCTTTATGGCGAGAACATGTTATTGCCCACCAGAAACCAATTGAGGAAGCCATGAAGCATTACGATGTTCTTCCTTTTAGCTTTAGCAACATTGCTAATAACGAAGATCAAATAAAGAAAATTCTTAAAGAAAGAAGGACTGAATTTGAGGAACTTCTTCAGAAATTTAAAGGCAAGACCGAAGTGGGGTTAAAAGCGTTTTGGCCAAACATGCCACTCATTTTTCAAGAAATTGCTAATAATCCGGAATTTCAACGATTAAAAAAAATACCATCACGCGTGACCTATCACCAGAAAATCGCCGCCGGAGAGCTGGTGGAAAAATTGTTAGAGAAAAGAAAGCAAGACGAAGCTCGAGACATAAACAAAGCCGTCAGTGATTTAGCCGAAGATTCCAAAGAGCAACCGCTTATTGGAGAAAACATGATTTTGAACGCCGTTTTTTTAATAAAAAAAGGGAGCGAAGATGAATTTAGCCGCAAGGTAGAAGGACTTGCTCAAAGTTTCCCTAACACCAAGATCCGCTGTTCCGGTCCCTTTCCTTTGTATAATTTTATCAGCTTAGAGATAAAACTCGGTTAATTTATGTTTATTATTGACGATCTTTTAATTTGGTTAGCTGAGAAACTGCAAGAAACAGCCAATTTAGAAATCAACGATGAGTCAAAATTAAAAGAAGAGCTTATGAGGATTCGCGTTCTTTTTGAAACCGATCAGATCAGCGAAGAAGAATTAATCAAACAAGAGGAGGCGATACTGAAGAGATTAGAGGCGATGCGGGAAGCAAAAGATCAGGGCGCGTGATGGTTATTAGAAAATAATTTTTGTTTATATGGTTCAGTCAAAAACAAAAAAAAGGTCGAAACATTCCAATAGGAGGGTTGAAATTAATCCAATCGACAAGCTCGGGGTTAACGCCGAGCAAAGTCGAAGCATTAAAAATATGGCAACAAAAGACATACTGGAAAAAGCAAAAAAAGAACTGACCGATTTAACCGGGTTTAAGTCCCCGTCGGCGGTCGGCTTTAAGCAGGAGGGCAATGAGTTGATAGCCACCATAGAAGTAATTGAGAAAGAATCTATTCCTGACGGGATGGATATTTTAGGCATCTACGAGGTGCGGGTCGATGAGGCTGGAAAGATTATCAGTTATAAGAGAACCGATCTTCGTAAAAGAGTTGATACTGCCCTGAACCCAGAAGCCTAAGAGCTATTTTTAGTTAAAATATGAAAGGCTTTTATCTTTATGGAATCTGTCCGTTCGTAAAAATCAAGAAATTGGCGACTCAATCGATACCGATAACAATTAAAGACCTTGATGAAAGTATTGACCGGGGCAAAGTTTCCCGTCTTTCTTATCAAGATATTGAGGCAATAGTTAGCAAGGTTTCTTTAAAGGAATTCGGGTCAGAAGAGCTTCAAAGGAGAGCGACAGAAGATTTAGAATGGATAAAAGATAAAGCCCTTCGGCATGAAAAGGTAATTGAGATAGCGATGAATAATTCTGGCGGTCTGGTTATTCCCATGAAGTTTGGAACGATTTTTAAAGATAGAGAGAGCTTGATTGTTTCTTTGAAAAAGGACTACTTAAAATTCAAGGGTCTTCTTGAGGGCTTGCAAGGGAAAGAGGAGCGCTCGGTAAAAATCTATTCCAATTTGCAACTTCTTGAAAATGAAATTAAAAAAAGCTCGCCAATAATTCAAAGAAACCTTAAGGAAATTAAATTTTTACCGGCCGGCAGACAATATTTTCTAGAAGAAGAAATAAATGAAATGGCTAAAAGAGAGGCGAAAAATTCTATAAATAATTACCTCTCTCTTTTTCTCGAAAGGCTCGAACGAGTAGCCGAAGAAATGAAAGAAAATAAACTTCTCGCGAAAGAATTAACTCAAAGAAATGACCCCATGGTTTTTAACGGCGCGTTCCTCGTAAAAAAAGAAAAGGTCGATAAGTTTCAGGGAGAGATTCAAAAGTTGCAAGCCGAATACGAAAAAATAGGTTTTATTTTTGAATCAAGCGGTCCGTGGCCTCCGTATAATTTCGTGTAATGTATGAAGCATCCACCAATTCAAATATTAAAAGATATTGCGATTTTGGAAAGGTCGCCCATAGAGGAAAGGGTTACTTTAATAGACGCCTTGGATAAGGTTTTGGAAAAAGGAGCGGTTTTAGATGGAGAGATTGCTATCCGCGTGGCTGATGTGGATCTTGTATTTATCGGCCTTAAGCTGCTCATTACTTCCATTAGTCGAGCGGAAGCTTTGCGCCAGGGCGATTCTTCCGGCGGAGCGGTTAGTAAAGAAGACGAGGAGTATATTAGAAGTTTGGAGCGGGAAATAGAGAGAGCGGAAAGGAATATACCTAGAATAATAGAAGCCGCTGATCCGGAAAAAGCCGAAAAAGGAATCGCCCAGCTAGTCTTAACCCTGGTGAAGCTGATAAAAGATTTGATGTATCGAGAAGCAAAACGCAGAATAGCAAAAGGCAATCTTTCCGAGGTTGAAATTCAAAAATTAGGACTGACCTTCAAAGCATTAGATAAAAAAATTGACGAGATGAAAGCCATCTTTGGATTAGAGGATTACGAATTAAACATTGACCTTGGACCATTAGGGAAATTAATGTGATAAAAAATTATGACCCCTCGATAAACTCAGGGTCATAGTGATAAAAATAAAACTATGAGTGAACAAATGACTCATTCAATTCAATCGACTAACTTAGCCGATATTTTGGAGCGTGTTTTAGACAAAGGCATTGTTATTGCCGGCGATATTCAGATTAAATTAGCTGATGTTGAGCTTTTGACGATTAAAATACGACTGCTTATCGCCTCTGTTGATAAAGCCAAAGAAATAGGCATTAATTGGTGGCAGACGGACTCATATCTTTCTTCCAATGCCAAAGACAATGCTTTAGAAAAAGAAAACGAACGGCTAGAGAAAACAATCGGTTCCTTAAAGTTGCGGCTTGAAAATAAAGAAACCCAGAAAAAGTCTCCAGGCCAGAGCCGGGGCGCGAAGAGATGAAGATTCTTAAGCAATAAAGTATATGGTAAAAAAACACATAGAAAAAGAAGAGGGCGGGGCGGAATTTGACGCGGGACTCGGCGGTTTTTTTGGCGGGCTTTTTGGCGGTATTGAAAAAATTATAGATCTAGCGGAAAAAGCCGAGAAAGCCGGGGGTGAGTTTCGAAAAGAGGTGGAACTGCGAGGCGGAACCAAAGAAAGACCCATCCGCGGGATTTATGGATTTAACATCAGAACCGGCCTTGGCCAAGAGCGATCGCGTGTTCAGACCTTTGGCAACATTAAAAGAACCAAACAAGGTCCTCGAGTGATGAACACAAGAGAGCCAATTATTGATGTGTTTGACGAAAAGGATTCTTTCAGGGTAATTATGGAGCTTCCCGGCGTTGAGGAAAACGAAATCAAACTTGAGGTGAAAGGGGATATCTTGAATATTGAGACCGCGGGAGACAAAAAGTATGCCAAAGAAATTTTGCTTCCGGCAAAAGTTGATGGCGCCTCCAAAGAGATGAGCTTCAAAAATGGGGTTTTGGAAGTGAAATTCAAGAAATTATGATCTCGGCGCCGATCACTTTGAAAATAGCCGAGGCGCAGAGCAAGGATGTGGGCAGAGCGATCGCGAGGATCGACCCAAAAGCCTTTTCCAAAATTCAAGCTAGTACCGGCGATGTGGTGAAATTAAAAAGCGGCAAAACAGAAACCGCGGCTAAACTCATGCCTTGCTATCCTGAAATGCGAGGTAAAGGAGTCGTTCAAATAGACGGCATCGCGCGGGATAATTTAGGAATTGGGCTCGACGAGAAAGTCCAAGTGTACAAAGTTCCCTACAAGGACGCGCGCACAATTGTTGTAACGCCGCTGGATTCAGGGGCTGATTTTGGCGATGATGATAGCAAGTATTTGGCGGAGATTTTGAATGGAACGCCGGTTATCAAAGGAAACAAAATAAGAGCTACTTTTTTGGGGACAAAGGCTCAGGACTTTTTTGTCGAAGACACTGACCCCGCCGGAGTAGTTTTTATACGATCTTCCACCTCCATAAAAGTAAAAGGGGCGGTAAAAGGGAAAAAAGGCGTTGGAACAACCTATGAAGATATTGGCGGACTCGGGAAAGAGGTTCGGCGCATTCGAGAAATGATCGAACTTCCCTTGAAATATCCGGAACTTTTTGAGCGTCTAGGCATTGATCCGCCCAAAGGAGTTTTGCTCCATGGGCCGCCGGGTTGCGGAAAAACCTTGATTGCCAGAGCCGTGGCTAATGAAACTGATGCTCACTTTACTCATATTTCCGGTCCCGAAATTATGGGAAAGTTTTATGGTGAGTCTGAGGGACGGCTTAGGGAGATTTTTGAAGAAGCGAAAGCTAATACCCCGGCGATTCTTTTCATTGATGAAATTGATGCCATTGCTCCTAAACGTGAAGAGATGGGCGGCGAGAAGCAAGTGGAACGAAGAGTGGTGGCTCAGCTCCTGGCTCTTATGGACGGATTGGAGTCTCGCGGTCAGCTTATAGTTATCGGCGCCACCAATATCCCCAACGCTCTTGATCCGGCTCTCCGCAGGCCGGGGCGATTTGATCGGGAAATTGTGATTGGAATTCCTGATCGTAACGCGCGAAAAGGGATTTTGGAAATCCATACCCGCGGCATGCCTTTGGCGCGCGATGTGGATTTGGATAAATTGGCGGAGATTACTCATGGGTTTGTTGGGGCTGATCTTGAGGCCTTCTGCCGCGAGGCAGCCATGGCGGCATTGCGGGAAATTATGCCGGAGATTGAGTTTGAAAAAGAGTATGTGCCTTATGAGAAACTTCGTAAAATTGAAGTGAGAGCAGGCCACTTTGAGGAGGCGAAAAAAGAGGTGGAGCCCTCGGCTTTGCGAGAAGTATTTTCCGAGATACCTAATGTGAAATGGGACGCGGTGGGAGGCTTGGAAAAAGTAAAACAAATTTTGAAAGAAGTTATTGAATGGCCGCTGAAGTACAGATCAACGTTCGAGCAGGTGAAGTTCGCCATGCCCAAAGGTATTCTCCTCTACGGCGCTCCAGGCTGCGGGAAAACGCTTCTTGCCAAAGCTGTGGCCACGGAACTCGGGGTGAACTTTATTGCTATCAAAGGGCCGGAACTTCTTTCAAAATACTTGGGGGAATCAGAGAAAGGAATTCGCGAAATATTTAAAAAAGCGAGAATGGCCGCTCCCTGCATTGTATTTTTTGATGAAATCGACGGGCTACTGTCAAAACGCGGAGACGGCTCTGATTCAGGGTCAACCAATAGGTTGGTAAGCCAGTTTTTGGCCGAACTGGATGGAATCGAAGAACTAAAGGGCGTGGTGATTTTAGGCGCAACCAATAGATTGGAAGTAATTGATCAAGCCGTGCTTCGCGCCGGAAGGTTTGATTTTCTGCTCGAGATTCCTTTGCCCTCTGAAGCGGATCGCTGGGCTATATTTAAAATTCATACAAAAAACCTACCATTAGATATTGCTATCAATTTGGAGAAGCTGGCGAAAGCGAGTGAAGGATTTAATGGCGCCGATATTGAGCTCGTGTGCAAGAAGGCCGGTCTTGCCGCTATTCGGGAATGTCTTAATAAGAAACCAGAAAGAGGAAAGGGTAGTGTTACCGTATGCTCTAAGCATTTTGAAGAAGCCTTACATGAATATAATTCGTGCCGTATAAGTTAAATGAAATTTTTTAAAGACAATAAATTTTGCTATGATTAATGAAGGTAAATATATCTATTGCATAATCCAGGAAAACGAAAATCGAAGTTTCGGTTCTATCGGAATAAACAATCAAGAAGTAAACCTCGTTCCTTTTCAAGATATAGCAGCGGTAGTTTCTAATACCCCGATTATTAATTTTGATCGATTAGACAAAACAGAACTAACGAAGTATGTGGCCATTCATCAGAAAGTAAATGAAGAGATAATGTCCGCCAAAGGCGGATCCGCCTCCGGCGGAAAAGGATATGATCTAGTTCCTCTAACCTTCGGGATTATTGCTCCAAGTTCTGATGAAGTATCTCGAATTTTAGAAAAAGCTTATCTTCAATTTAAGACGGCTTTAAAAAATGTAACCGGCAAAGCGGAATTTGCGGTTCAAGTCTGGTGGGATCTAAAAAGAGTTCTGGAGGAACTGGCTCGTACTGACACGGAGATTCAGGAACTAAAACAGGAAACATCTTCAAAGGGCGGTCTTATTGGAATACCCGGTAAATTGAGATTAGGAAGATTAGTTCACCAAAAAATAGAAGCCCGGAAGCAGGAAGACATTAAAGATATTCACGCTATTTTAAATACTATTGCTTGTGACGCCACCTTTAATAAATTGATTGATAAAGAGATGATCGCTAATTTTTCCTTCTTAATGGAAAAAAATAAAGAATTAGAACTCGATGAAAAAATGCAAGAACTCGGCAAAAAATATGAAGGGATAATAAGATTCAAATACATTGGTCCCATGGCTGCCTATAGTTTCTGCAACATCAATTTAAGCCTTGGGAATTTCGAAATAGTTAATGAAGCAAGAAAACTTTTAGGTTTGGGAGAAGAAGCCGCCTTCGCTGAAATTAAAAATGCTTATTATACTTTATCTCACCAATTTCATCCTGATAAATATGGCGGAGAGCAGGGTACCAGAGCAAGCACGGTACCCCGCGGGCCAGAAACAGCTGAAAAAATGAAAAAGATTATCAAAGCTTACCGTATTTTAGAAAATTACTGCCAAAATTGCGACGAGTTTATGGGGAAAATCGATGGTCAAAGCTACTCTTTCAAAGAAGAAGATGTTAAAAATTCACTAATGATTCGATAAAGGCGAGTAAACACCCAAACGCGCGGTACAGTAAAAAAAATCCTCTTCTCCAGAGGAATTTTTTTATGCTGAATATTTTTTTTAACTGTCACATTTTTTCATCAAATCATAGCTAAAATTTTGTCCACATCCTCGCCTTTACAACAACCTTGATGAGCTCTAAAGTAGTTCTATATGGAGGACTTTGACGACAAAAAGTGTTCATTGATTTTTTTCTTGAACACAATAAAAAAATCCTTATCCCCCAAACCCCAAACCCTAATCCCTAACACAACATACATATGGCCGAAATAAAACCGGAAATTCAAACCTTTGCCAAAATAAAAGTGTGCGGTATTGGCGGCGGTGGTGGGGCGGCGGTTAATCGCATGATCAACGACAAAATTAAAGACGTTGATTTTATTGCTATCAATACCGATATTCAGGCTCTTCATAATAATTCAGCGCCAACTAAAATTACGATTGGAAAAACCATCACTTGCGGTTTGGGCGCGGGCATGAATCCCGAGCTCGGTCGCCAGGCAGCTGAAGAAAGTCAGAACGATATTCGTAACGCTTTGAACGGCGCGGACTTGGTTTTCTTGACTTGCGGTTTGGGTGGCGGCACGGGTACTGGCGCGATACTTGAAGTGGCTAAATTAGCTAAAGACATTGGGGCGCTTACCGTGGCCGTGGTGACCAAACCGTTTTCCTTCGAAGGGGCGCAGCGTCGTCGTATTGCCGACGAAGGTTTTAACCAACTCATTCAATTTGTCGACACGGTTATCACTATTCCTAATGATCGCGTCCTTCAAATCATTGATAAAAAAACTTCCCTCATCGATGCTTTTAATATTGTCGATGATATTCTTCGCCAAGGCGTTCAAGGAATTTCTGAACTTATTACCACTCCCGGTTTGATCAATGTTGATTTTGCCGACGTTAAAGCGATTATGGAAGATGCTGGTTCGGCTCTTATGGGTATTGGTCGAGCCAGTGGTGAAAATCGTGCGGTTGAGGCGGCCAAACAAGCCATTGCCAGCCCACTCCTTGAGCTTTCCATTGATGGCGCCAAAGGCATCCTCTTTACCATCACTGGCGGCAAGGATTTGGGTATGCACGAGGTGGCTGAAGCGGCCAAGATTATCACAAGTTCAGCCGATGAAGACGCAAAAGTTATTTTTGGCGCCAACATTGACGAAGATCTTAAAGAAGAAGTTCGCGTTACCGTGGTGGCCACAGGTTTTGATCAGCGCGAACGCCGTCGTCCGAGCGGCGGGGTAGAAGTACAACCACAAGGTACCTGGACACCGAGTTTGTTTTTCTCTCGCCGTGATGAAGAAGAAAAACGCCCACCCAGACCAACCGCCAAACCGCAAGTTTCAACACCGCCACCGGTTTCCGAAGAAGAAGAATTAGAGATTCCTGCGTTTATTCGAAAAAAAATGATGTGAGAGATACTTGATAAAAACAAAAAAACCTTCCACAACGGAAGGCTTTTTTGAAGACCTCCGAGCAGAGTCGATGAGAAGTTTGACGAAATGGTCGAAAAACATCTATACTGGGGGTGTTGTTAAACTTGGCTTATTCATATGAATAAAGAAAAATTAGAGGAAATACGTCATTCTTGCGAGCATGTCCTTACTATGGCCATGATGCGTTTGTGGCCCGGTAAAATAAAGGCGGCCATGGGGCCGGCCACGGAAGAAGGTTTTTATTTTGATTTTGATACTGATCTCAAAATATCAGAGGATGATTTTGGCAAGATCGAAGAAGAAATGGCTAAAATTATTAAAGAAGATTTGCCGATTATCAAAGACGAAATGACGGCGAAAGAAGCCAAGGAATTTTTTAGCGGCAATACTTATAAAGATAATGAATATAAGCATGAGTGGCTCGATGAAATAGAAAAGCGAAATGAAAAAGTCAGTGTTTATTGGATGGGCGAAAAAGGCCAGGACATGCCACAAACTTTTGTTGATATTTGTTCCGGGCCGCATGCCGAGTCAACCGGGAAGATTGGTTCGTTTAAATTACTCAAAACCGCCGGGGCTTATTGGCATGGGGACGAGAAAAATAAAATGCTGACCAGAATTTATGGTACGGCTTTTGAAATTCAAGAAGAGCTCGATCAATATTTGGTCATGCTTGAAGAAGCCAAGAAACGCGATCATAAAATTTTGGGTCAGGCTCTCGATTTATTCACTTTTTCCGACTTGGTCGGCGCCGGCCTGCCGCTCTGGACGCCGCGCGGCGCTATTTTACGCAACGTTCTCGATGATTTTGTTTGGCGTCTGCGTAAAAAACGCGGTTACGAAAAAGTGGAAATTCCTCATATCACCAAAAAAGAACTGTACGAAACCAGCGGCCATTGGGAAAAATTTAAAAATGAACTTTTCCGCATTACCACGCGCGAGGGCCACGAGTTTGCCATGAAGCCGATGAATTGTCCGCACCACACGCAAATTTATGCCCGTCGTCTTTGGAGCTACCGCGAACTTCCGCAACGCTACGCCAACACCACCACCTGTTATCGCGACGAACAGACCGGTGAGCTTTCAGGTATCTCCCGCACTCGAGCTTTTTCTCAAGACGACGCTCACGTTTTTTGCCGCATGGATCAAGTTAAGGAAGAGTTTTTGAAGATCTGGGACATTGTCCACGAATTTTATCCGGTCTTTGGTTTTTCTTTGCGCGTTCGCCTTTCGCTTCATGATCCGGAACATTTGGAAAAATATTTGGGCGACAAAGACAACTGGGTCGTGGCCGAAAATATTTTGCGGGAAATTATTGAAGAGAAAAAAATCGATTCGTTTGAGGGTGTCGGCGAGGCGGCTTTCTATGGCCCGAAGTTGGATTTTATGGCCAAGGACGCTATCGGCCGCGAGTGGCAAGTGGCGACGATTCAACTCGACATGAACATGCCGGAGCGGTTTGACTTGGTGTGTATTAATGAGAAAGGCGAAAAAGAAAGAATCGTCATGATCCACGCCGCCATTATGGGTTCGATCGAGCGTTTCATTTCAATTCTCATCGAACATACTGCCGGCGCTTTCCCGATGTGGCTCGCTCCGATTCAGCTTCGTCTGGCCACTGTCGGCTCTGACTTCGTCCCGTTCGCCAAAGAGTTGCTGGCCAAACTGGCGGCCGCCGATCTCCGCGCCGAGCTCGACGATTCTGATGAAAAAGTCGGCAAAAAAATCCGCAACGCGGCCTTGATGAAAATTCCTTGGACGATTGTTATCGGCTCTAAGGAAGTCGAAGGTGGAGATTTTAAGATTAATGTTTTCGGGCAGGAAGAGGATTTGGTTATTCCTTCCGCGGAGTTGATTGAGAAGGCAGTGGAGGCAGGGAAGAGGCTGGAATAAAGTGTTTGTAAAAAAAAGAAAACAAAAACACGTCTGTTATCAGGCGTGTTTTTGCCTTTTGTCCCATTATCGTTTCTTGTAAATTTTGTGCGAACCGACATCGAGGAGATCAGCAGTATCAGGAGCGGAGAATTCAAAAAGAATCCGATATCCATCTCGAAGTCGAAACGCGAGACACTCTTGGAAACGTCCTTTGAGTTTGTGTGTCTTGAGCGATGGGTGGTTCGGATTCTATATGAATAGCGTTATCTGTTTGTCGAAGTCGTCTTGAATACGCGGGGGGAGTTTCTTGTACGCCCGCTTGAAACGTGGCGAGACATTAATATTCATATCACGCGCGTAGCGCCGCGATGAGTCCTTTCGCGGTTTTGTGAGAAGAATAATTTCCGAGCGCGTAGTCAAGCCGCGCTTCGCTAATGATTTCATCGAGCGTTTTGGCGCTATTGACCCGTACGATATCATCCATGGCAATTTCTACAATAATCTTTTTTTCACGAGGATACCGAGACAGATATCGCAAGGCAGACAACGGTATTTTCACCATTGCCTCTTTTGTTTTTTGTGAAAGAATAGTATGTCCGTTAGCCATATGCTTTGTATTAATTACAGAAGCATCATGACATAGAAAAGGAGAAAAGGCAAGGAAGAGACCGGAATAAAGTATTTGAAAAAATAAAAACACGCCT
>Ga0265296_1000754_pt1 | contig 44171 bp, 40 predicted proteins | sample MunlanPumphouse1_FD_189073 | JGI IMG/M metagenome (GOLD analysis project Ga0265296, IMG submission 189073) | Groundwater microbial communities from a municipal landfill in Southern Ontario, Canada - Pumphouse #1 | ecosystem: Environmental > Aquatic > Deep subsurface > Groundwater | place... | reverse complement strand
TGGACACCTTACCCTTGGCGCAGAATTTTCCCCGGCGCAACCGGCTGATCAGCGGTTTAAGCCTGGGTGTTTTGATCACCGAGGCAGCCAGAAACAGCGGGGCATTGATTACCGCGGATTTTGCCCTAGAGCAGGGTAGGGAGGTTTTTGCCTTACCGGGGAGGATTGATTCCTGCGGTTCAACCGGGGTTAACGCGTTGATTAAACAAGGCGCAAAATTAGTTACCTGTTGCGAGGATATACTTGAGGAGTTAAATTTACCTGCCGCTATCGCAAGAAAGCCGGAGGACCGGGCAATTAAAGAAAAGACCGCCTGTCCAAAAGAGGAAGAGGTGGTTTATGATTGCATAAGCCGGCAGGCAATTACAATGGATGATTTAGTGGAAAAGACATCTAAGCGGTACGGCCAGTTAGCAAGTTTAATCTTAAAATTACAGTTTAAGAAATTAATCAAAGAACTGCCGGGTAAACAGTTCGTGAGGAATTAAATGAGCAAGAATCTGGTTATCGTAGAGTCACCGACCAAGGCAAAAACCATAAGCAAGATATTAGGCGAGGATTTCAGCGTGGTTTCTTCCATGGGGCATATTGTTGATCTGCCGCAGAAAGAACTGGGTGTGGATATAGAAAATAAATTTAAGCCGGATTACGTGGTTATCCCGGCCAGGAAGAAACTGCTGGCCCAGTTAAGAAAAGAGGCCAAGGACAAAGAGAAGATTTACGTAGCTACCGATCCTGACCGTGAAGGGGAGGCCATTGGCTGGCAGATAAAGGAGAAGGTTTTAAAAGGCAAGGCTGTTTTGCGCGTGAGTTTTCATGAAATTACCCCGCACGCGGTAGGTGAGGCTTTTAAGCATGGCCGGGAGTTTGATCTAAAGATGATTGAGGCGCAAGTGGGGCGCAGGATACTTGACCGTATCGTGGGATATTTCTTAAGCCCGTTACTCTGGAAGAAAATTGCCCGCGGATTAAGTGCCGGGCGCGTGCAATCCGTGGCGTTAAAGCTGATCACGGAAAGGGAGCGGCAGATACAGGCATTTACTTCCCAAGAGTATTGGGAGATCGTCGCCGAGTTATTCAAGCCCAAGGTTTCCGGAGAGAGCGGTTTTTCCGCTAAACTCCAGAAGATAGATGATAAAAAGGCTGAAATTAAAGGCAAAGAGGATGCGGAGAAGATCTGCGGGGAATTGCAGGGCAAAGAGTTCAAGGTTTTAGAGATCAAGAAGACAGAGAAGAAGCGTTATGCCCCGGCACCGTTTATTACCAGCACGATGCAGCAGGAGGCATTCAATAAGTTCAGGTTTAATGCCTCAAAGACCATGCTCATAGCCCAGCAGCTTTATGAAGGCATTGATATCGGCGAAGATAATCCTGTGGGCTTAATTACTTATATGCGCACGGATTCCCCGCATGTTGCCCCGGAGGCAATTCTTGAGGTGCGCGAGCATATCAGTAGGAGTTTTGGCAAGGATTTTCTGCCGGAGAACCCAAATACTTTTAAGGTCAAGAAATCAGCCCAGGAGGCGCATGAAGCTATCCGTCCAAGTTATGTTTCGCGGGCGCCTGAGAGCCTTAAAAGTTTCTTAAACCACGATCAATACCGCCTGTATGAACTTATCTATAACCGGTTCCTGGCCAGCCAGATGAAGCCCGCGGAGTTCCTGGCGACATCCGTGGAAATTGCGGCGGATAAATATTTATTCGTGGCTAATGGAAGCCATTTACTATTTGAAGGTTTTCTGGCTGCTTATAATAAGGATGATGAGAGTGAGGTAGCTCAGGAAGATGAGGAAAACGAAAAAGAAAAAGCCAAGAATGTGATTCCTCCGCTTGAACAGGGGGAGATCCTGGGTTTGAATAAACTTGAGCCTTCGCAGCATTTTACCAAGCCAGCGCCGAGGTTCTCCGACAGCTCCCTGATCAAGGCCCTGGAGGAAGAGGGTATCGGCCGGCCTTCAACTTACGCGCCGATCATGTACACGCTTATCCTGCGCGATTATGTGCGCCGGATCAAAGGTTATCTTAACCCGACTGAACTGGGTTTTAAGGTATGCGATATGCTGGTTGAATATTTTCCCAGGATCATGGATGTTAAGTTTACCGCGCTTATGGAAGAGAAGCTGGATGAAATAGAGGAAGGCCAATTAACCAAGGAGAAGGTTTTGGGGGATTTCTACGCCCCTTTTAAAGAGAGCCTGGATTTCGCGCAGGCTAATATTAAGAAGGAAGTAATACTGTCGGATCAGGTCTGCGATAAATGCGGCAAACCCATGATCGTAAAATGGGGCAGGCGGGGCAAGTTCTTAAGCTGTTCCGGGTTTCCGGAATGTAAGAATTCCAAATCCATAGGCAGCGGGGTCAAATGCCCCCAGGAGAATTGCGGCGGGGAATTGATCGAGCGACGTTCAAAGCTCGGGTTTTTTTACGGCTGCTCCAATTTTCCCAACTGCACCTTTACCTCGCGCAATCTGCCGCAGGAGAAGGAGGAATCGTGAAGCTGAAACACGGTTTTACCCTAATTGAACTAATCGTAGTCATAATCATCGTAGGGATACTTGCAGCTATGGGCATTAGTCAATACTCCCTTACAGTTGAGAAATCACGCCTTGCAGAAGCTAAAATACGCATAGGCGCTATGCGCCAGCTTGCCTATGATTATTACCTGAATAATGGCACATTTGTTGGTATCGCTAACCCCGATGTGGGTGTTGATAATACGTGTTATTCAACAGATTATTATAGGTACACAGTAGCGTCCTCCGCGGCCGCAGTTATGTACATGCGTGCGACACGGTGTTCCGGTCAAGGGAAAGCTCCTGCCGGGCCGAACTATAACCTGCAATGGGGCCTGGCATCCGATGGTAGATTGTATCAGCAGGCGTATGCCAATTCGGATGGCGTTTGGGTGTACTCCGGGGATTGGGGTCCGTGTTGCAGGTAGCCGTGCTAAAACAGTGAGATTATGGAAAAATATATTGAAAAATTTATCCGCTATATGGAAATAGAGAAAAATTACTCTATCCATACGGTCCTTAATTACAAATTAGACCTTAAGGATTTCAATAAATTTCTTGCCGGCACTGACCTTGAAAAAGTGGATTACCTGGCGCTGAGAAAATATTTGGCAGTGCTCAAGGAAAAAAACTTAAGCAGCCGCAGCGTGGGCCGCCGGCTTTCGGCATTGCGCAGTTTTTTTAGGTTCCTCTCCCGCGAAGGGTATATTAAAACCAACCCGATCCTTATGCTTTCCAGCCCCAAGCTGGACAAGCACCTGCCTTCCTTCATGACAGAGGAGGAGGTTAAAAAGCTTATTGAATCAGCTTTTGCTAAAAACCAGAATGATCTTTCAGGCCTGCGCGACCGGGCGATCTTAGAGGCATTCTATTCCAGCGGCCTGCGCATTTCCGAGGTCGTGGGTTTAAACCTTGATGATGTTGATTTTATCGGCGGTGTTCTGAAAATACGGGGCAAGGGAAAAAAGGAAAGGGTTGTGCCTGTCGGCGAGGCAGCGCTTACGGCTATAAAAAATTATCTGGATAAACGGAATAAGCAGACTGATGCGATATTCTTAAATAAGAATAGTCGTCGTATCACTACCCGCGGGGTAATGGATATTGTAGTGAAATATCTGCGTCTGGCCGGGATCAAGCCCGGGGTTTCCGCGCACACCTTCCGGCATTCTTTCGCCACGCATCTGTTAAACCGGGGGGCTGACCTGCGCACGGTGCAGGAGCTGCTGGGACACGCGAATTTATCCACGACTCAGATATATACGCATTTAACCACCGAGAGATTAAAGAGTGTTTATGACAAAGCGCATCCCCATGCTTAAGCTATGTTTATAATTTATGATCTGATATTCCTGATTTTTATGCTGGTGTATCTGCCGGTGTATTTGTTTCGCGGAAAATTCCACCGGGGATTTTCCCGCAGGCTGGGGATCCTCCCGCCGGATTTAAATCTGGATAGGCCAATCTGGGTCCACGCGGTAAGCGTAGGTGAGGCTATCGCCATAAAGGCGCTTGTGTCGGAATTAAGAAAGGCCTATCCGCATAAGAAGCTGGTTATTTCTACCGTAACCGCGACCGGAAACAGGGTCGCCGAAGGTCTGATCAAGCCCGGGGATTTTTTAACTTATCTGCCTTTAGATCTTAGCTTTATTACCGGTCCGGTGCTCAAGAGGATCAACCCCTGCCTGTTTATTATCGCTGAAACGGAGATCTGGCCAAACCTGATCAGCTCCCTTTATAAACAGAATATCCCGGTAGTTACGGTCAATGGAAGGATATCAGATGGCTCCTACTCCGGCTACCGGCTGATAAAATTATTTATCCGGCCGATCTTAAACAAATTCAGGCGGTTCTGCGTGCAGTCTGCTACCGATGCCTTGCGTTTACAGGAATTGGGGGTGGATAAGGAAAAGATCCATACCACCGGGAATGTAAAATTTGATATGGACTTGGAGGTCCTGGCAGGGTTAGATCCTTCGGATTACCGCAGGAAGCTTTGGTTGGAATTAGAAAATAAGCTGTTGGTTTGCGGCAGCACGCACGCCGGAGAGGAGGAGCAGCTTATTAAAGTTTACAAGGAATTATTATTGAGTTTCCCCAAACTTAAGCTTTTGATCGCTCCGCGCCACCCGGAGAGGAGCAAGGATATCGCGGAGGTTGCGGCTAAAAACGGCTTTATGCCGCTCTTTATCTCTAGCATCAGCTCCGCATGCCCGGCCTGCGTCAGCGCGTCCGTATTTATACTTGATGTTATGGGAGAGCTGCTTCATTTTTACGCTAGCGCGGATATTGTTTTTGTCGGCGGAAGCCTGGTAAAGACAGGCGGCCATAATATTCTTGAGCCGGCTGGCCTTAAGAAACCGATCATCTTCGGGCCCCACATGTTTAATTTCCGCGATATAACCGAGATGTTCCTGCAAAATAAAGCCGGGATCATGGTGGCTGATACGGCTCAACTCAAAGTTGAGATCAGGAAACTTTTGGAAAACGGCCTTTTGGCAAAAGCATTGGGGGAGCGCGCGTATGAATTAATCAGCAAGAACTCAGGCGCTACAATGAAGAACATCGGGATCATTAAGGGTTTAAAATTAATCTAAGGAGTTATTATGCCGGGAGATATTTATCTGACGCAGGAAGGATACGAAAAGTTATCCGGCGAACTGGAGCATTTAAAAACAGTCAAACGCCGTCAGCTTTCCAAGGCAGTAGGGGAGGCCAGGGCGCATGGGGATATCAGCGAGAACGCGGAGTATGACGCAGCCAAGGATGCCCAGGCGCATAACGAAAAACGGATCATGGATCTGGAGGATAAGCTGGCGCGGGTGCGCATACTGGATAAGAATATCCCGCAAGACCAGGTTTTGATCGGGGCAACAGTGAAGTTAAAGGATATGGATACCGAAGAGAAGCTGGAGTATACTTTGGTTTCCGAGCTGGAGGCTGATTTTAACCAGGGAAAGATTTCCATAACCTCCCCGGTGGGAAGTAGCCTATTGGGGCATAAGGAAAATGAGGTCGTGGAGATTAAAATTCCCGCCGGGATATTAAAATACAAAATAATCAGGATATCGCGTTAGACGCATCATGGATAAATTTAATCTTGAGCGTAAATGATAGAGAAGATCGGGCATCTTGTTTCGACCATCTTACCGAGGGAAAAACAGAGCAGGAAGCTTATGAGCGCATGGTGAAGGCCTTGCGCAGAAGCAACCGTAAGCAAATAAGATAAACTATGATAAAATTAAAACACTGGTTATTACTTTCCCGTATTCCATTCTTAAGTGTGGTGCTCCTGCCTTATATCCTGGGAGCCTTACTTGCCGCCAACCTTACCGGTATTTTTAGCTTTAAGGTTTTTCTGCTGGGCTTATTTGCGTCAGCGCTTGTGCAATTAGGGGCGCATTACAACGGGGAGATATACGATATAAAAGAAGACCGCCTAAGCGTAGATCTGGAGAAAAACTTTTTTACCGGCGGTAGCCTGATATTGGTAGAAAAACTGATCCCAGAGAAGAAGGTCAGCTTCCTCTCCTACGGGGTAATTTTCCTTGCCCTGATCATAGGGGTTATCCTGCAGTTTTATTTTAAAACCGGCAGGTGGACTATTCCTCTGGGTGTTTCGGGGATAATCTGCGGATTTTTTTATTCCAAACCCCCTTTACGCTGGGTAAGCCGGGGGGCGGGTGAGATTTTTATCGCCTACGCGTTTGGCTGGCTGCCTGTGGCAGCGGGTTTTTATTTACAGGCATCCAGGTTTGATCTTTTATCTACTTTGATCTCGCTTCCGGTTGCCTGCAGCGTTACCAATATCATACTGATCAATGAATTCCCGGATTATCCCGCGGATAAATTGGCAGGCAAGCAAAATATCCTGGTGCGCATAGGGAAGGAAAAGGGGGCTGTTTTATATGCCTCGCTTACGGTTTTGGCAGGGCTCACATTTTTTTATGCCGTTTTTAGAGGATCTTCTTTTATTAGCGCGTTATTTTATATGCCGGTTTTAATTATCGCGTTAAGATCAGCAGCCCTTATGCTTAAAGGGTCATATAAGGACCGGCAGAAACTTGAGAGGTTGTGCATGATGACTATTTTAGTTAGCCTGGGAACATCTTTATCATTCATACTGGGGATATTCTTCGGCCGATAAAATGCAGAATAATGATATAGAATTCATGCTCCTGGCTATAAAGAAGGCTCAGGACGGGGTAAAGAAGGGCCAAGGCAGAAGCAACCGGCCAGGCGCGCTTATTAAATTTCCCGGCAGCCTTGTGATTTTTGGATACTTATGTTATTATGCCGCAAAAGGATTCCCTTGAGGTTGAATTTAAAATATCATGTTAGAGATTAGGATCAGGCAAAAATATAATGTCGTTATCCTGGACCTCTCCGGCCGCATTGATGTGGACTCGGCTAATCTTGTGGAGGTGGTCGGCCAGTGCCTGCGCGACGGGTATGTTGATATCCTCTGCAATCTTGAAGATGTTGAAGGCATTGATTATATGGGCATCTCGGTGGTTGCCATTGCCTATAAAGAGGTGGCCAATAATGAGGGAAGGATGAAATTCGCAAATTGCCCCAGCCACCTCAGGGGGGTTTTCGCGGTTTCCGGGATGGACAGGACAATCGAACTCTACGCCACAGATGACCTTGCCCTGAATAGTTTTAAAGAGGATAAGGCCATCGAGAATATTAAAAAGATGCAGCTGCGCCGCAGGTTTAAGCGCCTGCCCATTGATTTAAAAATCGAATTAAAATCTAAGCTGGAAAACTCACCCCATTGCCTTAAGCTGGATATACTTAATTTAAGCGCGGTAGGGGCATTTATATTCGGCTGCGATAAATTTAAGCTTGGCGATGAAGTGATACTTAAGATGAAGCTTGCGCCAAGGCATGAGGAGTTTGACCTTGAGGCAAAGGTGGTCTGGGTACCTAATAAAGAAGTACAACCACATGAGTATCCGGGAATAGGGGTGGAATTCCGCAATATTTCCGCGGGGGACCAGCAGAAGTTGATCGCCTTCATCGAGCGCAACCTTTCCTTTACCTCACTGGATTGAACTTTATCTTTAACCCCGAATCCGACCCGCTTTAATTACATATCTTGTTGTAATCCTTAGATTTTTATCCCTAAAATCATTTGCCTGGGTGCAGCTTGTGTGATATCATATTTAACTAAGAATTCTTATCGCAGAGAGGAGAAAAGAGATGGATTGGAAGGTTTTTCTGGCTACATTTGGAGCGGTATTTTTCGCGGAATTAGCGGATAAGACCCAGCTGGTGGGCATTGGCATGGCAGCTAAGAGCGGCAAGCCTGTTTCTGTATGGTTGGGTTCGGTAAGCGCCTATGTTATCGTTACGGTGATCTCGGTATTTCTGGGCGCGGTTATGGCCAAATTCATTAAGCCGGAGCTGATCCGCTATGTAGGAGCCTCCCTGTTTATTATCATCGGAGCTTTAATGCTGCTTAAGGCAATTTAATAGCGTTATGTTTTCGCCAAGAGATTATCTTTATAATCTGGTTACCTGTAAGATAAAAGGCCCGCTGGCTGCGTTTTTAAGGGGCTTTTTGTTTATCCTTTCTCTTGCCTATGGTTTGGCCGTGGTTATTTTGGCGTTTCTCTATAGGATAAACCCGGCGCGGCTTAATGCTAAAGTGATCAGTGTAGGCAATATCACCCTCGGCGGTACAGGCAAGACTACCTTTGTGGAGTATCTTTGCGCCGAGCTATCTTCCTCGGGTAAAAAAATAGCGGTATTAACCCGGGGTTATAAACGGAATGCTGCCGGAGAAGGTCTTGCGGGTATGGGTGATGAGCCTGCTATGCTGCAGAAGAAACTTCCGCAGGTGCATGTAATTGTTGATAAAGACAGGGTAAAAGCAGGGATTAAGGCGATCAAGGACTACGCGGCAGATACGCTGATATTGGATGACGGCCTGCAGCAGTGGCGCATATTCAAGGACTTAGAGATCGTGACTATTGACGCCACCAATCCTTTTGGAAATTACCGGATGTTGCCTGCGGGTTTCCTGCGCGAGCCGTTAAGTGCCTTGAAGCGCGCCGATATCTTTGTATTGACCCAGGTTGCTTCCGGACAGGATACGAGCGTGCTGACCGCGAAATTAAAGAGCATAAATCCCCGTGCTCTGATAGTAGAGTCAATGCATAAGCCTGAGTCATTTAGCAATGTGCGTAATCCGGATGAGCTTTTAAGTTTAAACTCTTTTCAGTGTAAGAATGTCGCGGTATTTTCCGGCATCGGCAACCCGCAGGGGTTTGAAAATTCCCTCTCTTTATTAGGTATCAATATCAAACTGTTATTCAGGTTTAGCGACCATCATGATTATACTCAAAGAGAGCTTGATGGTATTGTTAAGGCAGCGCAAGAAAAGAAGATGGATGCTATTATTACCACCCAGAAGGATGCTGTAAAAATAAGGCAGCTGGAAACCGCAGGTTTGGCGATATTTGTCCTGGATATAAAACTAAGCATAACTAAAAATGAAGCAGAATTTGATCGCAGATTACTTAAGTTGTATCCTGTTTAAGGCAGCCGGTTTTTTTACTTATTTTATGCCTTTAAATCTGAGCCTTTTTATAGGCAGGAGGCTGGGCGACCTTATTTATTTATTTGATGTCCGGCATCGCGCTATTGCCTCTGCTAATATCAGGAAAGCCGTCTCAGATAAGCTTGATTGCGGATCCGGCGCCAGGATTACCCGCAAGGCTTATCAGGCATTTGGCCAGAATCTTATTGAGATTTCTTTTATCCCGCGCATAAATAAACAGTATCTTGAAAAATACATACACATAGAGAACAGGGATTATATTGACGCGGCTTTTAAAAGAGGCAAAGGAGTGATCTTTCTGGCTGCGCATGAGGGTAACTGGGAGCTCTCCAATATTATCTGCGCCAACCTTGGGTTTCCTTTTGTCTTCTTTGTGCGCGATCAGGGTTTCCCCAGGTTAAACGCCCTGCTTAATTCTTACCGGCTAACACAGGGGGCAAAACTTATCCATAAGCAAGCCGGGGTCCGGCAGTTAATCGAGGCGCTTAAAGAAAATCAGGCAATCGGCATGACTGTGGACCAGGGAGGCAGAACCGGTGAATTGGTAAAGTTCTTCGGCAAAGAAGCCTCTATGTCTACGGGGGCAGTAAAGCTGGCCTTAAAATACGATTGCTCCATAATCCCGACTTTTTACACGCGTACTAAAGGCCCTTACACTAAGGTGATCCTGGACCAGGTTTATACGGTAACTAAATCCGGGGATGCGCAAAAAGACCTGCGGGAGAATCTGCAGAGGTTAACCGGTATATACGAAAAATATATCCGGCTCTACCCGCATGAATACCTCTGGACCTATAAGATATGGAAGTATGGCAAGGAGAGGGAGCTGCTCATTCTATCCGACGGCAAAACCGGACACCTGCGTCAGTCTGAGAGCGCGGCTAAATTAATCATCCAACAACTGAGCCTGCGCGGAATAAAAACTAATCTCTCCATCCAGGAGGTAAGATCCCGGGAGGGCCGGCAGGGATTGATGAAGTTTAAGCCGGATATTATTATTTCTGCCGGCAGCTCGATAAGCGTCCTAAATTACCGGTTAGCTAGGCAGAGCCAGGCCAAATCCATTGTTTTAATGCGGCCGGCTAATTTAAGCCTGAATAAATTCGACCTGGCGATTATCCCCGAGCATGACTATCCAGAGGGACGTGGTTTGGCTTCCGATAGCCAAAGCCACTGGCCAAAGGGCCGCGGTTTGGCCTCTAAGAATGTAGTGGTTGTTGAAGGGGCGCTTAACCTGATTGACGCGGATTATTTAAAAGAAAAATCAGGGAGATTAAAACAGTCGGGCTTTATCAAAGGCAATCTATCTTCTTTATGCATCGGCGTGTTGATCGGGGGGAGCAGCAAGGACTTTTCTATTTCCCGCCGGATGATTTCCGGGGTGATCGGTCAGATCAAGAAATCCGCTGAAGAGCTTAACGCGGATATTCTGATCTCTACCTCGCGCCGTACGCCCCTTGAGGTGGAGCAGGTTATTAAAAACGAATTTGGCGGTTATGGCCGCTGCAAGCTTATGGTTATAGCTAATCAGAATAACCATCCTGATGTTGTAGGAGGGATATTGGGATATAGCAGTATAATAATCAGTTCTCCGGAAAGTATCTCAATGGTTTCTGAGGCGGTATCCGCGGGAAAATACGTTGTAGTATTTAAAGCCGATGGCCTGAGCAGGAAGCACCGGCGTTTTTTAAAGAATTATCAGGATAAAGGATATATATATTTGGAAGAAGCTGAAGGCCTGGCTGATAGAATTAAAGAAATATGGAAAAATAGGCCTGAAGTGCATGTGCCGGAGGATAATTTAAAGGTAGCAGAGGCGTTAAGTAAAATATTATGAGAATATTGCAGATATTACCTGAGCTTAATGTGGGAGGGGTGGAGACCGGCACCCTGGATCTCTGTAAATATTTAGTGCGGCTGGGGCATAAGGCAGTAGTGGTCTCTGCCGGCGGGTCCCTGGTTAAGGAGCTGGAGGCAAGCGGAGCCAAACATTATCAGCTAGCCGTGCATAAGAAATCCATTATTTCCATATTTAAATTAATCCCTCAGTTGGCGGAGATAATCAAGAATGAGGAGATTGATATAGTGCATGCCCGTTCGCGCGTGCCTGCCTGGATCGCTTTTTTTGCCTGCCGCAGGGGCAAGGCGGTATTTATCACTACCTGCCACGGTTATTACAAGAAGCATCTTTTTAGCTTGGTGATGGGTTGGGCAAAAAGAGTGATTGTCTTAAGCAATGTAATTGCCAGGCATATGATCGAGGATTTCGCGGTGCCGCATGAGAGGATCAGTCTTGTTCCGCGCAGCGTGGATTTGGAGAGATTCAAATACCTTGATCCCCAGGCAAAAAGGAAAGAGGATTTTAATGTAGGGATTATCGGCAGGATCACCCCTTTAAAGGGCCACCTGTATTTTATTAAAGCCATGGCGCGCATCTACAGGTCAGTGCCGCGCCTGAAGATCTGGATTGTAGGGGATGCCCCGGCATCCAAGGAGGCGCATAAGGAGGAGGTGCAGGTTTTGGTGCGCAGGCTCGGGCTTTGGCATTGCACGGAATTTTTAGGCACGCAGCGGGATATCCCCGGGATATTGGCGCATCTTGATCTGGTGGTTTTAGCTACTACTACCCATGAGGCATTCGGCAGGGTGGTAGTGGAGGCCCAGGCAGCGGGGGTCCCGGTGGTAGCTACTAAAGTAGGAGGAGTAGTTGATATTATCGAGGACGGCAAAAACGGCCTCCTGGTGCCTCCGGCTGACCCCAAAAGCATGGCTGATGCCGTAATGCGTATTTTCAAGGATACGCAGTTGGCCCTAAGCTTGGCGGAAAATGCCTATGCCAAGGTTAAAGAAAAATATAATGTGGAGTTAATGGTCAAGAACACTTTAGATGTTTATCGCGATGCCTTAAGTAATTTTAAGATCCTGATAATCAAGCTTTCCTCTTTGGGGGACATAATCCTTTCTACGGCGGCCTTAAGGGCCATCCGGGAGAAATTTACCCAGGCCAATTTTAAAATAAGTTTTTTAATCGGCGAGGAATCCAAGGACATTCTTTTAAGGTGCCCGTATATTGATGAATTGTTGGTCTGCGACTTAAAAAATAAAGACAAAGGGTTAAACGGGCTCTGGGGGATCGGCAGGATTTTGAGAAAAAAGAACTTTGATATAGTCATTGACCTGCAAAACAGCCGCTCCAGCCACATATCATCTTATCTTTCCGGTTGCGTTAACCGTTATGGTTACGATAATAAGAAGCTCGCCTTTTTACTGAATCACCGCATCAAAGACCAAAAACCGGCCAGTGATCCGGTAACTCATCAATTCAGGGTATTGAAGATGCTTGGTATTGACCTGTTGGATAATCGTCTGGAGCTTTGGCCTTCCGGCGAGGATGTAAAACATGTGGAGGAGCTTTTAAACGCGCAGTGGCTAAGCGAAACGCAGAAGGTTGTGGGGATCAATATCAGCGCATCCAAAAGATGGAGCACTAAGCTTTGGCCGGGCCAATATCTTGCGCGGCTTTGCGAGGAGCTGGGTTTCCGGGATATCCGGGTGGTAGTTACCGGCACAGAGCAGGATCTGGTTTACGCGAACATGCTTATGAATTCCTTGAAAAATACCAAAATTATCAATGCCTGCGGTAAAACCAGCGTGAATGAACTGGCGGTTTTGATTAAAAAATGTCATGTATTTATTTCCGGGGATTCATCCCCTTTGCATATCGCATCCGCGGTAGGCACTCCTTTTATCGCGCTTTTCGGGCCGACGGATGCGCGCCGGCATCTGCCACCGGGTGAAAATTATGTTGTGATCAATAAGGGCCTGGATTGTTCGCCCTGTTATAAAACCAGCTGCCGCACTAAGCGTTGTATGGTTGAAATTACTCCTGAAGAAGTGCTTGCGGCAGTGGAGAAATTGCTTAAATGAACCCCGCCCTTTTGGCGAGGATATAATTATGTATAAGGAGTTTGTCTAATGAACTTAGCCAAAAGGGCGGGGTGAACATACTTTTTATCGTCAACCATCTTAATGCGGGAGGGATCTCAAGCTACTTGTTTACTTTGGCCAGTGGCCTTAAGGAAAAAGGGCATAATGTCTATGTCGCCTCCAGCGGCGGGGATCTGTTGGATAAATTCAGCAAAGCGGGGATAACGCATATTTGGGTCCCCTTGAGGACAAAAAGCGAGGTCAGCCCGAAAATTATTTTCAGTTTTTTTAAATTAAGCATGCAGGTAAAAAAGCTCAATATAGATCTGCTGCATTCAAACAGCCGGACCACCCAGGTCCTGGGGGATTTATTGAGTCGTTACCGGGGGATCGCGCATGTTTTTACCTGCCACGGTTTTTTTAAGCCGAAATTATCGCGCAGGTTCTTTCCTTGCTGGGGCGAGGCTGTGGTTGCCATAAGCCTGCAGGTAAAGGAGCATCTGATCCTGGATTTTAAGCTGGATGAGAGAAAGATAAGCGTAATAAATAACGGTATAGATACCGGAAACTTCGGTGATTTTTCGGCAAGAGAAAAGATGCGCAAAGATTTAGACGTAAATGATGTTTTCTTAGTAGGCATTATTGCCCGCCTTTCCGATGTGAAAGGCCATATCTATCTTATCCGGGCGATGCGCAATGTTATAAAGAGCTTTCCCTCCGCGAAGCTGCTTATTATCGGCCAGGGTAAGATGAAGCCCGCGCTGCTTAAGGAAGTAAATGATTTAGGCATTAAGGATAATGTTTCATTTCTGCCGGAGGCAGAAAATACCAGGGATGTGCTTGCGGCAATGGATGTTTTCGTCATGCCTTCATTGCAGGAAGGCCTGGGCCTGGCGCTGATGGAGGCGATGGCGCAGGGCCTGGCAGTTGTGGGCTCATCCGTGGGCGGGATTAAAACTTTAATTCAGGATAAGCACAACGGTTTGCTGGTTGCGCCGAAGGATGTTGCCGGCTTAACGCAGGCAATTATTAAATTGCTTAGTGAGCCGGCTTTGCGGTGTGATTTGGGAAAGAACGCGCGTAAATTCATTATGGACAATTTTTCCCGGGAGAAGATGGCAGAGCAGACAGAAAGGGCGTATCTAAAATGTTTAGAGTCAAGAAAAGCGCGTTAATCGCTGCGTCAATTTTAATTTTTGCCGCGGGGCTTTGGTTGTTCTTGCGCGCCATTTATTACCCCCCCATCATTATGTATCATTCGGTTAACCCTCCGGCCAGCTATAATATGCCTATGCTTACAGTCTCTCCCCGGACTTTTGAAAAACAGATGCGTTTCCTGCGCGAGCATAATTATAACGTCATTACTTTAGAAGCCCTGGCAAATTTAATCAAAGAAAAAAAGAGGATACCTCCCAAAACTTTAACAATTACCCTGGATGACGGATACCGGGATAATTATATCCACGCTTTCCCGATCCTGGAAAAATACCAAATACCCGCGACTATTTTTGTAATCATCAATGAAGTAGGCAGGGCGCAGGGGGACCGTTTAAGCTGGGAGGAGATCAAAGAGATGCAGGATTCCGGGCTGGTCACTTTTGGCAGCCATACCTTAAGCCCTGAACCGCTGGTTAATATGCGGTCTGATAGCTTGGTGAAGTCGCAGATCTTTGATTCCAAGAAAATACTTGAAGCAAAATTAGCCAGGCCGGTAAATTGTTTCAGCTATCCGGAAGGTTTGTTAAATACGCGTATAAAAAGGCTGGTGCAGGAAGCAGGTTATAAGGTAGCGGTCTCTACCCGTCCCGGCAGGCAATACTATAATAATGATATTTTTGTTTTAAGGCGCCTGAGGATATCTGAGAAGGCGGGCAACCTTTTTATTTTCTGGTTTGAGACCAGCGGTTACTACACTTTTTTTAAGCAACGCAAACACAGATGAGCAAGGATAGCGCGAGCAGAATACTGATTTTTAATGTCAATTGGCTGGGGGATGTTTTGTTTTCTACGGCAACCATCAGGAATATCCGCAGGAATTATCCCGACAGCTACATTGCCTGTGTTATCCCCAGCCGCTGCTATCTCATATTAAAAGGGAATCCTTACCTGGATGAGGTGATTATCTTTGATGAGCATGACCGGCATAAAGGTATATTTTCCAAACTGGATTTTGTGAGGTTTCTTAAGAATAAGCAGTTTGACACGGTATTTTTATTACATCGCTCCTTCAGCCGCGCGCTTATCTGCCGGCTGGCCGGAATAAGTGAAAGGATCGGCCACTATACCAGGAAGCGCGCCTTCCTCTTGACTAAAAAAATCCTTCCTCCCAGGAAAGATTCCCTGCACCGCATAGATTATTACCTGGATGTCATTGAAAAAGCGGGCCTGCGCGTGGAAGATAGGTATTTGGATTTCGTTTTTACCCCTGAGGATCAAAAAGTAGTCGATGATTTATTAAGCAAAAATTCCGTAGGCTCGGATGATTTTGTCGTGGCGCTTAATCCCGGAGGGAACTGGATGCCTAAGCGTTGGCCAAAGGATTATTGGGCGCTTTTGGCCGATAAATTAATCAGCGAACTCAAGGCAAAAGTAATTATTACCGGCAGCGCTTCCGACATCCATCTGGCCGATCAGATCAAAGAGGGGATGAAAGAGAAGCCGCTGGTTGCCTGCGGGGTTTTTAATATCAAACAGTTAGCTGCCTTGGCAAAAAGCGTAGATTTGCTTATTACCGCCGATACCGGGCCGATGCATATCGCCAATGCCGTGGGCGCTAAAAAAATAATCGCTCTTTTCGGGCCGACATCCAGGGAGATCACCGGGCCATACCCGGAAACTAATGTCGTGATCCTGCAAAAAGATGTCGGCTGCGCAATCCCCTGTTATAAGGTAAATTGCCGGGATAACCGCTGCATGCGGGCAGTTACTCCGGATGATGTCCTGGCAGAGGCCAGAAAGATAAAGCAAATATGAAAATCCTTTTTATAACCTTAAGCAATATCGGCGACTGTATCTTAACCCTTCCGGTGTTGGATGCTTTGCGGGAAAAATACCCGTTGGCTAAAATTACCTGTCTTGTACCATCAAGGCCCAAAGAGATATTTGTCAATAATCCCGGGATAGAGAAGGTGATTGTTTTTGATAAAGCTGCCAGGCTAAGAGAGAAAATAAAATTATTTTTCTCCTTAAGCAGGGAAGGTTTTGATGTGGTTGTCGACCTGCGTAACAGTTTCTTCGGGGCTTTTCTGCCTGCCAGGAAAAGAAGCTCTCCTTGGCGCGTGATTCCCGGGAAAATAAAACATATGAAGGAGAGGCATCTGTTTTGGGCCGGCCTTACGGGGTTTCTTCCAAGGAATAAAATTCCGCGATCAGTCATAATCACCCCTGAAGACAAAATGTATATCGATGATATTTTGCTCCGCAATAATTCAGGCAATAGCGATAAATTAATTGTAGTTGCCCCCGGGGCAAGAAGCCATATAAAACGCTGGGATAAACAGAATTTTAGCCGGCTGTGCCTGGCGCTTGCCGGCGAAGGCTGGCAGATTGTTTTAGCGGGTGACGCGGCGGATCAGCTCATATGCCGTTATATCCGGGAGAACTGCTGCGGGAAGGCCGTTGATCTTTGCGCTAAAACTACCATTGGCCAGCTTGCCGCTTTATTAAGTAAAGCGCGGCTTTTAATTACCAATGACAGCGCGGTAATGCATCTGGCTAGTTACCTGAATGTTCCGGTCGCGGCAATCTTCGGGCCTACCGATGAAACCAAATATGCGCCCTGGTCGGAGAAAAGCATAACCATAAAGAAAGATATCTTCTGCCGGCCGTGCGAAAAAGCGCAGTGTTGTTTTGGCGCCCTGGCATGTTTGGCCAGCGTAAGGCCGGAGGATGCGCTTAGCCAGATTAAATTCCTGCTTGAAGATAGAGGCGGATCAGCCTATGAAAAAGAGGGTAAACAGTATCACAGGATCCTTGTCGTGCGCACTGACCGCATAGGGGATGTGCTTTTATCTACGCCGGTAATTTATGCCTTAAGGCAAAAATATCCTCGGGCATATATCTCTATAATGGTTGCCCCGTATGCCAAGGATATCGTAGACGGTAATCCCTATCTGGATGAGGTTATTGTTTATGATAAGGAGGGCAAGCATAAGAGCGTCTTTCGTTCGCTTAAATTTGCCGGCAGGCTTAAGAAGAAGAAATTTGATTTGGCAATAATCCTGCATCCGGCCAACCGGCCGCATTTGTTGACTTTTTTGGCCGGCATACCCGAGCGCTTAGGCTATAACCGTAAATTAGGCTTCCTGCTTACCCGTGGGAAAGAACATACAAAACAAAAAGGCCGGAAGCATGAGGCGGAATATAACCTGGATTTACTCAGGAGTTTAGGCATAACCGGCAGCACCCAGGATTTATTCATGCCTATAAGAGATGAGTCGGAGAAGTGGGTGAAGGATTTGTTTGCTAATGAAAGCATCAAGGATACGGATAAAATACTAGCGATCAATCCCGGGGCAAGCTGCCCTTCGAAGGTTTGGCCGGCAAAACGTTTCGCGCAGGTTGCCGGGGAATTAGCCAGGCGCTACAATTTTAAAATCCTGATTTTAGCCGGGCCCAAAGATATGCATTTGGCGGATACGATCGCGCAGGAAATAAAAGGTAAGTCAATAAACTTATCCGGAAAAACCTCGGTGAGCCAGCTGGCTAGTATCCTTAAAAGGTGCGCCTTATTTATTTCCAATGATTCCGGCCCGGTGCATATTGCCTCGGCATTAGGCACTCCGGTTATCTCGATTTTCGGACGCAACCAGCCGGGGCTTAGCCCTAAGCGATGGGGGCCGCTGGGAAGCCGTGGTAAATATCTGCATAAAGAGGCAGGCTGTATTCAGTGCCTGGCGCATAATTGCGTCAAAGAGTTTGCCTGTCTTAAGGCGATCAGCGTTGAGGATGTGCTCGCAGCCGCTGAATCAATTTTGAAATGACCCTGTCGATTCTCTCGCTCAGGTCGATTTTCTGACATTTTGATATTTTGCTCTCGGGATATTGTTCGCGTGCGAAATTTTTCGCCGTGCGCTACGGTTTACGACTCACTCCCGGACAGACTTACGCTTGAATGAAAGTCCTCCGTTCGTCGTAAATCCTTGCGCACAATTGCCGAAAAATTTCTAATGCACGCTACACAATATTCCTCGGCAAAATATCAATAGCTAAAATCGACATTTGCTTTAAATTTACCAGGTTCATTTATGAGAATAGTATATTATTTTAGCGGATGACTTGGTTTGTTTCGAGCAGGGCGTGGAGGCAAGGAGCGGGCAAGGTTGCCCGGCTCCATACGAAGCCCGGCAGAGCGACGCCAGCCGACCCGAGCGCAGTTGCGGCACGCTGGGCCGCAACAAGCGTCCCTGCGAGAAACAAGACAAGGCAGACGCTAAAACTGTTAAATAAGTATTTGATTTAGCGTTGAATTGTGCTAAAATTATAACTCCGCTATGATTAATATGAACAAGATAAGGACATATTCGGTTAAGAAACGCTTGAGCAAAGTGTGCCTGGAGGATTTTGCCCGCATCCCGGTTAAGGGCAAAAGCTTTTCCGGCTTTTTGGATTCTTTGCCCAATATTTTGAAAGCAAAAGATCTGCGCGCCGTCGCCTCTGATATCGTCTCCAGCCGCAGGAGGAAAAAAGCGGTAATCTTTATGTGCGGCGCGCACGTAATCAAGTGTGGCCTTAATCCGGTATTGATTGAGCTGATCAAGAAAAAAATGATTACCTGCGTCTGTTTAAACGGCGCCGGGATCATCCATGATTTTGAGCTGGCTTTTCAGGGCAAGACCTCTGAAGATGTTGCCGAAAACCTTAAAACCGGAATGTTCGGCATGGGTAAGGAGACTGCGGATTTCCTGAACCGCGCGGTCAAGAAAGGCGTAAGAGCGGGTTTTGGATTGGGTTATGCCGTGGCTAATGCCATGGCAACGGCAAAACTCGCGCACAAAGATCTAAGCCTGATTTATAATGCCTATAAACATAAGGTGCCGGTGTGCGTTTTTGTGGGTATCGGCACGGATATAATCCATCAGCACCGGTCATTTGACGCGGCTTCCACCGCAGAGGGGTCATTGAGGGATTTCCATATCCTGGTAGAGAATATCCGCTCCTTAAATCAGGGAGGTGTGGTTGCCAACTTTGGTTCGGCAGTGCTTTTGCCTGAGGTATTTTTAAAGGCGCTTAACCTGGCGCGTAATCTGGGGAATAAGGTCAAGAATTTCACCGCTGTTAACTTTGACATGATCTATCACTATCGTCCGGCGCAGAACGTGGTATCCCGGCCTACGCTCTCAGGGGGCAAGGGTTATTATATTATCGGCCATCATGAGATAATGTTGCCGCTGTTGGCTCAGGCAATAATAGAACATTGTTAGGCTAAAATGACCACAAAATTAAAATCTATAATTCAAAAGTTTCCTAAAGCGAATATACTGGTAGTCGGGGACTTGATCCTTGATGAATATATCTGGGGCAGCGTGGAGAGGATCTCTCCTGAGGCCCCGGTTCCCGTGCTTTGGGCAAAAAAACGCACCTTTGTCCCCGGAGGCACAGCCAATGTCGCTAATAATATCCGCTCCCTCGGGGGGCAGGTAACTTTGCTGGGAGTTACGGGAAAAGACGCCAACTCTAAGATTCTCCTGGGGCAGCTTAAGAAGCGGAAGATTAATACCCGGGGTATTTTTATCGAGCCAGAAAGGCATACGACAGTCAAGACGCGCATCCTTGCCGGGCATCAGCAGGTAGTCAGGGTGGATTGGGAGCATACGCATGACCTTCCGAAAGAATTTAATTCAATGATCCTGAAATATATTGAAAAGAATATCCGCTTATTTGACGCGGTGATTGTCGAGGATTACGGCAAGGGGGTAATTAATGTGACGCTGCTTGAGAAGCTCATCTCTCTGGCCAAGGCGCACGGAAAGATCATTACCGTAGACCCCAAGGAGGATAATTTCCAGTATTATCGCGGGGTTACTTCTATTACCCCTAATCGTAAAGAGCTGGAAAATGCCATCAGGAATCTTAAGATAAAAGATACGACCAACAGGTTTAAAATTAACATCGATAGATTATTTACGGAGAAAGATGTGGATATGGCTGCTGCTGAGATTTTAAAATATTTAAACCTGGATTCTATCCTGGTCACTTTGGGTGAACAGGGGATGAAGCTGTTCCAGAAGGGCGGCAGCCTTACGCATATCCCCACTGTGGCCCAGGAAGTTTTTGATGTTTCCGGCGCGGGGGATACGGTAATCGCCGCTTTTACCCTGGCTCTTTGCGCAGGAGCTTCTAAATTGGAAGCAGCGCATATCGCCAACTTTGCCGCAGGCATCGTGGTGGGTAAACTGGGGACGGCAGTGATAACTTCCAGGGAACTTTTAGAGAGGATAAAATAACATGGATGTGATTGGGGTTATTCCGGCGAGGTATTCATCTACCAGGTTCGCGGGTAAGATCCTGGCGGATATCATGGGCAAGCCCATGCTGCAGCATGTTTGGGAGCGCGCCAAACAATCCCGCATGCTCGATGACCTGATTATTGCCTGTGATAATGAAATCATCCTGAAGGCAGCCAGCGAATTCGGGGCCAAAGCCGTAATGACTTCCAAGGAGCATACCTGCGGCACGGACAGGATCAGCGAGGTGGTTAATCCTTTGGATGTAAAGGTTATCATCAATATTCAAGGGGATGAGCCGCTTATCCATCCGATGATGATTGATAGCCTGGCCCGGGCCCTCTTAGAGGACAGATCGCTTAACATGGCAACGGTTATGAAGAGGATCGCGGATGTAACCCAGGTTACCGACCCGAACGTGGTTAAGGTGGTGGTGGATAAGGATAACTTTGCCTTGTATTTTTCGCGCGCGCCTATTCCGTATCTGGCGGCTGGCCTTGAGATGAACCATGTTACCTATTATAAGCATATCGGCCTTTACGCCTACACCAAGGATTTCCTTTTTATTTATAAGAACCTTCCGGTTTCCAACCTCGAGAAGGCGGAGAAGCTGGAGCAGCTGCGCGTTCTGTCCGAAGGTTTTAAGATCAAGGTGATTGAAACCAAATTTGATACCGTGGGCGTGGATACGCCGGAGGACTTAGAGAGGGCAAAGGGCCAGATACAAAAGGAAATAAACTAATGCGTCAGGTTAATGTAAAAAATATAAAGTTCGGGGATAAGCAGAAGCTTGTGCTTATTGCCGGCCCGTGCGTAATTGAATCGGAGAGCGCATGCCTTGAGACCGCCGGGAAGATCAAGCGTATCGCGGAAGGCCAGGGCATACCGTTTATCTTTAAATCCAGCTTTGATAAGGCTAACCGGCTTTCCATTGATTCTTATCGCGGCCCGGGATTAAAAAAAGGGCTGGCGATCTTGAAGTCGGTAAAGCAGCAGCTTAAAGTTCCCATATTAAGCGATGTGCATTGCATACAGGATATCCCCGCGGCCTCTGATGTCCTGGATATTATCCAGATACCGGCATTTTTGTGCCGTCAGACAGATATCGTAGTCGCGGCAGCTAAAACCGGCAAAGTAGTAAATATTAAAAAGGGGCAATTCCTTGCCCCCTGGGATATCCTGCCTATAATCAAGAAGATCGAATCCACGGGGAATAAAAATATTTTGATTACAGAGAGAGGGGTAAGTTTTGGTTATAATAATCTGGTCACGGATTTTCGCAGTTTAGGGATTATGCGCGACTTTGGTTATCCGGTAATTTACGATGCTACGCACAGCGTGCAGCTTCCCGGAGGAAAAGGCAGTTGTTCCGGAGGCCAGAGTGAATTTGTAAGCGGGTTATCCCGGGCAGCCGTGGCTTTTGGCTGCGACGGTTTATTCCTGGAGGTGCATCTTGATCCGGCGAATGCGCCTTGTGACGCGGCAAATATGATTAATCTTAAAGAGTTAGAAACACTTTTGAAGCAGGTTAAGAAAATTAAGGCAGCTACAGAATAGATGAAGATAAACATAATCAAGCGGGCAAAAGAGGTTCTGGATATTGAAGCGCAGGCGATCAGCTTGCTTAAAAAGCGCCTGGGCGGGAATTTCGCTAAAGCCATAGAGCTTATACTTAAAACTAAAGGCAGGGTGGTGGTCAGCGGCATGGGGAAAACCGGGATCATTGCCCAGAAGTTTTCGGCAACCCTGGCTTCCACAGGCACCCCCAGTTTATTTTTGCATACGGCAGAGGCTATTCACGGAGATTTAGGCAAGGTTACCGGGGAGGATATCGTGATCATTCTCTCCAACAGCGGCTCAACCGAGGAGATGAAGCAGCTGTTGCCGCTTTTGAAGAAGATCGGCTCTGCGATCATTTCGCTTACCGGAAACCCGAAATCGATCCTGGCCAAATACAGCGATGTAGTTCTGGATGTTTCGGTTAAAAAAGAGGCCTGTCCTTTTGGCCTGGCCCCTACTGCTTCGACTACCGCTGCCCTGGCTATGTCGGATGCTTTGGCAATATGTTTATTGGAGCAAAAAGGTTTCAAGGAAAAGGATTTTGCTTTTTTTCATCCCGGAGGGGCTTTGGGCAGGCGCCTGCTTCTAAAAGTAGAAGATATTATGCGCACCGGGGGAGCCAACCCAATAGTGGATGAGAATAAAAAGGTCTCCCAGGTTTTATTAGCCATCACGCGCTCACGGGCGGGAAGCGCTACGGTAATAGACAAAAAAGGGAAACTAAAGGGTATATTTACCGACGGAGATTTGCGCCGGCATTTGGAAAGCGATAAAAATCTCACCCGCCGTTTGGTTTCCGAGGTAATGACTAAAAATCCTACCGTAGTAAATAAAGATATGCTGGCAGCCGAGGCTATGCGTATATTACAGGCAAAAAGAATCGATGAGATCCCGGTGGTGGATAAAGATATGCGTCCGGTAGGCCTGCTGGATATTCAGGACTTGTTAAAGGCAGGGTTAATTTAAAAATATGCCCGACGAGATAATCAAGGAAGAGATTAAGGCAAAAGCCGGCAAGATAAAACTCCTTTTGCTGGATGTTGACGGGGTGCTGACCGACGGCAGGATAATTTATGATTCCCGGGGGCGCGACTCTAAATTCTTTGATGTGCATGACGGCTTAGGGGTTTATGTCCTGGCCAGGGCCGGGATAAAGACCATTTTGATTACAGCCAAGAGTTCCAAAACTATCCGTCCGCGCGCTAAAGATATGCGCGTGGCGGAAGTTTTCGCGGGTATCTTCCCTAAGACCGCGGTGTTGGATAAAATCCTCAAGAAATACAAAGTTGCCTTAGATGAGATTTGTTTTGTGGGGGATGACCTGGTGGACCTGTCGCTTATGAAGAAGGTAGGCATGCCGGTAGCCGTTGCCAATGCTGCCGGAGAAATAAAAGAGGCGGCCAGTTTTGTCACTAGCTGCTCTGGCGGCCACGGGGCTGTCAGGGAAATCGCGGAACTAATTTTAAAATCGCAGGACAAGTGGAAAGATATATTAAGGTTTTATGGGGCTTAAAAGAATAGTTTTGTTTTTCGCGTTTTTATCTTTTGCTTCCGTATCTTTTGCCGCTACGCAGGCAAAAGAAGCTGATCAGCAGATCGGTGATTTTTCCCTTTCCGGATTTGGAGATAAAGGAAAGAAGGCCTGGGATCTTTCCGGGAAAAGAGCGGATATATTTAACGAAGTAGTCAAGCTTAAGGAAGTGGTGGGCAACCATTACGCGGATAATGACAGCCTCAAGCTTACCGCGGATAACGGTGATTTTAATAAGAATAGCGGGGTTGTGCACCTGGAAAATAATGTGGTAATTACCACATCCAGCGGGGCAAAACTTACTACTAACTCCCTGGATTGGGACCGCAAGAAGCAGATCATTAGCACCATGGATAAGGTAAATCTCCAGAAGCTTGACATGTTTCTTACCGGAGTGGGCGCGGTCGGCGCGACTGCCTTAAAACAGGTGGAGCTAGCAAAAGACGTGCGGCTGGATATCCAGTCTTTGGATAAACTGAAAAACAAAAAAGAAAAGATCAGCATCACCTGCGACGGGCCGCTTGAGGTGGATTACGAAAAAAACATTGCCATATTCAATAATAATGTTAAAGTGGAAAAACCGGATTTAACCATTTACAGCGATAAAATGCTGGTTTATTTTACCCCTAAACAGGAAGAGACTAAGGGCACCCAGGATTCCCTGGCTATGGCCAGCTCCATAAATAAGATCGTCGCCCAGGGGAATGTGCGCATTTTGCGCGGTGAAAATACCTCTTACAGCCAGGAGGCGATTTACAGCGCCGCGGATAAAAAAATGGTTTTAACCGGCAGGCCTCAGATAATAATTTATCAGACGGAGAATATGAATGCGGCTTTTGGAAACTAAAGGATTAACCAAATCATATGACGGCAGGCAGGTTGTCAAGGGCGTGGATATTACGGTTAAGCGCTCAGAGATCGTCGGGCTTCTTGGCCCCAACGGCGCGGGCAAAACTACGACTTTCTATATGATTGTGGGCATTGTCGCTCCTGACGCCGGCACGATTGTTTTTGATAACCACCAGATCACCAGCCTCCCGATCCATGAGCGCGCGCGTTTTGGCATAGGTTATCTTTCCCAGGAAGCTTCCATATTCAGGAAACTTACGGTTGAAGAAAATATAAACGCAATTCTTGAGACTTTGCCTGTCAGCAGGCAGGAGAGAAAGCGCAGGCTGGCTTCTTTGCTCGAAGAGCTGAATATCGCGCATCTGGCAAAAAATAAAGCTTATACGTTAAGCGGCGGAGAGAGAAGGCGCCTGGAGATAACCCGGGCGCTGGTGACTAATCCGTCTTTCATATTGCTTGATGAGCCTTTTTCCGGGATTGATCCGATAGTTGTAAATGAGGCGCAGGAGATTATTAAAGAGCTTAAGGCGAAGGGTTTGGGAATTCTGCTTACCGACCATAATGTCCGGGAAACGCTTTCCATAACCGACCGGGCATATCTGATTGCCGACGGCTCGATCCTTATTTCAGGCACGGCGCACGAACTGATTAATCATCCGCAGGCGCGCCAGGTCTATTTGGGTGAGAAATTCCGCATGTGAACCAAGAGTTAATTTTAAGAAAGGATTGTGATGAAAACCGAAGTAAAGAAGTTGGATGGCACTGAACGCGAGATTAACGTAGCTGTAAGCGGGGATCTGGTTAAAAATAAATTCGAGGATGTTTTTGCCAAAATAGCCAAAGAGGCCAAGGTCCCGGGATTCCGCCCGGGAAAAGCCCCGCGGGATGTTTTGGAAAAACATTATTCCGCAGCTGTGCATGAGCAGGTTTTAAAAGAACTGGTCCCTGATGTGTACAATCAGGCCATCGCCGCAGAGAAGCTTGACGTAATCGAACTGCCGCAGATAACTGAAGTAAGGCTTGACCGCTCTAACCTTTCTTTTAAGGCTACTGTCGAGGTAAGCCCGGAGATACAACTCAAGCATTATAAAAACCAGAAGGTAAGTTTCAAAAAGATCGTTGTCAGCGCGGATGAGATAAAAAGGCAGATTGATTCTGTTAAGGAATCGCGCAAGGCTCAAAGCCTGGACGATAAATTCAGCCGCTCTTTGGGGTATCCTAATTTGACAGAGATGGAAAGGGCCCTGGAGAGGCAGATTTTTCTTACCAAAGAAAACCAGGAGCGCTCGCGCATTGAAAATGAATTGATTGAAAATCTGATGAAAGGCCTGGAGTTTAAGCTCCCCCAGGGTTTGGTGAACCGGCAAACCCAGGATATGCTAAGGCAGACAAAGCTGGATCTGGCGATGAAAGGCCTGCCGAGGGATAAAATCGAAGAGCAGGAGAAAATGATCCTGGAAGGGATCACTCCCGAGGCTAAAAAACAGGTCAAGGTATATTTAGTCTTAAGCCAAATCGCAAAACAAGAAAATATTCCTATTGACGACCATATGCCGCAAAGAGTAATGGAATTCTTATTACGAGAGGCAGATTGGCAGGAAACTTCTTAAAAATGGAGGGAAAGATGGATACAAAAATGCAGACTTTGGTTCCTATAGTGATCGAGCAGACTGCCCGGGGTTATGAGCGCGCCTATGATATCTATTCCCGCCTATTAAAGGACCGTATTTTATTTATCGGTACTCCTATCGATGATTATGTGGCTAACCTGGTGATTGCCCAGATGTTATTCCTGCAGATGGAGGAGAAAGATAAAGATATTAATGTTTATATCAATTCGCCCGGAGGTTCGGTTACCGCTGGCCTGGCCATTTATGATACCATACAGTTTTTGAAGTGTGATGTGGCTACTTACTGCGTAGGCCAGGCATCCAGTATGGGGGCGCTTTTACTTTGCGCCGGCACAAAAGGAAAACGCCAGGCATTGCCTAATTCACGGATCATGATCCATCAGCCCTGGGGCGGTGTGCAGGGGGCGGCAGAGGATATCTCGCGCCATGCCCAGGAGATCTTAAGGATGCGCGACCGGATCAATGAGATCCTGGCCCGCCACACAGGCAAGCCCCTGGAGAGACTGCAGAAGGATACGGACCGGGATTATTTCATGTCCGCTCAGGAAGCCAAGGATTACGGTTTAGTCGATGAAGTGATTTTACCTGAAACGAAGAAGAAATAGACAGATAACCAAAGAAAAAAAAGGAGACCTTTACGATGAAAAAGAATTATTTACTTACCCCGGGGCCGACTCCTTTACCTCCCCAGGTTTGCGAGTCAATGGCCAGGCCGATCATCCATCACCGCACCCCGCAGTTTCAGGCGATCCTGAAAGAGGCAAGCGAGGGGCTAAAACACGTGTTTCAGACCTCCAATTCTGTTTTTATCATATCTTCTTCCGGGACCGGGGCAATGGAGGCAGCGGTGATGAACCTGCTTTCTTGCGGGGATACCGCATTGGTCGTGCAGGGCGGAAAATTCGGGGAAAGATGGACGGAGATCGCCAAGGCCTATGGGATTAACTGCGAGATTATTGATGTAGAGTGGGGAAAAGCAGTCAATCCGGAAGAAATAAGCAAAAGATTAAAAGCCAACCCCGGGATAAAAGCAGTATTTGTTACTCATTGCGAAACCTCGACTGGCGTGGATAACGATATCGAGAAGATTGCCGGGATAGTCAAAGTTAGCCCAGCGGTTTTAGTGGTTGACGCTATCAGCGGCCTGGGCGCGATTGATTTAAAGACCGATGCCTGGGGGGTTGATGTGGTGGTCTCGGGTTCACAGAAAGGCCTGATGTTGCCTCCGGGATTAGGTTTTATTTCCGTCAGCCCTAAAGCCTGGAAATTGGTAGAGGCCTCTAAATCCCCGCGTTATTATCTGGATTTAAGAAAGGCCGGGAAGGCCCTGGAAAAAAATGATACCCCATTTACATCTTCAATCACTCTGATTATCGCCTTAAATGAAGCTTTAAAAATGATGCAGCAGGATGGCCTGGAGAATATTTTTTCCAGGCATAGGAAAATGGCGGATGCTGTGCGCTCCGCAGTCAAGGCTTTGGGCCTGGAGTTATTCGCGCCTACGGCAGCATCTAGCGCGGTTACGGCGGCAAAGGTGCCCTCAGGCATTGACGGAGAAAAGCTGGTTAAAACCATGCGCGATACCTACGGGGTCACTATTGCCGGAGGCCAGGCTGAATTAAAGGGCAAGGTCTTTCGCATCGCGCATATGGGTTTTATCTCGGAGTTTGATATTATTACCGGCTTATCCTGTCTGGAGAAGGTTTTAGCGCAGATGGGTTATAAATTTACCTTAGGCGCGGGTATTAAGGCCGCGGAAGAAGTGTTTTTGAAATAATATTATAATAAGGAGTGAACAAATGATCAGGATCTTAGTCAGTGACGCGTTATCCGTGGAAGGGCTTAAGGTGTTTCAAGAGTCTAAAGAGCTTTCTGTGGATGTAAAGACGGATTTGAAACCGGATGCCTTAAAAGAGATAATCAAGGATTATGATGGGCTGATTGTGCGCAGCGCGACCAAAGTGACCAAAGATATAATTGAAGCGGCCAAAAAGCTTAAGGTTATCGGCCGCGCCGGCGTAGGTTTAGATAATGTGGATCTGGAAGCAGCCACGCAAAAAGGGATTATTGTGATGAATACCCCGGCGGGAAATACAATTTCTACCGCGGAGCATACCTTTAGCATGATCCTTGCTCTTTCCAGAAATATACCGCAGGCGAATTCCTCGATGAAGAAAGGGGAATGGAAGCGTTCCAAGTTTATGGGTGTTGAGCTTTATGGCAAGACCCTGGGAGTGGTGGGTTTTGGCCGTATTGGTTCCGAAGTAGCCAAGCGTGCCCTCTCATTCGGGATGAAGATTTTAGCGTATGACCCGTTTTTATCCGCGGATGTTGCCGAGAATATCGGGGTGGAGATCGCGGAACTGAAGAAGGTGCTCCAGGAATCTGATTATATCACCGTGCATACCCCGCTGACTGATGAGACCCGGCATATGATCTCGGATAAAGAGTTTTCTTTAATGAAAAAAGGCGTGCGCATGATTAATTGCGCCCGCGGCGGGATCATTGATGAGCCGGCTTTGGTTAAAGCGCTTAAAGAGGGCAAGGTCGCGGGGGCAGCTATGGATGTCTTTGAGATCGAGCCGCTTTCCGCGGATAATGAGCTGCTGAAGCTGGATAATGTGATCATCACCCCGCATTTAGGCGCCTCTACCGAGGAGGCCCAGGTTAATGTGGCGGTTGAGGTAGCTGAGATTGTGCGTGATGCGCTGCTTGGCCGGGGAATCCGTAACGCCGCCAATTATCCCTGTTTAGAGGCAGAGGTTTGCAAGATCCTTAATCCTTATGTGAACCTGGCGGAGAAGCTGGGGATGTTTGCCGCGCAGTTAGTCGAGGGGAGATTTCAGGAGCTGAATATAAAATACAGCGGAGAGATTACCGCGCATGATTTAAGTCCGGTTACCATGGCTTTGGCTAAAGGCGTGCTTTCGCCTATATTGAAAGAGACGGTGAATTTTGTGAATGCCGTATCTTTACTTAAAGAGAGAGGGATAAAACTGCGGGAGTCAAAATCCAGCCAGGAAGGTGAATTTGTCAATCTTATCCAATTGGAGATTAAGACGGATAAAGAAACCAAGTCGGTCTGCGGGACGCTTTCCAGCAATAAGCAGCCGCGCATCGTAAAAATCGATGATTATTACCTGGAGTTATATCCGGTAGGAGAGATGGTTTTTATCCGCAACTGGGATAAACCAGGTTTAATCGGAAGCTTGGGGACGCTTATGGGCCAGCAGGGGATAAACATCGCTGCCATGACCTTTGGCCGGGATAAGCCCGGCGGCAAGGCGATCAGCGTTTTAAATGTGGATAGCCAGGTTAGCGCGGATATTCAGGAGAAGATAAAGAAATTAGAGAATATTTTGACCGTAAAGGTGATCAAGACATGAAAAAGACAATCCTATTCTTTTTGCTTGTTTTTCTCGCTCTATCATTAAGCAATCTTTACGCTAAAGAAGCAATTATTCTTTACACCGGTCAAACCCACGCCATGCTTTATACCTGCAACTGTCCTATAGGGCAGGATGGAGGGGTTGCCCGTCGTTCTACGCTGGTAAAAGAATTGAGGAAGGAGTATCCGGACCTCCTGTTGTTGGACTGCGGCAGCTTTACTGCCGGAGGCCTGATGGATGAATATACCCAGAATAGCCGGTTGGATATGCAGCGCTCAGAGATCAATCTTAAGGCTATGGAGCTTATGAGATATGACGCTGTTGGCGTTGGCCCCGATGAGTTTAACTTCGGTAAGGATTTCTTTTTGAAGAACGCCAGGAAAACCAATCCCGCGTTCCTGGATGCTAATTTAGATTCGGATAAAGTGGCCCCGTATATAATTAAGGAAACAGGCGGGGTAAAAATAGGGATTATCGGTTTAACTAATTTAGAGCCCGGCCGGAAATCAGAAGGTTTAAAGATCAATCCGTCTAAGTCAATAGGCAAGTTAGTCAGCCGGCTTAAAAAACAAGGGGTAGAAGTGATAGCCGTTTTAAGCACCCTGGGCGAGAAAGAAGATCTAAAATTAATTTCTCAGGTTAAAGGGATTGATATACTTTTTATAGGGTATAATCCCGTAAAAGTTGACTTGCAAACTAAAGTTGGTTCAACTTTTCTCCTGCGCCCGGTTTGGCAAGGCCGCGCGTTAGGAAAATTAACCCTGGAAGTCAAGGACGGCAAACTTCTGAATTGCAAAATCGAGCAGATCAAGCTTTCGGATAAGTTCTCCGATGATCCGGGCATAAAAGCTATCCTGCCGCGTTGCTATTCCGATGCTAATTGCAAGAAGGAAGGCCTGGTGGGAAGCTGTCAAAATCCGGGAGAGTCCAAATCCAATTGTACCTTTACTAAAGCCAATAAAGTCAGTTTGCTTGTGATTAGCGCCAAAGATTGCGTTATCTGCAACGCAGGCCCGGTCTTAGGTTCCCTAAAAAGACAGTTTCCCGGGATAACTGCGGAGTATGTTTATTTACCGGAGGCGCGCGCCCGGAAGCTGATTAATGACTTATCGATTAAGGGGTTGCCCGCGTACATTTTGGGCAGGGAAATAGAAAAAGAAAAAAACTTTGGCAGGATTAAGGATAACCTGGAATTAAAAGGTAATTCTTACTTGCTTAAGCCGCAAGCAAGCGGCATAGCCTATTTTTTTGACCGTCAGGCCCAAAAAGGAAGTTTTGATTTATTCCTGAGTTTATTTGAAAAAGATACGGACAAGCTTTTGAAAGCCACGAAAGAGTTTAAACCAACCCTGCATTTTCTGGCGGTTGAAAAAGGCGCCGGTTTTGATGCCCAAAAGGGCGTGGTCGAAACAGAGGAGTATTTACGCGCCGTATGCGTGCAGAAATATTACCCGGAAAAATTCTGGGATTATTTGATCTGCCGTTCTAAGAATGTAAACAGCTCCCGGTGGGAGGATTGCCTGGGCCAATCCAATACCCTTAAGGTGAAAACCTGTTTCAAAGGGCCTGAGGGCGCAAACCTGCTTAAGAAAAATATCAGCTTGAATAAAGAGTTAGAGATTATGTCCGGCCCAACCTACCTTTTGGATAACCGCGAGATTTTTTCCTCCCGGGGAGTTCCGGATAAAGAAGAGCTTAGGAAAACAATTAAGAGGTGAATATGGAGCATAAGCCAAAGATTTATCTGCTTGACGTAACTAACCGCGACGGGGTGCAGACCTCGCGTATCTGCCTCTCCAAGCTGCAGAAGACCATGATCAACTGGTATCTTGACCAGATGGGGGTTTTTCAGTCTGAGTTCGGCTTCCCGCTTACCCGTCATGAGACCAATTACCTTAATGCCAACCTGGAGTTGGCAAAATTGGGAGGTTTTTCCGGGATAAGATTGAGCGGTTGGCTGCGCGCGACAAAAGAGGATGTAATAACTGCTTTTAAACTGGTGCCGCATTTAAAGTACCTTAACCTTTCCATTTCGACAAGCGACCAGATGATCATCCATAAATTCAAGGGTAAGCTGGATCACCGCTCGGTTATCAAGGAGATGGAGGAGTCAGTCAAGGAAGCAAAGAAGCTGGGGGCCAAATCCATTGGGGTCAATGCCGAGGATGCCTCACGCACCAACATGGATTACCTGGTTGAGTTTGCGCTTAAAGCAAAAGAGGCCGGAGCAGACAGGATCCGCTACTGCGATACCTTAGGATGCGATACACCGTTTAGCATTTACGAAAGGATAAAATTATTGGCCCAGGCGGTAAGGCTTCCCATTGAGGTGCATTGCCATAATGACCTGGGGTTGGTTGTGGCTAATTCCATCGCCGGGGCAAAAGCGGCGATTGACGCGGGGGTAGATCCATATATCAATACCTGCGTTAACGGCATGGGCGAACGCGCGGGAAACGCGGATCTAGTCTCGGTGATCCTGGCAATTAAATACGGCAGCGGCATGCAGGATTATCATCTGGATGAGAAGGTGAATTTAAAGATGGCCTGGAAGATCTGTAAATACGCTTCCTACGCCTTTGGCGTGCCTATACCGATTAATCAGCCGGGGGTGGGGGCTAATGCTTTTGCCCATGAATCCGGTATTCATGCCGACGGCGCATTAAAAGACAGGCGCAACTACGAACTTTATGATTACGAAGAATTAGGCCGCGGGGAACCGGAGATTATTGAAACAGGCAGGAAGATTACCGCGGGAGAGTATTCCGGGATTAAGGGATTCCGCAATGTCTATGAAAAACTTGAGGTGGCTTTTCAGGATGACGCGGAGGCTACCCGTATATTGGAGCTGGTAAGATACGCCAATGTGCATAACCAGAAGCCGCTGGTTGATGATGAGCTGAACTTTATCGCTAAATACCCTGAGCTTGCGCATAAGATCTTTACCATGACGCCGTAAAGGAGAAAATGAATATAGTTATAGTGGGGACACAATGGGGGGATGAGGGTAAGGGTAAAATAATCGATATCCTCTCTCGGAAGGTGGATTATATCGTGCGCTACCAGGGCGGTAACAATGCCGGCCACACGGTAGTGGTGGGCAGTAAGGAGTACATATTTCATCTTATCCCTTCGGGAATATTGCACGCCGGTAAAATCTGCTGCATCGGCAATGGCGTGGTCATTGACCCGGAGGTGCTTTTGCGCGAATTAAATGACTTGCGTAAAAGCGGGATCGATTTCAGCAGGCGTTTTAAGATCTCTTCTCTGGCGCATCTGATCATGCCGTATCATAAAAACCTGGACCAGCTGCGTGAAGCCAAAAGGAAAAATAAGATTGGCACGACAGGCCGGGGCATAGGCCCCTGCTATGCCGATAAAATCAACCGCTGCGGCATCCGCATGATCGATTTATTGAATCCCGGTGTTTTCCGCGATAAGCTTAAGGACAATCTTAAAGAAAAAAATGAGGTCTTCAGGAAGGTTTACCGGCATCCGGGGTTCAGCTTTGATAAGATATACCGCCAGTATCTTGATTACGGTAAATTATTAGGGGCTTATATTTGCAACACCGCTTTATTATTAAACAAGGCAATTGATGATAAGAAGGATATCCTGCTTGAAGGCGCGCAGGGGACATTCCTGGATATTGATTTTGGTACCTATCCTTTTGTTACTTCCTCGTCGGCAACTTCGGGGGGAGCCTGCATCGGCACGGGTATATCTCCGGTTAAGATTGATAAGGTAGTCGGCGTATGCAAGGCGTACACCACCCGGGTCGGCGAAGGCCCATTTCCCACGGAATTCGCCGCTGGGTTTGGCAAGTTTATGCGCGATAAAGGAAATGAGTTCGGCGCTACTACCGGCAGGCCGCGCAGATGCGGCTGGTTTGACGCGGTTATGGCCAGGGAGTCTGTAATGCTTAACGGTATCTCGGAACTGGCGATCATGAAGATGGATGTGCTTGATGGCCTGCAAAAGGTCAAAATTTGCACTGCCTATAAATATAAAGGTAAGGTATTTAAAGAGTTCCCCTGTGATTTTGAAGTATTAAGTAAGGCCACTCCGGTTTATAAAGAGATGGCAGGTTGGCCTGAGCAGGATGATAAGCCCATCTCTTTTAAAGAGTTGCATCCTAATGCCCGGGTTTACCTCTTAGAGTTACAAAACCTGCTTAAGGCAAAAATAACCGTGGTTTCCGTAGGTTCAGCCAGAAAAGATACGATCATTATTTAGCCACGCGAGAGGATAAAACTCTTGACTAAAATTTAGGGTTATGTTATATTTAAACTTCAAATAAAAGGAGATGTGAAGATGAAGAATAACTTTCTTAAAAGCGCGTTGGTCTTATTCGTAATTTTAAACTTAGCCGGCTGTACCTTTATTTTTCAAAAAGGCAGGCGCTCTGACTCCCAGAAGATTGAGGAGCTAAGCGCGCAGCTTGATGAATTGAGCCGCTCAAAAAGTATGCTTGAGCAGAAGCTCAGCCAGGAGATAAATGACAAGCAGATTAAACTTCAGATGATGGAGAAGGGCCTGGTGATTACCGTTGTAGGCGACCTTTTGTTTGATTCCGGAAAAGCCAAGATCAGGACTGAGGCTTATCCTTTATTAGACAAGGTATCCGCGATATTAAAAGACAATATGGCGCAGTTTAACGTAGGCATCGAAGGCCATACGGATAATATTCCGATCAAGCATTCCGGGTGGAAATCAAACTGGGAGCTTTCTACCTCCCGCGCCTTAAGCGTTTTGCATTACCTGGTAAAGGATCAGGGAGTATCTCCTGAGCGCCTCTCAGCAATCGGATACGGCGAATACCGGCCGGTGGCTTCCAATGATTCCCGGGACGGCCGCAAGCAGAACCGCAGGGTAGAGATAGTTATACTGCCCAATGTAACCAAGGTTAGGGGCGATTCTACGGATTCTTCGTCCCCGCAGGAGAATCTTAAATAAATTGAAAAACCGCATAGTAATTATTTTGGCGATATTAACGGCAATCTTATTTTTCGGCACACTCAGTTCCTGCAACAGCGCGATGCGCCAGAAAGCCAGGAGCGATAAAGAGATGGCCGCGCGTATTGCGTTGGAAGAGAAGATGAGCAAGTTTTCACAGGAAAGTTCAGCGTTAGAGGAAAAGGTTAAGGCAAAAGAAAAAGAGGCGCAAGAGGCAAAGGCGGAGCTTGAGACAGCCAAGAAGGCTTTGATTCAGGAGCAGATGGTAAATCAGGGCCTGAAGGAAGAACTGCAGGAAGCAGCCAAGCTTAAAGAGGCCTTGGATACAGGGAAGAATCCTAAAAAATGAAATAAGGGGAGGTAAAAGAACGTATCAACTGTTCTGTGAAAAGGGGAGAAAGTCCCCTTTTTTATTGGAGGGAGGGACAATGAAGATATTGGATAAAATAAAAGGGAAAATAAAGAAATTTATTTCCGTCTTGTTTAATCTAAAGCCGAAGAAAAAATCTTTGTCTGCTCAAAATCCCGATGCCGCGTTAGGCAAAGAGACCCTGGATTTGCAGGAGACAGTTGTGGCGAATACTAAATTTTCACATCCTGAACCGGCCAGGCCGCCGCGCTTCATACCGCAGGATCTGCCTTATCAGTATGACCAGGATAGGATTGTTTTGCAGGTACGCGATCCGCGCTGGGTGCATACATATTGGGAATTAAGGGGCCAGACCCTTGATCAATTAAAAAACAGGTTTGGCGATGATTTCCGCCGGTCCAAGAAAGTTTTAAGAGTTTACGATGTCACCAATATTATTTTTAACGGATTTAATGCCAATAGTTTTTTTGATATTCAGATCAATGATTTTACCAACAGTTGGTATATTGATACCGGTGGCCCTGGCCGCTTCTGGTGCGTAGATTTAGGATTGATGCTGCCCGACGGCAGATTTATTACGATTGTGCGTTCTAACATTGTGCAAACCCCTTTGGAAGGGCCCTCCTGGGTCACTGATGAAGAGTGGATGATCCCCGAGGATATGTTTGCCCGGCTCTATGGCATGGGAGTTGGGCTGGGCAGGAGTTCTCCTGTGGGAGGAGCCTGGCAGGAGCGCCTAAAGCAGGGGCTTTTCAGTTCAGGGTTATCCTCAAGTCCCGTGAGAAAAGAGCTTAAGGAGAGAAGCTTTTGGATGAAAGTTGATTGTGAATTGATCGTTTACGGGGCGACAGAGCCCAGCGCCAAAGTAACGGTGCAGGGGAAACCGGTTAATTTACGTCCGGACGGGACATTTACTTTGCGTTTTTGGCTGCCTGACGGAAAACAGTGCATACCGGTAAAAGCTGTTTCCAGCGATAAACTTGAAGAGCGCACGATCACTCCTATCGTTAATAGGGAAACAAAATAATATCCCCATGTTTAAAGGTTATCTTTGCTTAGTTTTGCACGGCCACCTTCCTTTTGTCAGACATCCTGAATTTGAGGATTTCCTGGAGGAGGATTGGCTTTATGAAGCAATCACCGAAACATACGTGCCGCTTATTTCGGTATTTGAAGGCTTGGTTAATGACGGCATTGATTTCCGCCTGACTATGACCTTAAGCCCCACCCTTATCTCCATGCTTGCCGATCCGCTGCTGCAGGAGCGCTATCTGAAACATATCAATAAGTCAATTGAACTGGCGGTCAAGGAGATGGAGCGTACTGCCTGGCAGCCGGAATTTAGAAACTTAGCCCAGATGTATTTCGACAAGTTTTCTCACTCCAGAGATACCTTCCTGAAATATAACCGTAATCTGGTATTTGCCTTTAAAAAGTTTCAGGATCTGGGTAAGCTTGAGATTATTACCTGCGGGGCAACACACGGTTTTTTCCCGCTGATGGATGTCTGCCGGGCTTCAGTGCGCGCGCAGGTTAAGGTTGCGGCAAATCACTACGAAACTGTTTTTGGCCGCAGGCCGGCCGGGATATGGCTGCCGGAGTGTGGATATCATCCCGGGCATGATGAGATATTCAAGGAAGCCGGGATTCGTTTCTTTTTTACGGATGCGCACGGTGTTTTACACGGTTCCCCGCGGCCTAAATACGGGATATTTGCCCCGGTTTACTGCAAAGGTACGGGGGTAGCCTGCTTTGGCAGGGACCTGGAGTCAAGCAAGCAGGTCTGGAGCTCCATTGAGGGATATCCGGGGGATTATAACTACCGTGAATTCTACCGCGATATTGGTTTTGATTTAGAGTATGATTATATCAAGCCATATATTCATCCGGACGGGGTGCGCATCAATACGGGGATGAAATATTACCGTATTACCGGCACGGGAAATCATAAAGAACCTTATGTCGCAGCTTGGGCGCGTGATAAAGCAGCTGCCCATGCCGGCAATTTCATGTTTAACCGCCAGAAGCAGGCAAGCTACCTTAACGGGCTCATGGGCAAGCCTCCGATCATTGTTTCGCCTTATGATGCCGAGCTTTTCGGACACTGGTGGTATGAAGGGCCGATGTGGATGGATTTTCTTTTCCGTAAAATTGCCTGCGACCAAGATGAGATCCGTTTAATTACCCCTTCTGAGTATTTAGAGGAGAATCCGCGTAATCAGGTAATCACGCCTTCGTTATCCAGCTGGGGTTATAAAGGCTATAGTGAGATGTGGATGCAGGGATCCAATGATTGGATCTACCGGCACCTGCATATGGCAAGCCAGCGCATGAGCGAATTGACAAGAATGTTCCCGCATGCCGAGGGTTTACGCAAAAGAGGGTTAAATCAGGCTTTGCGCGAGCTGCTTCTGGCGCAGAGTTCGGATTGGGGTTTTATCCTCGGGACCGGCACGCACACAAGTTACGCGGTAAGGCGCACTAAAGAGCATATCCTGCGTTTTAGCCGGCTGTATGAAGATTTAAAGTCAAATAGCATCGATGAAGGTTGGCTGGCTGATATCGAATATAAAGATAACATCTTTGCGCAAATAGATTACCAGTTGCATACTGAGCCATCAGCAAATAATGAGCACATTGGCTGAGCTAATTTTGGAGCGAGACAAGGAATGAGGACGCAGGCGTAGTCTTGCACTACGCCAAGGACGAGTGACGCAGTCGCAGCCCAAAATCAGCCAGCCCATCAACATATATGAGGGGGAAGCCCGCCTTTTAGCCGTCTGCGGCGTTGCTTCTCCTCGGCGTAGTACTGCGACTACGCCGTCGTCGTCGCGCCTTGCATACGGCCAAAACTCGGGCTTCCAATGCGCCCATTATTTGCTGTTGGCTCAGTAGTAATATGCTGGCTAAAGACAATAACCCCAAACATATCGCTTTTATTATGGATGGCAACGGCCGCTGGGCTAAAGAGCGGGGACTGGCGCGTACTGCCGGGCACCGCCAGGGTATCCAGCGGGTTAAGGAAATTATCCGGGGGGCAGGCGAGCTCGGCTTAGAGGTAGTCACCTTTTTTGCTTTTTCTACGGAGAACTGGGGCAGGCCAAAGAAGGAAGTAGATGTGCTTATGCGCTATCTGGATAATTTTTTAGACGGCCAGATAAAGGAGCTGGAGCGCAATAATATGCGTTTCCGGGTTATCGGCAGGAAAGATCCTCTACCTAAATATCTTCAAGCCAGGATTGAGAAAGCAGAGGAGAGGACAAAAAAGAATACGGGCTTAACCGTGGTCCTGGCTTTAAATTACGGCAGCAGACAGGAGATCGTGGATGCGGCCAGGGCCTTTGCGGCTTCCGTGCTTGATGATAGCGCTTTACTGGATCAGCTTGATTGCGAGAGCTTTGCCCGTTACCTTTATACCGCCGATCTGCCTGATCCGGATCTATTGGTCCGCACAAGCGGCGAGATGCGTATCAGCAATTTTCTACTCTGGCAGCTTTCTTACGCGGAGTTATATTTTTCCAGGAAATATTGGCCGGATTTTAAAATGGCTGAACTAAAAGAGGCGATTCTTGATTTTAAAAAGAGGGAGAGAAGGTTCGGAGGGCTGGATGTTACTAAAGAGAATAATTAGCTCGGCAATCCTTATAGGGGTTATCTGGGTGGTAATTTTTTCCAGGCTTTTATGCGGCCTGACCGTCGTGCTGTTTATTATCGCAGGCCTCTACGAGTATTTTACGATGTTGGAGAAAAAGGGGATCAGGATTTATAAGTATTTCGGGATCGGCATGGGAATAATAATCCCGCTTTCCATAATGTTTAAGTTCGAGCCGACCAAAAATTGGGAGCTTTTGTTCGTTGTTCTGGCCTTGTTATTCCTTATCCTTATGCAGTTTAAGCGCAGGGATAACGCCGGGGTGATCGTGGATATTTCTACCACGCTTTTTGGCATACTTTATGTTTCCTGGTTTTTTAGTTTTCTGATCAAAATAAGGTATTTAGACGCGGGCTTAGGTTTTTTAGCCGCCCTGTTATTAATTACGAAATTAGGGGATATCGGCGCTTATTTAGTGGGCTCTAACTTTGGTAAACATCTTTTAATCCCCAGGATCAGTCCTAAGAAAACTATTGAAGGCGCTTTTGGAAGCCTCGCTTTTAGTTTAATCGGCGCTTTGGCCTGCAAGGCATTTTTGGATTTTAGCTATCTGCATCTTATCCTGATAGGCTTGGGATTAAATATTTTAGGCCAATTGGGAGACCTTTCTGAATCGCTGCTTAAGCGTGACTGTGAAGTTAAGGATTCAGGAAATTTATTCCCGGGTATGGGCGGGGTGCTTGATGAAATCGACAGCCTTTTGTTTGCCGGGCCGGTTTTTTATTTTTATCTTAGCTCGATCGTAAAGTGAAAAATATCGCAGTCCTGGGTTCAACCGGTTCAATCGGAGAGAGCACGCTTGATGTAATTCGCTCTCAGCGTAAGCATTTCCGGGTGGTTTGTTTAAGCGTTAGCTCCGATATTGATAATCTGTATAAGCAGATAAAAGAGTTTAAGCCTTTCAGTGTTTGTGTCAGGGACAAGCGGGAAGCTGGGATTCTGGCAGCAAGAATAAATTCTTCTACTAAAATATATTGTGGCGAGCAAGGCTTAGAAGAGCTGGTCAGGGATAAGCGCATAGACCAGGTGATGTTCGCCCTAGCGGGTGCTGCGGCTTTACAGCCGCTAGTCAGCGCGATAGAAAGCGGTAAGCATATCGCCCTGGCTAATAAAGAAGCCCTGGTTATGGCCGGGCAAATTATCATGCGTCTGGCCGCCAGGCATAAGGTCAATATCCTGCCGGTTGACAGCGAGCAGTCGGCAATCTGGCAGGTTTTGTCAGTCCAGGCCAGCGCAAGTACTGCGCAGAGGCGCGTACCGGCCTATCCGATAAGGCCGGGTATAAGCTCTATCTATCTCACGGCCTCAGGCGGGCCGTTCAGGAACCTGCCCAAACGGAAGCTAAGTTCGGTTACTATAAATGACGTGCTGCGGCATCCGCGCTGGAAGATGGGCAAGAAGATAACCGTGGACTCAGCCACCCTGATGAATAAGGGATTGGAGATTCTGGAGGCGATGTTTTTGTTTAATGTCGAGGCGGAAAAAATCAAGGTGCTCGTGCATCCTGAGGCTTTAATCCACTCTATGGTCGAGTTTGAGGACGGCGTGGTGATAGCGCAGCTTGCCGCGCCCGACATGCGCATCCCTATACAATATGCTCTTAGTTATCCCGAGAGGTTGAGGAGTGATCTGCCGCGTATAGATTTTTACCGGTTGAAAGGTTTAAATTTTGAAAAACCGGATTTTGGTAAATTTCCCTGCCTGGGGCTGGCTTATCAGGCGGCAAAAGATTTAGGGACCATGCCGGCTGTGCTTAATGCGGCTAATGAGGAAAGCGTAGGCAGCTTTCTAAATAAAAGAATCAAATTTTTAGATATACCTAAGATAGTTGCCAGGGTGATGCGCAGGCACCGTCGCCTGGATTGCCCGGATTTGCGCAGGGTGTTGCAGGCAGACGCATGGGCCAGGGAAGAAGCTAAAAGCATAATTTCGTCTTTAAAGATATGATTGCCACGTTCATATTTATTTTAATTTTAAGTTTGCTCATTGTCGTGCATGAGTTCGGGCATTTTATTGTTGCCAAGAAAAATGGTGTGCGCGTGGAGCAATTTTCGTTGGGGTTTGGGAAGCGCCTTTGGCGCAGGAAAAAGGGGGATACTGAATATTCCTTAAATCTCATCCCCCTGGGCGGCTATGTTAAGATGGCCGGTGATAACCTGGAAGAGTACAAGGGCAAAAGCGACGAGTATTTTTCAAAGCCTCCCGGCAAGAGGTTCCAGATCATAGTCTTTGGCCCGATGCTTAATTATTTACTGGGATTTATTTTTTTCTGGGCAATTTTTTTTATCGGATATCCCACATTAACTACCAAGATAGGCGGATTAATCGATGGTTTTGGGGCACAGAGCGCCGGATTAAGAGTTGGCGACCAGATTCGCGCGGTAGATAACCACAAGGTTGATTTCTGGCCGGATTTGCAAAAAGAGATTCAAAAGAATAAATCCGCCGGGAAAGTCAATCTTACGGTTTCCCGTAATGGAAGCCAGCTTCAGGTTGAGGTTAGCCTAAAAGAAAAAAACGGATTTGACGAGCTGGGACAGAAACGCAGCATGGGTTTGATCGGGATTATCCCTTTTGATGAGACGGTAGAAATAAAGCATGGGCCTGTAAAGTCAATATTCCTGGCAGCGCAGAAAACCTTGGAGTTGACATTAACTACTTATAAGGCCTTCTGGTTCCTGATTACCGGGAAAATCTCCATGCGTGAATCCATGGCCGGGCCGTTAGAAATATTCTTTATGACCTCTAAAGCGGCAACGCTCGGATTAATTGCGGTATTCCATCTTATTGCGGCTTTAAGCATAAGCCTGGCGATATTTAACCTGCTTCCGGTTCCGGTGCTGGATGGCGGGCATATTCTTTTGCTGGGTATTGAGAAGATCAGGGGTAAAGCCCTTGAAATAAAAATAGAGCGTATTCTTACCAATATTGGTTTTAGTTTGTTGCTTACCCTGGTTGCCCTGGTTACTTATAACGATATCTTAAGGCGTTACGGAGAGCATATCAGTAAGTTTATCGCCAAATAAAATGAAGATTATAAGGCGCACAGCAAAAGTTGTAAAAATCGGCAAGGTATTTATCGGCGGCCATTATCCCGTAGTTATCCAGTCGATGGCGAAGTGTAAGACCTCCCATATTGAAGATGTCATCAGGCAGGCTAATGATCTGGAAGAGGCGGGTTGCTCGATTGTGCGCCTGGCGATCAAGGATCTCGATGATGCTATGGCCATAAGGCAAATAAAATCAAAAGTAAAGCTGCCGCTGGTCGCGGATATTCATTTTTCCTTTCGCCTGGCAATTGCCGCTATTGAAAACGGGGCGGATAAGATAAGATTAAACCCGGGGAATATCGATAAAAAACAGGAGATAGAGAAGGTTATCTCGGCATTAAAAATGGCTAAGATCCCTTTGCGCATCGGGCTTAACAGCGGCTCAGTAAAAGACGGGGGCCTAAGAAAATCCTCCATGACCGATAAATTAGTGGATGCCTGTATGAATTACATAAAGATGATCGAGCGGCTTAAATTCAATAATATAGTAATTTCGCTTAAGGCTAACAATGTTCTGGATACGGTTGAATCATACCGCAAGATCGCCAGGGCCTGCAGTTATCCTTTGCATCTCGGGGTTACAGCCACAGGTTCTCCTTATAACGGCATTATTAAGTCTAGCGTGGCTTTAGGGGCTTTACTACTGGAGGGTATAGGTGATACAATAAGGGTGTCCCTGACTGATAGCCCTATAGAAGAGGTGAGGGCAGCCAAATGCATATTAGAATCATTAGGCTTGCGCAAGTCCGGGCATCAGATTATCAGCTGTCCTACCTGCGGACGCTGCGAGGTTGATTTGATAAAAATAGTAAAAGAGCTGGAGGATGGGCTATCATTTGTAGACTACCAGCTGCCGGCTCGACCGGTGACATTGGCTGTAATGGGCTGCGTAGTTAACGGCCCGGGAGAGGCAAAAGAAGCGGATATCGGGGTGGCCTTTGGGAAAAAAGAAGGTCTTTTGTTTAAGAAGGGCAGGCCCGTCCGTAAAATTTCTTTCCAGCAATGCGCGAAAGTCCTTTTAGAGGAGATAAAACATGTCCATGACTAACCTATTTAAAGAAGAGATACGCCAGAAATTGCTTGCGCAGCACAGCGACATATTATACCGCGAATCCATCGATAAGACGGAGCTGGAATCGATCATAAGAAACATAATCGAGGATATCATCCGCCGCAGGCATATGGATACGGATGAGCAGGAGAAGGCCATGGCCGTTACCCAGATGGTTGACGAGTTGGCCGGCTACGGCCCGATAGAAACAATCATGAATGATCCTCAGGTGACTGAAGTCATGATCAACGGCCCGCATAAGATCTACGTGGAAAAGAAAGGCAGGAAGACGCTTTCGGATATCAAGTTTGATGATGAACAGCAGCTGCGCTGCCTGATCTATAAATTACTTGCCCCTACCAGGCGCAGGATCGATGAATCTTTCCCTTACGTGGATGTGTCACTGAAAGATGGCTCGCGCGTAAATATCATTATTTATCCCCTTTCCCTGGACGGGACCTCGGTGACGATCAGGAAATTCCTGGGGACGATCAAGAAGGCCGAGGACCTGATCAAGCTGGAAACCCTTGATCAGCGCATGGCGGATTTCCTGGTCGCTTGCATAAGAGCAAAGATAAATATGCTTTTTAGCGGGGCAACCGGCGCCGGTAAAACTACTACCCTGGCCGTGCTTTCAGGTTATATTGATAATAATGAACGCATTGTTACTATTGAGGATACCGCGGAGCTGCGTTTAAACCAGGATCATATTGTCCGCCTGGAGACGCGTCCGCCGAGCATAGAAGGCAAGGGTGAGGTAACCATCAGGGATCTTTTCAATAACTCCCTGCGCATGCGGCCGGGGAGAATTATCCTGGGTGAAATCAGGAGCTCCGAGGCCCTGGATATGTTGCAGGCAATGTGCTCCGGCCATACCGGGTCCCTGGCGGTTTTGCACGCCAATTCCCCCACAGAGGTTGTTTACCGCCTTGAGACGATGATCCTGACATCAGGCCTGCCGATCAGCCTTGATATCATCCACCGCCAGATCGCCGTGGCAGTGCATTTGATTATCCAGCAGAGTCAGCTGTCGGATGGGACGCGCAAGATCACCAACATTACGCAGGTAAACGGCTTAAAGGACGGGACTGTGGTGCTGGAGGATATCTTCCGTTATGAATTCAGCGATTTTAGCGAAGGAAAGGTGCAGGGTAAATTCAAGGCTACAGGGGTGGTCCCGGTATTCTTCGGGTTGTTTGCCAAAAAAGGCGTGCCTTTATCAAAAGAGATTTTTAATAAGGACTAAACATGTATTGGAGTAAGGCTTTTATACCCACATTGAAGGAATTGCCTCAGGAAGCGGAATCTTTGAGTCATAAGTTCCTGTTGCGCTCAGGCGCAATACGTATGTTTATGGCCGGCGCGTATATTTATCTTCCTTTAGGATTCAGGGTGTTAGAGAAGATCCAGGGGATTATCCGTCAGGAGATGAACTCATGCGGCGCCAGTGAGCTGCTTTTACCGGCCTTGCACCCGCTTGAGCTTTGGCAGAAAACCGGGCGCGACAAGGACCTGGGGGAGGTAATGTTTAAGTTTACCGACCGCCGGGGCAGGAAATTAAGCCTGGGGCCCACGCATGAAGAGGTGATTACGGATTTGGTCAAAAACCAGGTTTCCAGTTACAGGCAGCTGCCTTTGGTTTTATACCAGATACAGACTAAATTCCGCGACGAGATCCGGCC
>Ga0265296_1000752_pt1 | contig 44267 bp, 36 predicted proteins | sample MunlanPumphouse1_FD_189073 | JGI IMG/M metagenome (GOLD analysis project Ga0265296, IMG submission 189073) | Groundwater microbial communities from a municipal landfill in Southern Ontario, Canada - Pumphouse #1 | ecosystem: Environmental > Aquatic > Deep subsurface > Groundwater | place... | reverse complement strand
AAGACCTGGCCAAGGCCACCGACGTCCTCTTCCTCGGCCGGGGCGCCATGTTCCCCCTGGCCATGGAGGGCGCGCTGAAGCTGAAGGAGATCAGCTATATCCACGCCGAGGGTTACGCCGCCGGCGAACTGAAGCACGGCCCCATCGCCCTGGTGGACGAAAAGACCCCCATCATTGCCCTGGCCCCGCGGGACGAGGTGTACGAGAAGACCGCCTCCAACCTGGCCGAGGTCGCCGCGCGCGGCGGCCCCGTCATCATGATCGCCCCGGCGACGGCCCCCGCGCCGCACGGCGACGGCATCCGCCGCGTCGACGCCCCCGACTGCCACCCCCTGATCGCGCCCCTGGTCTATGCCGTGCCGGTGCAGCTGCTGGCCTATTACACGGCGGTCCAGAAGGGCACGGACGTCGATCAACCGCGCAACCTGGCCAAGTCGGTGACGGTGGAGTAGCGACGCTCGGCTGTCTCTTGCAAAAGACGATGAGGAGACAGCCATCCTGGCCCCCTGGTGAATTTCTTCTGGACCGAAATCGACCATGCTTTGCGACGACGATGATCGCCGCAGAGCCGAGATTGATCACTAGATCGCCCAGGATGCGTCTATTGAACGCAACTCAGAAACCGCGTCGCCAACTGCCCAGCAGAGCGTAGCCAGTCGGCGCGTCTGCTCGGTGTTGTTCGTCACGGCTGGCCACCGCCTCCAACTGCAGCACTGAGCCGCCGGGCAGAGGGTGGAGGCTGCGGACGCTGAGGTCGATCTGGCGTCCCGAAGGGCTGGCCGAGAAGCGGCGCTCGGAGAAGGTGACGGGGTCGAAGTATTCCAGCGGCACGTCGGCCAGGAAGGCGCTGAAGGTCCCGCTTTCGATCCGTAGCGGCTGGGAGATTTCCCAGGTCAGGCGGCTGCAGCCCAGGGCCCAGGACGGGCAGTCCGATTGCAGCGCCACGCGCCAGGTCGAGCTGACGGCGGCGCTGGACAGGTTCAGGAACCGCCCGTCGATATCGGTGCGGCCGAAACCGGCCTCGCCGCTGAGCACCAGACCGCGACCCAGGCTCAGGTCGCCGCCGAAGGCCGCGAAGCCGGTGCGCGACGGCAGGGCGAAGTCGGAACGCGTCGGCATATAGGCGCCTAGAGGCCCCATCTTCTCGTCCAGCGCGCCCATGCTGAAGGACAGGCCGCCGTGTTCGCCGCGCCAGTCCAGCGCCGCGCGGGCGTAGGACGACACATCCTGCTCGACCGAGCGCATCGGCGCGCGGCGGTCGCCCGCGCCGGTCTCGGCGCTGATCGTCACCGGGCCGAAAGCCATGGCGCCCCGCACGGCGTGATCCGCCTGGGCCAGGGCCGCGAAGCCGTCGCCCGAGCCGGTGCGGAAGGGCGAGCGCGATCCCCCCTTGCCCTGCCAGACGGCGAACGACATCCGTCCGGCCGTGACGTCGAACAGGGCCTCCTGCTTAACCTCATCGCCCAGCCAGGGGGCGTCGAAGGGGGTGAAACGGTTCAGGATAGGCTCAGGCGTCTCGACGGGCACGGCGGCGACCAGCGACAGCCGCGCGCCGCCGGGACCGTCCATCGTCACCTGCGACTGACGCATCGGCGTGGGGTTCTCCGGCTGATAGCTGCGGCGCGGCGCGATGCGATAGGCGGCGCCCATGTCGATGCGGAACAGCCGTTGATACTCGTCATAGCCGATCGTGCTCAGCGCGCCGGTGCGGCCCATGGCGTCGCCGAATGGCCCGCCGACATAGGCGCCCGGTTCGATGGCGACCTTTACGGCCGCACCGACCGCTTGCGGGGAGGAGGTCGCGCCCACCGGCTGGAAGGCTTGAGCGATGTCCAGCAGGCCCCGGCCATAGACCACGTCGGTTCCAGCATCGCCCGCGTCGCGCGCGGTGCGCAGCAGGATTTCTGCAGCCTGCCGTCCCGTCAGATTGGGGAAGGCCTCCAGCAGCAGGGCCAGGGCGCCCGCCACGGCCGGTGAGGCGAAGGAGGTGCCGTTCACGCGCCAGCAGCCGTCATTCTCGCAATCGACGATGACCTCGGCCCCGGGCGCGGACAGGAACCAGGACTGGGACACACCGGCGCGATTGGAGAAGCTGGCGATCTGATTGGCGGAATCATGCGCCCCGGTGACGATGATGCCGCCGGTAAAGCGTGGATCGCTGGCGTAACGGCCGGGCCATTCGGGATTGGCTCCGGCCTCATTGCCTGAAGCGATGGCGAAGACCACGCCGGCGTTGATCGCCCGCTGCAGCGCGGCCTCGAACGTCGATCCCAGCGCGCCTTCGCCGCCCAGGGACAGGTTGATGACCTTGGCGCCGTTGGCAACGGCGTAGTCCAGGGCGTTGGCCAGGTCCGAGCCGCGGAAGCAGACGGTGTTGTCAGGGTCGTTGCAGTCGCTGATGTCGGCGCGGATCGACAGGATGGTCGCGTTGAAGGCGACGCCGACGGTGCCAAAGCCGTTGAAAGGGGCGGCGATCACGCTGGAGACGCGCGTGCCGTGACGGTCCTCGCCCTGGGGCTGATTGCGTCCGGTGATGATGTCGGTCGAGCGCGGCGAGATGTTCGCCGACAGATCCTGATGGTCCAGCTTGATGCCGCTGTCGACCACGCCGACCGTGACGCCTCTGCCGGTGGCGCCCGTCTGCCAGGCTGCAATCGCGCCTGTGTTCACGACGCCGTAGTTGCGCAGATACTCGGACGAGCTCGCGGACGGAACGGCTGGAGGAGGCGGGGGGGGAGGCGGTGGTGGTGGAGGTGGAGGAGGTGGAGGCGGCGGGGTCACGACGCCGCCGCCCGTTCCGCCGCCTCCGCCGCCGCCCCCGCCGCAGGCGGCGAGGGGGAGGGCCAGAAGACCGAGAACGCTGACCGAAACCGCTACTCTGCGCAAACCCTTGATCGTCAACGCCGCCTCCCCACAACTCAGGGCGCCATTAGGCCATAGTTCGCGCGCTTGGCGAGCCTGTTTCCGAGCGTTGCCGGAGCATAATCGCCGTTTGCGGTCCTAGTCGCGCAGCAGTTCGTTGACGCCGGTCTTGGCGCGGGTCTGGGCGTCGACGCGTTTGACGATGACCGCGCAATACAGCGACGGGCCGCCCTTGGGGTCGGGCAGGGCGCCGGGGACGACGACGGAATAGGCCGGAACCTCGCCGCGGAAGATCTCGCCGGTGGCGCGATCGACGATCTTGGTCGAGCCGGACAGATAGACGCCCATGGCCAGGACGGCGCCTTCGCGCACGATGACGCCCTCGGCCACCTCGGCGCGGGCGCCGATGAAGCAGCCGTCCTCGATGATGGTCGGGTTGGCCTGCAGCGGCTCCAGCACGCCGCCGATGCCGGCGCCGCCCGACAGGTGGACGTTCTTGCCGATCTGGGCGCAGGAGCCGACCGTGGCCCAGGCGTCGACCATCGAGCCCTCATCGACAAAGGCGCCGATGTTCACGAAGGAGGGCATCAGCACCACGTTCTTGGCGATGTGCGCGCCGCGACGGACGATGGCGCCCGGCACCGCGCGGAAACCGGCGGCCTGATAGTCGGCGGCGCTCCAGTCTCCGAACTTGTTGGGCACCTTGTCCCAGAAGGGACCGACGGCGACCGGGTGATCGGCCGACAGCGGCAGGGTGGGGGCGTGGCCGGCGCGCATGATGACGTTGTCGTTCAGGCGGAAGGACAGCAGCACCGCCTTCTTCAGCCACTGATGCGTGGTCCACACGCCGTCCTCGCCGCGCGTGGCGACGCGGGCCTGGCCGGCGTCCAGCAGGGCCAAGGCGGTGTCGACGGCGTCGCGGACTTCGCCGCGCGTGGCGGCCGAGACCTCGGCGCGAGCCTCCCAGGCGGCTTCGATGACGGATTCCAGATGGGTCAGGTCGGTCATTGTGGATCTCCGTCCAGCATGGCGGTGGTCAGGAAGGGGCCGACGACGGCGGCCCGATGGTGAATATGCTCGCCTTCAGCCGTGAAGGCCTTGGCGCCCACCAGAACCGTGGTCATGCCGATGGCGTGGGCCGGCTCCAGGTTCTTGGGCGTATCCTCGAAGAAGCAGGCGGTGGTCGGATCGACGCCGAACCGGGTCAGCATCTTCTCAAAGGTGCGCGGGTCCGGCTTGGGGATCAGGTCGGCGTCTTCCAGGGCGAAAACCCCGTCGAAGAAGGGCGTCAACTCCAGCCGCTCCATCACCCGCCGGGCATGGCCGATCGAGCCGTTGGTGAAGATCAGGCGCGGGCCTTGCAGCCGATCTAGCGCCGCATGCAGGCCGGGATCCGGCTTCAGCACGTCCAACGGCACGTCATGGACCTCGGCCAAGAAGTCGTGAGGGTCGATCTGATAATGCATCATCAGCCCGGCCAGCGAGGTGCCGTAGTCGTGCAGATAGCCGCGTTGCATGCTGAGCGCTTCGGCGGACTCCAGCCCGGATGTGCGCACCACATACTGATTGATGCGCTGCTCGACCTGCTTCAGGAACAGGCTTTCCGGCGGATAGAGGGTGTTGTCGAGGTCGAACACCCAGGACCGGACGTGGCGCAGGTCGGCGCCGATCTCGGTGGTCGCCGCCAGAGGCTGGCCCATGGAGTCGGTCGTCACTTGGCCTTCACCAGGGTGCCGGCCCCGAACTCGGTGAACAGCTCGACCAGCATGGCGTGGGGACGGCGCCCGTCCAGGATGACCACGGCCTCGACGCCCGCGCGGACGGCGGCCATGGCCGTCTCCAGCTTGGGGATCATGCCGCCGTGGGCGACGCCGGTGTCGATGAGGTGTTGGGCGTCGTCCAGGTTCATCTGGCGGATGATCTCGCCGTCCGCGCCCTTGACCCCGGCCACGTCGGTCAGCAGCAGCATCCGCTTGGCGCCCAGCGACCCGGCGATGGCGCCCGCGACCGTGTCGGCGTTGACGTTGTAGGTCAGGCCGTCCTCGGCCACCCCTATGGGGGCGATGACCGGCACCCAGTCCTCGGTCTCGGACGCGATCAGGCCCTTGATCAACTTGGGATCGACCTTGGTCGGTTCGCCCACGAAGCCCAGATCGACCTCGTGCTCGATCATGCTGTCGGGGTCGCGCTTGGTGCGGCGGGTACGTTCCACCGTCAGCAAGCCGGCGTCCTTGCCCGACAGGCCGACGCCGCGCACGTCGGCTTCCTTGCCGGCGACGGTGATCCAGTGGGCGATCTCTTTGTTGACGGCGCCCGACAGAACCATCTCGGCCACCTGCATGGTGTCCTTGTCCGTCACGCGCAGGCCGTCGACGAAGGCCGATTTCACGCCCGCCTTGTCCAGCATGGCGCTGATCTGCGGCCCGCCGCCGTGGACCACGACGGGGTTCACGCCCATCAGCTTCAGCAGCACCACGTCGGCGGCGAACTGTTTCGCCACCGCGCTCTCGCCCATGGCGTGACCGCCGTATTTGATGACCACGGTCTCGCGGTCATAAACCTGGATATAGGGCAGGGCCTCGGCGAGCGTCTTCGCCGTCTCCCAGCTGCGTTCCTCGGATTGCCGTTCAGTCTCTTTCATGATGGCCGCTCGATAGCGGCGAAGGCCGCGTGAGTCACGACGAAACCGGGGAAGTGGAGGAGCGTTTCCTGGTTATGCTGAGAAGTCCGGGCGCACATGCCGAGGCCCTTCCCTCAAACTAACGTTTTTCACAATTTAGGCGTAGTGCCCTCGGCGTCGCGGACCTGGCCCGGCTACCTAGCCGTCTGGTTGCAATGGCCAACCGACAAGACGGCGAATATTGCGGGGTTCAGGAGCTCTCACGTTCGCGAGGGATAGTATTAGCGCTATAGTCCATCCAAGCGGTTACTTGTCTCAGGCTTAGATCGCGAAATCCGTTAAATGCGTGATTCCGGGTGTTTACCCATTGAGGATTGATGCTGGGATCTTTGAATAGCGATTCGCCCCATATCGCGTACAGATGCTCAAGTTCTGTATCGTCCCATTCAACTTTTTCTTCACTATTGTTAAATCCGCGTGTTTTCGATTCATGATGGATGGCCTCAATGCCGGGTTCGAACACCGCCTTCTTCCCCAGTTGGCGTACCCTGAAGCAGAAATCGATGTCGTTGTATCCGATCGCTAGGTTCTCGTTGAAGCCCCCCGCCTCCTCGAACACTTCTCTGCGAACGGCCATGAAGGCGCCGGTCACTGCACCCGCAGCCCGTCGGCGTCGCCAGCGTTCAAGCGGCCCGCCAATGTTCCCAGGGGCGCCGGCTCCTTCGTGATGGGGGCGGTTATCGTCATAGCCTAACGCTATGCCAGCGTGCTGAAGACTACCGTCGGGATACAACAGGCGGGCGCCCAGTACGCCTACGTCGGGTTTCAGGAGCGCCAACCGTACCAAGTCGTCCCATCCAGACGTCAGTATTTCGACGTCATTGTTTGCGAATACCAGAATGTCGCTGCCCTTTATCGACGATGCGGCATTATTATTGAGGTACGACCAATTAAATGGCGACGGCGATCTGACCAAGGTGGTGTCGGCATAGGTCTGCGCCTCATTCAGGTAAGTTAAGGTTTCGGGATCAGTGCTGTTATTATCTACAATGGCTATTCGTAGTAGTTCTGGGCGTTTCGCCATGTTCTTCAGGCTGAAAATGCAGGCCCGGAGCAGCTTGGCTTGGTCTCGAGTGGGCACGATTACGAGAATGGTCGCATTATCCGCAGGTTGCGGCGATGTCGGCGAACTTGAGGCTTTCGGTTGGGTCTGCCCTCTGTCCACTGCCGGGATGCCCGCCAGGATGCGTGGGATATGGGTGACCGAGGCGCCCTGGATATAAGCGAACTGCAGCGCTTCGCGCGTTGAAAACGTAATGCCCTGCTTCTGCAGCAGGCCGCGAAAAATTGCCGAAGGCATTGATATAAGAGCCGGAGGCGCTGGCGTTGTTGCCAAATCGTAGCAATCTGGCGCGGGTTGGAACGCGGGAGCGAGGCGGGTAAGTCCGGTCCGCCAATGGGCAGTGTAATGGTCGTGATCTGAGTACGCGACTGAGTTGGGCGATCTGAGCGCGGCAAACCTTATCCATCCCAGAGCTTCTGGATCGAGAACAGTTCCGGAACCTATATTCACTATAGTTTCCTGTTTACCTAAAAGTTCGTGGCCGGCATCGAAGTTCGTGATGAAGCTTATGCGAGGATCCCGATCTTCGATGCTTGCAACTGCCTGTTTTCGAGTATCCACAGAAGTAAAAACGTGCGCCTGCCAGTTGCGATATCTTTGATCGACAAGACTATCTAGAGTTCGACGTAGAAGCGCCGGAGATTTTTCATAACCGTCGATCCTCACCGCCAAAGGCGTGTGAGTAGCCTCAAGGTCAAGAGGGGGTGGCTGGATCGGAAAGGTCTTGCGGAAGGCGTCGTAAGCCTCGACTGGAAAGGTCGAAACCACCAGAAGTTCCTGGATCGCCTGTAGGTTTTGATCGAGCGTGTTTCCGATGTGGGCCAAGGTGGATGTGATGGCGGACTGGCCATAGTTAAACATGGTGAGCCGATCACGCGCGCCGGCTGCGATCAGTTCGTTGCGGGCGGCGTTGCATTGGGGGTTTCTGCGAAGCGCCTCCGCATAGATGTCCAAAGCCTCTGCCGTGCGCTGTTGTCCCCTGTAGACATGCCCAAGCTGCATCAAGCCTTCGGTGTCGGCTGAATCCGCAATGCTCGCCGCTCGGTAGGCGCCCTCGGCTTCTGCGATGCGGCCTGACTCTTTCAGGGCGTGACCATACTGGACCAGCAAGGCTGCATCGTTGGGCTTTTGAGCCAGGGCAAGGGAGTAATGCGCTACGGCTTCCGGCCATGCGTGCCGGTTTCGGGCTGCATCGCCAGCTGTGATAGCGGCTCGTCGTTGTCCTTCCGGACTTCGGGTATCGTTACCCCTACCGTGCTTGCGGAAAAAGCGTTTGAGCTGCTTCAAGGATGCCATCGCGCTCTTTTAGAGTGGCGGGAGCTTTGTCGCCAAGCCCAATGGGGCCGTTCATCCGCAATCTTCCGGGCCAATCCGCCGGACCCGCTTGGGGTATGCGAGATTGCTGAGGCGTGTCGGGGTATGGTCTCGCTCAAGTGATAGCGCGGGATTGTAGAATGGATCTCCCATATTTAAAGTACCAGCCCATCTCTTGCGAAAGATCTCGGCTTCATCGGGTTTGTATTCTGGTTTCCATGGGCTGCAATCTTCGTAATGGGCGATTGTCTGTCCGTCGTTCAACACCCTGTATCCGAGCGCACCAATTTTCAGACATATATCCGCCATGGCAAGATCTCCGCTCAGCATCGGGTCAAAGCCTCCTGCCGCGTGAAAAAGTCGTGATGAAATCATTAGGCAGTCAGTTGAGGCGGCCGAATAGTCTCGTGTGCTGATGAGGCTGGAATTGTATCCCGAGCTGCGACGCCCGTCGCGGCGGAAGGGTTGGCCCTCATGAGACGCGCCGACCAATCCGTGCATTCCAATGATCATGCCGCTTTGTCGGATGTTTCCATCTGGCGCCAGCACCGTCGCGCCCACCACGCCGACGTCACTGCGAGAGCATAGAGCTTGCATTCTCTGGGTATCGGCCAAGCGGACATGATCCGACAGGAACAGGTAATAGTCCGCGTCCCGCCCGTTTGAATCGTTTCCAGGATGAAAGCCGGGCCTTGCTGTTGCTAGCGTGGCTCTTGGCGGCCCTGGATAGTCGATGACGTAGGCGTTGGCTGAAGGATTCGCAGCGACGCAGGCCTTTCTTCCCAGGCGCCGGAGATGGCGTTCTATAGCTTCAAGGGTAGATGTCGCCACCTTGCCCATCTCGGTGTGGCCTGCGCTCGATGCATGCGTTCTCCAGCGGTAGAGAAGGGCGGGTATGTGGGCGATCGCGCTGCTCGCTTCGATCATTCTCAGTATGAAATCAATATCAGCTGAAATGTTCAGGGTTTCATCAAGGCCTCCGACTTGGAGGGCCGTATGGCGATCGACACACACTAGATGAACGAAGTAAGGATGAGATAGGTAGTAATCTTGAGAAAAAGAAGGACGACAAGAGGCGAACTGGATATCATCTATATCCTTTCCAGTTACGATTTCATCGCTGTAGATAATCGTCGATTTGCTGTGAGCAGCATCTATCAATCGCATGATGGCTTCGGGCTCTAAGGCGTCGTCCTGATCCATGAAGGCGACGTATTCACTATTTGCTGACCTTAGGCCGACGTTTGTGGCTGCGGCGATGCCACGGTTTTTCTCCAACGTGATTATTCGTATCCTCGCATCACGGGCCGCGTATTGATTCAGAATGGCGGTCGTGGCGTCATCCGCAGAGCCATCGTCTACACAAATCAGCAGCCACAGCGGGCACCACTGATTGAGAACGCTATCGAGGGCCGTACACAGCCAGTCCAGCTGTGGCCTATATATAGGCATAATAAGCGTAATGGCCTCATCGCCGCTGCGCTCGAAGGGCGCCGCCAGTCGGTCAATATCGTCGCTAGACAGGCCGGCATTTCGTGTGCGCCATACCCTTATCGGCTCGGGCTCCTCCACCAGAAAGGGAGAGCCGATCAGCGGCAGGCCGTGCAGGCGAACTTCAACGTTTGCTCCGCCGGAAAAATCCACAATGCCCGCTAGGTCGATCTGGAAGCTTGCGGCCCGTGTTGGGTAGCCAAGTCGCAGCAAATCGTTTCGGGCCTCGGTCGGTCTGGCAGTGGCGATAACGACGCCGTTGAGGGACAGCTCGATATCGGGCGGGTTTGAGGGATCATCTGGAAGCAAGGCCCATCCATAAAGAGTCTTGCCTCGGAGGCCTTCGACAATACCGGTGATCCGGAAAGGCCCCGCCTCAAGAACGGCAATCGGGTCAAGTCGGGAGAAGATCTCAGCTGAAGCGAGTTCGGCGCCTGCCAGCTTGTTGCCGTTCTGCATATAGCTTTGCAGGTAGAAATTTGCGGCGGCGTCAAACTGCCCGTCCACCCGTTCAAGATGACCGCGGCAAAGCATGAGGTCCGGATCTAGCGGCCGTAAACCGTGGGCGGTTAAGTAGGCGCTACGCGCTCCCGGGTAATCACGCGCTTCTTTTCGAACGTGGCCGCATTGGACCCAGATGGCGAAATCGTCTGGATAGGAAGACAGGTGTTTTGAGTAGTGGCGGTCCGCCGCCGTCCAATCGGCCCTATCCCTCGCTTCATCACCGCTTTTTCGCTCGCGCCTGTCTGAACGATTGCGCTTGCCGCTTAGCGCTTGGAGCAGGCGCTTGAATGGATGTTTCATAAGGCTGGTGCTGGAATCAGTCTGGTGAGGCGCCTGTGCACGGCCGCTGAGAGGCGACGGGGGCCGGGGAGGCGTCTTGTGAAGGGCTAGTGCGCGGGTTAGGTCAGGCAGGTTCGACCAACATCCACCTGAACCACGCCGTCGCGTCAATGTGCGGCCTCCTCTATCGCTTGGATACAGAAAATTCGATGAGTTCTTCCGTCAAGCTGATCAAGACCCGTCGGTTTGGAGACGACCGTGGCTGGTTTTCCGAAACCTATTCGGTCCAGGCTCTTGCCAAAGCTGGCATCCATGACCGGTTCGTGCAGGACAACCAGTCGTATTCGGCCTTCACCGGAACTGTTCGTGGTTTGCATTTCCAGCGCCCGCCGCATGCTCAGGCCAAGCTTGTCCGCTGCACCCGGGGATCGATAATGGATTATGCGGTGGACGTCCGCAGGGGATCGCCGACCTATGGGCGGTGGGTCTCCGCTGTACTCTCGGCAGAGAACGGGTCTCAGCTTTACGTGCCGGTTGGTTTTGCTCACGGCTTCGTCACGCTCGAGTCTGACACGGAGGTCGCCTACAAGGTCACGGATATCTACTCCCCGGACAGCGATGGCGGGATCTTGTGGAATGACGGCACGATCGGAATCGATTGGCCGCTGCCAGGGAGCGGGGCCGTCCTGTCCGACAAGGACAAGCTCCTACCTGGCTTGGCTGAGTTCGACAGTCCTTTCGAATACGACGGTACGCCGCTAGAGGCGCTTGAAGTTTAAGGCCGCGACGCGGCGCGACGCATGGTCGTCGATGAAGGAGATTTCAGTTTGCGCATTCTGGTGACCGGGGGAGCCGGTTTTATCGGCTCCGCACTTGTTCGTCGGCTGATCGAGCACACGGACCACGAGGTCCTGGTTTACGATAAACTGACCTATGCCGGGGTTCTCAGTTCGCTAGAGCCAGTGGCGGCGAACCCGCGCTATCGCTTCCTCCAGGCCGACATTGCAGACGCTGAAAGCGTCGCCGGGGCGCTGGCCGACTTCAAGCCTCAAGTGATCGCTCACCTGGCCGCTGAAAGCCACGTCGACCGCTCGATTGATGGTCCGGGCGAATTCGTCCAGACCAATGTGGTCGGCACCTTCGTCATGCTTCAGCAGGCACTTGGCTACTATCGCGGGCTCGACCATACAGCCAAGGCCGCGTTCCGTTTCCATCATATCTCCACCGATGAAGTTTTTGGCTCGTTGGGCGATGAGGGCTTCTTCACCGAGACCACGGCCTATGATCCCCGTTCGCCCTATTCGGCGTCGAAGGCTGGGTCGGATCATCTGGTTCGAGCCTGGGGCCACACCTACGGCCTCCCCGTTCTGGTCACCAACTGTTCGAATAACTACGGACCCTACCACTTCCCTGAGAAACTGATCCCGCTGATCATCATCCGCGCCCTCAATGGAGAGCCGCTGCCGGTGTACGGCGACGGGAGCAATGTGCGCGACTGGCTGTTTGTCGATGACCACGCCTGCGCGTTGCAGGCGGTGTTCGAGCGCGGAACGCCCGGCGAAACCTACAACGTCGGAGGTAATGCAGAGCGCAAGAACATCGAGGTCGTGCGCGCCATCTGCTCCGTGTTGGACGCGGTCCGACCCCGGGCAGACGGCCATGCCTATGCTGATCAGATTACCTATGTGACCGATCGTCCGGGGCATGATCACCGCTACGCCATCGACGCGTCGAAGATCAGCAAGGATCTGGGCTGGGCGCCGACGAAGACGTTCGAGGAAGGCATCGACCTGACGGTGCGGTGGTACCTTGATAACCAGAGCTGGTGGCAGGACATCCTGGGCAGCCGCTACGCCACTGAACGTCTGGGCGCCGCCCATGGTTGATGCTGCCCAGCCAATCACCTTTCTGATCACCGGCGGTGCGGGCCAGGTGGGTCTTGAGTTGCTTGCTGCTGAGTGGCCGGCGCACGTGACCCTGCACGCACCTGACCGCTCCGAGCTTGATCTTGGAGATGCCGCCTCGTTGGCGCGGCTTTTCGAAACGCGCGCTTATGCAGCAGTCATCAACGCAGGCGCCTATACCGCCGTTGACCGTGCGGAAAGCGAAGTGGGAGCAGCCTTTGCAGTGAACGCCATGGGGCCGGCGCAATTGGCGGACGCCACGCGGGCTGCCGACATTCCGTTGATCCAGGTCTCCACTGACTACGTCTTTAGCGGAATGGGCGAAGGGGAATACGATGAAGGCGCGGCGGTGGCGCCATTGGGTGTCTATGGCGCGTCGAAGCTCGCTGGGGAACTGGCCGTCTTAACGGGCAATCCGCGCTCGGTCGTTGTGCGGACGGCTTGGGTCGTGAGCCAGCATCGGGCGAACTTTATCAAAACCATGCTGCGCCTCGCGGTCGACCGGCCCACCCTGCGCATCGTCGATGACCAGAGCGGCTGCCCGACGTCTGCACGGGATATTGCCGAGGCGTTGAAGACCATAAGTCTGAGGATGATCGCGGACGTAGACGCCCCGCGGGGCGTCTTCCATTTCGTCAACGCCGGCAGCACTACCTGGGCCGGGTTGGCGCGTGAGGTGTTCGCCCTGAGCCAAGCGCGTGGCGGCCCGTTCGCCGAAGTCGAAGGAATTACGACTGCCGAATACCCGACGCCCGCGCGCCGGCCGGGAAATTCCAGGCTGTGTACGCGAAAGATCGAGCGGGACTACGAGATCGTTCCCAGGCCGTGGGAAGCGGCTGTTTCCGAAATCATGGACCAGTTGTCCAAAGAGGAGGCCACAGCATGAAGGGTATAATTCTGGCCGGAGGGTCGGGTACGAGACTGCACCCGATGACGCAGGTGACGTCCAAACAGCTCATGCCAATCTATGACAAGCCTATGATTTTCTACCCTCTTTCAACCCTGATGCTAGCAGGGATACGGGAGGTGCTAATTATTTCCACGCCGCGCGACACGCCAGCTTTTCAAGCTCTTCTGGGTGATGGCGCGAAGTGGGGAATGAACATCGAGTATGCTGTCCAGGCCAGTCCGGACGGTCTTGCCCAAGCTTATGTCATAGGCGCCGATTTCGTGGGGGCTTCGCCCTCGGCGCTTATCTTGGGCGATAATATTTTCTACGGCCATGGCATCACAGACTTGCTCACGAGCGCCATGGCCCGGCCTGATGGCGCGACTGTATTCGCCTATCATGTCAAGGACCCAGAACGTTACGGAGTTGTCGAGTTCGATGCCAAGATGCAGGCGTTGAGCATTGAGGAAAAACCGGTATCACCGCGCTCGTCCTGGGCGGTAACGGGGCTCTATTTCTACGACAGTAAGGTCGTAGATATCGCTGCTAATCTGAAGCCCTCCGCCCGTGGGGAACTCGAGATCACTGATGTCAATCGCGCCTATCTGGAGCGGGGCGACCTCTCTGTCGAAATCATGGGCCGTGGTTTCGCCTGGCTCGACACAGGCACGCCTGATAGCTTGATTGAAGCGGCAGAGTTCGTGCGGACGCTTGAGAAGCGTCAAGGTTTTAAAATTGCTTGTCCAGAAGAAATCGCTCTATCTCAGGGATTTATTAGTCACTCAGATTTTATCAGGCTGATCGATAGCTATGGTAAAAGTGACTATGGTGCTTACCTTCGGAATCTAGCTCTCTGAATAGAGGGTGATCCATAAGTTGAAAAGCTGAGAGATCGATGGACTATTCTGAATTGGCCATTCCGACAGTGTTCATCTCCATGGAGGATGTTGGCATCGACGGGTTTCTGATGTCATCCGTTGCGGGGACCGATCTGGTCGCCAGAACTGCATTCCAAACAGGTTGGTGGTCATTCGAGCGACCTCTTCCGGCCATCTTCGTACGATGCGCACAGCATTGGCAGGGCTGTGTTCTGGATATTGGATCTAACACAGGATTCTATTCGCTGCTGAGCATGGCCGCGGGGCCTGAGAATAGAGTTGTGGCGTTCGAGCCGGATCCACACGTGAGAGAAATTCTCATAAAAAATGCGGCACTCAACGTCTTCTCCAATCGGATCACTATCGAACCTCTCGCTTTGAGCGACAGGACAGGGAGCACCACGCTCTTTGTGCCGGAAAAAGGGCATGGACTTGTTGAGAGCAGCAGTTCTCTAGAAGCCGGCTTCAAGGGTGTCCATTCTGAGGAAATTACCGTCGCCGTTTCGCGTCTGGATGACTATCTGGCCCATGGGACTAAAGTAACGCTGGTAAAGATCGATGTAGAGGGTCATGAGCGGAGCGCCGTGGCAGGAGCGTTACGTGTTTTAGCGGAAGCGCGGCCGATCATAGCTATCGAACTTTTGGACGACGCGGACTACGAGTTCTTTAATAAGCTAAAGAATGATCTCGGATACCGTTCAGTCGCCCTTCAGCATGATCAAGCTGTTGAGGAGGTGGTCATGGCTTTTGACCCCTTGGCTTGGAATCACGCTCTGGTCCCTGAAGAAAAGTGGGACGATTTCCAGAACATACTGAAGAAACTTGGCTTGGTTCCCTGACGGGCAACCAAGTTCGGCGGCGTGGTCGCCGCCGCCTCAGGGACAGCCTGAGAAGGCGGTAGGGCCGCGCCCGTCCGCCAAGGTTGCAGATCGGCCTGGACCCCGACGCGGGGCGAGTGCGTGTCCGGCCTGAGGGCCGTCTGCGAAAGGTGAGGCTGCAGGGTTGACCCCAAACATGCGTGGAAAAGGCCTGCGTGTAGGACGGTTGCGGCGATCAAGTTGCTCGCGGACGCTAGCTCTTCGCCCGCCGGCCTAGCCGGTCGTGGTCGATGCGCTGCTGCGCGGTCGCAACGGCTTTAAAACCAAGTATGATTGTTCTACGATCGCCGATATTCGATATCGCGGGGGCGACCATGAGCAGCACGCTAACACGGCAATGGGCTCCGGTAGGACGTCGCGACTTTCTCATGCTCTACGGCGCTGACCCCACGACCGGGATTGGGCTCGAAATCGGAGCAGCCAATAGTCCGATAATTCCCAGGCACGTCGGCGATTGTCGCTATATAGACTACGCCTCAACTGACCAGCTTCGTGCCCGGTTCGCAGCTTCTGACTATGCTTACACACACAGCGTGGTCGATGTAGACTATGTTTGGCCGGGCTCGGGTTCTCTCGCGGCCATCGTTGGCGATCAGCGGTTCGACTATGCCATGGCCAGCCACGTTATTGAGCATGTGCCGAACCCTCTGGGCTGGTTTAGGGGCATAATTGAAGTCTTGAAGCCGGGCGGCGTCTTCAATCTTGCCATCCCCGATAAACGGTTCACCTTCGACATCGATTGCCCGCTGAGTTCTGTCGGCGAACTGGTAGAAGCGCACCTATTGGGTTACGTCCAACCCAGTCCGCGCCAAATCTTTGACAGTTGCTACTACGGAAAAGCAGTCGATCCGGGCGCCCCCTGGCTCCGTCACATAGAACGGATTTCGCTTCAAGCATTCTCAGGGGAGTTAACCAATCAACTCGCCTTCGACCAGGCAGCTCGGTCGTTGGAGGGAACATATTATGACGCCCATTGCTGGGCCTTTACACCCCATTCGTTTCTAGAGCTGCTCCGTGGCGTTTGTGACCTTCGCCTGTTTGACTACTTGCTGTCCGACTTCCATCCCACCGTCGAGGGCGAGTTCGAGTTTCACCTGAACCTGACCAAGCCGCCGGAAAACATGGATCGCGACACGATCAGAGCTCACCAACTCCAGCGCATTGAGTACTTCTTGCAAGCCCTCAACGAACGGGACCGGAAGCTGCGGCTGCTCGTGGAATAGTTGCGGTTCTCGGCCCGGGCGCCCTGCTAGGCATTGCTTTTCCTATCGGTTGACGTCTCGGACGCTGAATGCCGATGGGAGCCGTGAAGCTCCTCTTCAATATCAATGGCGTTAGCGGGATTGTTCCACGCGTCGTTCGCTTCGGCGGTCTTGGCCCCATCCGGGGCGCCGTCAGCATCGTCGTCGGTGAACCTCCTAGGCTGGACGAAAGCGAAGCCGGCCCCGGCCACGATCATCGCCAGCACGCCGATGAGAATTAGCGTCGTCATCATGTTCATAGCGTTCTCCTGGTAGGTAAATGCAGTGGCGACCCGTCCGCTCCAAATCGATTAAGACCATACGAGCCCGTCATGAGTTCCGGCGCGGCAGGCACTGAACCAAGGCCTGCCGCTCCTTTGTCGTCAGCCATGGAACATTCGGAACCGTCGATTCGCCGTCCGAGAAATCATAACGGTCGTACTCGCAGGCCTCGGGCCGTCATCGACGCTAATCACGACGGTCCGTCGGCTGTACTTTTCTATCGGTTGCCTCACCCGGAGACCTTTGCCGCTGGCCTGACTGCAACAGGCCGATCCGCTGCATAAGATAACGCTGCGCGGCCGGAACGTTTAAAATTGTGGGCAAGATCGCGCTTTTTCAGTCGCCGGTAACTTCATGATAGAGGCGCAAGAGATCTAGGGATTGGTCGTACGAACTTCGGATCTGATCTCTCAATGGCGGACTGCAGGTGAACCGCCCGGGCGCGGAGTTTATGTATGATAGTGTTTGAGAGAGATCGGCAGGCGTTGATACATCGACAATGAAACCGTCGAGGTCAGGTTTTACGTCCTCGCCGATTGCGCCTCTGTCGCTGGCAACCACCCATAGTCCGGCGGCGTGAGCCTCACGCGTCACCAGGCCGTAGCTCTCCTGGCAAGCCGATGGGGCGAGCAGCACATCAAGATTTGCATACAGGTCGGCTACTTCGTCCTGCGGGACACGCCCTCGAATTCTGACCTCGGTTTCCCCCCAGATCTCGATAGATTCCTGATCGCCGTGGCGGGCGTGCGAAAGGGCCACCATTTCAAGATTGGAATACTTGCCCTGACGTAGGGCGGCTTCGACAAGATCGAACCCTTTGTGGGGCGACGTGTCTCCGATATGTCCAAGTCGCACGCGTCCCGTGGCCGATAGGCGACGAGGTTTTGAATCCAGGTCGGGCAATCCATTTGCAAGGGTTTCAGCATTCTCAATGCCTGCCTGCCGGTAGAGCGATGTAAAGCTTGCGGAGGGCGTCAGAATGCGCACCGCTCCGTTCAGGGCTTCTCGGAGCTTAGCTAAGCGCTTCATTGTCTCGCTCAGGGGAACCCCGGGTTTCCCGCCGAGATAGAGCTCGTCACCCGGTGTTCTCGCAGCTGCTTTCTCGTCAAAAAGGAACTGGTAGTCGGAGAGCCACCAGCCGTCGTGAACACTGACAATGTAGGGAATGTCGGCTTCCGAACACGCGTCCATCGGTGAGACCGTCAGGCGTTGAACGCAGTGGAAATGTACGAGGTCTGGCTGAAACTGCGTCAAGACTTTATCGAACCAGATTTTCATCTCTGGGTCTTCCGGGCGCCAATCCAGGTCCGAGACCATAGGGGGGGCTACCCGGAAAACTGGAACGCCGTTGTAATCCTCGTTTCGTTCACGGTAGGCGGGGCGTGCGTCGAAATCGGTAGCAGCGACGCCGAACTCGAACGATTCTGTGGCGTCCTTATTCTCTAGAAAATCGTCGAGGTTGCCAGCAACGACCCGGGTCGCACCCCCTATCGACTGAGGAGGGTAGAATACGTTTACGATCAGGATGCGTTTTTTCTTGCGCTCTGGGGCGGGCGCGGACCCACTACTGGCTGAAAGGGCTTTTCTAAGCGCCCGCGCGCCAGCTTCCAAACTGTAAAGCGAGAGAGCGGAGGCGCGCGCCTTTTCCGCTATCCGTGTTCGGAGCTCCGCATCACCGACCAACAGGCGCAGGGCCTGGGTCCACTCATCCGGCGTGTCAGCCAGCAGACCCGTCTGTCCGTCTTCGATGACCTCGCAATATGTCGCGGTGGCGCTCACTAGGGACGGTAGACCGACGACTGCAGCTTCCAGCCATTTGATCTCGCTTTTGCAATCGCTCATTAGGCCCGGAGCCAGCACGGCGAGGTTAATGTCGCAGGCAGCGAGCAGAGACCAATAAGACCTGGTGTCGGCCAGCAAGGCTATGCGGGTGATTTGTCGGGCGAAGGGATCGAACATAGGTCCCAGCGCAAGGTGCCCGATGATGACAAGCTCCGCGCTGGGATTTTCGGATAAGACCTGACAGAGCGCCGGTCCGGCCATATCGTGGAAATCTTGGTTGTGCGCCAGCGTGGCGGAGCCGTAGACAATGCGTACGTTCTCAGGAGGCCGCGAGGGCGTGCTAGGAACGTTTGTGAGGCCAATGTTACGTCGGTCGAGGCCGTTCCGAACGACAAAGCACTCACCACTGCGGACGACCTTCTTCATCTCGCGCGCAAGAGAGGGTGTTGATGCTAGCCCGTAGTCGCATAGGGCCATGGCAAAGCGGTAGAGCGGCGTCCCATAGAGGAGCCCCTGATACATATCCTTATCAATTTGGCCTTGGAAGCTCTCTAAGGTGTCTGGATAATTTCCAGAGTCAAAGATAAGGTCATCGATCTCATAATAGGTGGAAACGCCTTGGGCGCGAGCGCCTAGGATCGCTTTGATAATGCCGGGGAATGCCGGCACTCTGTAGAAAATCGCTGCGGATGCGCCCGGTAGCTCCGCGATAAAGGCGTCTACTTCATTGTAGTCGAATATTTTATACTCTAGCCCCAGCTTTTCGAGGAGCTGCGCTTTTTGCTCTATTCTGTAGTGTGTGCACTGCCGAAGGGCGTGTGTTCCTAGAATAAGGACGGGGCCGTCTGCTCGGGATGTACCAGTTGGCAGGTCCAGGAGTTTAGGCCACTGCTCGGCAATGTGTGCTGTAGCCGCATTCAGGGTCGCGTCAGCTTCAGCGCGACGGCCTTGGCCGTAGAGCTCCCGTGCATCTGTGGAGGCTGCCTCAAAATACGCCCCCACTACAGTCTCGACCGTATTCAACCAAGGCTGCTCGCCGCCATAACGATCCTTGCCGTCTCGCAGGAGGGCGAAGGCATCCTCGTACCGTCCGCTTTTTGATGCTGCATCTGCAGCCAGGGCGCAACTCCACAGGGTGGAGCCGCCAGATTGATGGAACTTGTCGTAAAGTGACAGAGCTCTGGCCCATTCCCCCTTGCGGTATTGGATGTCAGCCATCCGTTGGGCGACGGAGGGCGTCAGGGGACCGAAGGTTGTTGTGTGTTCGTAGCAGGCTGAAGCGAGATCGATCTCGCCTCTTTTTTCAAATCGATGTCCGGCAGCCTCTAGAAACTCAACCGCACGCTTACCTCTGAGAGGCCAGCGCGACGGCGGCATATCTGAACAAAGCAAGTGGAGCAGAGATTGCCAGCGCCCCGACTGCTCGTGGAGGTGAGCCGATGCGTAGGCTCGCCAATCCAGACATTCGGGATATTCAAAAAGTTCAAGGGACTGGGCTGTCAGCCAACCTTCGGGCGTAGCGACCTCGTGGCGGTTGAGGCCGTTTGTCAGCCATACACGGTAGAGGTCGGCCGCATCCATTTCCATGAGATGCGGGTGCAGCTCGCGATAGAAGTCGACATCAAAGCGGTGAGTGAAGCTGATGGGCGCCAAACGTTCAATGCCGGATTCGAGGAAGGCAAGGAGCGCCTGGGCTTCGTTCAGCATTGCGCCGACCTGATCGAAGCTTAGAAGGCAGAATTCCCGCGGGGAGAATATGTCGAACCAGCGTCCTCCGGCCATACCATAGGCGCGAGCAAGTTCTTCTCTTGACCCGTAAAAATCAAACGCAGGGTTGTCTACCGCGAGGTCCGCGCTGAAGCCTGCATCCCGGAAAAAGCTCCTCACGCGACCTTCATAGTGTGCGATCGCTAGCTTCTGATCATACGGCTTAGTTGGAAAATAGAGGTCCCAGTAAAATTTTGGATCGAAGTTCGCATAGATAGGATCAATCTCAACCGAGTTATTGGCATTCGATTGCGGGGCGACGACGTCCAGTTCATTTGCCGCGGAAGTATTGCCGTCTGCAGCATAACTGAGATGGTAAAATCCTCGCGCAGCTATGTCATCTCCGCGCAGCTTGGCTAAATGTCCGCGACTGAGCAGCAGGTCAGCGTCTCTGTCATGGATTTGCGCTGCCGCAGTATAGGCGGCATCTGCTTCCTCCAGCTTCCCGGTCTCTTTGAGCGCGTGGCCCAGCTGGACCCAAATGGCAAAATCCTTCGGGTTGGTCTTGAGGTGGCGACCATAGAATTCTGCGGCCCGGCCCCAGTCCCGCGCATCTCGCGCGGCGTCGCCGATTTTTCGATATGCGGGGTCGGCTTTCCGCCCGACATGGCGGAACGCGCGTTTCAGCATTCTATTCATAGGGAGCCCATTCTCGTGGTCGTCGCTATCGCTTAGCGGTTGGATTCGCTCTGGCAACCCCCGCTTGGGCTTAGGACGCGGAGTTTTGATCTCGAAGTGCGGCATCTGGACGGCGGCTTCGACGTCTGCCTAGAAGGCGGCACGGCAACGTCCGTCAGCATAGGGAGCGATGGGCCATGAAAAAAGCTTTTGTAATACTGGGCATGCACCGAAGCGGGACGTCGTCAGTGGCTGGCGCCTTGGCCCGTCTTGGACCCAAACCTCCAATGACCCTTCTCGCGCCGAGCGAGGACAACCCGCGTGGTTTCTGGGAAAGCCAACTGGTCGTTGAGCAGAACGATGCCATTCTCGCGGCGGCAGGATCGTACTGGCGTGATTGGCAAGCCTTCGCGGCGGCGCGAATCGACCCTGAGCGTCAACTGGAGTTCGCTCGAACAATAGGGCTTGTCCTGAAAAATGAATTTGCAGGGGCTCCTGAGATCATACTCAAGGATCCGCGACTGTGCAGACTGTATGCGCTCTGGGATAGGCCGTTGAACGACGCAGGGTATAATCCAGTCTTCATTCTCCCGATCCGCGCGCCGCTCGACGTCGCTGCGTCGCTATCCAGGCGCAACGGCGTTTCGATGTCGGACGGCCTTTTGTTGTGGCTCCGGCATGTGCTGGACGCTGAACGCGTGACGCGCGGGCGCCCGCGAAAGATGCTGCTGTGGAGTGATTTCATGGCGGATTGGCGAGAGGCTGTGAGGGGTATGGCGCAGCCTTTGGGGTGGGCGCCCGATCTTGAGGGGCGTGGCGCTCAGGATGTGGACGCTTTTCTTTCCGATGACCTCCCAGGCGTTAGAGCCGTCGATGATCGTCAAAGTGATCCGCAAGCGCATGTCTGGGTTGAGGAGGCCTGGAAGGCGCTGAGAACATTGGCGCGCGAGGGGGACCGACCAGCGGAACTCACGACGCTGGACCATCTGTGGGAGGTCATGAACACCTCCACGGCGCTCTACGGACCGGCGTTTGGTTCCGTGTTGTGGGATGAGGAAAACGCGCGGCGACAGCGGGACGCAGCCTTTTCGGTGCGCGAGCAGCTACACGAGGTGACAGACCGCCTTGAGCAGAACCTGATGAAAGCGGCTGAAGAAATCCTGAGCCAAAAGAAGTTCCTTGAGGAGAGCCAGATCGGGCTGGCCGAGTTGAACGCGCTGCATCAGGGTGAGATCCGTCGCGCCGATCTCGCAGAAGACGAGATCAATGCCGTCGCCGCGCGTCTCACCGCTCAGGTTGATGCGACCCAACGCCTTCAGGATCAGGTTGATCGACTGGAAGAAAGCAATAGGGCGCTGGAGGTGCAGAGGCTGGCGCTAGAGGAGTGCCTGGGCGCGGCCGAAGAAAAAACGTCCCGCCTTGAAGCTCTGCTCAGCTCGGAGAGCGACGCGCTGTCCGCCTTGAGGGAGGAGCTGCGGCATCGCCCGGTCGCCACCTGGTGGCGACATCGTAAAGCTGCCTGAGAGCTAAAATCTGATTCCTGTTAGGTCACCGAACGACGCTGAATCATCAGCGTACAGTTCCGTCAGATAGCTTCGGTCGGATTCGTTCATCATCTCGTCCTCAAGCCAGGCAGATGTATGGACCTTGATCGGGGGTGTGGGCTCGAAGGGGGCGACCTTCAGGAACTCTGCCACGCGCGCCAAGGCCAGGTCAGGCGTGCGGCTGAGTTCGTCCTGCATGATGAACAGCATGTTCTCGAGCGGGAACAGGCGAGTCAACTCGTGCAGTTGCCGCGCATAATAGCCCCGTTCGACATAGCTGAGCCAGCGGGAGAGGCCCGCAGGGCCTCCATCGTCAAGAACCCTTACGCGTCCGCTGCGAATGGCGTCAGAGAAGCTGCAGCTATCTCGGCCCGCCGCCGCTGCCATCTTCCAGTGTGACCACGCCCGCTCGACCGGGTCGCGAAACAAGAGGATGAACTTCATATCGGGATTGTATCGCAGCACCCGATAGTGCGCCGGCGTCCAGTAAAAGGTGACGGGGGTGGCTTCGCCCCGCATCGCCGAACCGTCGCCATCATAGAGGCGGTGCAGCACGGCGTAGTCTGGCGTGCGCCAGTCCACATCAACCTCATTGTCGAAGAAGTGCGTTTCCTTGATCCGCGCCATCTCCAGTTGGGGGTGGCCTCGAAGATAGGCGTCCAGCGCCGAGGTTCCGCATTTCTGCACGCCGGCGATCAGGAAACGGACGGGCGACATTCTGCACTTCTCCGACAGGCTTCGGTGGATACATCCCTTACCCACTACAAGCTTAGCCTTAAAACGTAAGGACAAGCTTGGTCAGGAAAACAACACAATATGTCCAGATTCGACCGGTTCCACAGCGAGCCTGCATTCCTGGACTGAGATGGAAAGTGTTGGCCAGGCTTCAATGATCATCGAATCTTGTTGGGTATGGGGCTTGCCGTGTGAGCTGATCTCTAAATGTGGGTAAATGTTGCATTTTTATTAATCCACCGATCGCTGCTTTTTGCTCGCTAGTCGTCTTGACGGGGTGAAAGCCGCCGGGGTAAAGGGAGTTTGCCGTGGGCGCAGCCATCTCCGCAAGGGGCGTGAACTGTGGCCGAAAGGCGTTCACTCGTTGGCTACGTCCACATTTTCGGTTTCTTTGGGGGACCCCATCCAAATGACTAAGACCACTCTTCTCGCCGCCGCCTCGCTGGCCGCCATCGCCTTCGCTGGCGCCGCTCAAGCCGGCTCCATCACGGGCAACGTGAATGGCCAAGCCATTGCCGCCGGCGAATTCTACACGATCGCTAAAGAGCGCGCTGACGCCGCCGACCAGACCGCCGTCGGTGGTTTCATCGTCACCAACACCCTGACCGCCAAGCCGTCCATCGCTGTTGGCGCTCCGGCTCAATCGTTCGTCGTCACCTTCGACATCACGGGCGGCACCATCCCGACGACCGAAGCTGCTTCGCTGGCCGTCAACCAGACCGCAGTCGGCGGCGCTGTGCTGGGCACCGCCTCGGTGGTTCAGGGCGCTCGTTCGGCCAACTCGATCACCTTCATCGTCACCGTGAACGCGCCGACGAATACGGGTTCGGCCAACGTCGACAGCTTCACTCTGACGACCCGCGCCGCCAACTCGGCTGCTGAAGCCAACATCGCCGTTGCCTCGTCGGTTTCGGTTTCGGCCGGCGGCGTTTCCTCGGTGATCGACACCACCACCGCTCGTACCCTGGTCCGTTACCAGAACATCCTGGCCGCCTCGCTGGGTTCGACCTCGAACAACACGAAGGCCGCTCTGCCGGACTTCAAGCTGTTCACCAACGCTGGCGTCGTGGGCAACCCTGCTAACCTGACGAACGCAAACCGTACGGCTGAACTGGCCAGCAACTTCACGATCGCTGCAGCCACTACCAATGCTGCAGGCGCCACCTACTTTGGCGGTCTGACCGGCGCTGCTGTGACGGCTGACGCTGTGGTTGACAGCGCTACCCTGGTGATCTCGGGCGCTCTGCCGACGCACCTGACCCCGGCCCTGACGGCTGGCGGCACTGTGACCCGCACGGCCACCTCGGCCAGCTTCGCGCTGACCAACGCCGAAGCCGATGCTCTGATCGCCGGTGCTTCGGACTTCACCCTGACTCAGACGGCCACCGCTGCTGACCAGGCTGCAATCCCGGCCGGCTCCTACACCGCAACCTTCACGCCCACCTTCGTTTCGGGCTACACGGGTTCGGCTGTGGGCGCGGCGAACGCTGGCGCGATCACTCTGGACGGCACGAACTTCATCGCCCCTTGGTTCTCGGGCATGCAAGCTCAGTCGCAATCGCAAGTGCGTCTGTCGAACACGAGCGCTTCTAACGCTACGGTTCGCGTTTCCATCACGAACGGCGTGTTCAACTTCAACGGCTCGCAAACGGCCTTCGGCGACGCTGCTTGCGCCACCGGTCCCTTCACCCTGCCGGTCAACGGCGACCTGGTGCTGTCGAGCGCGGCCATCAAGGCTTGCTTCGGCGACTTCGTCCGCGGTGATCTGCTGATCTCCGTCGAAGCAGCCGGTCAAGGCGTCACGGCCAAGATGCGCAACACCAGCGCTAACGGCACCTTCGAGACGACCCTGGGTCGCTTCTCGGGCGGCGTCGCTTCGGATGCTGCTAACTAATCCCGACTTCGGTTTGGATGAGGAAGGGAGGGCTTCGGCCCTCCCTTTTTTTTGGCGTAATCCTGATGCGCCCGGGGTTTTGGGTGCGCTTGGCACGCGTTGGACGGCATCAGTGGACGTCGCTGTTTTCAACGGCTACAGCCGTCAGGTGACCCAAACCGCGCCCTCCACGCCCCGTCGCCCCGCCCCGGATGAGGGGCGCCGTCGCCTGGGCGATGTCCTGGTCGAGCGCGGCCTGGTCCGCCCTGCCGACATCGCCAACGCCCTGTCGCTTCAAGCCCAGAACGGCGGCCTGATCGGCCTGAATCTGGTGCGCCTCGGCGCCCTGTCGGAAGCCCAGCTTCTCGAGGTTTTGTCAGAGCAGCTGAACCTGCCGATCCTCGCTCCCGAGGACAGCCCGGCGCCGGCGAAAATCTCGGCCTTCCTCGATGAAATCCGCTCGCCCCTGGGCTGGTGGGCTGAACGCGAGGCCGTGGTCTGGCGCGAAGACGCGCCCGAAGATCAAGAAGACGCCGCGCCGCGCATCCTCTGCGCCGCCGTCCAGCCGATGGACCCGGCCCTGGCCGAGCGAATCGGCCAGGCGACGGCAGAGCCCGTCGTCTTCCTCCTGGCTCAGCGCTCGTTGATCGAGGCCCTGACCGAGGACATCAGCCGCGACCACGCCCCCGTCATGGACATGGGGCTGGGCGGGGCCGGCGCGGACGCCGTCCGTCTGCGTGAACTGGCGCAGGAAGCGCCGACCATCGACTTCGTCAACGCCGTCTTCGCCGAGGCCCTGACGCGTCGCGCCTCCGACGTTCACGTCGAACCCTATGAGGACCGCTTCCTGGTCCGTATGCGGATCGACGGCGTCCTGACCACGGCCCGCAGCGCCCCGCGCTCCAACTTCGACGCCGTCTGTTCGCGCATCAAGCTGCTCAGCGGCATGGACATCGGCGAGCGCCGCCTGCCGCAGGACGGGCGCCAGTCGATCAGGGTTTCGGGCCAGGAAGTCGACCTGCGGGTTTCGTCCCTGCCGTGCTCGTGGGGCGAATCGATCGTTCTGCGTCTGCTGGGCAAGACCAGCCGTCTGCCGCAACTGTCGGAGCTGGGCGTCAGCGCTGCCCAGGAAGAAGGCTTCCTGCGTCTGGCCGAACATCCCAATGGCGTCTTTCTGATCACCGGCCCGACCGGTTCGGGCAAGACCACCACCATCTATCGTCTGCTGACCCACCTGAACGACGGCGAGCGCAAGATCATCACCGTCGAGGACCCGGTCGAGCTGGACCTGCCCGGCGTCATCCAGGTGCGGGTGCGGTCTGAGATCGGCCTGACCTTCGCCGCCGGCCTGCGCTCCATCCTGCGTCAGGACCCCGACGTCATCATGATCGGCGAAATCCGCGACCCTGAGACGGCGCGAATCGCCGTCCAGGCCGCCCTGACCGGCCACATGGTCATCTCGACGGTTCACACCAATACGGCCCTGGCCGCCATCCCCCGCCTGCTCGACTTGGGCATCGAGGACTATCTGCTGGCCGACGTCATGCGTGGTGTGGCGGGGCAGCGCCTGATTCGGCGCCTGTGCGACGACTGCGCCCGCCCCTCGACCTCGGCCGAGGCCAAGATCCACGAACTTGCCATTCCCACCCACCTGCGCGCCGTCGCCCAGCGTGAGCCCGCCGCCTGGCGGGAACCCGTCGGCTGCGCCAAGTGCGGCGGCAGCGGTTTCCGTGGCCGTGTCGGCGTCTATGAGCTGGCCCCCATGTCGCCGGCCATCATCGCTGGAATGCGCGCCTCGGCGGATGAGGATCAACTGACCGCCGCCGCCCGCAGCGAGGGCTTCCTCAGCTTCGCCGACGACGGCTTCTTGAAGGCGCGTCGCGGCGAGACGGCCCTGACCGAAGTCTATCGAATCGCCGGTGCCGAAGGAGCGTCCAGTGTCCCATAGCGGCTACTATGATCAGGCGGCGATGCACGCCGACGTGCGTGACGGTCGTCACCGTGAGGCGATCGGCGGCCTGTGGGACGAGATCGGCGATCTGCAGATCGGGTTTCTCATCGAACGGGGGATGCAGCCGGGCCACCGTCTGCTTGACGTCGGCTGCGGATCGCTGCGCCTCGGCGCGCGGGCGGTCGAATATCTGGACGCCGTCCGCTATTTTGGTTCGGATCTGAACGAGATTCTGATTCGCGCCGGCTATGAGCAGGAACTGGACGACGCCGGGCGCGCCAAGACGCCATGGAGCCATTTCGGCGTCAATGCTGACTTCAGCTTCGACTTCCTGACCGAGCCGGTGGATTTCGCCATCGCCCAGTCGGTCTTTACCCACCTGCCGCTGAACCATCTGCGCCGTTGCCTGCACAATCTGGCGCCGCACATGGCCAAGGGCGGGCGCTTCTTCGTCACCTATTTCGAATGCCTGGACGGCCAGGACCTGTTCGCGCCTCTGGCCCAACCGAACGGTGGGATCACGACCTACGACTACCAGGACCCCTATCACTATCGGCTCGGCGACCTGGCCTGGACGGTCGACCCCGCGCAATGGGCCTTCGAGCCGGTCGGCGAATGGAATCATCCGCGCGGGCAGCGCATGGCCTGTTTCCGCCGGCTGTAGGATGACCGACCTGCTGACATTTCAGTATGAGGCCGCCGGTCGTGACGGGCGGATGGTCAAGGGCGTCATCGGCGCCGCCGACGAAGCCGTCGCCATGCGCCGTCTGGCCGCCGACGGTCTGACCGTGGTGCGCATCAAGCCCGCCGCCGCCGCCAAGGCCGAGGGGCGCGAGCGTGGCCTGCGCACGGGCGAGCGTGTGCTGGTGCTACGCCAGATGGCCTTGATGCTGGAGGCGGGCGTCTCGCTGCTCGAGGCGCTGGATACGGTCGCGCAGGGCATGCAGGCTCGCAAGGGCAAGCGCCAGTTTCAGGCCGCCATCGGCGCCCTGCGACGCGGCGATTCGCTGGGCGACGCTCTGGAAGAGCACGTTCCCGGCTTCCCCGACTACGTCTATGCCATGGCCCGCGTGGGCGAGGCCTCGGGCCGCATCGCCGACGTCCTGAAAGAGGCCGCTGAGCAGATGGCCTATGAGGACCGGCTGCAGCGGGACTTCGCCAACGCCATGACCTATCCGGGCTTCCTCGGCTTCGCGGGCGTGGCCGCCATCGGCTTCATCTTCACCCAGGTCGTGCCGCGCTTCGCCACCATGATCGGCGACGACCGCGAAAACATTCCGGCCATGTCGCGTTGGGTGCTGGAGACGGGCGAGTTCGCCAACGCCCATCTGGGCGTGGTCGGCATCGGCGCGCTGTTGCTGGTCGGGGCCATCTTCTTCATAGTGACCAACAAGGCGTTCCGCGAGCGGGCCTATACCGTGGCCCACGGCCTGCCGGTCGTCGGCGCGGTGATCCAGGCGCGCGAGGTCGCCTCATGGGCGCGGCTGACGGCCTTTGCGCTGAACAACGGCGTGCCCCTGCTGTCGGCCGCGGCGCTGGCGCGGGCGGCGGTGCCGATTGGGCCATTCCGTCAGGGACTGGACCTGCTGGACAGTGACCTGCGCGCCGGCATGACGCTGGACGCCTCGCTGGGCGCGCACACCAAGCTGGAGGCCATGGACCTCAGCCTGCTGCGCGCAGGCCAGAAGTCGGGCGCCATCGGCGTCATGTTCGGTTTCATGGCCGACAACTACGAGGCGCGGCTGCGCGACCGGATGAAGCGGATGACGGCTCTGCTGGAGCCCATGGCCATAGGCATCATCTCCATCGTCGTCGGCTTCGTGGCCCTGTCGCTGGTTCTGGCCCTGTCGAGCGTTTACGAAGGCGTCGTCTGATGCGGTCGTCGCGGGCGCGTGACGGCTTCAGCCTGATCGAAGCCCTGGTGGCCTTGGCCATCGCCTCGATGACGCTGATGGCCATCTTCGAGCTGCAGATCCAGATGACGCGCAGCCAGCAGCGCGCGGCCCTGGCCATAGAACAGGTGGCGGTGCAGGAAAACGCCCTGGCCCTGACGCGCAACCTCAATCCGATGGCGCAGCCGCAAGGGCGGATCGAACTGCCTGGCGGCGACACTGTCGTCTGGACGGCCGAGCCCAAGAGCGAGCGTCGCATCAACGCCGGCTTCCCGGCGGCGGATGGGACGTTCGAGGTCCAACTCTATCGTCTCACCGTCGCGGTCGAGCGGGCCCAAGGGCGGCCCCCAGCGCCTGTGTCGTTCGATCGCCTCGGATGGCGGCGGCTGCAATCCGACGGCTGAAGTCTCAGTCGGCCGCCGGATCTTCGGATGGTGTGGGGGTGACGATGACGGCCGGTTCAGCCGCAGGCGGAGGGCTACGGCGGTCAGACAGCCGGTTGGATGATGGCAAATCAAAGCCGACGCCGCGCACGCCATAGCCAACAGAGAACGGCGTCAGAGTGTATGACCAACCGCGTCCTGTGCGGAAAGCGGCGTTGATGTCGCTCGAGAAGCGGTCTGCGAAGTCGGCCATGTCTTCATCGCCCCGAATGACGTGCGGAGTGATCAGGATCAAAAGCTCGGTGCGATTTCCGCTGACAGTGTTGGTTTGGAAGGCCGAGCCGATCAGAGGAATGTCCTTCAGGAAGGGCACGCCGGTGTTGGTCTTACTGTAATTGTTGCTGATCAGTCCTCCAAGCACGCCTGTCCAACCGTCTGTTATGGCGATCTGGGTAGTCAGGCTGCGGTTCAGGATGGGCGGACTGGCGATGGCCGGATTGTTGGATTCCCCAACCTCCGAGATCTCCTGGCTGATGGTGATGTCCACCCGGTCGCCATAGACCACAGGTTGAAGCTCCAGGATTACGCCGGTTTGGCGGTACTGCACACTTTGCAAAACATCTGTGCCGTCGCCGCCGACCTGGGTGTTTGTGGCGCGTTGCGAGGTGATAATGGGCACGTCGGTGCCAACCTGGAAACGAGCGGTGCCGCCGCTGCGGGCCACAAGCTGCGGCCGCTGGAGGATATTGATGCGGTTGTTGGAGGCTTCGGCATTCAGGCGCGCACGGAAATCGGCGCCGGTGAACGTGAGCAAAAGGCCGCCGCCACCGATTCCAAGACCCTCGGTGCCACCGGTCAGGATGCCGTCGCCGCGCGCTTCTGACCCGAACAAGGTCACGCCCAAACTCGTTTTGTCAGTCAGTGTGACTTCAGCGATCATCACCTCGATCACAACCTGGGGCGCTGGGGTGTCCAGCGTATTAAGCAGGCTGCGCAGTTGAGCGAATTCGGTCGCCGTTCCGGTGAAAATGATTCTATTTCCGACGGGATCGGTCAGGACCCGGCCATTCATAAACTGGCCCTGTGATCCCGATCCCGGTCCAGATCCCTGCCCGGCGCCGCTGCCGCCGCTTGTCTGTGGGCGAGAAGATTCTGCAGCCGGCGGTGTTCCGGGCACGCCCACGGGGGCCTGGGGTTGAACTGAGGTTGGGCTTTGTCCCATGGCCAACTGACCCAAGGAGGCAGCGTCGGTGTTGCGCACTTGGTAGACAAAGGTCGAGGCCTTGTCGCCGAGAGCCGCGGGCTGGTCCAGGGTCTCAACCCAGAAGCGAGCGCGGGCGAGAACATCAGGGTCTCTGCTGAAGATCAGTATCTGGTTGGCGGCTGGGAAAGACAGAATGACAAGGGCCCGCCCGGCGACGGGCTGACGTGACACGATATAGCCTTCGGTCGCCAGCACCTGTTCCAATGATGCAGCCAGTTGCTCGGTCGCCCAGAACGATGGCTCGACGCGTAGAACTTCAGCGCCTGCGAAGCGCGGTTGGTCGATCTCGCGAAGCGTGCGAACGACCTGGGCCACCTCGCGGCCCGAGCCGGAAATGATCAGGCTGTTGTTAAGCGGATCGGGGGTGATCCTGGCGCCGCCCAAACTCGGAAAGAGATCCTGCAGAAGCCCCTGAAGGACATTTACTTCAATGGTCTGGACTGTGAAGAATTGCACCACCCTGCCGGCCGAGGTTGATGCCGAACGGGTTCGGTTGATCTCCCCATTTTGGTTCTGAGGGCTGGATCCGACCGTTATGAATCCGCCCTCGATGTAGACTTCTACGCCATACTGCTTGAGCGCCTGTTGGGTCAGACTGAACAGGGCGCGTTTGCTGATTGGACCGCCGCTGCCCCCGGCTACGATTTCCGAGCGGGTGGCGACGTCGGGCGCAAGGTTGAACGGCGTCTTCAGGACGCCGCCAAAAACCGTGGCGGCGAACTGGGGGATCGACTGGGGCGAGAGGTTCGCGTCCACCATCTCATCCGGCAGTAAGGCCGCAATCTGCTCGGGCGTCGCCGGTTGGCGTCTTTCCGCAACCGGGGCTTGCTGCCCGGGTATCGTCAGGAGGTCGGCAGCACGACGCCCACCGCGATCGCCCCCTACGCTGCTGCCGATCAGGCCTTCTTGCGAGTCGTCCACGTAAGCCGATTCTGGGCGCGAGGTCCTGGTCTGCAGCTCTGGGAAGGCAGCGCAACCTGCCAGAATAATCATGGGCGCCAGGCAGACAGCGGCGCGCAAGCCTGCGCGACCCGGACCCTTGCAATCAAGCCCTGTGGCGGCGGGGCGTTGGGATGCGAAAGAAGTCCCTGTCTTTTTGGTCATGCAATTCTCCTGGATACTCAACCGAAGACCCGGACGACACGCGTTTCGCGTCCCTTGGCCAGGGTTACGGCTTGCGCCGAAATGTTTCTGATGCGCCAGCCGTCGGCGAAGCTTCCGCCTTCATTGATGGTCGAGACGCCGCCAGAGGGGTCGCCGACCAGAACCCGCCGACGGCCCGTGACCGGGTCGCGTTCGACTCCCCGCAGAGCAGCCCGGAATGTCACAGCCACGTCGGGCGGCGGAGGCGGGGGAGGCGGCGGCGGCGGCGGCGGCGGCGGTGGAGGCGGGGGCGGATCCGAGCGCAGCGTTTTCAGGAAGGCCAGGGCACCCATGGCGTTTTCGCCGGGACGCAAGACGGCGCCCGAGTGCGCAGACTGGCCTCGCACCACGGCAGGCGGGTCCTCCGGAAGTCCAGGGAAGGCGCCGCCGGTCAGGAACGCCATGATCACGCACAGCGGGGGGGCAATCCATAGCAATGGCTTCATGACGAAGCGCCCGGATTGGCGATCCGCACGGGGAAAGCAAGACCGATGCGCAGTTTGCCGCTGGGCATCGGCACATCAGCGCTGATCAGCATCGGATTGGGTGGCGTAATCTCATAGCGAAAAGCCGTTACGCGGAAGCCCTCGGGCCATTCGCCGATCTTATCCAGGAAGGCGAAGGCGGGCCCCCAGCGCAGGTCCGACTGGACCTCGACTTCCAGCCACTGGGTCGGTCCCAGGGCCTCAACCTTGGCGTTGGTGGTGATGCGGGGATTGGGCAGGCCGGTCGCCGTCGCGGTTTCCAACAGGCGTTGCTCGATCAGCACCTGGGCCAAAGCGGCGTTGGTGGCTTCGAAGCCCCAGGCGTTCATGTCCTCCAAAGCCAGGCGGTCGGCGGCGCCGTCGGCGACGCGACGGGCGGCGTTGGCGGTCAGACGGGCCGTCGATTGTTCCGTCAGAGCCTCGATATAGAGGTCGGCCTGGGCCGTGCGCCACTCCAGCGCAGCGACGGGGGCATAGATGGCGGCCCCGAGCACCAGTCCGCCCAGCAGGACGCGCTCGCGCATTGTTGTGCGGCGCAGCCGGTCCTTCAGCGCCTCGATCGACGCGCGCGTCGAAGCGACCATATCAGCGAAGAAGCCTTGCAATACGCGTCCCGTTTCAGTGTTGCGGCGCACGGGTCTGCATTTCGCATCGACCCCCCATGAGCCCTGAGCTATAGCAACCGTTAAAAGCCCATAACAGCTTAGAAATCCAAGGCGATCGTTTGATGCACCGCGGCCGTTCCCATCTCCGTCACCGTTTTTCGCTGATCGTTGCCTCGCCGCATCAGCGCAACCGTAAATCCCGCGAAGGCTATAGCCTGCTCGAAATCCTCGTCGTCCTGTCGATCATCGCCCTCATCGCGGCGGTTGTGGGGCCACGTCTGTTCGCGCAGCTGGACAAGTCCAAGACCCAGACCGCCCGTCTTCAGATCCGCTCGCTGGAGGCGGCGCTGGAGACCATGCGTCTGGACATCGGTCGCCTGCCGACCGAGCAGGAAGGCCTGGGGCTGCTGATGCAGGCCAACGCCGAAGCTGTGCCGGGCTGGTCCGGCCCCTATCTGGACAAGGCCCTGCCCTCCGATCCGTGGGCGCGCCCCTATATCTACGTTGCTCCCGCCGCTCCCGCCTCGGGTGACGTGGCGCCGGACAACCGCGCGCGCGTCATCAGCTATGGCGCCGACGGCGCCGAAGGCGGCGAGGGCGCCAACGTCGATGTCAGTTCTGATCAGGCCCGCTGATCTCGCTCGGCCCCGGCGCGCCCGGGGGGGCTACACCCTGATTGAGGTTCTGGTGGTGCTGGCGATCTTCGCCCTGAGCACAGCCATCATCATGCCGTCCACGGCCCGGATGCTGGACCAGACTACCGCGCACGCGGTTTTCTTCGAGTTTCAGCGTCAGATGTCCGATCTGCGCCGCGAGGCGAACCGCACGGGCGAGCCGCTTCGGGTCGTTGATCCATCAATGCCAAAGGTCGAGGGGGACCGGCTGCTCGAGCTGCGCGCGCCTTGGCGCTACACCCTGGCTCCCGCGCTGGATATTGCCGAGGGCGGGGGCTGCTCGACCGCCAGCGCCAATCTGATCAATCAGGATCGGGTGGTCATGACCCTTCGTACCGACGATGGGACCTGTCGGTTCATCCGGTTGCAGGCGCCTCCGGCCGAGGGTCGCACGGCGTCTTAAGGCTCAGGGGTCAGCGGCGGCGCCGCCTCCCGAACCTTCATTTCCACCGTCAAAGTCTGGGCTGTACCGTCGGTGCGTGGCTGAACGTCGTGGAAGTAGCCCGAGCTTTCCAGCTCTTCCACCAGAGGAGCGACCTTGTCGATCGCGGCGTAGGGCAGGGTGAAGCTGAGAGTTTCGGCCTGGGCGTCCAGCGATGTCGGCGTCAGATCGTGGAAGGCCAGGATGCCGATAGCGGCGCCGGCGGAGCTCAGCGGGCTGGTTTGTTCCTCGATACGGCGATAGGCGATCAGCTTCTTCTGGCTGGCGTCTAGATTGCGGACGGCTGCGGCGCGCGGCGTGGCGGCGCGGATTTCGGCCGTCTTGACTTCGATCTGAGCGGTGTCCTTGGAAATCTGGTGCCCCTGACCCAGAAGAAAGGCCCCGAAGCATAGCGAGGCGAATGCAGCGCCACCGCCGGCCACCAGGGCCATTTGCTCGCGGGTCAGCTCGACCGGGGCCAAGGCGAAGGCGTCGCGGTTATCAAAGGCGATAGGAAGCTCGGCAGGCGCGGGCGGGCTGTCCGGCGCGGTCTCGGCGGCGCGTTGCAGCCGCACGAAGGCCGACCAGGCGGCGGGGTCATAACGCTCGCGGCGCCAGGCCGAGGCGATCAGCGCCTTGCCGCGCCACAACTGGGCTTCGTAGCCGAGCTTAAGGCGAACAATGCGCCAGCCTTCGCCGCGCGGCTGGGCGAGGGTCTCGGGGCTGATCAGGGGGCGGGCGATCACGGCGCGGGACGCCAGCAGGGCGTCGACGCGATCAGCGTCCCACCACCAGACGCCGAAATCGTCGCCGGCCTTGCTCAGGGCTGAACCTGACCGGACGTAGGGCGCCGCTATGCGAGCGTGCAGGACGGCAGCCTGACGCCGGCGGCCGCGCGGCAGGGCGGCGGTCTGGAACAGGCCAAAGGCGCACAGGTCGCGGGCCAGCAGCAAGACGGGCCGACGTAGCCGCCGACCCACGCCGCCGCCAGGGTGGACGAGGTCGATGGCGCCATCGGCGCTGAGCCGCTCAACGCGGGGCGTAAGAAAGTCGAGTTGCATTGGATGTGTCGGCCACGGCCCGGCGGGGGGCCTCTGTAAGTTCAGTCTGATCGATCCAGAGCGGTTGCTCAAGGCCGGAAGGCGTGAGTGAAAGCCGCGCCCGATAGGTCCAGGCGGACCGAGTGTCGCGGATGCTGAAAACCATCGAACTGGCGGGAAAAGTGAAAATCTGTTCATCATCCCAAACGCGCTGGGTGCCGGTGACCGTTTCCAGAGCGTAGATGGACAGCAATGGCGATATTTCTCGCTCACGCACGACTGCCGAAGCCTGATCTTCGGTTAAATCGAACCAGATTCTCAGTGCGGCGGAGCTGGCGGTGTTGATGTTCATTGCGTTCGAGATTGAATCTGACGTCAAGCTCTGCTTCAGCTGAGACCATTTTTTTGCATCCACGGCTTCTCGGGCGCCGAGCACTGACAGCCATTCGGCCGGACGAAGCAGTGGCCGGTTCGGCGGGCCGCCGTCTGCATATTCTCGACGTTCGGCGCCGGTCGGTTGGCGCAGGTCATCCAGGTCGACATAGTCCTGATAACGCGCCGCCAGGGTTTCGTGCTGAGACGCGTCGACACCCAGATGATCCATCAACCTCGAGAAGGGCTGGCCGCGAATTTGCGCCAGATTGATCATTCCGGCCTGGTCCTGAATAGTCAGAACAAGGGGGCCATCCACATCCATGAGGTAGGGACGGCCGTCCAGTCGGACCAGCTCGACCGGAAGTCCGGAGGCCGAAGTCTGCGGCTCCGTTTCCCCATAATCATTCAAGGCTCTCAGATCGTTCACTGAAAAGCCGTTCGCCCTCAAAGGCTCTGTAGCCGCCATGTAGGCCAGAGCGGCTTCGGCGCTTAAGGCACGTTGTAGGAAGCGCATTCGTGCGCGAGCTGAACCGGCCTCAGCATTGAGGCTCGTCAGCGCCGTAATGGCGACTAGAAAAATCAGTGTAACCACGCCGGTGACAGCGAGCACGGCGGGAAGGGTGAAACCTTGCCGGGTGGGTCGTGTCAGGCTTTTTTTAGAATGTCGCATCTTGCCTCGTCCAGCGCTCGGGGCGGCCCGACGCGGCAAAATCCACGATGTCGAGGGAAGGGCCCGCATGGAAGCGGGTCCATAGAATCCGACTGCGTAGCGAATCCAGGTCGTTCGAAGGCGCGCTGGGATCTTCATAGGAACTCTGCCAGACGGCGCCGTCAGCTGAATAGTAAAAGGTACCGGCTACGCCGCGCGGCAGGCTCATGATCGGCGTTCTACGCGGGCCAGCCTGGCACATGAGGACGCGTTCTTCGCCTTGCGGTTCGATCGTAAGGATCAGACGACCGGCCCAGCCCTGCGGCGCGCAGCCGGTGGCGCGCTCCATGACGGCGTCTGCCTCCAGCCGTTCCGGCCCTCCTATAATAGGCCGGTCCACCCCTTCGATAATGGCGCCGGCGGGGCGGAGGTTTATACTTCGGAGAATGACTCGCAGGTCACTGATCGCCACGTCTGCGTCCGCCACCGACATGGCGCGTCGGCCCAGCGCAAATCCGGTGTCGCCAGCTTTGATGCCGATGGAGAAGATTATCGCCAGCGCCATGCCGCCGATCGCCAGGACGACCAGGGCTTCAATCAGGGAAAAGCCGGCGCGGCGTGCGAGTTGCATTGTGGCTCTTACTAGGACTTCCTGCGCCGCCTGCCAATCGGTTCAGTGTACACCTCAGCTTGGCGCTGGCCATATAGGCTGATATGCAGGTCGCGTATTTTTGGGGGGCAGGTTTATGCGTAGCGTCGCCTCGGTTCTGGTTGCCGGAGGGTTGGGCTGCGCCGTTTGGGCGGGCCTGACTAATCACGAGTCCTTCGCTCAGGCAGGACCCGGCGTAATCAAGCCGATGCCGACCTATTCCCCTGCCGAAACCGAAGCGGCCGAGAGCGACCAAGATCGCCGCGCGCGCCTTAACGCTCGAATGCAGACTATGATCAAGGACGGCAAGGGCGTTCGGCTAACTGACGCTCCGCCGCAGGTGCGCCGGCAATCTCAGGCCCGACGAGGGCCCGCGGCGGGCGTCGTCACGAAGCCGGCGCACGCCGAACCGGCCTCGAGTTTTGCGCCGCCTCCTGTAAATCCCGGCGCCTCGGCGTCGACCCGTCGAACCGGCTATACGCCGCCCGTTCTGGATTTAAGAACGTCGCCGCGCGTGCCGGACAACGATCTCGAATGCTTGACCCAAGCCATCTACTACGAGGCGCGCAACGAGAGCGAAGCGGGGCAGGCGGCGGTCGCTGAGGTGGTGTTGAACCGGTCGCGCCACCGCGCCTACCCCAAGCGGGTTTGCGAGGTCGTCTATCAACGCAACAGCCGCACCTGCCAATTCACCTTCACCTGCGACGGCTCGATCGGTCGACGGGCGGTGAATCCGGTCTCCTGGGCCCGCGCCGAGCGCATCGCCCGTGAGGTTTACGACGGCCGATCGGCTAGCCAGCTGCCCAAGAACTCGGTCAACTACCACGCCAACTACGTCCGCCCGTCATGGGGGCGGCGCTTGTCGCGTGTGCGCCAGATCGGCGCACACATCTTCTATGGAGCCCCGCTCAACGGATCAACGCCTGGCGCCTACGAGCAGCGCGAGCGCGAGCCGGCGCCGTCAGGCCTGCAGTTCGTCCGCAACGAGGCGCTCGACCGGGCTTATACGTTGCTCACAGCGCAGCAGGCTCCATCAGAAGCGCCAAATGCAGGCGGCCAGTAGGGGCCGCAGGAAGTCTTCAGATACGACTGACGTCAGCGCCGTGGAAGGTCATTCGTCCGTCGAAAATCCCTTCTAGTGCAATGACCCGAAGTTCTGCGGGTGCAGCTTCATTCCAGACATAATCTTGGGCGATCTCGAATATTCCGGCCTGACCTGGCGTAAATTCTTCTGACAAATACTCTGTCTGGCTACCCCAGTCCAATCTGAAGCGCGCCCTGCTGCCGGGCTCATCAAAAGTAAGACGGTAAACCGCGCGCCAGTTTCCAGGAGGAAGAGTTATATACGGACCGGTAATCATGAAGCGAGGACGGCCGGTCAGATCAAGCTCACCCGCCGCTCCGTCCGGCGCCTTTCGTGAATCATAGTTAAACAGAGCCGGGCGCCATTTGGCGGCTGGTGTCGCCGGATCCAGAAGCTGGGCTGCTTCCGTCAACGCGGCCAGATAGTCTGTCATTGGCAGGTCTGGCTCCGCCGCCGGCGCATGCATGGGGATGTCCTCGAAAATGTTGAGGGGACCGCCAGAGAAATCAGTAAATCGAAAAATGCGATCCGGAGGCGCTAGGGCGGCTCTGGCCATCAGGTTTGTGATCGGCGCCACCTGAGGGCCTGGTTCACTCAACGTCTGAGGATTGGCGGCGCCTGGACCAGAGATAATCAGGCGGATGTTTTCGCTAGGTGCGCCTGAGCCGAAAGCGATCGCTGCGTCCTCGGCTATAATGACGGCCTGGCGATCATGGATGGGAAAACCATCCGCCATGCTCTCGGCATCATAGACCTGAAACCCGGCCCTGGATGCTGCCTCTGATGCGGCAGCGCGCCAAGCGGCGTCACCCCGAAACGGCGGCACTACGATCCACCGTGCTCCAATGAGTGGTTCAGTCACGCGGCGCGCAACCAGACGTAAACTTCAACCGCTTCTTCGATGTCTTCGAACAACTTTGCCTTACCACTTTCAATTATGAGAGCCCGGTCGCAATAGCTGGCGATGAGGTGCGTGTCATGGGACGCGAGCAAAAAAGCCCGGTGTGCACGATGCTCAAACAACGCTTCTTGGCACTTTTTTTGAAATCGTGCATCGCCAACGGCGACGAGTTCGTCGATGAGGTAACAATCGAATTCGATGGCCAAAGAAAGTCCAAAAGCCAGGCGCGCGCGCATTCCTGACGAGTACTCTTTAACGGGATTTCGCAAGGCGCGGCCTAGCTCAGCGAAATCATCTACGCGCTCAAGGGTTGTCTGGTAGTCGCGATTGTAGAGACGGGCCAGGAAGCGGACGTTGTCCAAGCCTGACAGGCTTCCTTGAAAACCGCCTCCGAAGCCTATGGGCCACGAGGACGTCATGCCCCAGCGTATCGCTCCCTCAGACGCGGGCATGACCCCGCCCAGCATTTTGATCAAGGTTGATTTACCCTGGCCGTTACGACCAAGGATCGCCAGACGGCCGGACCGGCCGAGCTCAAAATTGAGGTCGCTAAATAGCGGCCGGCTTTTGCCGTGATAGGTTTTTCCGACGTTTTCGACGCGCAATCCTACGTCGCTGGACGGGGGTTGCATCAGTGCTGTCCATGTTCCCGGACGCCCGCCCATACGAGCCAACCCACGCCATACGCCAGCAAGGTTGATGCGAACACCGTGAACACAGCGATCCAGCGTCGGGGTTTGCTGGGGGCGTCCGGCAAGCTAGGAGAGACGATACGTTCAAGGTAAAGCTTTTGGCGGCTGGCTTCCTGCTCGGCTGACAGCAAGGTGGCGCTTGCCTGGGCCAGACGCTTGTCCGCGATCTCTCTTCGAAGGGCCAGCTCCTCGAAAGCCCCGACCTTTGGCGCCAGAGATGCCGAATTACCCGCGACTGAAGCGCGCGCTTCTGCAATCTGAGCCTCGTAGGCGGCGATGCGATTGGCGATTACCGGGAGCTGAGGGCTCTGAGGAGCTTCGGACTGTATTTGAGCGCGTTCGGCGCGCAGCTGAGCAATTGTCACGAGCAAGCCTCCAATCAGCTGCGAGTTCTCTGCGGCGGCAATCCTGGGGTCGATAAACTGTGCGTTGTTCCGGAGCGCAGTCAGGGCGTTCTGAGAGCTCGTGACTTCCGTCTGGGCACGTGCCAGTGCAGCTTCGGCATCTTTCACAGCATTGCTGGAGGCTCGCTCGTTCAGGCGGTTAATTAGGGCTTCGCCGCTGTCCAGGAGGGCGGTGTTTAATGTCCGGGCATCTCGCGCGGAGAACGCTTCGACCCGCAACGTGCTGATGCCAGTGGTAGCGTCGTAGCCTACCTGCGTGAAGCGCTGGAATGACTTGTAGAGCGCTTCATCGGTCGCCTGCTCCCAGGGCTTCGGGTAGCGGCTGTAAAAATCAGCGCCGGGGCGTCCGAATACTTTTGCTACGTCAAATCGGCGCTTTAGTTCGTCAAGGCCGTCTCTCGACGAGATATACTCGTGCACGGCGAAGGCGTCGTTCATTCCCGTCGAGAAGCCAACGCCCTGAAGCGCCAGGCCAACTGCAGACGGCTGAACCGAGTTTGCTGAACGCACGACGAAGCGCGCTTCCGAAACATAACGCGGCGACGCGATCAATAAAAAATACACTGCCGCAATCAAGGTAGGGAGCGCGACGACAAGCAGAAACCCTGTTGGAATGCGCTTCCAATCAAAAGATTTATTTCTGGTCGGGCTCGCAAGGGCATTTGCCGAACCGAGGTAGTTTATCTTTGGATCAGCCATGGGACCGTCTTAGCATAAGGGAGTAGTGATCACTCGACCGCGATACGGTCGCGTGCGCCAGCAATAAGTGCGAGGCCGACGAGGTTGAAGACGCCCCCCATCAGTAGGGCATATCCGAAGTTATAGTGGGTAGCGACAAACTCCCCGAATATACCGGCCCGGATCATTTCAATGCAGTGCACAAATGGCACAAGAAGCATGATCTTCTGAAAATCTGTAGGTAGCCATGCGACCATGGCGAAGGCGCCCGAAAGCGGGATCAGCAGATAGCTGATCAAACCCACCAGGCGCTCGAAAATATCAAACCGCATTGCGAGCCCGGCTAGCACGAGAGAGAAGCCGACGCTCACCCAGCAAAGCGTAACCCAGCCCCCATAAACGAGGAGGTAGTCATGAGGGGGGCTGACTTGGCGGAACGCAAGAAGCGCAATGTACACGACTATAAAGGCCGCTGTGGTGCCGCCGATCTCCAGTACCGCGCGAGACGTCAGTATATGGATCGGCGCTATGTTGCGATGATAGAGGAGGCCCAGGTTAGCCTGAAGTGCACTCGCCATGAAGGCGATTAGATGGCGGATCAGGATAAGCGACATATAACCGCTCATCACGAAGGGAGCCAAGCGTATGCCGTGCTCATAAGCAGGTTTGGTCGCAGTCCAGAGGATCAGTACGCCAAAACAAAATATGAGAGGCTCCCCGATTATCCACGCGAAGCCTAACCCTTCCCGACCGAAACGGGTCGCCATTTCGCGCATAATCAGCGCGCCGACGATTCTGAAGTGGCGGACGAGGGGTTTGAACATTAGGGCATTTTGCAGCGCGCCGGGTGCGCGGAAAAGACTATTCGTGAGCATGCGCTACAAACTGCTGATCACGCTTTGACCATACCTTGCGCCGTGGCGAGCGCAAGCGATCTCAATCGAGGACGTCACCCTTGCGGCCTCGGGGCTGCGTCCAGGCGGTCGAGAACGGCGTCGGCTGCTTCTGCTACAGTTACCTTATCTGTGCTGACATGGACGTCCGGAGTTTGCGGCGCTTCATAGGCGCTATCGATGCCGGTAAAGTTCCGCAACTCGCCGCGCCTCGCCTTCGCGTACAAGCCCTTGGTGTCGCGCGCCTCTACGACCTTGAGCGGAGCATCCACGAACACCTCGATGAAATCGACATCGCCCATCATGTCCTGGGCCATGCGTCGGTCAGCACGGTAGGGCGAAATCAGCGAAACCAGCACAATCAGGCCGGCATCCGCCATCATGGACGCCACCTCGGCGGCGCGGCGGATGTTTTCCACCCGATCGGCTTCGGTAAAACCGAGGTCGCGACTGAGCCCGTGACGCAGGTTGTCGCCGTCGATCAGATAGGTGTGTCGTCCCTCTGCCGCCAGGCGCTCCTCGACCAGGTTGGCGATGGTCGACTTGCCTGAGCCCGAGAGCCCCGTGAACCAGACGACGGCAGGGGTCTGGCCCTTCAACGCGGCGCGTTGCGCGCGATCCACCTTGACGGCCTGGCGATGGATGTTGTGGGCGCGGTGCAGGGCGAAGCTGATCATGCCGGCCCCGACGGTGGCGCGGGTCAGGCGGTCGATCAGGATGAAGGCGCCGAGTTCACGATTCACCGCATAGGGCTCGAACGCGACATCCTGGCCGAGCGACAGGTGGCAGACGCCGATGTCGTTCAGATCCAGCGTTCGGGCCGACAGCTTTTCCTGGGTGTTGACGTTGACGCGGTGGCGGATGTCGGTGATCTGGGCGGCGACGGTGCGGGCGGCGATCTTCAGGTCATAGACGCGGCCCGGGATCAGGGCCGCTTCGGCCATCCAGACCAGGGTGGCCTCGAACTGGTCGGCGGCCTCCAGCGGGGCGTCGCTTGCGGCCAGGACGTCGCCGCGCGCGACGTCGATCTCGTCCGTGAAGGTCAGGGTGACGGATTGGCCGGCCTGAGCCTTTTGCAAGTCGCCGCCCATGACGACGATCCGCTCCACCCGCGAGCGCACGCCGGACGGCGAAACCGCAACGACATCGCCGACGGCGACGGCGCCGCTGGCGATGCGTCCCGTATAGCCGCGGAAGTCGAGGTCGGGCCGGCTGACGCCCTGGACGGACATGCGGAAGGGGCGGGCGGCTTCCACGGCGGAAGGCAGGTCTTCCAGAACCGCCAGCACGGTCGGCCCTGCGTACCATTCCGCCGCCTCGCCGCGCCGGACGAGGTTGTCGCCGTTGACGCCCGAGACAGGGATGACAGTCGGCGCGGGCAGGCCGGCGGCGTCGGCGAAGGAGAGGTAGTCAGCGGCGATGGCCTCGAAGACGTCTTGAGACCAGCCGACCATGTCCATCTTGGTCACAGCCAGAATGACGTGGCGCACGCCCAGCAGGGAGACGATATGGCTGTGTCGGCGGGTCTGGGTCAGGACGCCCTTGCGCGCATCGATCAGAACCACGGCGGCGTCGGCGGTCGAGGCGCCGGTGGCCATGTTGCGGGTGTATTGTTCGTGGCCGGGGGTGTCGGCGACGATGAACTGGCGGCGGGGCGTCGAGAAGTAGCGATAGGCGACGTCGATGGTGATGCCTTGTTCCCGCTCGGCCAGCAGGCCATCGACCAGCAGCGAGAAGTCCAACTGGCCGTCGGCGTCGCGCAAGGCGGCGATCTGATCGTCGGGCACGGCGCCGGCGTCATGCAGCAGGCGGCCGATCAGGGTCGACTTGCCGTCGTCCACCGAGCCGCAGGTGATGAAGCGCAGGGTGTCGCGCTGAAGCGCCGGGGACGTCATCAGAAATAGCCCTCCAGCTTCTTCTTCTCCATGGACCCGGCCTGATCGCGGTCGATCAGCCGGCCCTGGCGTTCGGAACTGCGCGAGGCGCGCATCTCGGCGATGACGGCCTCCAGGCTCGCGGCCTCGCTCTCCACGGCGCCGGACAGGGGGTAGCAACCCAGGGTGCGGAACCGCACCGACATCATCTCGGGCGTCTCGCCGGGGTTGAGCCGCATCCGCTCGTCATCGACCACGATCAGGGCGCCGTCGCGCCGGACCACGGGGCGCTTGGCCGCAAAATAGAGATCCACGACGGGGATGTTTTCCAGGGCCACATATTCCCACACGTCCATCTCGGTCCAGTTGGACAGGGGGAAGACCCGCATGCTTTCGCCGGGCGCGACGCGAGCGTTGTAGAGGCTCCACAATTCCGGACGCTGACGCCGCGGATCCCAGCGGTGGCCGGGGCCGCGGAAAGAGAAAATTCGCTCCTTGGCGCGGCTGGCCTCCTCGTCGCGGCGGGCGCCGCCTATGGCGGCGTCGAAGCCATGCAGGTCCAGCGCCTGCTTCAGCCCTTGCGTCTTCCACATATCGGTATGGACGGCGGACCCATGATCGAAGGGGTTGATCCCCAGCGCCTGGGCTTCCGGGTTGTGGTGCACGATCAGGCGCGCGCCGCTCTCGGCGGCCATCCGGTCGCGCAGGTCGTACATGGCGCGGAACTTCCACGTCGTATCGACGTGCAGCAGAGGGAAGGGCGGAGGCGCGGGATAGAAGGCCTTGCGCGCCAGATGCAGCAGGGCGGCTGAATCCTTGCCGATGGAATAGAGCAGGACCGGGCGCGCGCACTCGGCCGCCACTTCGCGCAGGATGTGGATGCTCTCGGCCTCTAGCCGCTGCAGGTGGGTCAATCGAGCGGGGTCAGTCGCGGCGGTCCTCATATCAGGCCACCGATACGCCGACCTTGCGATAGAGGTCCGTGAGCCGGGTCTGGTAGGCTTCGGGGGTGAACTTTCCGGCCTGGAGAAGGCCGCGCGCCTGCAGGTCGAGGCGGAGGCCTTCGTCGGCGTCCAGCGCCTGAATGCCGCGTGTGATGGCCTGAACGTCGTAGGGGTCGACGATGACGGCCGCGTCTCCCGCCACTTCCGGCAGGGAGCCGCCGGTCGATGTCAGCACCGCCGTCGACAGGGCCATGGATTCCAGAACGGGCAGGCCGAAGCCTTCATAGAGCGAGGGGAAGAGCGTGGCCTTGGCTCCCCGGATCAGGCTGATCAGCATGGAGAAGGGCATGTATTCATACTGGCGTATGCGGTCGGCGCTGGGACCGCCGTCGCGCTTCACCTGTTTCAGCAGGGCGGTTTCGCCTTCGTCGAGCCAGGCCGGGCCGCCGATGAGGACCAGCGGCGTCTGGCTGCCGGAGCCCAGATAGGCTTCGACCACCCGACCGAGGTTCTTCTTGGGCTCGATGGCGCCGAAATGCAGAAAGTAGTCCTTCCAGCCCAGGTTAAAGACGCCCTCCAGCTCCAGCGTGACGTCCGCCTGGCTGCGCGAGGTCAGCTTCTCCGGCAGGCTGACCGCCTGATAGGTATTGGTGACCCGGTCCTCGGCGACGCCCAGCAGGCG